>Ga0114972_10001548_pt1 | contig 17253 bp, 11 predicted proteins | sample M_140807_EF_Meta_FD_87354 | JGI IMG/M metagenome (GOLD analysis project Ga0114972, IMG submission 87354) | Freshwater microbial communities from Lake Montjoie, Canada to study carbon cycling - M_140807_EF_MetaG | ecosystem: Environmental > Aquatic > Freshwater > Lake | place: Lake Montjoie... | reverse complement strand
CCATGGTTTCAGTTGTGGCAAGTGTCCAGGTTTCTCCCTCGTCGAGCGTGGTCCAGACTTCAACCGAACCCACACCAGATGGTCCAACCCTTCCCAGTTCGTAATCGACCTGGACCAGCCTCTGATTTACCATGCGTGCCGGCTTAACCAGGGCTGTCGCAGTGGAAACCTGACTGATCGGGTGAGATATGGCCATACCAGGAACATTTCCCGCGACCGGAGCGGGGCCCTGGGTGGAAACGGTTGGAACTGGTTGAGGCTGAGGCAAGCCACCGGGCGGAGTCCAGGTAGTAGCCTCAATGGTGCCGGGTACAGGAGTGCCGGGTGCGGAATTGTACGCGGATGAGCCAACTTGAACCGACCCATTAGAGGTCGGAACCATGGCGTAATTCCCACCCGGATAAGCCATTGTGGGACTTGGACCCGTGCCAAAACCACCTGCACCTGAGCCAACTATTCCTTGCGCGCCTGGACCTGCCGCAAATGTTGGAGCGTTCACGACGGGGGCAGCGGGAGCATCACTCATGATGCTTACAAAGTTCCCGGCAACATCACTCGCATGAAGTCGAACAGTTATTGGCCCCGCTGAGGGAGCTGGAAAACTTCCGGACCCTGTAATTCCCGGTTGGACCTGAATCGGAATCCATTGGTTTGGAGGCATTTCAACGGTGCGGCATTCCAATCTGAGACTATTCAGATTAAGGTGCTCCTCGCGGATCTCCCATTGAAGGCTAATGTCCGAGTTTTGACGGTGCACAGCCAATCGAGCTTCGGGTTTGGTGGTATCCACCAAAACCTTTTGACCTACCGGGGCAGAATGAATATTAGCCGGTTCGTGCCGACCATTCAAATCCAGAAGGCCAACACTAAACCAATGGGGCCCGTCCTGGGTCGCCTGAAACAAAAATCCCTCATGATTTGCGGGAAGCCGGGAATGGAGCTGCCAGGATTTGCCCCGATCCTTGGAAAGATAAAGCAAAGCTTCCCGAACCAAGGGCCTTTTTTCTGGAGTGATTCGAAACGGAATGGTGAATCTTCCGGTGGCAAGGGGGCGCTCCTCAGATTGCGCATCAACCCCGGCGACCGCGGCGGCACCCCGATGACCGGGATGCAAAAGGCGATCAAGCGGATTGGTTACGGCTGGGTCCGCTCCAAACGCCGCAAGTATCAAAAAGGTTGTCCCGGTTATCATGGCAATCCCTTTTGGGCCAACCGAATCTCCAATAAAGGCACTCCCGGATAAAGAGCCCTTCCTCAACCCAATAACTCGGCGCTACAACCCCTATAACTTGAATCATCCTGAAAATCCTCATCCCACTTGATTCGGGATTAAACCAAACCCGCTTAACCCAAACACCCATTCTTTTCAGATTTGCGCCGCTACTCCAACCAATGGGAAGTCGATGTTTAGAGTGGCACCAAAGGACTGGCACCGTAGGAGTGGCATCATGAACCGATATGCAATCGCGGGGATAATCTGTTTATTGACAACCGTGGGAGCCCATGCTCTGGACCCCGCCATCATTAAGATGTACGACCCCAATAACCGGGTTTCTTCCACTGCCTCGGATGTGACACCGGTATCTGGCTCATCCTGCTCAAGTTGCCAAAATCAGACCTTTGGCGTCAAAAAACTCTTCCCAAAACCTTGGGGAGGCTATGTCAATGATGGCCAGGTTCATGGTTGCTACGCCAATCACAACGATTTCGGCTGCGGATCATTCACCTCGGACGCGGTGTTCATTTTTGGTTCTTGCCGCGCCTTTTTTGGCCAATCGTGTAACAAGCGCCCAGGACCTACCCCTTGGGAACTTCTTTACGGGCCCCATATGGCCACCGCCCCCAATGTTTTGCCCCCTGGCGTCTACTCTCCAAGTCGCCCTACCCCAACCCCTTCTGTAGAAATCGACTAATTTGGTGGACCGACTCTAAATGTGGGTCCACAGCTCCAAGCCTTCCCGTGGATACCCCGTGTGGAAACCGCAATTTTTCCAACTCGGGAAAACAACCATATAGCCTAACGAACAAGTTCCAAAACGCCCGGAGACATACCGGGCGTTTTTTATTGCTAGATATTTCCCGATAACACATTAATGCCAAAAAATCAATATATCGACCCAAAGGTACAGAATTCCAAATCTCCGTTACCCGAAACTCCCCCGGTCCTATAATAATCTCTCCCACCTTAACCCAAATGGTTCCTTCATGGATTGGTCACCCCTTAAAAAATTGGTCGAAACCCACAAAAACTGGATCATCCTCAGCCATGCCAAGCCTGACGGGGATGCGATCGGATCGCTTTTGGGTTTGGCAAAAGCCATTCGGTCAAACGGTGCCCATGCCACGCCGCTGCTAGAGGGTGGACTCCCTTCCCGATACCGATTTCTCGACCCCGAAAGTTTGCTTGTTCTAAGGGAAAAGGCCACTGAGGACTTATGGGCAAACGCTGAGGCCGTTGCGGTGGTCGATACGGGAACCTGGAACCAGTTGGGACACTGGGCGGAAAAAGTTCGTGCCTTCTCGGGACCAAAAGTGGTGATCGATCACCACGCCACCCAGGACAATTTTGCCTCCCATTCCTTCATCACCACCAGAGCCGAAGCCAATTGTCGGCTGATTCACGAAGCGGCAACTTTCCTTGGGTACACACCTGATGCCACTGCTGCGCAGGCTTTGTATACAGGCTTGGCCACCGATACGGGTTGGTTTCGCCATGGAAACACCGTTCCCGATTCATTTACCCTGGCTGGTGACCTGGTCCGGCTGGGTGCAAACCCGAACCTCATTTTCCGCGAAATCTACGAACACTCCTCGTTGGGAAAATTGCGCCTTTCCGGCCGCCTTTTGTCCCGGGTCGCCTCCTTTCTGGACGGGCGAGTTGCGGGTAGCGAAATCCTGCTGGGCGATTGGGAAGAACTGGGCGCCATTCCCGAGGATGCGGAAGATCTTATAGATCTCGTAAGGGTGCTAAATGGCACAACGGTAGCTTTTGTGCTTGTTGAGCGAAAGGAAGGGGAAACCCGGGGCAGCCTTCGCGGCAGGGACGGATTTGATGTCGCGGAAATCGCCCAAACTTTTGGTGGAGGGGGCCACAAGGCGGCCGCCGGTTTCACCCACCATGGTCCGGCCCACGAAGCAAAAGCCCTCCTTCTGGAACGACTGGGAAAACGACTTCCAACAAACCCCTGATTTATTCAACCTTTTGGGGATATAAATATGCTAAAACTCCTGAAATGGATCGACTACCTCACACATAGGCGTGAGGGCGTGGCCACCTCCTGGCCCCTCCCCGCACGCATCGTCGTGGTCTGCTTTCTTTTTTCTGTCGGAATCGGCTTTATCTCGGCCCTTGTCAACCTCCATTTCCAGGAGGCAGGTCCCGGAAAGGTACTTCCCGATGGCGAGGATGTCGTCCGGGCTTATCATGGCGAACCCGGCAAAACCCAGCTTGAACGCCTGCTCAGCGCCCCCGAAGCCCTACCCTTCAACGGTTCGGGAAGTATGCGCGCCGCATTCACCGAGAAAAAAGGCGGAGGCCTCAAATCCGCCATGAAGGCGGTCGCCGCCGAAAGATCCATGGACCTCGCCATCCCCGCCGAAGCAGAACATGCGAAAGCCGAAGTGCTCAGGCGTCGCGATGGCGAAAGGCTCGCGCTAATCGCGTGGATCCGCTCGGGTGCCCCGGAATCGACTTTTGACGAAAAGGGGTTTGAACTCAAAGGCGACCTCGCAAAACTTCCAATCACCAAGGACTACCTTGTCCACGGGGAAGGCGGCACCGTAAAGGTCCACCTTCAGGCGATCGTCACCGACCGCTGCTGCCGTTGTCACGCAAAAGGAGTTGGTGGTTCGGGCGCTAAATATCCTCTCGAAACCTATGAGGATGTCAAGGATTACCTGATTCCCGATGTCAACCAGGGAAAATCTCTCGACCATCTGGCACTGACAACACATGTGCATCTCCTTGCGTTTTCCGTTCTTTACGGACTTACGGGAATGCTTTTTGCCCTTACTGCCTGGCCCCTTTGGATGCGACTTCTTATCGCACCCGCTCCAATCCTTTTTGCGGTATTGGATATCTCGTTCTGGTGGCTGGCCCGCCTGGATGAACCCTACGGCCCGATGTTCGCCAAAGCGATCATGGTTTCCGGTGGCCTCGTGGGACTTTCCCTCGGCGCGCAAATCGTGCTGGGTGCCCTCGGACTTTTCCGCCTACCCGGCAAGATTGTGATCGTCCTGATCATGATTGTCGGGGCCGGCATCGGATTGGGTATCAAAGTAAAAGTGGTTGATCCCTACATGGCTAAACAAATCGCCGCCTCCAAGCATTTGGTGGATTGATCCGTTGACCGAACCGTAAGCCACCCTCAATCTTAAAGGCTTGCAGGAAATTCTGAACTTGTGCCTTTTGCAAAAGGGCGGCCCAAAGCGGTCGCCCTTTTCTCATACATGATTTCATTTTCGACATTGTCCAAATTGGTCGAAATAAATCATGACTTGGTACTAAATTAGGATAGAGGCCGGAATTCGGGTTTTGGTGGCTGCTTGGTATTTCCGCTGGATCGGTTTCCTACGGATCGAATTGGCTTGTTGAGGTCATAATGTCTGCGTCGCCCGCAAACTCTCATCCTCCTGCCACAATCACACGCAACGAATGGGCGCTTATTTTCGTTTTGATGGCGATCCAGTTCACCCACATGGTTGACTTTGTCATCATCATGCCATTGGGAGAACGGCTGCGCCGTGAGCTGGAAATTACTCCAAGCCAGTTCGGGTACATCGTCGCCGCCTATGCATGGGCCGCCGGAATCGCTAGCTTGCTGGCCAGCTTCATCATGGATCGGCTCGATCGAAAAACCGTTTTGTTATTCCTCTACGCGGGCTTTGCCCTTAGCACTCTATATTGCGGATTGGCCGAAGACTATCAGGGAATGCTTCTGGCCCGAACTCTGGCCGGTGTTTTTGGGGGATTGGCCTCCGTAACCATCATGGCGATCATAGGCGACCTTTTCCCCCATGAAAAGCGTGGCCGGGCAAGTGGCGCCGTCATGTCGGCTTTTGCGATTGCCTCGGTGGTGGGACTTCCGATTGGCCTGATGCTTGGCGAATGGTACGGCCGGGGAACTCCGTTTCTGGCTTTGGCAGGAGTCAGCGCCCTTGTCTGGATCGTTGGGTTACTCCAACTGCCGACAATCAATGAACATTTACGCCATGCAAGGCCCCACCCATTAAAGGAGTTCGTCGAGGTGATTCAGGTTCCCAATCACCTTTGGGCTTTCGCATTTACTTTCTTCCTGGTGCTTGGAACCTTCACGGTTGGATCGTTTTGCGGTCCGGTGTTCGCTTCGATTAATGGTTGGACCGAAAGGTCTTTGGCGGTGGTGTATCTTTTTGCCGGTTTATTCACCCTGATCGGCATGAACATCGTCGGCAAGTATTCCGATCGGGTCCCGCGATTGCCCCTTTTTCGGGGTTTGGCCTTTGGGTCGATACTTATGGCTTTGATCGTCACCAACCTCCCTCCCGGACCACTATGGCTAGCGACAGTTGCCTTGAGCGGGTTCATGGTATTGGCTGCGGGTCGCATGGTTCCTGCCCAGGCAATGCTCCTTGGAACATCCAGCGCGAAGAACCGTGGGGCATTCATGAGCCTGAACACGGCCATCCAGCACCTTGGGACGGGAATTGCTCCCGCGATCGCCGGGGCCATTGTCTTCGAAGATGAAAATGGAAAACTGGGAGGTTTTCCGTTGGTTGGCCTGGTCGCTGCAGGCAGCGCGCTGGTTTCCCTTGTGCTTGCCGGCAAAATAAACCCTGCCCCACATGTTCCCCCTGATCCCATACACGAAGAGGACGATGAACTCGAATCCGGCCCACTGGTTGTTGGATAAAAAGTCAAATACTTCAATTATCATCCACAAAGCCGAATATCATAATTCTTTTTTCAGACGCATTTTACCCCTTTTTTTTAACTACCACGATAGGTGGAATATCCATATGGGCTTAAGAGCAAAGGGACATGGTAGTGTTCATCGTTCTTGTCGATCTCGAAAATCAGCTCCACTCTTGGGAAGAAAGTCTTGCTTCCAAGCCCCCTGAAATAGTCTCCCGTCTCAAACACAAGCCGGTAGGTTCCGGAAACTAGCGATTTCCCGGCTGGGCACAGACCCGTCGTCCGACCCTGCCGATCCGTCAAGCCCCGTCCCAACTCCTCCCATTCTTTCCCCGCCAGACGCTGCAAGGCAACCGCCAAGCCAACTGCCGGCTTTCCACTAGTCGTATTGAGCACATGGGTGCTCAATGAAGCCTTGCCCGCAGGCCCATTGTCCCCGGCGAAGGCGGGTGTCACAATCCACCCTGAAAGCATCACCAAAACAGAAAGGAAAGGAACCAAACATTTTTTTGCCACAATATTCATCCCTAAAAACAATATCCAAAGTAAAAAATAAGTCGGCGCGGCAATTTGGTAGTATTGGCCAAACCGAACAACTTTAATGATATCCCCGGACCATTGAAAACAGACAGGACATTTACCAAACCGCTTCCCTGGTCAATCAGCGACCCAAGGTTTCCCGCCTCATGGAGCATTTTTTGATTTACTTGACATTAAGCGCAAAAGGAACGGTGTGGGCGCTAGTGACTCTCTGGCGAACCTTGGGATCCACCTAAGCCAACCGGTTACGCAAAAATGATTCAATTCCTTCCGAGACCTGATTTCTGGTCATAACACAAGTTTGCCAGCCGCCTCCAAAACAAAACCTCAATTAACGGCTCGAAACAATCACGATGGACAACAAAATAGTCTTTGGCATACTGGGGAAGAAACTCGAAATCTTTTTCAGGTAAGATTGGAAGTTTATGCGGGTTTATAAGAAGTTTTTTCCCATATTCCCATCTCCCAAATCTACAGGATTCCGTCAAAAATCCGTCAAAGGTTACTTTCAATGAGCCTCACTTGCATCCTCACCCCAACAGGTGCCCTTCACCTGCGGCCAGGTCAATCTTCCGATAATCTAGAAGCCCCTGAGACACTTCCTTACGCCATTGATTCCCTCCTTAAGGCGTTTGAAACCTCGAGCGCTTCGGGGCTGATTGCTTTGGCCGGCATAAGCACCGAGGAATCGTTGACCTCGATCCTCCGATTTTGGCGGGCTTTCGCGCACAAATTATTTCAAAGTTTTTGCCAACTTGGCGAAACTGGCGCCGGACGCTGGGACAGCGTCGCGCCACCTCCAGAGGAAGAACTGAAACATTTGGCGGAAACCGCCCCGCCCATGTTTGGCCTTGAGTACCTGGATGTACAGGTTCTGAAATCGCTCTGGGAACAACTCAAAGCGGAAGCGATACGCAAGGGAACCGAATATCCGGAAGGACCAATTGAGTGGCTCAAATCCGTTCATCCGCTTTTTCATCTTGTGGGGCGAGTACACTTTCACCTGGCAGAGAACAAAAGGGATTCCGAACGCCCATTCGCTTTCCTTGCGACCTATACTCATTCCCTTTCGGGGAGCGCAAGGGTTCAGCACATTCCACTGGCTCAGGCGCTAAAAAACTATGCGGGGGCCGGGGATCGTGCCCGCCTGGAATCCCTTTTGGAGCCGGTACGCCGGGCGGCCCAATCCATTCCTCTTGTGCGTGAGCTCCTTGGGGATAAATCGCTTTTCGCGCCGCAGGCATGGAATATTGCCACCGCATATCGTTTTCTCCACGATTCCCTTGCGATGGAGGAAGTGGGAATTGTGGTACGCGTTCCCAATTGGTGGGCGACAAAAAACAACCGTAGGCCCGAGGTGCGGGTGTCCATTGGGAATAAGGCGGTTCCCAAGCTTGGTCTTGATGCACTGATGGATTTCCGGGTGGACATTGCCTTGGGTGGGGACCCGCTTTCCCCCCAGGAATTAAAGCTCCTTATGGAACAAAACGAGGGGCTTTTCCTTTTGCGCGGACAATGGATTGAGGTCGATCGCGAAAAGATCCAGGAGGCGCTCAACCACTGGAAGAACCTCCAAAAAGAGCACCCGGACGGGATCACCTTCATGGAGGGAATGCGTTTACTTGCCGGGGTCCGCCTGGATAAATCCACGGAGACTTCAGAGGACCAGGCCGGTTGGACACGCGTGTTGAGCGGGCCTTGGCTTGGTCAGGTTCTTGAACAAATGCGATCGCCCGGCGATGGGTCAGAAATTTGCCCGGGAGAAGGGCTTCATGCGACACTTCGCCCGTACCAGATTCAAGGCGTACGGTGGCTCGATTTCATGACGCGAATGGGATTGGGGGCCTGTCTTGCGGATGACATGGGCCTTGGCAAAACCGTTCAGGTGATCGATTTGCTTCTTCAAACAAAAAAGCGATCGCCCAAAGAAAATTTAGCTCCCGCACTCCTGATTGTTCCTGCTTCGCTAATTGGCAACTGGAAAGCCGAAGTTTCCCGTTTTGCTCCCGATTTGACTCTTTTTCTAGTGCATACATCCGAAACTGACCAGAAAACCATCGCCGATCTCCAACAGAATCCCGTTCAATTTACCAGTGGGGTGGATTTGGTGATCACCACCTACGCCAACGCCTCCCGACAGGAATGGCCCACCCATGTGACCTGGTCTCTTGTCATTCTTGACGAGGCTCAGGCGATCAAAAACGCCGGGGCGGCCCAAACTCGCGCCGTAAAAAAAATTCCCTGCAAGGGACGAATTGTTTTGACGGGAACCCCAGTCGAAAACCAGCTAGGCGACCTTTGGTCCCTCTTTGATTTTTGCTGCCCGGGACTTTTGGGAAATGCTGCACAATTCAAGCGCCATATCAAGTCCGTTGAACGCTCGGACGCCTCGGAAGGTTATGGCGCTCTCAGAAAACTGGTGCGACCCTATATCCTCAGACGCATGAAAACCGATCCGGGAATTGTTCCCGATTTGCCTGAAAAGACCGAGATGCGAGTGGAGTGTTCACTATCAAGGAGGCAAGCTTCTCTATACGAAAAGGCTCTTAAAGGTCTTGAGAAATCCCTGAAAAGCTCGGATGGCATGGCCCGAAGGGGACTGGTGCTTGCCACAATGATGAATCTCAAGCAAATTTGCAACCACCCCGATCTTTTTTTGAAAGGCGAGGCTTTTTTGGCATCCGAAAGTGGCAAGCTGGAACGCCTGGAGCAAGTTTCCGAACCGATTCGTGACCGTCAGGAAAAGATGTTGCTGTTCACCCAGTTCCAATCGATGACGGAACCCCTTGCCCAATTTCTCAAGGGCATTTTTGGCGATCCCGGCTTGGTCCTACATGGCCAAACACCCATCCGGAAAAGGCAAGATCTTGTCAGGCAATTCCAATCAAAGGATGGACCTGTTTTTTTTGTGATCTCACTAAAGGCGGGAGGAAGCGGACTGAACCTGACGGCTGCTTCCCATGTGGTTCATTTCGACCGCTGGTGGAACCCCGCTGTGGAAAACCAGGCAACCGACCGGGCATTTCGCATTGGTCAGAAAAAGAATGTGCTAGTCCATAAATTTGTCTGTCGGGGAACGGTGGAGGAACGAATCGACCAGATGATTCGGGACAAGAGCGCCCTTGCCGAACAGATCCTGGGCGAATCGGGGAATATGACATTATTGACCGAAATGTCCGACCGGGAACTTTTGAACTTTCTTGCTTTGGATTTGGAAAGAGCGGTGGAGGCGTAGGTTTACCCTTGTATTTTAACAAAATGGCGTGAAAAAATAGCTGCTCCGCAAAAACGGAACCCGACAGGGACAGGGGTTTTCATGAGCTGGAATCGCTACGGGTTCGCCCCATATGTCCCGGTAGGCCAAAGACTGGAAATCGGACAAAAAGCGGCTTTGGCCTTGGCAAAAAAGGAAAATCGTTTACCCCAGCCGGTAAAGCCCAATGGCCGGGAAATTGCGGTTAACTTTTGGGGCAAAGCTTGGTGCGAACATTTGGGATCCATGCGCGATCTCGAAAATCGCCTGGATCGTGGAAGGCGCTACCTGGGCAACGGATCTGTGGTCGACCTGGTGATCACTGCTTGCCAGGTAAAATCACTTGTCGCGGGAAGTTCCACCTACAAAGTGGACATCAAGGTAAAACCACTTCCAAGGGATGCCTGGGAGCTAATCAAAGCAGATGCCAGGACCTCTGTCCGTTCGGTTATCGATCTGCTGGCCGGAAAAATTGACGATACCCTAATTCGCTTATTAACCGATCCACAAAAAGGTATTTTTCCAAAACCGGATGAAATCGATTTCGCCTGTTCCTGTCCGGATGGCGCCTATGTCTGCAAACATGTGGCGGCGGCTTTTTATGGGGTGGGAATCCTCCTTGACACCAGGCCCGACCTACTCTTCCTGATTCGGGATGTCGACTCTTCGGAGCTGGTCGGATTGGAGGCGGTTGCCTCTTCATTGGAAGATTCCCTCGATGCGAAATCGTCTTTGGAAGAAATGAACCTTGAAGAGTTGTTCGGCATCGAACTCGAAAAGGATCCGGTACCCACGACCGCCCAGGCCCTTCCAAAACCCAAACCGAAAAAAAAGCCAGTCCGGGAAAATTTGTCCAAGACCAAAGCAGTGGATAAAGAAAGTCGCCTGGGTAAATCAAAATCCGCCAAAGCCAAATCCGCCTCCAATCCAAAGGCCAAGAAAAAAGCATTGATAAAAGCCGCCCCAAAACCAAAGCCCTCGTCAACCACCTCCAAGACAAGGAAAGGCAAATCAGAAATTCAAAAAGACACAAAGAAATCCCAAAAAGCTTTAAACGAAAAGTCCAAAATTAAACCAAAGCCTATCAATCGATTAAAAAAGGCTAAAAAATGACCAGAGGGACACGCGCCATTCCGCCCGGTGTCGATTTCGAAGTTTGATTTTGAGACATTATTGATCGCATAGGCTTCTAAAAATCTCTCCTCGAACAAGACTTTCCAAGCCGCGGGCCCGGTGGGATATGGCGTGCTTGACCGCCGCGGGCAATTCTCCAAAGGTTTTGTGGTATTCCGGCAGAAAAAAGTAGGGATCATACCCGAAGCCACCAGCCCCTTTTCGCTCGGTCAGGATTTCCCCGTAACATTCCCCACGACTTGAGGCAACGATTTCCCCTTTGGGATTGGCGATTGCGGCGGCGCAAACATAGTGGGCCCGCCTTTTCTCCTTAGGCAAACCGGCAAGGGCCGCGATCAGTTTCGCGTTGTTTGCCTCATCGTCCCCCTGTACCCCTGCATAACGGGCAGAGAAAATCCCCGGGGCACCTCCCAATGCGTCCACGCAAAGACCGCTATCTTCCCCTAACACCCATTCACCCAGTTCCAAAGCGACTTGAGACGCCTTTTTGGCCGCATTGGCCTCAAAAGTATCGCCATCCTCGATCACTTCAGCAACCGGTTTACATTGGGTCAGGTCCACCAACTCAAAAGGCAATCCGCCCAGGATTTCCAGAATCTCGCGTTTTTTCTTTGGATTCTTGCTGCCGATAACCAACCGTTTCATTGCCGCTTCTCCACTGCCTTATTTGTTGCATTCGCCTATTATTCCTTAATGTAGGCAGGAAGCGAACTTGGGAACGGGGTTCCCGGCGCGGCTGTCGAGAAGAATGTCGGTTGATTTGATGCTGATCCTCAGTTGCCAGGACCTAAGCCGGGGCTTTGACCGCGATCCCCTTTTCGAGGAGATCAGTTTTGAACTCCACGCAGGCGAGCGCGTTGGGCTTGTGGGGCCAAATGGTTGTGGCAAATCCACTCTGATGAAAATCCTCGCCTCCCAGGACAAGCCGGATAAAGGATCGGTTCGGCTTCATGCCGGAGCCCGCCTTGGTTTTTTGACACAACATCATGACATCACCCCGGGCAAAACCCTGATGGAAGAGGCCCGCGAGGCACTGAAGCCTCTCTATGAGGCCCAAGAAGAGATGATTGCAGCAGCTGAGGCCCTCGCACATGCCACAGGCGAGGAACACGATGCCTTGGCCCAGAAATATGACCGACTCCACGAAGCCATGCGCCACCATGATGCTTTTGAAATTGACCATCGCGTTGAAAAAGTCATGGAGGGGCTCAATTTCGCCCCTGAAGATTATGACCGACCGGTAGAAACGTTTTCCGGTGGCCAGATTAGTCGTCTCATGCTCGCCAAACTGCTCCTTGCGGCGCCCGATGTGCTCCTGCTTGATGAGCCAAGCAACCACCTGGATATTCCCACAACGCGCTGGCTGGAAGGTTGGCTGGCCAGTCAACCGGAAGCGATGCTGATCGTAAGTCACGACCGTGTGTTTCTTGACAGGGTGGCAACAAGAATTTTTGAGATGGGCAATCAGAGGATTGAAAGTTATCCAGGCAATTTCACCGACTATTGGAAACTCCGCAAGGAACGGCATGAGATGGCTTTGAAGGCCTGGGAATCACAAAACGAATATCTTCAAAAACAGGAAGACTACATTCGCCGTGTGAATTATGGCCAGCTCCATAAACAGGCGGCCAGCCGCCAAAAGCAGATTGACAAAATTGAAAGACTGGAAAAGCCCGTGCTGGTCGACGCGCCGAGGATGCACTTTGGCGAGGTAAGTCGCGCGGGAGATGTTGTCATCGATTGCGAGCGCCTTGCCAAGGCCTATGGCCCGCTGAAATTATTCGACAGACTGACTTTCCAGCTCCAGCGAGGCAAAAGGCTGGGTATCGCGGGACCCAACGGCAGCGGGAAGACGACGCTCCTTCGCATTCTTTTGGGAGAGGAAAAGGCGGACTCTGGCATCGCCAGGGTTGGACACCAGGTGGAGATCGGCTATTTCGATCAGCACTTGTCCCTTCTCGATCTTTCCGCAACGGCCGTACGGGCTGCATGGCCTCCCGGACAACCCGACATGACCGAACAGCGGATGCGTGACTTGCTGGGTCGGTTTGGAATCGCTGGTCAGGAAGTTGAGCAGACGGTAAAAAATCTTTCCGGCGGACAAAAAAGCCGCATCGCGCTGGCAAGGCTGGTGGCGCGTGGGGTGAACCTGCTGATTCTTGACGAACCAACCAACCACCTCGACCTCTGGGCATGTGAAGCACTTGAGGATGCGCTTTTGGGCTTTGATGGAACGGTCATTGTTGTCAGTCATGACCGTTGGTTTTTAAATCGGGTAGCGGACCAAACCCTTGTGTTGGATGGAAACGGCAGGATCGAGGTCGTTTACGGAAATTTCGAAATGTACGAGCGCCTGGTGGATAGCCGGGCCAAAGCAGCCGCGGAGGCCTCGGGCAAAAAAACGGTCCAGCAGCCTGTCAAAAGCAATTCTCCCGCATCGACAACCCCAACCAAAAAGAAGTGGAAATACCCCTTCAAAAAAGTCGAGGAAATCGAGGCTGGAATCAGTGTGACCGAAGATCGCATCGAGGAACTCGAGGCCGAACTTGTAAACCCTGAAGTTTACAAGGATGGTCTCAAAGTCAAAGCTGTTCAGGTGGAGTTGGACGGACAAAAAGAAAGATTGGCGGAACTCTATGAACACTGGGAAGAAATGATGGAGCGCTCGGGCGGCGGCTAGGCGTTCCCGGGTTACTGTCCATCAAATGGGGTAAATAATCGGACCAATTATCCCTATACAAACCGGTGGAAAATTGTGGTCGTTTTTCCCTTTGCATAAATCGGGATCGTTTTGGGCTTTGAGCGCTTGCCCTTACAAATTGAATTTGACACCAAATAAGATAGAAAACTATTGGCCACGAAATACCCAGAACGCGCTGCCCATATTCATGGTGGCCAAAAACCCAAGAAGTCCCAGACCAAGCCCCACAGGAAACATCCAGAACCAGCCAGGATTTAACTGGATTTGATCCAATAAGGGGGCCAATTTCTTTTCCCCAAGTGCCTGAAGGTTTGAGTTTGTTTTGGCCCAGTGGATTTCCACACATCCGGCCGCTTTGTCCTCGACAATTTCCAACGGGTCGCTGATTTCGGCATTCCGGGTGGCTTCAAGGATCAATTCCCTGTCTGCGGGAAACACAATGGAAACTCCAGACCTTTTTCGCCAAAGCCAACCGGCAACAGCCATAACGATTAATGCATACAGGGAAAATAAAAACACCCAAAAGGGACGACCAAGATACCAGGAATGGGTCGGGCCCTCGCTCAACTCAAGAAGAATCCATTTTTGATGGAGCTGTGCCAGCAATCTCGGGCCACCAATCAATACCAGCCCCGATAACGCCCCGAAAAGCCTTGCCAAATCGGCATGGCCCGACAAAAGCTTGGGGCGCCCCAATTGGTATTGTTGCCCAATGTTGACCAAATAAAAGGCCAACGGCATCAGATACACTGTCCAAAGGATCATGAGCAATAACTTGGGTAAAGGAAGCAAGTCTGACAGGTTAATTTTACAGGAATGTTCTCCCCGCGAAAAGAAAAAGGCCCGAAGGGAAAATGAATTCCCATCGGGCCTCGTGAGTGATGATGTCTAAATAACGGTTTTTCCGGGGATCATGGCCCGATTGCGGTGCTGCCCCGTTCGCCTGTCCGGATGCGAATGCAATCATCCAGGGGTTGGACAAAGATCTTGCCGTCACCGATTTTTCCGGTCGGTTCGGTGCGTGCGGCGTGCACAATCGCTTCTACCGCTGCTTCGACAAAAGCCTCATTTACTGCGATCTCAACCTTGAGCTTTGGCAGGAGGCGGACCTGGATTTCTGTCCCACGGTAAACTTCCGTGTGACCTTTTTGTTTACCGCAGCCCCGAACATCCGAAACCGTCATCAGATATACATCAATCGCACTTAAAGCGGCCTGAACTGAATCCAGCCTTTCGGGCCGGATAATTGCCGTGATCAGCTTCATTGGAATGTGTCCTCGAATTGCTTGAGTTGTGATAAGGGGAACTTGGGCCAGTGGGATCATTTTCTCCACCGATCAGCCCCGGGCATTAGTCGTTTTCCAATCGAAAAACGCCACTAGAACACCAGGGCTGGGGAGGAAAGGCGCGGGGTGGACAACACCAGCTCCCGCGCGCTTGGGAACCTCATCCCCAGGTTAATGAAACCCGGGGTTATTAGTATCAGGCCTCGACAACCACCTTGGTGATTGATCCGTTCAGACCGGGCTTCAGGGCCCGCTCAAGGGCATCCTTCATCTGGTTGGGTTCCCCATCGCGGAACCGGAAGCGATTTCCACTGATGGTTGTCACATAGGGATAGATCTTCTTCATGTCAGGGTTGGGTTCCGTGGTAGCCTGGCAAAGTTTGGACCAGGTGTCATGAAGGGATTTTTCATCCGGGCCCTGGACCGTAAGCGTGAAGTGCTTGGGCTTGCGGGTGGGAGGATAATTTGCGGATCGAGGTGTTGGGGTCGTTGCGCCTACTACCGAGTTCAGGCTTGGGCCAAAATCGAAACCGGTTTCACCATGTTCCGTCTCATCAAGACCGGCCATTTCCGATTCGGCATCGGTGGTGAAGTTGCCAAGGGTCATAGCCTGTACAAGGTGAGCAAGTCCAAAGCTGACCACAAAAGCAAGGACACCAGCGAAAACAGCGGCCTTGGTCTGGATAACTAATTGGGTCAGAGGAGTCTTGTCATCCTTGGCCAGCTTGATGCGGGCTTCGAGCATGGACTGAAGTTCCTTGACAGTACCCAATTCACCATCCGCTTTGAGCTTGGCCATGTATGCGGTTTCGCGGGTTTTTTTCAGAGCTTCAACTGTAGCCTCAACAGGCTTTTCCTTTTTGGTTTCTTCATCCAGCTTTGCCTTGGCTTCATCGAGATTCGTAGCTGCGGTATCTGCCGCTCCCTGACGGGTCTCAATCAGCTTGGTCAAGCCTTCGATTCGTGCCTCATCCGTGACACCTGTTACTGCGGCGCCCAATTCGCCCAGGATTTCAGTAACACGATCGTTACGATATTTGAAAGCAAAGAAGCCATCCGCGCCAAGGCTGTTAACCGAGGTGAAGCAGAACACACCCGTGAGGATAGCTCCGACAAAACCACCAACGCCGTGAACACCAAAAGCATCAAGGCTATCGTCGTAGCCCAAAACCGATTTGAGGGAAACAGCATAGTAACAGATCGCGCCGGAGATAATGCCGATGGATACGGCCCCAGCGACATTCACAAAACCCGAAGCGGGAGTGACAGCAACCAAACCTGCAACGATACCCGAAGCAAGACCCAAGGCTGTTGGCTTGCCCTTTAGCAACCACTCAATCACGATCCAGGAGAGCCCCGCAGCGGCAGCGGCGACCTGAGTCGCAACAAAAGCGGATGTGGCCAGGGTTCCTGATGAGGTGGCGGATCCACCGTTGAATCCAAACCATCCAAACCAAAGCAGGCCCGCGCCGACAAGGGTAAGCACCATGCTATTTGGGTGAATGGGCTGCTGGGGATAACCGTTGCGGTTGCGAAGCACAAGGATACAGGCAAGAGCCGCCGCACCTGCAGCGATGTGAACCACGGTTCCACCCGCAAAGTCGAGTGCTCCCATTTTTCCAAGGATGCCAACGGCGCTACCACCAAGACCCTTGTCAAGATCGACAGGAACTGCGTAGAACCAGTCAAAAGCCCAGACCATGTGCGCGAGTGGGCAGTAAACGAATGTTACCCAAAGGATCGAAAAGATACAAAAAGGCCAAAATCGAATGCGTTCGGCGAGCGCGCCGGAGATCAATGCCGGGGTGATGATTGCGAACATCCCCTGAAAGACCATGTGGGCATAGATGCTAATGTTGGCTGCGGGAAGAGCCTGATCGGCCTTGATCCCCTTAAGGAAAAAGAGGTCCCAGGACCAACCCACCACGCCACCTTCAAATCCGGGAATAGATATCCAGGGAACGGAAGGACCAAAAGCAAGGGAATAGCCACAGACTACCCAGTAGAGGCCAACGACCGAAAGCGCCGCCATGCTCTGCATCATCGTTGCAAGAACATTTTTCCGACGGACCATGCCACCGTAAAAAAGGGCGAGTCCAGGAAGCATAATGTTTACCATCGCCGCCGAAGTAAGCATCCAGGCGCTATCGCCTTTTGCATGACCAAGGGACGAATTGTCCGAGTGCTTTGTGTTCGAATCGTCATGCGATTTTTTGAGTTCGGATAATTCCTTGGCAAGGGATTCCACGGTCGGTTTTGCTGCCGGTGGTGGATCCGCCGCCTGGGCCCCCAAACTAAGCCCAAAAGCCAGCACCAACCCGGTCAAAATTCGACCCGTTGGCAATCGAAGCAGCCACTTCATGGCGCGCGTCCTTTCTAGGGAGATAAAAAAGTAAGTCGCACCAGCAAATGCAAAGATCGTGCCAAAAGAAATTTCGCCATCGTT
>Ga0114972_10001546_pt1 | contig 17265 bp, 13 predicted proteins | sample M_140807_EF_Meta_FD_87354 | JGI IMG/M metagenome (GOLD analysis project Ga0114972, IMG submission 87354) | Freshwater microbial communities from Lake Montjoie, Canada to study carbon cycling - M_140807_EF_MetaG | ecosystem: Environmental > Aquatic > Freshwater > Lake | place: Lake Montjoie... | reverse complement strand
TCCTGCAGGGTCTGGCCGGCGACCAGCTTGCCGATCGAGTTTTCGGGGCCCGGCGTCTCGCCGCGCGACAGCGCCGAGATCGCCCGATAGCCGGTATAGCGCAAACCGCTGGTACGCACCGCCCAGGTGGCGAGCTTTGAGCGCACCGCAGGATCCTCGATCGCCAGGCCCTCGCCGGTCTCGAAGGTGCAGCACAGGTCGAGCAGCTCGGCAAAGCCGGTCGACATGCCGGCGCCGATCGACAGGCGCTCGTTCATCAGGGTGGTGAGCGACACTTTCCAGCCCTGCCCGACGTCGCCCAGACGCTGATGATCGGGCACGCGCAGATCGGTGAAAAACACCTCGTTGAAGCCCGACTGACCGTTGACCTGCTTGATCGGACGGATCTCGACACCCGGACTCTTCATGTCGATGAAGAACATGGTCAGGCCATCGTGCTTGGCCACCGTCGAATCGGTACGGGTCAGCAAAATGCCAAAGTTGCTGTAGTGCGCGCCGCTGGTCCAGATCTTCTGGCCATTGATGACCCACTCATCGCCATCGCGCACCGCACGCGTTCTCAAACCGGCAAGGTCGGAGCCGGCCACCGGCTCGGAGAACAGCTGGCACCAGACCTCTTCGCCCGAGGCCAGCGGCGGCAGATAGCGCAGCTTGTGACGCTCCTGGGCATGCGCCATCAGGGTCGGGCCGCACATGCCCTGGCCGATGCCAAAGGGCGACGACAGCTTTGAAAAGACGCCTTCTTCCTGCTGCCAGATCACGCGTTCGATCGGCGTGGCGCCACGCCCGCCGAATTCGGTCGGCCAGTGAAGGCAGGCCCAGCCGCCTTCCTGCTTGCGCTTTTGCCAGGCCTTGCCGGCTTGCAGCACATCGCCTGTGCGCAGCACCGGCTGGCCGAGCCCGGCGGTGGCCAGTTGTTCGCGCAGTTCGTGGGGGGCGTTGGCCGCGATCCACTCACGCGCCTGCGCCCTGAAAGCGGCTTCCTGGGGAGTATCAGAAAAATTCATTTTTTTGGTCCTCGATTGGGCGTCGGGTAAGCGTCGAATAAGCGTCAGATAGCGATGGTCGTGGCATGAACGATCAGGCGGCGCGCTGCTCGCTCAGACGCTTGATGAGTCGGTCTTCCCAGCCGGACAGCGGGCCGAGCGAGACCGCCAGCAGATTCGACCGGCGATAGTAAAGATGGCAGTCGAACTGCCAGGTAAAGCCCATGCCGCCATGAACCTGGATGTTGTTGCGCGAACAGTGCTGATAGGCCTGCGTGGCACTCACGCGGGCGGTGGCTGCCGCCGTGGACAACTCGGGCGCATCGGTCGACAGCGCCCAGGCACCGTAATAGCAATTGGATCGGGCCAGCGTGGCCGAGACATACATGTCGGCCAGCATGTGCTTGATCGCCTGCAGCGAGCCGATCGGTCGACCGAAGGCGAAACGCTCAAGCGCATAGTCACGCGCCATTTCGAGCGCGCGATCGGCGCCACCGAGCTGTTCGAAGGCGGTCAGGATCGCCGCGCGATCAAACACCTGTTCGATGATCGCCATGCCCGCACCCGGCTCGCCGAGCGGCTCGGCCATCGCCTTGTCGAAATCGAGCTGCGCATGGCTGCGAGTCGGGTCGATCGTAGCCAGCGGGCTGCGCTTGACGCCGGCTTGCTGCAAATCGACGAGAAACAGCGAAATTCGGGGCGAGCTGGCAGACACCTGCGAGGCATCGCGCGCTGCGACCACCGCGAAATCGGCGATGTCGCCATCGGCCACCGCGGTCTTGCATCCGGTGAGACTGTGGTGCTCACCGGCTCTGACCACGCTCGCCGCGATCGACGCCGGGGTCACCCGACCGGTGCCCTCGACCAGCGCCAGCGTGCCAATGGCCTCACCACTGGCCACACGCGGCAGGTATTTCTGCTTTTGCGCCTCGGTACCAGCCTTGAGCAGAAACTCGGCGGCCAGTGCGATCGACGATCCGAAGGGCACTGGCGCCACCGCGCGCCCGAGTTCTTCTGCGATCACGCAGGCTTCGAGATAACCGGCCCCCAGTCCGCCATAGGCCTCGGGAATCGACGCGCCGAGATAACCCAGCTCACCCATCGCTTTCCATAACGGACGGTCGAAAGGCTGCTCGCCTTCAAGCACCGCGCGCACCGCATCGCGGTCGCAGCGATCGGCCAGAAAGCGGCGAACCTGATCCTTGAGCTGCTGCTGCTCGGCCGAAAATTCGAATTCCATCTCGCAAGTCCTGTAGAAGCGGGCCCGCCGGTCAGGCGAACCCGAGATAAGCGTTTGACACTTCCGTCCGATTGACGACATTCGATTCGATCGTCACCCGACCGGACCGTCGTGCCAGGCCGATACCCGACGCGAACGCCCCCGGGCATGGCTGCCTGCGCGTTGCAGGCCCTCATGCCCGGGACCAGCGATCAGAAGACTTCGAACAGACCTGCAGCACCCATGCCGCCGCCGATGCACATCGACACGACCACATTCTTGGCACCGCGGCGCTTGCCTTCCATCAGCACGTGGCCGGTCAGACGGGCACCGGTCATGCCAAAGGGATGGCCGATGGCAATCGAGCCGCCATTGACGTTGTATTTGGCGGGGTCGATGCCGAGCTTGTCACGCGAATAGAGGCACTGGCTGGCAAAGGCTTCGTTGAGTTCCCACAGATCGATGTCATCGATCTTCAGACCATGACGCTCGAGCAGACGCGGAATGGCAAAGACCGGGCCGATGCCCATTTCATCGGGCTGGCAGCCTGCAACCGCCCAGCCTTTGAAGGCACCCAGCGGCTGAAGACCGCGACGCTCGGCTTCCTTGGCTTCCATCAGCACGACAGCGGCCGCGCCATCGGACAACTGGCTGGCATTGCCGGCGGTGATGAACTTGCCCGGGCCTTTGACCGGCTCGAGCTTGGCCAGACCGGCCAGCGTGGTGTCGGGGCGATTGCATTCGTCACGATCGACCACCGTTTCGACCATCGACTCGGCCTTGGTGACCTTGTCGACCACCTTCATCATGGTCTTGACCGAAATGATCTCGTCCTTGAACTTGCCGGCCGCCTGGGCGGCGGCCATGCGGCGCTGCGACTCGAGCGAATACTCGTCCTGATACTCGCGGCTGATGTTGTAGCGGGCGGCCACCACATCGGCGGTATCGATCATCGGCATCCAGAAATCCGGGTACATCTCGGTCAGGCGATCGGACTTGCCGCCGCCGCCGCCACCCTGATAGCTGATCGAATCGACGCCGCCGCCAACCATGATGCTGGCGCCTTCTTCGACGATATGGTGCGCAGCGGCGGCGATCGCATTGAGGCCCGACGAGCAGGCACGATGCATGGTCATGCCGGAAGTGGTCACCGGCAGGCCAGCCAGCAGCGCGGCGGCACGTGCCACGTTTCCGGAGGCTGCCACGCAACCCGCAATCACGTCCTCGACTTCGGCCGGATCAACCTTGGAGCGCTGCACGGCATGCTCGACCGCGTGACCGAGGATGGTCATGTTGGAGGTATTGTTAAAGCCGCCGCGGGCGGCTTTGGCCAGCCCGGTTCGGGCATAGGAAACGATGACTGCTTGGCGCATGGTCTTCTCCGTTTGTGTCGTTAAAGGGGGTGGATGAGAGCCAGGGCCAGACTGAGCCGTCCGCGGCACACCCGCTATGGTCACACCTTCGGGCCTGCCGGCAAAGCCCCCGCGATCCGGGAATGCGTCAATCGGCACCGCAGTGACCCGGTCAACGCAATTGTGGCAAGACCGAATCGATTAGGCCAAAAGTATTAGGCCAGCCGACGGCGAACCCGATTGACAGTGGATTGGCTGATTCGCAAAGATAAGCTCACCCCCTGACGGAGACACCCATGAACCAGCGATTCCTGATCATCGACGATCACCCAATGATGCGCGGCGCAGTGCGGTACATGCTTGAAATGATGGGCGAATCGGTGCAGACCGATCAAGCCAGCAGCCTGGCCGAGGCGCAGGCCATCCTGAGCGCAGGGCCGCCCTTCACCCTGGCGCTGCTCGATCTGGTTCTGCCCGACACCGTCGGCACCTCGGGGCTCCAGACGCTTCGCCTGCGCTACCCGAAACTGCCGGTCCTCATCACCTCGGCGCTGTGCGACCGACAGACCGTCGAGCGATGCCTGCAGGGCGGCGCGGCCGGGTTTTTCGGCAAGAGTTCAGCGTCCGAGCGATTGGCGATCGCGGTGCGCACGGTGTGCAGCGGCCGGATCTATCTGCCGCCCGAAATCGATGCGCAGATCGACCAGCGCTGGGTCAACCGCGCCACACAGCGACTCGACGGCGACGTCCGCAAACTCGGCCTGAGCGATCGGCAGACCGAGGTACTTCGCCTGATTCTGCAGGGTATGTCCAACAAGCTGATCGGGCGCCAGCTCAAGCTCGCGGAAGGCACGGTCAAGGTTCATGTCAGCGCGGTGCTCAGGGCGCTCGGGGTGCGCAACCGGACGCAGGCGGTGCTGGCGGCCAACCGGCTCGGTTTGCGTCTGCCCGAATGACGCGTTGGCTGATCATCGGTCTGGCGCTGTCGCTGGCGGCCTGTCTATCGCCGCCGCTGCGTCAACCGCGTGAGGGCGGACCGGCGGCTACCCTGGATGGCTGCCCCGAACTCGCACAGGCCCTGCACGGGGCGGTCGCAAAGGCTGGTGTGGGCGATGCTCAGGCGGTCGCGATCGATGGCTTCGACTGGCTCAGAGCCGACCGCTTCACCGCCTCCTTGGGCCGGCAGACGGTCGGCATCGAGCAGACCGCCGCCTGGCTGGCGAGACTGCGCGCACTGGACACGCAGGCGCGGCGTATCGAACTGGCGAATCTGCCTGATGCCTTGGTGATGGATGTTTGGGTGACTGACGCGGCGATCGCCGGTCCGGCCACGACGGCCAGCACTACGAGCGCTACGAGCGCTACGAGCGGTACCAGCCGCCGCGCGCCTGCCGCCGATGCAAACGCTGCACGCCAGGCCCTGCAGGCCCGGATCGACGCCTGCGGGCGCGCGAGCATCGCCGCCATCGCCCGCGAGCCCGCCTCGTTCGAGCGACTGCGCCGATCGGCCCAGGTACCGGACGACTATGTCGACTGGCAGCGCGCAGTTGGCGCCTATCCCCTGAGCGCGCTGGCCTTCGGGGCGGGTGTTCGCCGGGAGGAAGCCACGATGGCAGCAGCCCATGCCCGTTATGCCGATGCGGTCGCCCGGGATGCCAGACTTATGCTCATCAGCCAGCCTCCCAATGACGCAATGGTCGATGCAGGCCTGCGGCTTGCCGATATCAGGCGCGACGCGCTCGGTGTGCCGCAACCCGATGAGCGCCAGGCAGCCGCCCTGCTGGCGCGCCATGCGCCGCTGATCGCGCTCGCCGGGCGCTCCGACGATGACCGGATCGGCACCCTGAGGCTCGATGGCCATGGCCGATCCGTCGTCGATATCGGGAAGCCGGCGGTCTACGGGCGCGTCGCCTTCATGTCATGGCAAGGCGAGGTCCGCGTCCAACTGGTCTATACCGCCTGGTTTGCACGACGCCCGCCCGAGCACCGTGCCGACCTGCTCGCTGGCCATCTCGATGGGATCGTGCTGCGCCTGACATTGAATGCCGACGAAGGCATCGACATGATCGACAGCATCCATCCCTGCGGTTGCTGGCATCAGTTCATCCCGGTCGGCGACTGGCGGGTCCAAGCGGCGCCGGCACCGCAGCAAGAATGGGCTTTCGTGGCACGGCGACTGACGAGCGTGCCACCGGGGCATCGAGTTCGCATCAGGCTCTCGGCCGGCGCCCACATGCTCGAAGGCATCGACAGCGTGGATTCACTGGCGAGCACTGGCGCCGACCCGACGACAGAACGCTACGCCCTGCTTTCCGACGATCTGCTGCGCAGCCTGGCCCTGCCTTCGGGCGGGCGTCGCAGTCTCTATGACTCTCGGGGCTTTATCCCCGGCACCGATCGCGCCGAGGCCTGGCTCTTCTGGCCGATGGGCATCGCCGACGCAGGCAGCATGAGACAGTGGGGTCACCATGCCACCGCCTTCGTCGGCCGACGTCATTTCGACGACGCCGACCTGCTCGATCGGCGCTTCGTCAAACCCGCCGAGTGATCTAAGCAGTCGACAGCTAGCGCAGGGTCGACTCGCCCATGATCAGATCGAAGAGCCCGTCAGGGCCCACCGCCAGTGCCTGACGACCGAGCCAGGCGTTCCAGTGATGCTCGTCGCCCCAACGATCGCGCCAGAGCCACAACTGCTGCGTCGAACGATAGAGCGCAAATTCAGCGGTGAATCCGATTGCGCCATGCACCTGATGCGTGATGGCCGCCACCTTGCCGGCCGCGTCCGCGGCGCGAGCCTTGGCGATGGCCGCTGCCGGCATCGGCCGGCCGGCCTCCATCTCCTGGGCCGCCCAGTCGAGGGCCGCCCGCGACGCCGCGAGCTCTTCTGCGGCAAGTGCCAGCGAATGCTGGACTGCCTGGAACTGGCCGATCGGTCGCCCGAACTGCACGCGCGTGCCGGCCCATTCAATGGCCATCGCCATTGCACGCATCATCGCGCCAGTCAGGACCGACGCCGCAGCCAGGGCGAGCAGGCCTTGCACCAGAGGCACCTCAGCCGACCTCAGGCTGCGACCCGAACTTGAAGCAGCCGCCGATGACGAAGCCTCAGCCAGCGGATACCAGGTCATGACGACCTCATCGCCCCAGGGATCAACCTCAAGCAGGTGGGCCAAGTCAGGGCCCGATTGACCCTGAGCAACAGCTGCCGGTGCGCCGGCATCCGGCGTCCCGTCGGGTCCGGTCACCCGCAGCCGGATCGGACGCTCGTCCGACAGATCGATCGAGGCCCTCGACAGCAACAGGTGAGCCACGACGGTGTCGGTGAGTGGCACCGCCGGTGCATGCATGCCAATCGCCTGCAGCACCTCAGAGGCATCCCGAAAGGCATTGCCCGCCCCGCCCTCGGACTCGGGTCGCAGCAGGCGCGGCACGCCCGATTCGACCAGGGTTCGCCACAGCGCGAGGTCAAAACGCCTCACGTCGGTCGCCGCACCCGAGCCTTGCGACGGTGCGCTGGCCTCGGCCTGAGCCAGCATTTTGGCGACTGCGTCGCCGATCATCGAAGTCTCGCTCATCTCAACCCCAGCCCGCGGGCGATCATGCCGCGCAGCACCTCGGGGGTGCCGCCACGCAGTGTGTAGGACGTCGCATCGACGATGGTGTGGGCCAGCAAGGCCCGATAGGGTGCTGCCTGCGCCGAGCCCGGATCGGTCAGCGCAAGGCCACGCAGACGCTCCGGAATTTCACGCTCAAGCGCGTTGCCAAGGTCCTTCATCAGCGCCGCCTCAGTGGCCGGATCGCCGCCGGCATCGAGTTTGGCGGCAACCGAAATCGCCATCCGCCGCAGCGCGGCCAGATGCGCCACCGAGCGGCCGAGTTCGGCCTGCACCAGCGGTGAATCGGCCTTGGGCTGCGCCCGCAGGCACTCGACCAGCAAGGGAAAGACGCTCAGGAAACGCTCGGGCCCGCTGCGCTCATAGGCCAGTTCGCCGGTAACCAGCTTCCAGCCGTCGCCAACCTGACCCAGCACATGGGTATCCGGCACGAAGACATCGTCAAAGGTGATCTCGCTGAAATCTTCACGCCCGGCGATATTGCGAATCGCGCGACGGGTGATGCCCGGCGAATGCAGATCGATCGCAAATTGCGTCAGACCGGCATGGCGGCGCTTTGGGTCGGCCGGCTCGGTGCGAAACAGTCCGATCATGACATCGGCCAGATGCCCGCTGCTCGTCCAGATCTTGCGGCCATTGATGCGCCAGCCCTTGTCGACCCGATCACCGCGCGAACGCACGCTCGCCAGATCAGAGCCCGAATCGGGTTCGCTCATGCCGATTGCACAAAAGAGCTCGCCGCGCACGATGCCGGGCAAGACCGCCGCCTTGAGCGCGTCGCTGCCATGGCGCAGGATCTGCGGGCCGCTTTGCCGATCGGCGATCCAATGGGCACCCACCGGCGCGCCGGCGGCCAGCAGCTCCTCGACCACCACGTAGCGCTCGAGGGTGGAGCGGGCCTGCCCGCCCCATTCGCGCGGCCAGGTCAGTCCGATGAATCCGGCCTGCCCGCAGCTGCGTGAAAAGTCGCGATCAAAGATCGTCCATCCCGAGCACCTCGGCGTAAACGCCCCCGCTGCAAGCTGCTCGCGCAGAAAGGACCGCACGCGCTTGCGCATCTCGTGCGCGGCAGGCGGCAGCACGACAGCCTCGAAGGCCAGACTCATGAACAACTCCTCATCACCAGATACCCCTGATTAACAGCATCGAACACCGAATGATCGATCGCCACTCAAAGCGACTGACCCAGGAAAGCCATCATGCGATCCCAGGACTGTTGCGCGCAGTCGGCGTTGTAGACATCGCCGCGACGCTCGTTGAAAAAGCCGTGCGCCGCATCGTAGCGATAGAGCTGCGGACTGCGGCCGGCGGCTTTCATCGCCTGCTCGAGTCCGTCGACCGCAGCCGGGGTGCACCAGTCGTCCTGGTTGGCGAAGTGGCCCTGAAACGGAATCCTGATATCGGCCGGATTGGCAAACGCCGCTGGCGGAATGCCATAAAAACACACCCCCGCCGACACCTCGGGCACATGCACCGCGGCACCGATGGTGAGTGCGCCGCCCATGCAAAACCCCATCACGCCGACCTTGCCGCCCTGAGCGACCAGATACTGAACTGCGCCGCGGATGTCCTGATGGGCGGCGCCCGGAAAATCAAGACCGGTCATGAGGTGATTGGCCTCGTCGGGCTTTTGCGTGACCCGGCCTTCATAGAGGTCGGGTGCCAGCGCGTTGTAGCCGGCCCGAGCGAAGCGATCGGCCACGCCGCAGATCTGATCGTTCAGACCCCACCACTCCTGGATCACCACGATGCCAGGACGGCCTGCGCCGGCTGACGCGAAATAGCCCTTGGTCTTGCGGCCGTCGGGCCGTGCGAAATCGATCATCTGTCCCATGTCGTTCTCCTGTGTGGAAGGTGGGTGGAAGGTGGGTGCAATGTTGGGGGGGCGATGTTGGGGAAGCGATAGCGCAGGGATGGGTGCCGGTTGCTCTCTCAGGCGGCCTTGCCCGCGCGGCGCCGCAGCGCCTCGCGAATCAGCGGCATCCTGTCGTTTCCAAAGTACATGTCGTCGTCGACAAAGATCGTGGGTGAGCCAAAGCCGCCCCGGGCGATCAGTGTCTCGGTGTTGGCCCGCAGGATGTCCTTGACGCCCTGCTCGGCGATACCGGCAAAGAAGGCCTTGTCGTCGATGCCCAGTTGCTTGCACAGCGCACTGAGCACTGCATCCTGCGAAATGTCCTGATCGCGCGACCAGTAGGCCTCAAAGGCCGCCTCGGCAAACGGCACCAGCAGACCCTGCGGCTGCAGCCAGATGCAGCCGCGCATCGCCTTGACGCTGTTGACCGGAAATACTGCCGGCGGAAAGTTGATCTTCAGGCCGCAATGCCTCGCCCAGTCAGCCAGATCCTTGACCAGATAGGCCTGCTTGGCCGGCACCGGGTTGTCACGCGACGCATAGACGCTGGGGTTGACACGGTTGAACACGCCACCGACCAGGATCGGGCGCCAGTTCACCTCGACACCGAACTCGGCGGCAATCGGCTGCACGCTGCGAAAACCCAGCCAGGTCCAGGGGCTTGAGCAGTCGAAATAGCAATCAAGCAAGGCAGGTCTCCGCAGGGCTGGTTCTGGCCCGTTTCAAGGCTTCATTCAAGGTCAACTCAATGCCCGGCCGAATGCTCAGCTGAATAATCAGCTGAATAATCAGCTGAATGCTCAGCTGAATGCTCAGCTCGATGATTGTCAGCGCTTTGGCAGATCGCAGCCGCATCGTGTGGCGAACGCGTTATGCCCCCGACAATAACCCATCCAGACGGGCAATTTGCGCCTCGAGCTGATCGACCCGGGCGCGCAGCGTCTCGATTTCGAGTTGCCAGTCGGGTGAGGGCAAGCCGACGCCGCGAGGCGAGGCGCTCGCCATTCGGTCGGACACCGCCGGAGCATCCCCCTCATTGGTACCACTCAGCATCGCTGCCGACGGCGCGCCGCACAGCAGGTGCATCCACCGGGACTCACGCGATCCGGGCTGGCGGGCCAGCTTCACCGCGAAGGCCTGCGGCTGGCGAACCGCGAGTTCGTCGAGATAGGCCTCGACCGCCGACACATCGGAGAAGCGATGCAGCCGCTCGCAATTGGCGCGCAACTCGGCGGCGGTCTGCGCCCCGCGCAACATGAGGGTCGCCATCAGCGCCACCGTCTCGCCGGGCAGACCCAGGCCGCGCTTGGCGTTTTCGGCATAACGCATGACCCGCCCACCACTCGACTCGATGACCAGCGAGCGGCGTCGCAGCGACTCGAGCGCCTGCTGGACGTCGGCGGTGCTCACCTCCATCACCGGATCGCGACTGGTCTTCTGATTGCACCCGGCAAGCAGCGCATTGATCGACAGCGGATAGATGTCGGGCACGGTGTGCATCTTCTCGACCAGTACCGCCAGGACACGAGCCTCGAGCGGGCTCAGTTCGATCGGGTGGGATTCACTCATCACAGCGGTGCGACCTCAGGTCTGATTCTCGAGAAACTGCCGCCAGGCGGCCTCGAAGGCGTCGGGCATTTCAAAGAACATCAGCGCACCGGCCTCGAATGGCTGGAATCGCCAGTTGGCACGCGAGCGAAGAAAATCGGCACTGCTGAAGTCGCGAAAGTCGCCGCGCGTGGCATGCGGCACCCACACCGGCATCGACAACTGCGCATAAAGACTGCGCACATCCGCAGCAAAGAGTCGAAAGCACAGAAACGACAGCGGCGCATGGCGGGCGCCCGGCTGACGTGCACTCGCCACGCAATAGTCGGCCAGGCCTTCATCAATCCCGGGCGAGCCCCAGGTTCGCCTCAAAAAATAGCGCACGCTCGCACGGCTCGACACGAGATCGAAGAGGGCCTGGCTCCAGAACCGCCAGGTCAGCACCCGATGCACGCCGGGGACCTCGCGCGATTGGCCGGGCTCGCCATCAAGCGCCGCAGAGCGTCGATCGAGACCCGTCGGTGTGACCAGCGTCAATGTGCGGATGCGTTGCGGGCGGCGCACCGCGGCACGCGCTGCGAATTCGCACGCCAGCGACACCGCGAGCAGATCGACCGGCGCATCGCCGCACGCCTTGCCGATTGCATCGAGCGCGTCATCGATTGCTGCGGTAAACAGCGCGATGTCATAGTCACGCTCGCCTCGCTGCGAGTTGCCGTAGCCGGGCAGATCAATGGCAAAGACCCGATGCGTTGCGCTCAGGCGCTCGAAAAGCGGTCGCACCTCATAGGCCGACGCGGCGGCATTGATGCTGTGGATGAGCAGCACCGGCGTACCGCTGCCGGCTTCATAGAGCGCCAAGCGACCCGCGGTGCCGTTGATGTCGCGTTGAGTCGCCGCAAGCGGCGAAGGGAGCGTTGCCATCAGGCGATAATAGCGAATACGATGGCGGGTTTCGCGTCAGCGTCGGTTTGTGGATCGATTGTCGATCGTTTGTCGACGATTTATCGCCGCGCCGTCCCGCCTCGCTGTGTTCATCCTCCGCGATATTCCCTCCGCGCCATTTCCTCCTTTTTCTTACCAAGGTTCTTGCCATGACCGACCGCATCGACATCCACGGCCTGAAGGTCGCCCGCCCGCTCTACGACATGATCGAGCGTGAAGCGCTGCCGGGCACCGGCATCGCCTCCGACAGCTTCTGGAAGGGGCTGTCGTCGCTGGTCCATGAATTCGGGCCGCGCAATCGGGTCCTGCTCGACAAGCGCGACGCCCTGCAGTCAATGATCGACAGCTGGCACACCGCGCGTCGCGGCCAGCCCCACGATGCCGTGGCCTATACCGCCTTCCTGGAAGAGATCGGCTACCTGCTGCCCGAAGGGCCCGACTTCAAAGTCGAAACCGAGGGTGTCGATCCCGAGATTGCCAGCATCCCCGGCCCGCAGCTGGTGGTGCCGGTCATGAATGCCCGTTATGCGCTCAATGCCGCCAATGCCCGCTGGGGCAGCCTCTACGACGCGCTCTATGGCACCGACGCCATGGGCGACGCGCCCCAGCCCGGCGGCTACGACCCGGTGCGCGGTGCGCGCGTGATCGCCTGGGCAAAGGGCTTTCTCGATGAGATCGCGCCGCTTGCCCGCGGCAGCCATGCCGCGGTCACCGGATACGCGATCGTCGATGGCGCGCTGGTGGCGCAAACCGCCGCCGGCCCGACCGGCCTGGCCGATGCCTCGCGCCTTGCGGGTTATCGCGGCACCGCGCAGGCGCCCTCGGCAGTGCTGCTCAAGCACAACTATCTGCATGCCGAGATCCTGATCGATGGCGCGCATTCGATCGGCAAGACCGATCCGGCCGGCGTGGCCGACGTGATTCTCGAGGCCGCGATCACCACCATCATGGATTGCGAGGATTCAGTGGCCGCAGTCGACGCCGCCGACAAGGCGCTGGCCTATCGCAACTGGCTGGGCCTGATGAACGGCACGCTGGTCGAGACGGTCGCCAAGGGCGGCGGGTCGTTTGAGCGACGCCTTGCAGCCGACCGCGTCTACACCCTGCCCGCCGGCGGCTCGATGTCGATCAAGGGCCGCTCGCTGATGCTGGTGCGCAATGTCGGGCACTTGATGACCAACCCGGCGGTGCTCGATCGCGACGGCAACGAAGCCTTCGAAGGCCTGCTCGATGCGATGTGCACGGTCACCATCGCGCTGCACGACCTGAAAAAGAAAGACGGCATTCGCAACTCGGTGGCGCACTCGGTCTACATCGTCAAACCCAAAATGCACGGCCCGGAAGAAGTGGCCTTTGCCAACGACATCTTCACGCATGTCGAACAAGCGCTCGGCCTGCCGGCCAATACCGTCAAGATCGGCATCATGGACGAAGAGCGGCGCACCACGGTCAACCTCAAGGAGTGCATCCGCGCGGCCAGCCAGCGCGTGGTCTTCATCAATACCGGCTTCCTCGACCGTACCGGCGACGAGATCCATACCTCGATGCAAGCCGGCCCGATGGTGCGCAAGGCCGAGATGAAAGCGCAAAGCTGGATTGCCGCCTATGAGCTCTGGAACGTTGATGTCGGACTGCGCTGCGGGCTGTCGGGGCGTGCGCAGATCGGCAAGGGCATGTGGGCGATGCCCGACCTGATGCATGCCATGCTGCAGCAAAAGATCGGCCATCCGCAGGCCGGGGCCAACTGTGCCTGGGTGCCGAGCCCGACTGCCGCCACCCTGCATGCGACCCACTATCACAAGGTCGATGTCTTTGCCCGGCAGGCCGAGATCATGAAAGGCGGGCCGCGCGCCAAGCTGGCCGACATCCTCTCGATTCCGCTGGCCACCTCCACCGCCTGGAGCGACGCCGACCTGAACGCCGAACTCGAAAACAATGCCCAGGGCATCCTTGGCTATGTCGTGCGCTGGGTCGATCAGGGCGTGGGCTGCTCCAAGGTGCCCGACATCAACAATGTGGGCCTGATGGAAGACCGCGCGACCTGCCGGATCTCGTCGCAGCACATCGCCAACTGGCTGCATCACGGGGTGGTCGACAAGGCACGCGTCACCGAGGTCATGAAGCGCATGGCAGCGGTGGTCGATGGGCAAAACGCCGGTGATCCGGCCTATACCCCGATGGCGCCGAGCTTCGACGGCTTTGCCTTCAAGGCGGCCTGCGATCTGGTGTTTGAAGGCACGGTGCAACCCTCGGGCTACACCGAGCCGGTGCTCCACGCCCGGCGCTTGCAGCTCAAAGCCAAACAGGGCTGAGGCGCCTGAGCGTGCTGCGGGGCGGCGGCCCCGCGGCCAGCGTGTGCCAAGGCGAGGGCTCCGGTCACACGGGTCACGCGGGTTGATCGGACCCCACGGACCCCACGCCGATCAGGGATTGACGACAGCGCCGCTCGGGCAGCTGATGCCACCGGCCCGGTGAATGCGAGCCTCGGCGGTGGCGGTCGACGAAGATGACGAAGGCGACGGGGCCGGCATCGGCGAGAACGGCAGGTAGGGCCGATTCGGCGGCTTGAAGGCGGCGAGATAGTCGGCCAGTGCATCGACATCCGGCGGGCCGCCGACACGATCTCGTCCGCGCAGGAAGGTCGAAAACCCGTCACCCCCATCGGCCAGATAGTTATTGACCGTGACCCGATAGCGCGCCTCGGTCTGCAGCACCTTGCCCTGCGCATCAACCAGCGTCTCGGTGCGGCCATCGATGGCGAGTGTCACCGCACTGATCCGCGCATCGCAGGCTGCAGCGCCATCCCATCGGTAACGAAAACCGGCTGAGGGAATCATCACCCGCGTGGTCGTTGCCGACTGTCCGCGACAGCCTGCGAACTGCTGCTCGAGCAGGTCCTTGATGTCTTGCGCCGTCAGACTCATGGTCACCAGGTTGTTGCCGAAGGGTTGCAGCGCAAAAATCTCGCCATAGGTCACCGTGCCCTCGACCTTCCTGCCAGGCTGCGACATCATCAATCCGGCGCCTCGCAATCCGCCGCGGTTCATGAAGGCGACCGACGGCATCGATTGATCATGGCCCGCACCGCGGCTTGCGCCAGAGGGATGAGAATGAGCCTGAGCATCCGCACGCGCTGCGGCGAGCTGCGCATCGGCCACCAGCTCGCCGGCGGCGACGTTGCAGGCAGGATCGCGCGGTACGGCCGGCACATCGGCGGCAATCGCGCCGATCACCCGTGCGGCCTGGTCGCTCACCAGACCGCGATAAGCCGCCACAAGGCCGGCCACCACCGGATCGGGCGGGGTGACCACCGGATCGCGGGTCACCATCAGGTTGGTCGCCTGCACCGAGACGACGTCGCGCCTCACCGGATCGAGGCTCAGATCGATGTCGGTCAGCAGCCGTCCGAAGGCGTTGGCGCTGGTCACCGGCACCGTCCGTCCGCGTGAATTGGGCAGACTGCAGACGTAGGCCGAATGGGTATGGCCGCTGATCACCAGATCGACCGCATCGTCAAAGCCCGCAACAATGCCGGCAATCGGCGAGGCGGCCAGCCCGCCCTGACAGCGATTGATATCCGGATTCGGCCCGCTTTGCATCCCGCCCTCGTGGATCAGTACGACGATCGCCTCGATGCCCTGAGCCCGCAGTTCAGGCACCAGCGCATTGACGGTCTGAACTTCATCGCGAAACTCGAGGCCCGCCACCCCGGCCGGCCCGACGATCATCTGCGTGCCGCGCAAGGTCATGCCGATGAAGGCGACCGGCACGCCGCCAAAGCGCTTGATGCCATAGGCCGGCAGCAGCGGCTTGCCTGAGGATCGGGTGGTGACATTGGCCGACAGCCACTGAAACTTTGCGCCTTCGAAGGGCACCGGCGTGCCGACCACCGCGCCACGGCAACTGTTCGGATCGATCGCGCCGCGATCGGTCGCGCCCGGCGCCGGTTTGCAGCCCCCCGACTGCAGACGCAGCAGCTCGGCCTGGCCCTTGTCGAACTCATGATTGCCGACCGACGTGAATTCCAGGCCGATGCGGTTGAGGGTTTCGACCGCCGGCTCATCAAAGAACAGACCCGAGATCATGGGTGTCGCGCCGATCAGGTCCCCCGCGGCAACCACTACATTGTTCGGATTCGCGGCTTTGAGCCTGGCCACATGCGCGGCGATGAACTCGGCGCCACCAACCGGCTGCCGGGCCGATACCGGTGCATCGCCGCTGGCGGCAAAGGTCCCCGGCGACTCGAGCTGGCCGTGGTAGTCGTTGAGCGCAATGATCTTGACCTTGACCATCGACGGCGGTGACGCGCCCGGCGTGATGCAGGCCGCCAGCCCGACCATCGCCAATATCACTGCCGCCAGCATCCCCGCCCCGCTGATTGCTTTGCGCCTGCTTTTCAAAACACCCCCCTGCCCGGCCATGAGACGATCGGATTCATTCAATTCTTGCGGCCCCGACACCATGACACAGAGCCTGCGTTTCCTTCGCTACAGCATCACTGACGGCATTGCCGAAATCCTGATGGACAACGGCCCGGTCAATGCGCTCAGCGTACCAATGCTCGATGAACTGCTCGCCTGCTTCGAAGCCGCGGCAGCCGACGACTCGGTGCGCGCGATCATTCTCGGCAGCGCGGTGCCCGGACGATTCTGCGCAGGCCTTGATCTGAAAGCCTTTGCCAAAGACGACACCGATGGCGTGCGGGCCCTGCTCGAGCGCCTGTACACCCGCTTTACCGATCTGCAATATCGCCTGGGCAAGCCGTCGATCGCAGCGGTCAATGGCACGGCGCGCGGCGGCGGCATGACGCTGTCGATCTCTTGCGACATGATCGTGGCCGACTCTGGCGCCGACCTGGGGTATCCCGAAATCGACGTCGGACTGCTGCCGGCGATCCACTTTGCCCATCTGCCGCGAATCATCGGACGGCACCGCGCCTTCGATCTGCTCTTTACCGGCCGCTCGTTCGGCGCCGCCGAGGCGCTCGAACTCGGGCTGCTCAGCCGCCTTGCCGCGCCCGGCACGGTGCTTGCCGAAGCGCATGCCCTCGCCCGGGTGCTGGCTGCCAAGCCGCCACGCGTTCTGAAGATGGCCCGCGAAGCCTTCATGCGCGAATGCGACTCCGACTACCGCCGCGGCGTGGCGGCAGCCGTCGAGAATTTCTGCAATGTGGCGGCCACGCCCGAATCGAAGGCGGCAATTGCCGCCTTCGTCGAGCGCCAGGCGCAGCGCCGACAAGAACGCTGAGAGACGGGCTGAGAGACGGGCTGACTGAAGGCTGCTTGAAGGCTGCTGCCCGTCAGACGATCTTCACGCCCAGATTGGGCAAGCCGTCGATATGGCAGTCGATCACATCGCCCCTCACCACCGGGCCGACATTCTCGGGCGTGCCCGAAAAGATGATGTCGCCCGCCGTCAGTTCAAAAGCTTCCGAGAGCTTGGCGATCTGCTCGGCCACACTCCAGATCATCTGGTTGAGATTGGCGTTCTGCTTGATCTGGCCATTGACCTTCAGCCAGATCGCGCCATTGGTGAAAGCGCCGGTTTGGCTGGCGAGATGCAGCGGCCCGATCGGCGCGGAGCGATCGAAACTCTTGCCGATCTCCCAGGGCTTTTTCTCGTCGCCCATCGCCCGCTGCAGATCACGCCGGGTCATGTCCAGACCGATGGCGTAGGCGTAGACATGGTCCAGCGCCGTGGCCATCGGGATATTTCGACCACCCCGATTGAGCGCCGCGACCAGTTC
>Ga0114972_10001545_pt1 | contig 17279 bp, 16 predicted proteins | sample M_140807_EF_Meta_FD_87354 | JGI IMG/M metagenome (GOLD analysis project Ga0114972, IMG submission 87354) | Freshwater microbial communities from Lake Montjoie, Canada to study carbon cycling - M_140807_EF_MetaG | ecosystem: Environmental > Aquatic > Freshwater > Lake | place: Lake Montjoie... | reverse complement strand
TTGCGCAGCACCTCGCAGGAGCCGTCTTTGTTGAACCGTATATTCGGGGTCTTGGAGTGGTTGAGATAGACCGCGAAATCCATGGTGTTCAATCCCATGGTTGAAACCAGCACTTCATCATCGTCATAATAACAGAACATGTTGATCTGCTTGCGGACGCCCCTGGGCAGGCTTTTCAGCTCGGCATGGGTAAAGGAAATCTCGCGGTGCTTGACGCGGCTTCGCAAAGGATTGGTTCCTTTGGGAATGGGCCGCACGGCAAACACGCCAATACCATGCACAGGTGAAATACCCAGATGGCAATACACCTCGTTGGCGAGATGATCCATGATCGTTTCTTTAAGCGTTTTTTTGCTTTTTTCAGACATTTCAAACCACAATCTTTTGAACAACAGTCATCGAACTCAAACCCGGCGGACTTTTACTGTTCCGGATGCCGCTGTCAAAGCGATATTTGGATTGGGGACAATTTTTCCGGTCCTGTTGCACAGCTGCTCCCCTGTTGCAGCCCTAGCACAAGGCGGGGGCTTGGCTCTAGAATGGATTTCATCAATCCATGTCAGCCCTGACGACCAGAGGTTCGGATCGCATCATTATGACACAGGCTCCCGATCAAGCGCCCGCAGTCTCGCACTGGATGACACCGCTGTTGCTGACGCTGGCGGTGCAAATCGTGTCATCCTTTCTGCAACGCATGCCGCCTGCCATCGCGCCCGCTTTGACGGGCACTTATAATCTCTCGCCCGAATCCATCGGCTATCTTTCGGCCAGCAATGTGGTCGGGGCGATCCTGTTTCTATTTCTCGGGGCGCCTTTGTTGCGGCGGTTGGGATCGGTGCGGTCGTTGCAGGTCGGCTTGTTGCTGGGCGCGCTCGGCGCGCTGCTGTTTGCATTGCCTGCCCCTGCGACTTTGCTGATCGCGACTTTGATGATGGGCTTCGGCTATGGTCCCTCCACACCGGCAGGCAGCGACATTCTGCAACGCCATGCCCCGGCCAGACACCGTTCGCTGATTTTCTCGGTCAAGCAGGCGGGCGTGCCGGTTGGCGGTATTCTGGCGGGATTGATTCTGCCTTATCTGGTCGAATTGGGCGGGCTGTCCCTGTGCCTCTGGTTTGCTGCCGGTTTTGCCGCGCTGACGGCTTTTCTGATGCAACCCTATCGTGCAGCCATCGATTATGAACGAGACCGCAGCCAGAGCCTGCATCCGCGGCAATTTCTCAGTTTCGGCAACATCTCCAAACCCATCAATGCCCTGCGCGAGACACCGCAACTGATGCAGGTGGCGATGAGCGGCACCTGTCTGGCGGTCGGACAAGGGGTCTGGATCAGTTTTCTGGTGACCATCCTGGTCAACCAGATGTCTATGAGCCTGACCATGGCTGGGCTCTATTTTTCGATCATGCAGGGGGCAGGCGTGTTTGGCCGTGTCCTGCTCGGCTGGGCGTCCGACCGTCTCGGATCGGGCCGCCTGACCTTGCGGCTGGCCATGATCTGTTCGGCTCTGACCACGCTGTGTCTGCCCTTTGTTACGCCCGAATGGTCACTGTTGGGCATCACACTCTTGTGCATCGTGGCGGGCATTACCGTGACGAGCTGGAACGGGGTGCAAATTGCCGAAATCGCCCAACTCGCGCCATCGCATCAGGTTCACGAGGCGTCCTCGGGAGCCACTCTGGTGTTGTTTGTCGGCTATGTCGCGGGTCCGGCGGGATTTGCGCTGTTGACCTCGCTGACCGGCTCGATTCCCTTCGGCCTTTATGTCACCAGTATCATCATCGCCTGCGGATTGTTGATCCTGCCCGCCAAACGGCCCGCAAAGCCAGCGGATGGACGCGTATAACCGCATCGCTCCGCTTGGCCGATTACAGGGTCACAGCACCGAGATCATGCCGCCGTCGACATAGATGACCTGACCATTGACATAATTGGAGGCTGGAGCCGCCAGAAACACCGCCGCGCCGACCAATTCTTCCGGCATGCCCCAGCGTTTGGCTGGCGTGCGGCCCTTCACCCAGGCATCGAAGGCAGGATTGTCAATCAGAGCCTGATTCATATCGGTGATCATATAGCCCGGACCGATCGCATTGGCCTGCAATCCGCTCGCCGCCCATTCAGCCGCCATCGCCTTTGTCAGCAATTTGATGCCGCCTTTGGAGACGGTGTAGGGCGCCACCGTGGCGCGCGCCAGTTCCGAGGTCAGCGAAGCAATGTTGATGATCTTGCCATAGCCGCGCGGGATCATGCGCTTGGCGGCTTCGCGGCCGATCACGAAGGCACTGGTCAGATTGGTTTCGAGAACCGAGCGCCATTCCGGCGTGGTCAATTCCACCATCGGCTTGCGCAGCTGGATACCGGCATTGTTGACCAGAATATCGACATGGATACCCCCGGCATCCAGTGCGTCGAAGGCTTTGGTAATGGCGGCTTCATCGGTGACATCGAACACGCAGGCCCGCGCCTGATGGCCCTTGGCCACCAATTCCGACACCGCCTGATCGACCCGCCCCGCCGTGGTGCCGTTGATGATGACGGCTGCGCCCGCATCGGCCAGACCCTCGGCAATGGCCCGCCCCAAACCGCGCGATGAGCCGGTGACTAGCGCCGTGCGGCCCGTCAGATCAAACAGGGGATTGGTCATGGTGTTTCCTCTCGGTGTTTTTATAAATGATGCATGTGCGATGATGACCGGACGTTCGGGCAGGAACCTTTCATTGTCAACACAAGGCCATGCAGAACAGCGTCGAAACCGTATCCGCTCCCGACCAGACCGGACACCGACAAATGGCCTAAGCCATAAAGCCAGCAGTGTTTTGCGACGCACAATTGATCCAGATCAAAGCATGCCCTTTTTCAATGATCCTAAATCATGGCATCACGCTGTACAGGGGAGGATCGCATGTCAGCCGGAGAACAAGCCTATCTCATTATCGCCATCGGTTCTTTTTCGTTGTTTGCTTTGACTGTGTTCTATTTCGATCTGACCACTAACCGCAAGTCTTCCAAATAGGCCCGCTTGCGGCTGTCTATAGCCGGACGTGCTGATGGATTGTTCGCGCCTGCCTGACCTGACCAAGCTCCGCGCTTGTCAGGTCTTTTTTATGGCGCAGGGCTGAATGCGGGACGTACGAAAGCGCGATGATTGTTTTGCGCAAAAAAGCCTGTTACGCCTGATCGAGTTACTCATTGCGCAGGGCCTTTGTGATGCAATCCACTCCGGTGATCCTTTTCGATCTTGACGGCACCCTGACCGACCCGAAAGCCGGCATTACCCGCTCGTTTCAATATGCGCTGGAATCAATGGGCCAGCCTGTGCCTTCCGAAGATGATCTGGAATGGGTGATCGGCCCGCCGCTGCGCGCCAGTTTTGTGACCCTGGTGGGCGAACAGCTGGCCGATGACGGCGTGCGGCTCTATCGCGAGCGTTTCGGTGTGACCGGCCTGTTTGAAAACGAGCTGATCGACGGCATCCCGCAACTGCTCGAACAGTTGCAGGCCGACGGCAAGCACATGTGTGTTGCCACCTCGAAACCGGAGGTTTTTGCAATCCGCATCGTCGAGCATTTCGGATTGAGCCGGTTTTTTGGCCGCGTTTACGGCTCTGAACTCGACGGCACCCGCGTCGACAAGCGCGATCTGTTGCCCTATGTCCAGCAACAAGAGGGCTTTGCCTCGCATCAGGCGGTGATGATCGGTGACCGCAAACATGATGTGATCGGCGCGAAATCCATCCATGTGCCGACCATCGGCGTGCGCTGGGGTTATGGCTCGGATGAGGAACTCGTGGCTGCGGGCGTGCATCGTCTGGTTGACCACCCTTCCGAAATTGCCACGCTGGTGCTGTGAGCGGCATTGCGGCATTGCAATAATAGATGGACAGAACCCGCTTTTTTGGTGGACGCGGGCCGATTTCTATTCAGAAATATCAGCCATAAATCATCCGTGCCGCGTGGCACGGGGAATAGACATTCGGGGGGATACAATGGCCGCACTTGAAGCCTATGGCATGAAACTGATCGCACACGACCTGCTGGACGGCTGGGGCGGCATCGGCGAAGGCATGTCGATCCAGAAAACCCGTGACGGCCGGCGCATCATGTGGCTGGCGCATGAGGGCCCGCCGAAAAACTTTACCGGCGTCGACGTGACCGATCCGCGCCATCCCAAAGTGGTTGTGCAGACCGAATTGCCGCATATGAAAGTGCGCTCCAACTCGCTCGAAGTGTGCGGCGATATCATGGCGGTGGCCTATCAGACGCTCGAACATGGCTTGCAGCCTGCGGGCTTCGAGCTGTTCGATGTGTCCGAGCCGGAGAACCCCCGCTCGATCAGCTTTTTCGATTGTTCCGGCCCGCTGTCGCGCGGCGTGCATCAGGTCTGGTTTGTCGATGGCCGCTATGTGCATTTTGCGGGCGGTGCGGCCGATTTCATGCCCCATAACGGGCTGGATGATCAGGCCTATCGCATTGTCGATGTCGGCAATCCGTCCAAGCCGGTCGAAGTCGGCCGCTGGTGGATGCCGGGCACCAGACAGGGCGACAAGGAACCGCAACCCACCCGCCTGCCGATCGATTCGGGCTTTCGCGCCCACAACACCAACGTGTTTCCGCAACGGCCCGACCGCGCCTATGTGGCCTATCTGGATGGCGGCGGCTTCGTGCTCGACATCAGCGACATGGGCAGTCCGAAAGTGATCTCGAATTTCAACCCGCATCCGCCCTATCCCGGTTTCACCCATACGGTGCTGCCGCTGTTCAGCCGCGATCTGCTGGTGGTGTCGGATGAATGTGTGAAAGACAATGGCGAGGACTGGCCGAAACTGACCTGGATTCTCGATGCCCGCAACGAGAACAATCTGGTGCCGGTCAGCACACTGCCGATGCCGCCGTTTGAAAAATACGGCCATGCCGGTGGCCGCTACGGCTCGCATAACCTGCATGAAAACCGGCCCGGCGAGACCTCGTTCAGATCGGATACGCTGATTTTCTCGACCTTCTTCAATGCGGGCGTGCGGGCCTATGATCTGTCCAACCCGCTGCAACCCAAAGAAGTGGCAGCCTATGTGCCCGAGGGTCCGAAAGGCTCGCGCGTGCCGACCATCCAGATCAATGATGTGTTTGTCGATGAAAATGCCATTGTCTATGCCGTCGACCGGCACAGCGGCGGCCTTTACATTCTCGAACTCGATCTGTGACGGGTTCGCAATCCGGCATGTCCGATCCGACAACACCCGCCGCCGCGCCCATCCCCGTCACCATTCTGACGGGGTTTCTGGGCAGTGGCAAAACCACCGTGCTCAACCATGTGCTGCGTGCGCCCGATATGGCGGATACGGCGGTGATCATCAATGAATTAGGGGAAATCCCGATTGATCATCTGCTGGTCGAACAGGCGATCGAGAACACGGTGGTGCTGCAAAACGGCTGTATCTGCTGCACGGTGCGCGGCGATCTGGTCGATACTTTGCTCGATCTGGTGCGCCGCTCGCAACAGGGCCTGCTGCCGCCGTTCTCTCGGGTGGCCATCGAGACCACGGGTCTGGCCGATCCGACCCCGATCATCCAGACTTTGGCCAATGACCGGATGATCGCGCCCTTGTTCACGCTGCACCGCGTGGTGGCGACACTCGATGCCGTCAACGGATTGTCGACGCTGCAAGACTATCCCGAAGCCGTCCAGCAATTGACGGCGGCCGATTGCGTGTTGATCACCAAAAGCGATCTGACCGATGCGCAGGGTTTGGCGGGTGTAAAAGCAGGCTTGCAGCGCATCAATCCGACCGCGCACAACCAGCTGGTCATTCAGGGCGAGATCACCACCGATCTGGTGTTCGGCGCACCCGATGCCCATAGCCACCAGCCGCATGGCGATATCAATCGCTGGCTCGGTGACAAGAGCGTTCACGACCCACATCACGATCACCACGGGCACGAACATGGGCATGAACATGATCACGATCATGCCCATAACGACCCCAACCGCCACAATGCCCATGTGCGGGCCTTCTGCATGCGCACAGCGCAACCGATTGCGGCCAAGGCCTTAGAGCGCTGGCTCAACTCGCTGTTGTCACTGCGCAGCAAGGACTTGTTGCGGATCAAAGGCATTGTCCATGTCGCAGGCCGCCCCGGTCCGGTGATCATTCAGGCCGTGCAGCATCTGCTGCATCCGCCCACCAGTCTGGCGCAATGGCCCGACGGGGATCACGACACGCGGATCGTGTTTATCACCCGCGATATCGACCCTGCCGCCATCGAGGCCAGTCTGGATCTGTTGAGGCAAGCCCAAACCTAGATCAAGCAAAAACCTAGATGCTGAAGGGCGCCGGAGCAAAGGGGCCTTGCGGGATCGGATCGGCCTGCCAGAAGCCTGCGCCTTCGGCCTCGATGATCCGGTCGATCAAGCGGATCACGGCCGCCGTACCGCCGCTGCTGTCGAGCTGCAACACCTCGATCTCCTGCGCCTCCAGCCGACTGCGCTTTTGCCGCGCCGCCTTGGGCGTCGGCGCGCTGGCTTCGGTCAGAATCGCGACAAAGCGGCCCTTGATGCGCAGTACCATGGCGACCTGCACGAAATCGCTTTCGCTGACCGGTTTGGCGGGACCGAAATCGGGTGCGAACAGATGCGCGCGCGGCAAAACGGCAGGCGCGGAAAACAGCCAATCCTGCCAGTGATACAACCCCGACAAGGCTTGCGCCGCCGCCTGCAAGGCCTGATCTTGGGACAGACGCTGTTCGATCTCCTGAAAATAGACCGTCAGAAACAACCGGCTCGGCCCGTCCCATGGCGAGCACAGCGCGTGCAGGCTGCGCAGGATCAGATCGGCGGTTTTCTCATTGCTGTTGGCACCCGCCAGACCGGCAAAATGATAGCGCAACTGGTGCAGCCGCAAGGTTTCCGGCCCGACAAAGACAAACGGATTGACCGCAGAAAACACCAGACCGCGCCCCGAAAACGCGGCCAGCCGGATATCGGCCATCTGCCAATGGTCCATCCCATAGGGCACACACTGCAGATCACTGACCCGCAAATCCATGTTCACATGTTCCTTCAAGCACGGCGCAGGCGGTCAATGCGCCCGGTTTTCAGGGTGCCAGACCAGCAGACGCGCCCGCAACCTATCGAGGGCGCGGATGACGACCATGCCCAATATAGCGATTTCCATAATGCCCGCAAACACGCCGACGGAATCGGCAAAGCGTCCCGCTGCGATCATCGCCCCGCCGATGCCCGATCCGCCCATGAGCATTTCGGTGACGATGGTGGTGATCATGCCGACCGGCAAGGCGATCTGCAGGCCGGTCATAATGGAGGGCGCGGCCAGCGGTAAAATGATCTCGCGCAGCAACTGGCTTTCGCTGGCACCGAGCGAACGGGCCGACCACAACGGCCATTTGTCGATATGGCTGGTGCCGGAATAGGTGGCGGTGACAATCGGGAAAAAACACGAAAAAGTGATCATGATCACTTTCGAAGTGTCATAAATATCGAACCACAAAATGAAAATCGGCACGAAGGCGATTTTGGGCATCGGAAAGCCGATGGAGATCAGCGGATCGAAAAACCACTGCACCCCGCGCTTCCGTGCCATCAAAATCCCCAGCGGAACCGCAAGCACAGCGGCAATCACAAAACCCGTCAGCGCGCGGTAAAGCGTGAGGCCGAGATCGACAAACACCGCCCCGCTCTGCATATCCGTGAACAAACGAACCAGCACATCGCTGAGCGGAGGCAGCAAAAACGGATGCACCCATCCGGCGCGGCTGCTCGCCTCCCACACCAGTGCCAGACCCACCAGCACCAGCGCTTGCATCAGGCCCTCGCGTTTGAGCAATGCGGAGAGCGTGCTCATGCCTGTTCTTTCCAGCGCAAGCAGTGATTGACGAAACTGCCGAACAGCCGGTCGGCCACAAAGCCGGTGCCCGCCACCGTCAAAATCACCGCAAACATCGCAGGATAATTGCCGCCGTCACCCAGACTGCCGATCAGAAAACCCAAACCGTCCTTGGCAATCACGAATTCAGAACTCACCATCAAAATAAAGGAGAAGGCCAGAGCAGTGCGGCAGCCTGCCAGAATATCGGGCAAAGCGGCAGGCAGAATGATCTCGCGCAACACCTCCTCCTGGCTGGCGCCGAGACTGGTGGCCGACCAGATGACGAAAGGGTTGACCCCGCGCGCGCCGTGATAGGCACTGACAATCACCGGCAGCAGGCAACCCAGAAAAATCAGAAAAATTTTCGACGCATCGCCCAGCCCGAACCAGATCATCACCAGCGGAATCAAAGCCGATTTGGGCATGGGATAAAGAATACGCACCAGCGGATTGATCAGGGTGCGAAACAGCGGCCGCGTCGCCATCAACAGGCCGACCGCAATCCCGCTGATCACCGCCAATCCCAACCCCGTTGCCGCGCGAGACAAAGACCGCCACGCATTGGTGACCAATTCACCGCTTTGCAGCAGATCGAAAAAGGCGGTTGCAATCGCACCGACACCGGGCAGCATCTGTTGCGAGACCAGACCGGACCGTCCGGCCATTTCCCACGCCGCCAGCATGATCAGCAATGGCAGATAGCGCACGCAGACGGCCACCACTTCTACAAACGAGCCGTGCCCTGCAGTAGCGGAAGCGGGGTGCAGGTCGCCGCCCGCCATCACAAGCCCCCGCGGCTGGCCAGCACCGCCTGTTCGCGCACCAGCCGCCAGATCTGTTCGCCCAATTCGACAAAACGGCGATCGGTCAGCGTGCTTTCGTCCCGCTCGGGTCCCAAGCCGGTGTCGATCTGGTGTTCGATCCGGCCCGGCCGCGCGCTCATGATCGAAATACGGTCGGCCAGAAACACCGCCTCATGCACATCATGGGTGACGAATACCACGGTTTTGGGCCGTTTTTTCCAGATCATCCGCAATTCTTCCTGCATGACCCGCCGCGTCTGGGCATCGAGCGCACCGAAGGGCTCATCCATCAGCAGGATATCGGGATCAACCGCCAGCGTGCGGGCAATGGCGGCGCGTTGCTGCATGCCGCCCGACAATTGCGAAGGATAGGCCTGCTCGAAACCACCCAATTGCACCAGCTTGATATGGGCTTGCGCGATCTCGCGGCATTCGGCCTCCGGCAGGCCTTTTTTCTGGAGACCGTACATCACGTTTTCGAGCACGGTTTTCCATGGAAACAGGGCAAAATTCTGGAACACGATGCTGCGGTCGGGACCGGGTGCCGTAACGGGCCCTTTTTGCGTGCTGATGGAGCCGATTTGCACCGGAATAAACCCGCCGATCAGATAAAGCAGCGTCGATTTGCCGCAGCCGGACGGACCGAGCAAAGCATGGAATTCATGATGACGGATCAGCAGGTCCGTCTGCTTCAGCGCGAGCGTGCCGGAAGCGAGCCCGCTTTGCCCGCCGCCATAGGCATGGGACACGCCCTCGATCTTGATCCCAAAATCCGCTGTCATCGGACGGCCTTTCCCGCTCCCTTACCCTTGCGGCAAGAGTGTATTTCGAGTTTTTTCGAGTCTATTTCTTGCCTTCGATCCGGCGCTTGGCTTCCTCGACAAAGCTCAGATCGACATATTTCGGCTCGAGCTGGATGATGTTGGGGGCCAATTCGACATCCTTGATCACTGCCAGACTGTCCTGCAGCGTGCGGATGTTGGGAAACAGGAACGGATCACGATAATAATCGGTCTTGGTGAACATATGGCCGAGCTTGTCGGGCGATTGTTTCATGAAGGTGCCGATGATCTGCAGCGCCTCGGTCCGGTTGGCGGGATCGGTAAACCAGCGCATGGCGCGCACGTGATCTTCGAAAAAATCCATCACTTGCGGGCGGTTCTTGGCGAGAAATTCGCCGCGTCCGGCCAGAAACACCAGCTGCGAGGGACCAACCGCATCCTTGGCGCGGAACAGGACCTCGTATTTGCCCGTGGCAATCAATTGATCGGACATCGGTTGCAGCACCGTGCCCATATCGATTTTGCCTTCATCCAGCATCACCGGAATATTGGGGAAGGCGACTTCGAGCACGGTATAATCGCGCTTGTCGATCATGCCGTTTTTCTTGAACATCGCGCGGATCGCCGTATCGGAGGCCGAACCGATCGCATTGCTGCCGATCCGTTTGCCTTTCATATCGGCGATGGTCTTGATGCCGGATTCCTTGCGCACCAGAAAGGTTTCGGAATGCTGGTCGCCCACCCCGTCCTGAATGATATCGGCCAGCACTTTCACGTCCTGCCGCGCATTCAGCACCGCCAGATTGAGCGCGAGCGCGGAAAAAGCCGCCATGTCGATTTCACCCGCCGCCATCGCGGTGATCTGCGGCGAGCTGCCGCGGAACAGGATCGGCTCCACGGTATAGCTCTTGCCGTAATATTTGAGAATTTCCGGTTTTGAATAAAGAACCGGGATCATATGGCCCGGCATGGTCGACCAGCCGATGCGGATTTTCACCGGCTCGGCCCGCACCGAGAGGGGAGTAAACGCGGCAAGCACCGCAACCACAATACCCGTCACGCCCGAAAGCCATCGACCCGAAAAGCCTGCCCGCATTGCCGTTTCTCCCTGTCCGATCCTGTCAGGGCTTGATGCGCCCGCCGGATTGTTTTTGCTTTTAATTATCACTCGATCATTCCACGCCTTTCACCCCCTGATGTCAACCATCCCTCAATGAAAATGGCCCCGAAACGGGGCCATCCTCGGTGTTGTCTTTTTACACATCCAAAGGCTCATTTGCCCCAATGCAGAACCAGCGGATTGACCTCGCGTGCCAGCTCCAGCAAACCGGCGCGGGTCTGGGGATGCAATGGCTCGAGCGGGTGGCGGACCGTCTCGTGTTTGATCACGCCGCCTTCGGCCATCATCGCCTTGGTGGCGCGCAAGCCGCATTGGCGGTTCTCGTAATTGATCAAAGGCAGGATGCGCGCATATTGGCTGGCAGCCTCGGAACGGCGGCCGGCCAGATAGTCGATCACCACCGGACGGATCAGATCGGGCAGCAAGGCGCTGCACATGGTGCCGGTGGCTCCTGCATCGAGATCGGCCATCAAGGTGATGGATTCCTCGCCGTCGAACGGCCCGAGGATCGAGGCTCCGCCGGCCGCGATCAGCCCGCGCAATTTGGCGGCGGCCTGTACGGTTTCGATCTTGAAATATTGCACCAGCGGCACTTCCTTGGCCAGACGCACGAGGAAGGAGACCGACAAGGTCACCCCGCTCAACGGCGCATCCTGCACCATGATCGGCAGGTCGGATGCTTTGGCGATAGCGGCGAAATGTTCGACTATACCGTTTTCATCGGCCCGCAAGCCGGTGCCGTGATAGGGAGGCATCAGCATCAGCATGGCCGCACCGGCCTTTTTGGCCTTGGCGGCACGCTCGCTGGCGATGCGGGTACTGAAATGGCTGGTGGTGACAATCACCGGCACGCGACCGGCGACATGGTCGAGGCAGAGATCGGTCAACAGATCGCGCTCGGCATCGGTCAAGAGAAACTGTTCGGAATAATTGGCGAGGATACAAATGCCGTCGACGCCCTGATCGATCATGCAATCAAGGACGCGCCGCATCCCGTCGAGGTCGAGATCGCCGTTTTCAAGAAATGGTGTCGGGGCAATCGGATAGATGCCGGTATAGACTGATGCGTGATGCGTACTCATGATTTTTCTGGTCCGTCCCTTGATGGTTTATTGTGATCCTGGCCACGACTTTAAAACAATTTGCCGAATATATGAAGCATCACGGCCTATGCAGGGAAGGGGGGTCTGCCTTGCCCGTTTACCGCTTGTGATGCGCCAGCATGATCAGCAACAGGCCCGCAACCGCAAAGGGGATCATGCCGAAATAGGCCTTGATGCCCCAAGCCTGCACCAGCGGCCCTGCCAATACTGTGACCAGCGCGAACATCAGGGCATTGGCGGCGGAAAACAGGCCCTGCACATGGGCGCGCCGCGCCACAGGGGCCAGAGCCGCCACCATCCCCAAGGCCCCGAGATGGAACAGTGCGAAGCTCAAGGCATGCAGGGTCTGCAAAATGCCGATCCCGACGACATCGGGCGCCAGCCCCATCAACAACCAGCGCATAACCGCCGCGCTGCCGCCGATCATCAGATAGGTATAGGCCTTATCGACATCCCTGCTGCCGCCCAACCGCCAGAACACGACGATCTCGACAACAACGGAACAGGCCGTCAACACGCCGATCTGCCACGACAGAATCCCCTGCTGTACCCAAAGAACAGGCCCGAAACCGTTCAGCACGGCATTGGAAGAGCCGACCAGACCGGTGCCGAGCAACAACAGATAGAGCCGCACCGGCACCTTCTGGGCGGCCTGATCCGGCGTACCGGCATCGTGGGGCTCGAGATGGCGGGCGGGAATGAACATGCCCGTGCGCATCCACAAGGCCACGGCGGTGGTGCCGAAAGAAAACACCGCCATCACCGCAGGCACGATGGCCACTGCCAGCCATGAGACCAAGAGGCCCGCCAGCAAGGTGACCAGCATGAAAGCGATGGAGCCCCAAACCCGCACGCGTCCGTAAACCAGAACGGGATTGTCACGCAATGCATCGAGCGTGATGATATCTCCGAGTGGGATCGGGGCAAGCATCATGGTCACCGTCAAGGTGACAACCAGCAACAGGACCGGAAAATCGGGACTGAATGGCATCACCAGCCAGCCGCAACCGGCCAGTCCACCCACCACCGCCAGCAAATGGCGCGGCGCGATATAGCGGTCGGCCAGTCCGGTGATCCAAGGGCCGACAAAGGCACGCAGAAAAATCGGCACGGACAGAATCAGGCCGATCTGCTCGGCCGACAGGCCGCGCGTCGCCAGCCAGATCGGAAAAAACGGCTGGTGCAAACCCAGCATGGCAAAGCTGGTGGCCGACAGGACCGACAGTTCAAGCACAAGCCGGTTATGGGAAGGGCTCACAAATTCATCCGGACAAAACCAACAAGGAGCCGCAATTTGGCGCAACAAATGATTCACGACAACCTTGTCCCGTTAAGGCTTTGGTAAGCATAAGCAGAAAAACAACACCTGCCCGTGTGGCAGGCAGGCGCCCATGAGGCTATAAAAGACATGATAGGTGCCTTTTGTTCCGCACTGGATCAATTGTGCCCTATCGGTATTTTCAAGGATTTTGATTTGACCCAGCACTCTGACGGCCCAGTCAACCCGCTTGCCGGACAGGTTCTCCCTTCCTGCCAGCCGATCAGGAGCCGGACCGCGTCTGGCTGGCTTCGGCCTGCAGCGGTGATCATGCTGGGCCTGCTGGTCGCCAATTGTGCTACACCTCCGACCAAGACCGCCTCGGGCAACAAATACGGCGTCAAAGCCAGCCCGAAAGTCATTGCCGACGGCGAGCCGATTCCCAAAGGCGGCGGCTATGACATGGTGGGCAAGCCCTATACCGTAGCCGGCAAGCTCTATGTGCCGCGCGAGGACAAGAATTACAGCGCAGTCGGAACGGCCTCCTGGTATGGCCCGTCTTTCCATGGCCGCATGACCGCCAATGGCGAAGTGTTCGACCGGGAATCGATTTCGGTGGCGCATCCGACGATGCCGCTGCCCAGCTATGTGCGCGTGACCAATACGCTGAACGGCCGCTCGATCATCGCCCGCGTCAATGATCGCGGTCCCTATCATGATGACCGTCTGGTCGATGTGTCCGAACAGGTCGCCACCAGCCTGAATTTCAAACATCTGGGCACCGCACGCGTCAAGGTCGACTATATCGGCCGCGCTCCGATGGAAGGCGACGATGACAAGGTCTTGCTCGCCACCTTGCGCACCGACGGCCGTCCCGCGCATCTGAACCGCCATGCGGCCCCTGCACAGGTTGCCAGCATCGCGCCCTTCGTGCCGCAAGCCGCAGCCGAACCTGCAAAACCATCTACAGCCAATCCGGTCAAAACGGCAGCACCCGTTGTCGTGCCCGTGCCTGCCGCCAAAGCCATGCCATTGCCCCACGCCAAAGTCGCTCTGATGACGGCCAAGCCAGTGGCCGGTATTGCGGGCAAATCAGGCAAGCCTGCGCCGGTTGCCACGCTCGCCAAGCCGCAAGCCGGCAAACCTGTTGACACAAAGCCTGCAGCCAGCAAGCCTGTGACCGGTAAAGCAGAACCGTTGAAAGCAACGGCGACCAAAGCAGCGCCTGCTGCAAAGCCCCTGGCAGCCGCCAATAAAAAGCCGCCTGCCAAGCCGCAAACGGCGTCGCTGACACCGCCCCGCAAAAATGACGGTGGTTGAGGCCTAGCTGATCCGCTCGTCGAGCCGCGCATTCAACCGGCCATGCAGGCGTTGCATGAGCGGTGACAGGCCGATCTGTTGTGAAAACACGTCCACGCTCTCAAAAACCGGCATGATCGCTTGCGGCAGCAATCCTTGTGCGGCCCGCTCGGATGCCCAATCGCGCACCGGACCCGGAAAAGCCAGCCAGCCGACCAGCAAAGCCGGATAGATCACCCCCATCGCCCGCCTGATCGAAGTTGTGTGAACTGGCTGTTCCATCGTAACCTCAGAACCGGAAATAGATAAAGGGTGCGGCATTGGTTGGTGCCAAGAGCAGCAAACCCAGCAAAGCCAGTGCGACAAACATGCTTTGCACGACAAGCGGTTTTTGTTCGAAAGCCTGCGCCAGACCCGACCAGACCGCTTTTGGAATGATTTGCGTCAGCGCTCCCAAAGCCAGAAGAAGTTGAAGTGCCAGAGACAATCCACCCGCTGCAACGGGCGCATGCAGCAGGGCATCGAGGAATTGTCCGGCTGTTTCCAGATCGGGCGAGCGGAACAAGACCCACAACAGACAGACCGTGTGGAAGGTCAAAACCCATGACACCGCTTGATAGTTGGGGTGATCGCGCCACTTGTGCGCCGTCTGGGTCCGCGCCCAGCCAAAATGGACCATCAACGCCACGCCGTGCAGCCCACCCCACAGGATGAAGGTGCCGCTGGCTCCGTGCCAGAGACCGCCGAGAAACATGGTGATCATCAGATTGCGCATGGTCAGCCAGCGCCCGAGCCGGTTGCCGCCGAGCGGAATATACAGATAATCCCGCAGCCAATGTGACAGCGTGATGTGCCAGCGGTTCCAGAAATCCTGCACCGACAGCGCGCGATAGGGCTGATCGAAATTTTGCGGAAAGCGGTAGCCGAACAGGCTGGCAATGCCGATGGCAATATCGGTATAGGCGCTGAAATCGCAATAGATCACCAGCGCATAGCCGTAAAAGGCTCCCCATACTTCCTGAAGGGACGCGCGGGAGGGATCGACATAGACCGGATCGACCAAAGCGGTGGCCAGATAGTTGGCGATCACCACTTTTTTGAACAGCCCGCCGAGGATCAGCGCCAAAGAGGTCCCGAGAGGGATCGGCATCCGGCGCGGGGCCTCGGCCAGTTGCGGCAGAAACTCGCGGGCGCGCACAATCGGACCCGCCACCAGATGCGGAAAAAAGCTGATGTAGAGCGTCAGATCCAGCAGGCTGTCAGAGGCTGTGATGGTGTTTTTATGGACATCGACCAGATAGGAAATCGCATGGAAGGTGAAAAATGAAATGGCGACCGGCACCGCCACTTCCACCAGATTCAGATCCAGCCCAAAACCGAGTTGATCGGCCAGCTGCATCGACGAGGCAATCAGCAAATCGGCATATTTGAAATAACCCAGCACGGCCAATAAAACGAGAATACCCGCGCTGGTGATGCTGGCGCGCCGCCGTCGTGCCGTCGTGCGCCCGATCCATTGCCCGCACAACAACATCATCACCGCCACCGCCAGCAGCATCACGACGAAACGGGCATCCCATGCGGCGTAAAACAGCAGGCTGGCCAAGGCCAGAAACGCCTTGCGCGCCGTATTGGCCTCGCGCAACAGCCAGGCGACCGCCCAGACACAGCCAAAAAACACGGCAAATTCAGTGCTTGGGAACAGCATCTTTGCGCTCCCTGATGGTCCGGTCAATCACAGGCATCACAAATGTTACAAAAGCCTCGGCACTCCGGCGATACCCTTCGCCGGTCAGATGGATATGGTCATCGGCCATCAGGCGCGGCTGATCAAGTGTCCATTGATGTCCTGCACAGCTTTGCGGCATGATCGCGGACCAGGACCACAGCGGCAAAGTCTGGCTTTGGGCCAATTGGTCCTGCGCCTGCCGCACCTGTGCCAATTTGGGTGGCTCCATCCAGCCGCAATCCTGCATGGCATTGGCTCTGCCCCCAGCGGGAGGCGAGATCAGCACCAGCTGCGTCTGCGGCAGCAGTTTTTTGAAACGGCCGGCCTGCCGCGCCAGCACCTGCTGATAGCGCGGCATCGACAGATTGTCGTCAAAGCCCTCATTGGTGCCGAAAGCCAGCACCAGAACATCGGGCTTGAGCTGCTGCAGGGCCTGATCAAAGCCCGCGCTGTCCAACCGGTCGAGCACCGAAAATGTCGCCCCGGGATAGCCGGTGCTGATCACGCTGATCCCCGATGCCTGCGCTTTGACCAAGACCTGCAACAGCACAACCGGTCTGGCCGAACGGGTCGCCAGCAACAAGGAGCGAAACGCACCGTCTCCGCCCGCTTTGGGCTGCAAGGGGATCGCCAAAATGCCATCGTCGTGCCGCGACAGATCGAATTGACCCAACGTCTCGCCGTCAAGAACAAGCTCGATCTCTCCGGCCTGCGGACCTGTCTGGAACACTAGCTCGATGGTTTCGAAAGCCAGCGGACGGCGGCGCGTTTGCCACAACAGGGTCTGGTCCGACCCGCTTGATTCCGCCAGGGTCCCCGACAGCAGAAAGCGGGAGTCGGCGGGTGTGTTCATCACCGTCCGATAGGTCCATCCGGCAGAGGCCTGCACACTGACTGCTGCGCTTCTGATCCCCGGATGCGTCTGGCCCAAAGGCAGCAACAACCCGTTGCCCTCGCCATAGTTTTGTTGCAGCAAGCTGCGGACATGGCCGGTGAACAGATCGGCCGCCATATGGCTGTCGCCCAGCATGGCCACCACAATCGGCGCGGTGTGTATGTTTTGGGCGGGCGCGACCTGTGGCTCTTCTTGATCCGACAACAGTGTCGAGAACCAAGCACCTATCCCTTCGGGATGCCCGTCCATCAGATCTTTGGCGAATTTGAGCACCAGCAGGCTCACCACAACCAGCAACAAAACAACCGGTCCCCAGCCAAACGGCAACGGGTTGCGCGATCTCAAGGGCAGGGCCCCGCAGGCGTCCAGCCCTTTTGTTGCAGCACAGCCAGAATGGAGGGCAACAGGTTTTGG
>Ga0114972_10001543_pt1 | contig 17306 bp, 16 predicted proteins | sample M_140807_EF_Meta_FD_87354 | JGI IMG/M metagenome (GOLD analysis project Ga0114972, IMG submission 87354) | Freshwater microbial communities from Lake Montjoie, Canada to study carbon cycling - M_140807_EF_MetaG | ecosystem: Environmental > Aquatic > Freshwater > Lake | place: Lake Montjoie... | reverse complement strand
TAAGCGGTACAGATGGGGAATTTCCTGTCTTTAGGTTATTTTCCTGTGACGACTCAGCTAAAATCGCTCCTTTACGCCCAAGAGGATCTGTGTCATCAATCTGAGCGTTAAGGTAATATCTTCTCTCTTCGTCAATTTTTTTAAAATCTGTAGGTAAAAGCGTGATATCAAGAGGGTTGAGCAAACTGTCACGAACAACGAAATTAGGAAAATTAGTCATCTTTAATTTTCTCCAAACAAGAGAGATAAATAATTACAATGAAAAATATAACCGTTCAAAGCAGAAATGTTCAATGTTGTAACAAAATTTTATATTTGAAGACATAGTGACCCCAAAACGACAAAATTAGCTTGTATAAACAATCATCCTGAACCAGTGTGATCGCTATAATAAAAGGATATTTGCGTTTAGTCTTTTAACTTAATACTTTTAACATGGAAGTAACCACCAACTTAAACGAAATTGCCGATGAAAAAGCTTACCCTAAGCTAACCGAAGCACAAAAGCAAGAACTAGATAATCGGATTAATGATCATGACATCAATCCCGATAACACAATAACGTGGGAAGAACTCAAAGCATCTATCAAAAAATAATCATGACTTATGTCCTAGCATTTCATTATTACGAAATTAATTTTGCAAATAACCTTCAATTAAAATATCCGACTCAATCGACTTAATCGTAATATCAGTTAACGACAAAGCCTCAGTCATCCGCTCCAAACCCAAATCCCCCACAGGCGATCGCGCCTTCCCCCCGCCAATAATCTTAGGCGCGATAAAAGCCATCACCTTCTGCACAGATTTATCCTCGATCGCCCTAGCGGATAAAGTTCCGCCACATTCCCAAAGAACCGTTGATAAACCCCTTTCATAGAGCTTTTGCATCACTAAATCGGGTGTTAAATTCTCTAATTCAATAATTTCTACCCCCTGCTCCCGTAAACTTTCTTGTATGACTGTATCACTACCAAACTGAGTAAAAACCACTGTCGGCGCGATCGCGGTTTGCCAGAGATTAGCAGTGGTCGGTAAATCTAAAGAACGACTCATCACCACCCGAAGCGGATTACGATCGCCTGCCCTATGACTCGTCAGATTCGGATTATCCAACCTAACCGTATTGCCCCCCACAATCACCGCATCACAAATCGCACGGGTTTCATGCACCAGATGACGGGACGCAGGGCCAGTCACCCAGGCACTATGACCTGTTTTCGTCGCAATCTTACCGTCCAGGGTCATAGCATATTTTAAAATTCCAAACGGTCGCTGATAGAGAATTCGATGAACAAACGCCTCATTCAGTTGCCGACAATCCCGCTCTTCCACGCCAACAATCACCTCAATTCCCGCTTGCCGTAGCCGTTCAATCCCCTTACCCGCCACCAAGGGATTCGGATCAACCATTCCCACCACCACCTTGCTCACCCCCGCTCGGATCAACGCTTCCGTACAGGGAGGAGTCCGCCCATAATGATTACAGGGTTCGAGGTTCACATAGGCGATCGCGTCTTTGGCATCTTCTCCCGCATCTCGTAGCGCAAAAACTTCCGCATGGGGTTGGCCTGCTTGGGGATGGTAGCCCTGACCAATAATTTCGCCATTTTTGACAATTACAGAACCCACTAGGGGATTAGGAGCCGTTTTACCCAAAGCTTGACGGGCTAACTTTAAACAGCGTTGCATCATTTCACGGTCAAAAGGGGTTATGTTCATCATTTTGAGATTTAATAATTAGGATTTAGTATAAAATTCAAAAGTCTTCTTTTTTCCCTGTAATGCCCAAGCCTACTGCCCCTGTTTTCCCTAAAGCGTTCCAAGATGTTGTGTCTCAGATTTCTAAAATGCCTCTTCAAAGATTATTGACTCAAAACAAATTTCAAAAAAATTCCCTCGGATGGGTTTTCTGCATCCCTCTAACGGCGATTCTGGTCTTGATGAGTCATGGGGCAGTGTCTGCTCAGGTTGCCAACACAGTAGGCGAAACCGTTCCTGTCACAATGGGCAAGTTGCAGGGTTCAATTAATACCCTCTGGATGATCCTCGCCACGTTGTTAGTCGCGATCGCCTATGGGGGTTTTGCCTTTTTGAATGCAGGTTTTAGTCGTTACAAAAATGTCGTCAATGCCTTAGCGATTAATTTACTCACTTTTATCATTACCACCTTCGTTTTTTGGAGTTTTGGTTTTGCCCTATTATTTGGAACCCAGGGAAATGATATTGTCGGCTCAGGAGCTTGGTTTCTCGGTGCGAAAACGCCAGCAATTTATGGCTTAAAACCCTTTCCCGATGGTTTATCCCTCTCGATTTTCTTTCTGTTTGAAAGTGCCTTAGCGGGAATCACCGCCATGATCGTTGCAGGCGCGATCGCTGAACGGGTTAAATTTCGAGACTTTCTCATTTTTACGGTTTTTCTGATTGGAATTGCCTATTCCCTTGTCGGACATTGGGTTTGGGGCGGTGGTTGGCTGAGTAAGATAGGCTTTCACGATTTTGCAGGCTCAACGGTGATCCATTCCGTCGGAGGTTGGGCGGCCTTTTCAGGATTGGCCATTCTAGGGCCGCGCATGGGCAAATACGAAACAAAAAAGACCAATAAATTATCGGGTCACAGTCTCAGTTGGGCCTTCCTGGGTTGCCTAATGATTTGGCTGGGTTGGTTTGGCGTGACGGGCGGTTCGGTTTTCGCGCTCAATCCAAAAGTTCCTTCTATTCTCCTGGTCGTCAATTTAGCGGCAATTTCGGGGGGATTCGTTGCTATGCTCACAAGCTGGTTACAAACTAAAAAATCCGATTTATCTCTGATTATTCGAGGGGTTTTAGCGGGTCTAGTGGCGATTTCGGGCAGTTGTAATGCAGTTTCTAGCGTTTCGGCGATCTGGATCGGTGCGATCGCGGGATTATTAGCGGTACTGTTTATTGGCTGGTTTGACCGAGTGCGGCTGGATGATCCCGTAGGAGTGCTTTCGGTTCACTTAATCGGTGGTTTGTGGGGAACGATCGCAACGGGAATTTTTGATAACAAAGCAGGGCTGATTACAGGACAATTTTTATTATTACTTAATCAATTAATTGGAATTGCCGCCGTCGGCGTTTTTATGATTATTTTTAGTTTTATAATTTGGACACTAATCAAAGGAATTTTTGGTTTACGAGTGGGACTTGAAGGCGAACTTCACGGTTTAGATATCAGCGAACACGGAATAGCGGCTTATAATGGTTTTGTGATGGAATCCGCAGGAGGATTAACCCCTATCTACGCCGATGATTCAGAAGATCTTCCCGTTTCTTCAGAACCCCAATTATCAGAGGAAAAATCAAAATCTGTTAATGAGATTCAAGAAACTGATTTTACCGAAGGGGAAACTATCAAGACAAAATTAGAAAATGAAAATGACGAAATTAGTTAGAATAAAACGCTTTTTAAAGGGAATGCGATCATCTTAACTGTCTTAACGGTTAAGCTATCACGAATTTAGATTGCATAATGATTTTGCTGAAAGCTTTTTAACAAGGGGCTTAAGCCCCTTGCCTGTATGCGTTTTAGATGATTGACAACTTAAGGCTATTTTCCGATACAAAAACGACTAAAAATTCGTTCTAAAACCGACTCAGTAACGTCCTCTCCTGTAATTTCTCCCAAGGATTGAATGGCAATACGCAGATCAATTGTCCAAAAATCTAAGGGTAATTGATTTTGAATGGTGTCCTGAACTTGCTCCAGGGATAATTTTGCCTGGGTTAATACTGCCGCTTGACGTTGATTAATGGCAAAATCTAAATTGGCCGCCGTTAAATTTTTAACATTAATTGTCTCTAAAATAGCATTTTCTAGATCATCGATTCCTTGATTTTGCGCGGCGATCGCAGGAACAATATGTTGAATTTCTGACGGATAATTAACCTTGTCAGGGGTTGCTAAATCGGTTTTATTAATAATTAAAATTAAAGGACGATGTTTAACCTGTTGATAAATTTCATTGTCTTCCGTTGTCCAGCCACTCAAGGCATCAATGGTGAGCAAAATTAAATCCGCTTGTTGGGCGGCCTGACGCGATCGCTGAACGCCTATTTTTTCGACCGTATCAAGGGTTTCTCGAATGCCTGCGGTATCTAGGACTTGGACGGGAATTCCGCCGACGATTAATTGGGATTCGACCACGTCACGGGTGGTTCCAGGTAAATCGGTGACAATAGCGCGATCGCAACGACTCCAGGCATTAAGCAAGCTGGATTTGCCTACATTGGGACGACCAACGATCGCGACTTTTAGTCCCGTTCTGAGCAGTTCCCCTCGGTCTGCGGTGGCGAGAATATCAGTAACTTGCTGTAAGACTGTTTCTAATTGAGTTTTAATTAAATTTTGGTCTAGAGGCGGTAAATCATCCTCAAAATCAATTCTCGCTTCCACTTCTGCCAAAATATCTAAACAAGTCGATCGCAACTGTCGAATGGGTTCAGCGAGTTTTCCCTGCAATCCCGCTAGGGCAATTTGGGAAGCCTGGGGAGATTGCGCTCCGACCAATTCACTAATACTTTCTGCCTGGGTTAAATCCAAACGACCATTGAGAAAGGCCCGTAGGGTAAATTCGCCTGGTTGTGCGAGTCTGGCTCCCTGTTCTAGGCACAATTGCAAAACCTGTTGGACGGGAATAATGCCGCCATGACAATGGAATTCCACCACGTCTTCTTTGGTGTAGGAACGGGGCGATCGCATGGGCAACAACAATGCTTCGTCAATAATGGCGTGGGTCTGGGGATGGTGAATATAGCCATAGAGAATGCGATGACTTTCCCATTGCTGTTTCCCAGAAGCTTTAAAAAGTGTTTGGGCAATAGTGATCGCCTGATTTCCCGATAGACGGACAATGCCGATACTTCCCTGTTGGGGGACAATGGCCGTTGCGATCGCTGCGATCGTCTCTCCTTGGAGCATTCTGATAATTTATACAATAGATTTAGTACAGAGATTTGATTATTTTAGCCTGAATCATTCAAAACCAACCCGTTGCAATACCATGTTAACCCGTCAATAGTTCTGATAGAATGAGAACAAGATGTTCAATTTTTGAATAATTGCGATAAAACCACAAAGGACTGCATCCGCTATAGTATTTATGTAACGCTCGGCGAGGAAGAAGATTGACAATTTCTTTTTGTTTCAAAGATTTGCTATTTTTTAGAAATTCTTTGAGTTTTTCCCCCATAATAAATAATTAGACCGCGATTGAGGTAGATAGGACAAATGACTAATCCCGTTAATGAATCCTCTATTTCTGGAGTGAACTCTCCCGCTAAAACGATCCCTTGGTGGAATCGTCCTGTCACTGGAGAAGGTGGACTATTAGGAGAATTGTTAACCAAAATAGAAAAGGAAGACGTTCCCGAAACTGCCCTTGCTCTTCGCAACCTACAATTGATGGATCTCCGCGTTTTTGCTAAAACCGCAGAGGCGATCGACAGTCCTAAATTTACGGATGAGCATTTTTTGACCTTTGTTCGGCTCAAATATATGCTCAGTAAAGGGATTGGAGATTATGCGGAATTAGATGAGAGTGTCCGCCTATTGCAACTCGCCATTCAAGCCAAGGATTATTTTATTGCGATCAACCAAACTGAACTCCGCTATCGGGGCTATAAGCAACAAGAGTTCTATCGTTTTGTAGATGATTTACTGAAAAATCAGGAAGATACCGAAAGTTTCGGAAAAAAAGTTCATGCTAAAGCTCAAGAAATACTGATTCAAGTTAAAACAGAAGAAGGACAAAATGCCATCAAAGCCTATGCTAAGTACATGGAAAAAATCTCAAGACACGTTTTGGGGTTAAAGCTTTTATTACTATTTAAAACCTTTAATTTATCGGATTACTCCCTTTTACGAACGATTGCAGATGTGATCCTTGGAATTGAAGTTAAGCACATTTACGATTTTAAAAAATTAGTTGATGTAATTCATTATAATTATGATGCCTTTGAAAAATTGAAGCATATTATTCAATTACCAGACAATCGAAAAGATGTTGAAGTTTACGCCCTAATGATTCAAGTTATTTCCCTATCTCATGAGTATGAAACAACCTATGTGAAGTTTGAACAGTTAATGAAAGTCCTTCAGAAATGGTATCGAAATTATCAAGTTATTCTCCAGATTTATCAAGAATATCCTGCTAACCAGTACAAGCTTCCCCAAGAATTTAGTGAACCGATTCCAGGAGAAGCCCTATATCTTAAGTATTGTAAATATTTAACTGACAAAAAAACGGGGATAGTTTACATGGATTTATCTTGAGACCGTCATTAATATCTATTGAAAAAAGCGATCAAATACTCTAGGGATTTTGTCAATTTCCGTAAATTCTAGGTAGTCTTTTTGATTGATCAGTAGGATAATGCTTATTTATAAGAAAGTTATTCTTAGGCAACTCCTTTATTTCATTAGGTTAAGGTTCATCATGGCAAAAATACTTAGATATAATTTGTTGGTTTCTGCCACTTTTGCGATCGCGGGAACATTGGTTTTGGGAGTTCATAAATCCGAGGCTGTTACTTTCAATTTTAACCCACAAGTAGGAACCTCCCAGGCGGCGATGAATGGTTTTACTCAGGCAGGAAATTTATGGTCGAGTATATTAACGGATAACGCAACCATTAATATTGATATTGGGTTTAACTCTCTCAGTGGAAATGCGCTCGCCAATACTCAGTATACGAAAGAGATGGTTTCCTATACTGACTTTCGTAACGCACTGACTGCCGATGCCACGTCTAGCAATGATGTCACAGCGATCGCCAATCTTCCCACGAGTTCATCCTTTAATCTATGGATTAACCTCACGGGCGATAATCCCAACGGAGCGGTTGGCCTTACCCCCTATTTAGATAATGATGGTAGTGACAATAACAGCACTATCCGACTAACCACAGCGAATATCAAGGCTCTAGGGCTTGCGACGACTCAAACATCCGATGCTTCAATTTCTTTTAATAGTAATGTTTCCTTTGACTTTGATCGAAGCGATGGTATTAGTGCGGGTTCCTATGATTTTGTCGGTATGGCCGCCCATGAAATTGGTCATGCTTTAGGTTTTATTAGTGGTGTCAATATCCTTGACTATAATCCTAACCATTCAAGCAATAACTTAACCTACCTTAACTCTTTAGATCTTTTTCGTTTTTCTACCGAGAGTTATAACCAAGGAAAAAATACGATTGATTGGACTGCCGACACACGGGAGAAATATTTTTCCCTAGATGGAGGAACAACAATCATGGTCGCAAATGCTTTTTCGACAGGGTTATTGCATGGAGATGGTTATGATCCTGGACACTGGAAAAATAATTCTAACTTAGGCCTAATGGATCCCACCGCAGGGACAGGGGAACTACTGAGTATTTCTAGTCTAGATATCCAGGCTGTCGATGTGATTGGTTGGAATGTTGGGGTTGCGGTTCCCGAACCGTTAACGATATTAGGCGCGATGACAGCCTTCGGTTTTGGGGTAACATTTAAACGCAAGTTAGCCAATAGTCAGACTTCTGAGGAAGAGACTGATTCGTGACTCAGGAATTCTTGATTTTTTTACGATCGCTCTCGGTATTTCTCAGGATTCGCATTTGAATTTAGTTCCGCTCCAGCATAATTACATATTTTAAATATTTTATGACCGAGTTTGATCTTGCAATGTCTCTATCCCAATCTCCTGAATTTCGTCAAAAATTTCCTGGTGTCAATAACAAAGTTTATTTCAACTATGGAGGACAAGGAATTCTCCCCCGTTCATCTTTGGACGCAATTTTAAGTACCTATCAATTTTTGGAAGAGCATGGCCCTTTTTCTATTAAAGCTAATGCCTGGATTCAGGAAAAAACCAGCTTATTGCGGCAGGATTTAGCTAAAGAATTGGGAACGACGACCGAAACTTTAACGATTACTGATAATGTTACGGCGGGTTGCAATATCGTCCTCTGGGGATTGGATTGGCAAGCGGGAGATCACTTACTAATGACAGATTGTGAACATCCAGGCGTGATTGCGATCGCAGAGGCCTTGGTCGATCGCTTTGATATTACCTATTCCACCTGTCCCATTGCCGCAACCTTAAATGAGGGCGATCCTGCCCAGGTTATTGGAGAGTATTTAACCCCAAAAACCCGTTTAGTGTTGGTCAGTCATCTGCTTTGGAATACGGGTCAGGTATTGCCCTTAGCCGAAATCATCAAAGTCTGTCGCCAATATTCAGGGGAATATCCCGTGCAAGTATTGGTTGATGCGGCCCAATCTGCGGGGTCTTTGTCCCTCAATTTAAGCGAATTAGACGTAGATTATTATGCTTTTACGGGGCATAAATGGTTTTGTGGGCCATCGGGGGTTGGGGGTTTGTACGTGAATCCCTTGCGATCGCCAGATTTACGACCGACCTATGTGGGATGGCGTGGCATTACCTACGGTAATCAGGGAGAAATGACGGGCTGGAAAACCGATGGTAGCCGTTTTGAAATTGCCACTTCGGCCTATCCTCAGTTTGAGGGACTACGGGCCGCGATCGCGGTTCACCAATCAGCAGGCAATTCCCAGGAGCGTTACCAAAAAATCCTCCAAAATAGCGTCCATCTATGGGAAGGTTTAAATCAAATCCCCCAAATCAATTGTTTGAAAAAAACTCCCCCAGAAGCGGGGCTAGTTTCCTTTGAGATAAAGAGCGATTTTTCCCATAATATTTGGGTTCAAAGCCTAGAAAAAGAAGGTTTTTTCCTGCGAACCATTGCCTCACCGAATTGCATTCGAGCTTGCTGTCATTATTTCACTTCGCCAAAAGAAATTGATGAGCTACTCAAAAAAATAGTAGAAAAGTTAAAAAAAGATACCATACACTAATGGAATAGAAAACACAATTTAAAAAATCAGTTTATGAAACGGTATTTATCAGCATTTATTGGTAGTACAGCCAGCGTGATCGCCTTTGGAGTGGGATATCTGGGAATATCGCCTTCGGTTTCAGCCCAGACGATGATAATCACCCAACAGACTTCCCAAAAAACTGCTGTCCAGTGGTACAACCAGGGTGTAGATCAACTGGCGGCGGCAGATTATGATGGAGCAATTAAAAGTTTTTCCGAATCTCTTCAGTTAAATCCGCAAGATCCTGACACCTACTACAATCGGGGTTACGCTAAACATATTTTGGGAAATTATGACGCAGCCATTGAAGACTACAACCAGGCAATTGCTCTAAACCCCAAATTTGCCTATGCTTTCGGGAATCGTTGTTATGCGTTTTATATTCTCAAGGATTACCAAAAAGCGATCGCCGATTGTTCAACCGCCATTAAATTCGATCAAAAATATGCCGATTTTTATATTTATCGTGCCAATGCTCAGGATGATTTAGGGAATCCTAAAAACGCGATCGCCGACTATAACGAAGCAATTCGTCTGAATCCTAAACACGCTAATGCCTATTACAATAGGGGGCTAACTTACAATCGTTTGGGCGAAAACAACAAAGCTCTAGCGGATTATTCCAAAAGCATCGAATTCGACCCTAAAATGGCTGATGCATTTTTTAATCGGGGTTTAACCTATTACAAGTTAAACAATACAACTAAGGCGATCGCTGATCTCCAGATTGCGGCCCAACTCTTTAAAACCCAGGAGAAAGTCCAGTACTCTCAAAAAGCCCTCAATTTGATCAAAGAAATCAAGACAGCACAAAAAAGTTTATCGAATAAACAAAATTTGAATTAAGATTCATGGGGTAGGGGTTTGGTTCCCAAATCCACATAGGCAAGGGGCTTAAGCCCCTTGTTCCAAAGCATTGAAGACTTGTAATAATGCCATTTTTATTTATCACAGCTTAGCAGTCACTAAAATTGTAAATAGTGCATTAATTCAGCAGTTAGTTCGCTCCCTAAATTAAGGCGACGTTTAAAATCGACTAAATTTTGAAAGTTGCCTTTTTCCTGGCGATCGCCCAAAATCTTTTCTACCAAGACCCTATCGAGAATAGGAATATTCAATAATTCATCTAATTGGGCCGTATTAATATTAAAACGTTGGGGCGTTAATAAACTGTCGGGATCATAATAGGCAAACGATAAAATTTTTTCTAGGGGTTTAAGGCGTTGAATCGGAACACCCAGAGCCGCCGCTAGATCTTGAATAGACAAAAACTGCATTCCCATTCCCATTAATTCCACCAAATTACGGGCTTGATGGATAGAAATGCCTGGTAAACGTAGCCATTCATCGACACTCGCCTGATTCACTTCGATTTTAATACCTAACTCAGACGCGATCGCCACTTCTTCGAGGGATTGAAAACGGTAGAAGGGATCATTGAAAATTTTGCGTTTAAGAGATTGTCGTCTCAGATTAAGCATTAAAAAAATCTCCCTTTGTTTGACTTTTAGACACAAAATCTACGAGTTTTAGCCAGTCAATTTGATTATCTTTCATAAAATAGGTTCATCTTCCGAATAGCACTTATTTAGATTATTTAAGGCAAAAAATTCCCAATTTTGGCTTTCTAGGGAATATTGATCAGAATTTTGTTGATTTTGATTAATATCCGAATTGCCGAGTTTTGTTATAATCCAATCGATAACAGATAATCTGATCGCATCAGCTTGATGCTGTAAAGTGTTGTAAATCTCATCACTGAGTTCTAAGGTTAATTGCTGACTCATGGGAAACAGTTAATTGTCAATTACGATAGAATTATTATAACTTTTCTCTCTGTTACGAACAAAATGAGACAGGAATATAATTTTTCTAACGGTAAACGCGGGGCAATTATCCCTTCCCAGGGAAAAACTCATCACAGCCAACACATTGATTGATATCAATAGACCTGGTGATTTTAAGATTAATTTTAAATGGGTTCGCTCGATGTTTCTGTGAAGAAATAAAGACCACACAACGCGAAGAATGTTTTTCTGGGTTGGCTTCAATATTCCTAAAAATGCGATCGCCGCAACGAATTGTAACCAAAATAATCTCCGAGTTGATATCTCACACCCAATAATAACGAAATATAAAAACTTGAACTGATCAGGATATCTGGCCTTAAACTAGAGCGAGACACTCGTGAGGAGACATAATGTTGAAAAAACTCAAAAAGCTTTCGGTTCCTCTTCTAAGCTTAGTTTTAATGCTAGTTGGAACTAAAACGACTTTAGCTGAAACAGTCATCGAAAAAGTTGCACGCACAGGCGTTTTAACCATCGGGGTGAACTCAGACCTGATTCCCTATTCCTATGTGAATGATAAAGGCGAACTCGACGGCTATACCATGAGCATCGTCAACTTGATTCGTCAACAACTGGAAAAAGAAGTCGGTAAACCCGTTACCCTGGATACCGTTGAAGCCAAAACCCTCGCCGATCGCATTCCTAAATTGCTGACTGGAGAAATCGATATTGCCTGTGATACCCCCTTTACCTGGACAAGAGACAAGTATGTAGATTTCTCAGTGAGTTACAGCATTACGGGAATCCGCTTGTTAGTCCCCAAAAATAGTAATTTAGACACGCCTGAATCATTAATCAATAAACGCATTGCGGTTATTCCGAATACCGTTATCGAAAAGGCGATCAAAATTACCCAACCCAAAGCAACCCTTGTACCAGTAGAAAACCTGGAGGCGGGATTAACGGCCCTGAAAGAAGGGAAGGTTGATGGTGTTGCAGGGGATAGTATTCTGCTCGACGGTGCGCGTCAAAAAGCGGGCTTATTGGATACAAAATTGGTTCCCAAGGCTCCTTTTGCCAGCTATGGAGTCTCTTGTATGATCAATCAATACGATCCTAGCTTTTTGCGTTTGATAAACTACTCTATTGTCAAACTGATGGAAGGTTATTTAGCCCAGGAAAAAAGTTCTAGTGGCGTTGTAGATCGTTGGCTTGGCCCTAATGGCATCACCATTGTTGATCCTGAAGTTATCCGTAATTTCTTTAATTATACGGTCATTACCCATGAACAAATTCCGCCTTCTGAAACAAAGTAATGGGTCGCTAAATTGTTGTTAAACAAAATCAGGAAAATCCATGAATATTAAGACTCAAATGGGCTGGGCCAGCTTTTTAGTCGCTCTATCGGCTTTTAATTTACCCGTTGATGCCACGATCGCCCAGGGCAGTTCCGCGATCGCCCCCATTCCTCTTCAGGCTGTGGCCACAGAAACCGCCCAACCCTCCATCGAAGGTCGTTTGACCCGAATTTCCGCTACCCTGAAAATCAAAGAAAGTCAGTTACCTGATAAAATCTCGGAAACGTCTGGAAAGGGAAACTTAGCTCTCGGCTTTGCTAATGCTCGTGGTGGCGGCAGCTTTGTTAATGCTGGTGGCGGCGGCGGTTGGCGCAATGGTTGGAGCGATGGTGGCGGTTTCTTGAATCGTCGTTACTAATTCAACTTTGTGTTAGCTCTATCTTTAAAGATGGGTTAGCTCAATGCGACTAACTCATCTTAGTCCAGTCGTTGATGATGACTCAGCTAACTTTTTGGTGTAATTTTGGGCGTTGCTGATTTGAGATATGAATCTTCTTTTATGGGATTTTTAAAACCTATACTCAAACCGACTTTTTGATATGTGCAAAATTGACATTCATAGCTTGATTCAGCAACGCCTAATTTTGATTGTGGCTATCTATAATGATTGACTGGATCGCTAAATTATTATTAAAAAAATCAGGAGGATAAACTTTGAATATCAAAACTCAAATGGGTTGGGCCAGCTTTTTAGTGGCTTTATCTGCTTTTAATTTGCCCGTTGATGCCGCGATCGCGCCGCCTATTTCCCAATCAGCAATGACAGAAATCGCGCAACCCTCTATAGAAGGACGTTTAACCCGAATTTCGGCCACCCTAAAATCTAAGGAAAGCCAACTCCCGAAGGAATCCTCAGAAACCCCTGCCAATGGAGATATCGCTATCGGCTGGGTCAATGGTAGAGGTGGTGGTAGTTTTGTGAATCGTCGTGGCGGCGGTGGTTGGGGTAACGGTTGGAGAGACGGCGGCGGATTTTTTAACAGTCGTCCCTGGGGCAATGGCGGATTTTTAAATGCTCCTGGTTGGCGCAACGGTGGTTTCTTCAATCGTTATTAAATAAATCAAAAAACATTTAAGCCCTTCAATGAGATAATTGGTCATTAACTTAAAAGTTGTTATCTAAGAAAATTAGAAGGAGACAAATTGAATATTAAAACTCAAATGGGCTGGGCCAGTTTTTTGATGGCTTTATCAGCTTTCAATTTACCCGTTGATGCCGCGATCGCGCCCCCGACCTCTGTAACTCCAACGGCTCAAACCCAAAGCTCGATTGAAGGTCGCCTAACCCGTATTTCCGCAACTCTCAAGGCCAACGAAGGCCAATTACCCGAAACCTCAAAGACTCCTGGGAATAACGAAATAGCAGGGGCTTGGGGTAATGGCAACGGCAGGGGGTTTGTAAATGCGCGTCCTCGCTGGCGTAATGGCGGCTGGGGCAATGGTGGCTGGGGCAATGGTGGGGGCTGGCGTAATGGAGGAGGCGGTAGTTTCCTTAATCGTCGTTAATGAGTTTTAAACTGAATTTTGCGTTATCTAAGTAGCTGGTTACAATTAAATTAAAGATGGATTTTGCGCTCGATCCCCCCTGCCCCCCTTGATAAGGGAGGTGTCCGTAGGACAGGGGGATCTTATAAATTTCAAGACCCACCTACTTAGAATGAGTTAGATTAGTGCGACTAACTCATCTAAAAAATTATCATTAGTAGCATTTTTAAAATTATCTTTAGATCTAACCTTTATTAAATTAATTCTCTATTTTAAACCCTTACTAAAATCACTAAACTCTTTAAAAATGACATTAGCTTCATTAGATTTCAAAAAAACAAATTTACAGCAAGAAGATAATTTTTTGGATACCTCTCAATTTGGGCCACTAACCCTAGCCGTTATTCAACCCACTTCTTTTTGTAATCTAGATTGTGATTATTGTTATTTACCCGATCGCCACCTCAAAAATCAACTCTCTCTTGATTTAATTGATCCCATTTGTCAAGCCATTTTTAACAGTCCTTTTACCACAGAAAACTTTACCATTTGTTGGCACGCAGGCGAACCTCTAGCGGCTCCTATTAGTTTTTATCGAGAAGCCTTTAAATTAATTGCTGAATGTAGCCAAAAATATAATCATAAAAACTTACAATTTAATCATTCTTTTCAAACAAATGCCATTCTCATTAATCAGGATTGGTGCGATTTATTTAAAGAATTTAATGTGGATATCGGCGTAAGTATTGATGGCCCTGATTTTATCCATGATGTCCATCGTAAAACACGCACAGGGTTGGGAAGTCATGCCGCCGCCATGAGGGGAGTTGAATATTTACAAAAAAATGAGATCTGCCATAATGTGATTGCGGTTTTAACGGAAGATTCTGTTAATTATCCTGATGAAATTTTTAACTTTTTTTATGAGAATGATCTGAGAGATGTGGGCTTTAATATGGAAGAAACAGAAGGAATTCACCTTAAATCTTCCCTAGAAAAAGAGGGAGTAGTAGAACGCTATCGAGCTTTTATGAAACGCTTTTGGGAACTCACGACCCAGAGTGAAGGAGAATTTCAAGTCAGAGAATTTGAAGCAATTTGCGGTTTGATTTATACGGAAGAACGCCTTAGTAATACGGATATGAATCATCCCTTTGTCATTGTCAGTATCGATAATCAGGGTAATTTTTCCACCTTTGATCCTGAATTGTTATCGGTTAAAACAGAAAAATATGGTGATTTTGTCTTTGGTAATGTGTTAACGGATAGTTTTGAATCTGTTTGTCAGACTGAGAAATTTCTTAATATTTATCGAGATATCAATGCAGGGGTTGAATTATGTAAGCAAACCTGTGATTATTTCGGTCTATGTGGTGGTGGTGCAGGAAGTAATAAATATTGGGAAAAAGGAACGTTTAATTGTGCGGAAACAATGGCTTGTCGTTATCGCATTAAAGAGGTTTCGGATATTGTAATTCAAGCTTTTGAAAATTCTTTAGGACTATAGCAGTGTACAGTCGTATGAGGTATAGGCAAGGGGCTTAAGCTCCTTGTTAAATAGAATAATTTGAGTTGAAAAGTTACCATTGGCTCAAATTTCTACGGTGAAAATAGAACCCTGGGGCTGATTGGGCGCGATCGCCAAAGTGCCTCCCTGGGCTTCTACGGCCATTTTACAGAAAGCTAAACCTAAACCAATTTGAGAGACATTTTGTTGAACGGCTCCGATTTCAAACTTTTTAAAGATGTCCTGGGTTTTTTCGGGACTGACCCCTGGCCCTTGATCAATTACCTGAACACGAAGATGATTTTCGGGTAAACACTCGATTCTGAGACACACTTGGCTATGCGGCGGCGAGAATTTTAGGGCATTAGAAAGTAAATTTTCAATCACACGATGCAGGATAATCGCATCAATAACAATGCTACTTTTGGGGCGAGGGAGGTCTCCTGTTAGCTCAATCTTCTGGGTATTAGCGGATAATTCAAAATCGTTTAAAATGGCTATCCCTAGCTCATATAAATCCGTTAAAATGGGATTAAAAAGAATTTTTCCCGATTCTAGTTTGGCCATTAACAGCAAATTATCAATCATGTCTTTAAGTCGTTGACCAGACGTTAAAATTTGCTCTGCTTTTTTGAGCATCAAAGCTTTTTTATCGGGGCGATCGCCGTATCTTTGGATAATCTCAGCCGATAGAAGCATGGCTGATAAAGGATTCCGCAAATCGTGGATAATCATGTTGGACATATCTACCCGTAGAGTCAGAGTTTCCTCGCGCAATTTCACTAATTCTTCGAGTTCAATATTCTTTTGTTGGAGTTCGGCTTCGGCTAGTTTGCGAGTGGTAATGTCGGTCAAAATGCCTTGACTACCCATGAAGCGACCTTCAGCACTAATAATCGGTGTGGTATTGCTACTCACCCAAATGTAGTGACCATCTTGATGGAGATGACGGAATTCAAGGTTATTAATCTTTTGCTTCGCTTGGCGATTCTGAATAAATCCGCTCATCATCCAATCAAGATCATCGGGATGGAGGAGATCGCTAAATATTTTTCCGATCCAGTCCTTGGGGTCAAAGCCAAACAGCGTTTGAAATTGAGGCGATAGATAGGTGAAAATCCCCTCAGCATCTTTTGACCAAATTAAGTCATTCGTACCTTCTACCAAACGACGGAATTTTGCTTCACTCTCCATTAATGCCAATTCAGTCTGCTTGCGATCGCTAATATCCGTTAAAGTGCCAATGTAGCCAACGATTTCGCCTACTTCATTAAATTCTTTGGCTACCTGAAAATAAACCCAATTAACACTTCCATCAGGACGAAGATGTCTTCCTTCACCAGTAAAAATATTTTTCTCGGATAAAGGTGAATAAAACTGACTTTCAGCAGATTTTAAAATGAAATCTCGATCATCGGGATGGAGCGATTCAATCCACCCCCGCCCCATTGCAGATTCTGCCGATCTGCCCGTTAGCTGGCTCCAACGTTCGTTGACATAGACACAATTTAAGGGAACATCGAAGCGAAAAATGCCAACGGGAGACGCAGAGGCTAGTGTCGAGTATCTACGCTCGCTTATGGCTAATTCGGCAGTTCTTTCGATTACCCTGTTTTCTAATTCTTGGTTGAGTTGCTGAAGTTCTTGTTCGGCACGTTTGCGATCGCTAATATCATTACCACAACCAACCAAATGGGTAATGTTGCCCTGTTCATCCTTGACAACAGACAGTCGCAAGCTAATATCAATGCGTTCTCCTGATTTAGAAAGAACAACAATTTCTGTGGTGTGGCGATCGCTCTCTAACAAAGGAACCATTACCTCGGTTTGCAGAACTTCGGCATCGTCATACAGAAAGGATATATTCCGCCCCAAAACCTCCGCCTCTGTGTAGCCATAGAGTTTCTCTGCGCCATGATTCCAACTGAGAATAATGTCATTGAAATTAGTTGTTATAACAGCATCATGGATATCCTCTAAAACTTTATTTTGCAGTTGTAATGCTTGAGTGCGTTGCTCTAGAGAAACATTCAGATTTTTCAGATTTTGATAAAGTTCAGCTTGTTGCAGCGCAAGGGATAAATGGATAGATAGCTGATGCAATAACTGAATATCATCATCATCCCATTGACGGGGGGCCGAACATTGGTGCGCGATCAATAATCCCCACAGAGTATTATCATCGTTCAATAAAATAGGAACGACGAGATTGGCTCTGACCTGAAATCTTTCCAGCAGTTCGATATGACAGTCTGTTAGGT
>Ga0114972_10001542_pt1 | contig 17308 bp, 17 predicted proteins | sample M_140807_EF_Meta_FD_87354 | JGI IMG/M metagenome (GOLD analysis project Ga0114972, IMG submission 87354) | Freshwater microbial communities from Lake Montjoie, Canada to study carbon cycling - M_140807_EF_MetaG | ecosystem: Environmental > Aquatic > Freshwater > Lake | place: Lake Montjoie... | reverse complement strand
ATGCAATGACTTCTTTTTCTTCCTTAGAAATAATTTTATTCTTTTTCTCTAATCCACCAATCACTCTATCAATGGCATCTTGAAAATCTTTCATCTCCACACCCGTCTTTCCTTTTCTTGCTGCAATCAATGCTGCTTCATTACACACATTAGCAATATCTGCACCCGCAAACCCTGGTGTTTGTTCCGCTAGTTTATGTACGTCTAAATTTTCAGAAACTTTAATGGGGCCTAAATGCACTTTAAATATTTCCTCACGACCTTTAACATCAGGACGATCAATGGATATTTGACGATCAAAACGACCTGGTCTTAATAAGGCACTATCCAATACATCAGGACGGTTCGTCGCGGCTAAAATAATAATTCCTGTATCGCCACCAAAACCATCCATCTCCACTAATAATTGGTTCAATGTATTTTCACGTTCGTCATTGCTCATCATGGCATTTTTACCACGGGCGCGACCAATCGCATCAATCTCATCAATAAAAATAATACAAGGTGCTTTTTCACGCGCTTGTTTAAACAAGTCACGTACACGACTTGCGCCCACACCCACAAACATCTCCACAAAATCAGAGCCACTTAAACTAAAAAATGGAACTTGCGCTTCACCCGCCATCGCCTTCGCCAATAAAGTTTTACCTGTACCTGGAGGACCGATTAATAATGCGCCCTTTGGAATTTTACCACCAAGTGCTGTATATTTTTTGGGTTGTTTTAGGAAGTCAACAATTTCCATTACTTCTTCCTTTGCTTCCTCTAATCCTGCAACATCCGCAAAAGTAATATTCACCTTAGTGCCACCTTTTTCAAATAAAGTAGCCTTTGATTTTCCAACATTAAAAATACCACCTGGGCCACCGCCACTTCCTCCGCCGCCGCCCATCTTACGCATCAATACCACCCAAACCACAATAATTAACACAAATGAAAATATGGTATTCGCTATTGGGCCAAACCACTCTCCTTCCTTCACTGTATTTTGAGGAATTTCAGTAATCCCTTTTTGCTCATAAAATTTTTGCAAGCGTTCATTAAAACTATTCCAGTCTGTAACACTAAACTCAAATAAAGGCACGCCCTTTACTTTCGCTTTATCAATTTTTGTTTTTAATTTTTGAACATAAAAATCTTTTCCAATACTATCTGGTTTGATATATACACGAACCAACTCTTTGTTTTGTACCAAATCGATACGCTCCACATCCCCATTGGAAAGCATTACTTGCTTAAATTCCTGTTCAGTCGTTAGACGAATTTCAGGTGCCATTTGGAAAAAACGCGCAGACAATAGAGAGATCGCAATTAACCCGTAAATCCAATACAAATTAAACTTAGGCAACTTAGGACCATCACCCAATGGCGAACCTTTCTTTTTTTTATTATCAGGAATCATAATCGATATTTATTTTTTCGAACACTACTAATGAAATCGCTTAAATTTCAACAGGAGCACAATATTGTTTTTATTATAACAACGCTTATATTAAAATAGTTTACAAGTCATGCATTTTTGTATCCGCGTCACTCCACATTTCCTCTAAACGATAAAAATTTCTGGACTCGGGATGCATAATATGAACAACGATATTAATGTAGTCAATAAGTAACCATTGTGCAGCCGTTTTGCGCTCACTCTTATAAGCCCATTCGGAACAATTCGTTTTCACTTCATACTCCACATTATCAGCAATCGCTTTTAATTGTGTGGTATTATTTGCTTCGCAAATGATAAAAAAATCGGTCGTTGCTTCATGAATTTTTCTTAAATCCATGCTAATTATATTTTCGCCTTTTTTATCCTGAATGGCTTTAATAATGGTTTTGAATATTTTAGCGTTGCGCGTAATTTGAGGTGTCGACGATTTTGGTCGATTTTTTAATGCCGTAAGATGTTCCAATGATGCTTTTTATTTATTTGTTATTGCTTTATTAGTCTAAAGATTAATAAATTAAATATTATTCTATGCTAACTTTACAAAAATAGCAATTCTTTGTCACCTGCCACACCAATTATCACATTAGGCGCACCGCTTATTGAACTGTCTGAGATAGATAGTACCAATATGTATGCCATGGAGCAGATTCATGCCCAAAAGGCCTTATCTGGCAGTGTGTACCAAACTGATTTTCAGACGAATGGGAAGGGGCAACATGGTCGAATTTGGGAGAGTCAGCGGGGCGAAAACCTACTTTGCACCTATATTTTGGAGTTAAATACCCTAAAACAGGGTAAAAATTGGGTCCCAAGCGAGCAGTTGGCTTTCTCGGCAGCCGTGGCCCTGGGGGCGCAGGCTTTTTTTATGGAATTTGCTGGGGAGGAGACCAAAATCAAAAAACCCAATGATATCTATTGGCGTGACAGAAAGGCAGGGGGCATATTGATTGAAAACATGGTGCGCGGAACCCATTGGACTTGGACCGTCATTGGGATTGGATTGAATATCAACCAGACCCATTTTTCAAATGAGGCCGGGAATCCAGTTTCCTTAAAACAAATTACAGGCAAGGATTGGGATTTAAAAACAATGCAAAAAAAATTAGCGGCGGCATTAAGCGCATCGTTAAATTCATGGTTAACAGAAGGGGAAGCGTTGACTTTACAAAAAATGGAATTACAATTAATTAAAAAAATTAGTGAATAAAGAAAAATACAATGGAATATAAATTAACGCAATACTCAAAAGGTGGTGGATGTGGTTGTAAAATTTCACCAGCCATACTATCTGAAATTTTAGCTGCGCATAATGTTGGTGCTAAAAGTAATGTACCTCAATTATTAGTAGGAAATGACAGTAGAGATGATGCTGCCGTATATCAAATAGATGAAAAAACGGCGGTGATGAGTACCACCGATTTTTTTATGCCCATTGTAGATGATGCATTTTCATTTGGACAAATTGCAGCAGCCAATGCCATTAGTGATGTGTATGCGATGGGCGGAAAACCTATATTTGCTTTGGCTGTATTGGGTTGGCCATTAGCATCACTTCCTGCGAGTGAAGCAGCTAAGGTAATGGAAGGTGCACGCAAAACCTGTGCTGAAGCGGGTATTGTTATTGCAGGCGGTCATAGTATTGATAGTCAAGATCCCATTTTTGGATTGGTGGTGAATGGAATTATTGCAATTGAAAATTTAAAAAGAAATGATACTGCGCAACAAGGTGATGTATTAATATTAACCAAACCATTAGGAGTGGGCATCATGGCAACTGCACAAAAAAGAGGATTATTAACTGAAGATGATTTGAATTTTTTAGTAAAACAATTAACCACCATTAACAAAGCAGGAGAAGCATTGGGAAAAATAAAAGACGTACATGCGATGACTGATGTAACCGGTTTTGGATTACTAGGACATTTAACTGAGATGATGGAAGGAAGCAATTTATCAGCTACCATACATTATAATAAAATTCCGATTATTCCAGCAGTTCGATCTTATATCGCACAAAAAACAATCCCCGGCGCAACAGCGCGCAATTGGAGCTCCTGCTGTGCTGGCGTAGTTTTTGGCGACGGCATTGACGAGGAAGAAGCGACCAAATTATTACCCGATCCGCAAACCAATGGCGGCTTATTAATCGCAGTAGCACCCCATGCATTACAGGAAGTACAAACTATTTTAAAGGATTTAGGCATTCAATATACCGAGCCTATTGGCAGCTGCAGTGCCTCGTTGGAAAAAAGGATTTATATCAATAAGGACTAGTATAAACGAGTACTTTTTGGCACTTATTTTATTGCTATTACTTATTCAAAAATCAAATGACCTTTGTTTTTGATTTGATCGGGGGTGAGCTCGGCGACCATTTGAACGCCTTTAATACCGCGTACCGTTTGTAAAATATCATTTACTTTTTCATCATCAATCCACTCCCCTCTAATCCACCAAATAAAATCCATGTGTTTCAGTTCAGGCAATAAATATTCACCATCAAATTGGTTGTGATAAACAAAATGTTGAATGGAAGTGGTGGGTTCAGTTCCTTCATACATGGAAAAATAATAGGTTCTGTTTTTTCTTTTTAAAGCAATTTCATGATCAGGATTAAACCTGAATTCAAAACCCATATATTGATTTAATAAAATACAGAATTGATAATTTTTGATAGGCGCAGAAATACCTAAGATGCGAGAACCCTCGAAATCATTTTCGTTAATTGCATCCTGATCTAAAATTAATTTACCGCTCACTTTATAAATTTATATAACTATACCTAATTATCAAAGCAATCTTCTTTGTTAAAACTCTATATCTAATTTCACCTCATCTACACCTCTTTTATATACTAAAGTAGTTTTATCTCCTTTTTTAAATTTTGAAAGTGCTGTCATATAACTCATCACATCTACCAACTTATAATCACCCACCTGTAATAATATATCTCCTCCCTTTAAGCCCAAACGCTCCGCTAATTTTCCTGGCGTTGCCCCTTCGATACGAACACCTGTACCCGTAAAAGCATAATCCGGCATGACCCCTAAACTCACTGTAAATTTATTGCTTTTGCCCATGGAGTTTTCACGTGTTTTTAAAAAATCAAGCTTACCAACAGCATCCGTATTTTTAATGATATTATTTACATATTGAATGATTGCAGCTTCGCCTGTATAATTAATTTTATCCCAATCGTCTGTTGCTTTATGATAATCACTATGACTGCCAGTAAACATAAACAACACAGGCATATCCTTGCGATAAAAACTAGCATGATCGCTAGGACCCGCGCCAGCACTATCATAATGCGTAATTAAAGAAGTGGGTGTTTTTGCTAAAATATCGGCCCACTTAGTTGAAGTACCATATCCTCCTACCGTTAATTTACGCGCAGTATCATACCTGCCCACCATGTCCAAATTAATCATGTAATTTAAATTGCCCTTAAAGGTTGGGTGCTCTAACCAATACTTACTTCCAAACAATCCTAACTCCTCTCCCGAAAAGTGTAGGATTAAATAGTTGTTATTTTTAGGTGATTTTTTCTTTAATAATTTAGCCAATTCAATGATCGCACTTGTACCACTTGCATTATCATCAGCACCATTGCGAATTGCATTATTAACGTCTAATGCATTGCGATCTTCATTGTAACCTAAGTGATCCAAGTGTGCTCCAATAACAACCGTATTCATAGCTTTATTATCAATAAAAGCTGCAACATTATGTGCAGTTCGAGTGGCGTGTTCAAATTCAATGTTCGCATTAATTTTATAAGTATCAATATCATCATTGAAATGTTTCAACCAAGCATTCCTTGTAAAATATACCACTGGGATAGACAAAGACGCGGCAGTATCAAATTTATTAAATTGAATATTGTCGACAAAAGTTCCTTTGTTATATAAAAATAAAGCGCTTGCACCTTTTGCTTTTACTTCCTTTGTAAAATCAATGATCCATTGATTTAAATCAAAATGCGGATTGGTCACCGCAGCATCTAACACTTCATTTAAATCCTTAAACCAAACCTGTTTTGATTCATTTAAGGTAATCGCTGCATTTGAACTAAATTGACCAGCGCCACTATTGGATAATGGAATAAATTCTTTATCATAAACAAGTGCTTCGCCATTGATATTCAAAAATGAACCTGCTGTTAAACGCTTTCCTTCATCAATTGGGAATGGTTGAATATATCCATCCACACCCATAGGTTGTATCCCCAAAGCTTGGTATTGTGCAACTATATAGTCCACCGCTTTTTGTTCACCTACCGAACCCGCACGACGTCCTTCAAGTTCATCACTCGATAAATACTTGATATGATTTTGTATATTCTGAATAAGGACTTTATCTGCTTTTTTTAATTTTTGAGCCAATCCAATAAAAGGCAATAAAATCAAAACCAACCCGAGTATTTTACGCATAATAGCTGTTTGTGTAACAAAAATAAGCAAAGCAGCTAGGAATTAGTAGCAATTTATCAAATACCTAATAAGAAAATTAAGCGATGAACTAAAATTGATCTTGAATACCCTAACAGCTAGTTAGCTGAGTTAAAACCTATGATTTTTATCATTTATACAGCAGTTCTCAATTTCCTATTTCGTAAGCTATACCCAATGTTAAAAGTTAGCTTTGCCCCTCATGAACGCCAGTTTACATATCGCACTTGTCGGGAACCCCAATTCTGGGAAAAGCTCCCTATTTAATGCACTCACTGGCCTGCACCAAAAAGTAGGTAATTTCCCAGGTGTTACGGTAGATAAAAAAACAGGTAAGATGGTCATCGGGGATTACCCAACCACTTTAGTTGATTTGCCCGGCACTTATAGTTTTTATCCAAAAAGAGAAGATGAATGGGTTGCTTATAAAGTATTGATGGGTGTTGATCCCGATGTTAAAACAGATGTCATATTATTAATAGCTGATGCGAGTAATTTAAAACGCAACCTACTTTTTTGTAGTCAAATAATAGATTTAAAACTTCCGGTAGTATTGGCGCTTACCATGAATGACCTTGCTGCAAAAAAAGGAATCAAAATTGATATTGCAGGATTGCAAGCAGATTTAGGCATCCCTGTAGTAGCAGTAGATGCTAGAAAAAATAAAGGCTTACAAGAATTAAAAACAGCATTAAATAACATCATACAAACACCGCGCGCTAAAAATGTTGAAAGTTTTATTGACAATAAAGCATTAGCGCCAGAAGTCATCAATGATTTTAAAAAATTATACCCAACACATAGTGAATACGCTGCGTTACATTATTTAATGCATCATGAAGCATTTCCATTAGATGATGAAATGCAAAATACTATTGAGCAAATTGAAATTGATCACAATTTTAATCATACAAAAACGCAAGCGCAGGAAATTCTACAACGCTACAGTCGTATTCAAGAGATCATGAAAAATCGCGTAGTAGAGCCCGACCCGACTGCGAAAAAGAAAAGATCAGAAAAATTAGATAATATATTTTTACACCGCGTGGGTGGATACGCTATTTTATTTTCAGTTTTGTTTATTTTGTTTCAGTCCGTTTTTTGGATGGCAAAATTTCCAATGGATGGGATTGAGTGGATATTTACCAATGTCACCGCTTATTTAAACGCAGTACTACCCAATGTTTGGTGGGAAGATTTACTCGTGAATGGTTTAGTTGCTGGCATTGGCGGCATTGTGATATTTGTACCTCAAATCATGATTCTATTTGGATTGATAACATTGTTAGAGGATACCGGTTACATGGCGCGAATTAGTTTTTTTAGTGATAAGCTCATGCGCAAGGTGGGCCTCAATGGGAAAAGTGTAATGCCCATGATTAGTGGATTTGCCTGTGCGGTACCTGCTATTATGAGTGCGCGTAATATTGAAAATAAAAAGGAAAGATTACTGACCATCATGGTAACGCCGTTTATGAGTTGCAGTGCAAGATTACCAGTGTACACTATTTTAATATCATTGGTAATTGACGATAAACTATATTTTGGATTTTTAAGTTTACAGGGAATGGTGATGATGGGATTATATGTTATGGGCATCGTAATGGCATTACTTGCTAGTATGGTCTTAAAGTGGTTTATTAAAATAAAAGAGAAGAGTTATTTTATTTTGGAGCTACCTGTTTACCGCGCGCCACGTTGGAAAAATGTAGGAACCACCATGATTCAAAAAGCAACCATCTTTGTGCGAGATGCTGGAAAGGTGATTATTATAATTAGTTTGTTGTTGTGGTTTTTAAGTAGTTATGGCCCTGCCGAAAAAATGAAATTGGTGGAAAATAAGTATGCACAACAAATTTCAAGTACGAATGGTGCACCAAGGCTTAATGAATTCGAACTAAAGCAAATGGATCGTGAATACAATACTGAAAAATTAGAAAATTCCTATGCAGGTATTATGGGTAAAAAAATTGAACCCCTCATTGCTCCATTGGGATTTGATTGGAAAATAGGCATCGCACTGATCACTTCCTTTGCAGCGCGTGAAGTATTTGTAGGCACCATGGCTACTTTATATAGTGTGGAAGAATCGGACAATAGTTCCTTACGTGATAAATTAAAAGCCGCAGTGCGACCCGATGGCACCAAAGTTTACAGCTTTGCAGCTGCTTTATCTCTTATGATATTTTATGTATTGGCCATGCAATGTATGAGTACGCTTGCTGTTGTAAAGCGGGAAACGCAATCCTGGAAATGGCCCACCATCCAATTTTTTATGATGACCGGCTTAGCTTATTTCATGAGCTGGGCGGTGTATGTGCTAGCGAAGTAGGTACAATTTACCCCGCATTATAAAGTAATATTACTTCATTTCAAATATAATGTGTAATATTACACATGACGGTGTAACATTACCAAATGATTACATCTATAACACATAAAGGTTTAAGAAAATTTTATGAGGAAGGCGATGCTGCGCTATTAGATCAAAGATATTTAATTAAGATAGAAATGCTTATGACAGCTTTAGATGCTATCACTGAAGAGAAAGATATCAAAGCGCTAGGAAAAAATATTCACAAACTTAAAGGAGATTATGAAACATACTGGTCATTAAATATTACTGGGAACTTAAGAATGATTTTTAAGTTTGAAAAGCCAAATATTGTGAATTTAAATCTTGTTGATTATCATTAAAGAAATTAAAATATGCAAATGAGTACAAAATCAAGAAAATTAGCCCCATCCCATCCGGGCGCAATATTAAAAGAACTTTTTATAAAGGAATATGCATTAACCATCACCGAAGTAGCTGATGGAATTGGTATTGCAAGAGTTAATTTGTCAGCAATTGTAAATGAAAGAGCGGGGATTAGCCCTGAATTAGCAATTAAACTATCCATTGCATTTAATAATACCCCTGAATTTTGGATAAATTTACAAAGCAACTATGAAATGTGGCATGCAGAAAAAAAAGTAAATCGAAAGAAAATTAAGCGCTTTGTTGCAGCTTAATGCATCATCTGCTTTTAACTTCCTCAAAGGCTTCATCATAATCGGGACGAATGGTGCCCATGATACGATCCCAGAATAAAAAGTATAAGCCATAATTACCCTTAAAGTATTTATGGTGTTGGTTATGGTTGACGGAGGTGTTAATCCACTTACCAAACCAGTTTTTACTAAAACCTTTTGGATATAATTCCCAACCTAAATGACCATATATATTATACATAATGGACAAAAGGAAAAAAATAATCGTATGAGATCTATGCACTGGAATTGTAAATAAAAACACAGCAAAAATACCTACTTCAACAATTGCTTCCAAGGGATGAAATGCATAAGCAGCCCATGGGGAAGGGTTGGTTGATTTATGATGTACTAAGTGCATTACATTGAACAAACTTTTTTGATGCATAATACGATGTGTCCAATAAAAGTAAGTATCGTGCATTACAAACATAATTGGGAATGCAGCAAAATAATATACCCAGCCATAATCACTTATATTTTGATACAAAGTGGTGTATGGTTTAACAGCGGGATTAAAAATAAAAAAAACAGGAATGAATGCAAACAATAACATGGTGAAAGTACTGTACCCAATTTCACGCAAATAATCACTTTTTTTAGGAAATAATAGTTGTATTTTTTTATGAACTATTTTATTTTTTAATACAACATAAAATAATAAAAACACAAGCCCACCTAACAAATAATACCTTGAGGTAATATTTTTAAGTACAAAGAAATATTTATCAAATTGAATGTCCATAATAGTAAGCGAAGATAGTAAAAATTAAAATAGGCTTGCGAAAAGTCAGTTGTTTTTATTTTAAAACGATGTGATTTCAGATTTCAAAATCGCAATATCTTCAATAATACGATTTATTTCCACGGGCAATGTGCCGTTATAAACCCCACGAATACGGCGATGCTGATCCACTAATATGAAATTTTCAGTATGTAAAAATTCATTGCCAGATTGGTAATATCCAACAGTATCTCCTGCAAAATATTGTTGTTTTGCTAAACCATATATGGCCTTTTTATCGCCGGTAAGCAAATGCCATTTTGCTGCATCTACTTTATTATCCAACGCATATTTATTTAGCACCTTTACATCATCTGTTTCAGGAGTGACGGAATGGGAAAGCAATAATATAGAAGTATCATCTTTAAATGACTCCTGCAACAGATGCATATTATTGGTCATTTTTGGACAAATATTACGACACTTAGTGAAAAAGAAATTAGCAACATAAATTTTACCATTTACCAAATTCTCATCTACTACTATTCCATTTTGATCTAAGAAAGAAAAGGAAGGTATGGCATGAATATTTTTATAAGCGCTGTCAGTTTCACCAATCCATTCTGGCGTCCAATCAGGTTGATTAAAAAAAGGAAGCGCGACTATGCTATCTTTCTTCTGGACCATATTGCTATTTGTTGCATTGTTACACGCACCTAATACAATTAAACAAAAAATAAAAAATCCACCATACTTTTGCATACCCAATTATTTAATTTTAAAATCAATTGAATCCTGTGGGGTCATACATAATTTTAAACCAATCAAACCATAGCGCCTACCTTGTTTCACCACATAATTTGCGCGAATAATTCCGTTTTCCCACCACATTTTTTGACTCCCGTTTTCATATCCCATTTTATAATGAAACGCTTTATAGGGCTGGCCATTACGATACCATTCATTAGAAACACCCTGCAGTTCACCATCTATAAAATTAAATTCAAATTTAGGCTGGCCATCTTCCCAAAAACCAACATGCTTACCTACTTTTTTTCCTAAATGATAGGTTCTATACTCCCCTAACTGATTATTTCGATACCATTTTTTAAATACCCCCTCCTCCATGCCATTTAAATAACTTCCTACAAATGCAGAATCGCCATTTTCAAAATGATCATAGATATAACCACTGTATTTTTTATCTTGATAGTAAAGGGTATCCTGATGAAAGGATAAAAATTGTTCCTTGCGATTTAAATATTGATTGGGTAAAATAATTTCAGGTTGCAAAGTATCAGTCGCCACTGGAACATCAAATGTATGGGTTGGATCTATAGTATTACAAGCATGCATAAAAATACAAGCAAAAATAAAATTGATATAAAATAGTCCTTTCATTTATTGTGAAACGGTACCAGGCGTTCCATAATAACCTGAACCATTAATATAGGGGTCCGTATTCGTAATATGATAATGATAAATGCCAGATGGAAAATCAGTAGTAACTGAAGTGTGGCCATGGTAAGCATCCAATTTTGAATTATCTACCAATGCCCCATTTTCTTCAGGTCCATACACAGGGAAGCCGTCTAATAAAAATCCCAATAAGGATGATTTTGTCACTTTAATAGTTGTTAAATAAAGTGGCTCCACATGATAATGATATTGCCCTGTAGGTGCTGGGTGACCCCAGTAGCGATCAAAGGAAACTATTTCGCCTGTTAAAGGTTGATTTGGTCCAGCATACTGATTAAAAAATGGAACCCCATTCAATGAAACACCAATAGCCCCTAAGGGTGTAGCCGCATGATTCGTGGCCACTTTAGGAGCAACGGGGATTTTAAAAATGTAAGATTTTTCAGCAATTGAATTTGGATTTTTTGCAAAATTATATCCGCCAAAAGTAGCACCAGAAAAATTATCATACAAAGCATTTGACGTTGCGTAGTAGGAACTTTTATGGTCAGGGGCACCTGTTGATTTTATCGTAATGTAAGTACCATCGGAAGTGATACTGGTAGCGCCGTATATTTTTTTATATACATCAGGTACGGTGCCACTCACTATGGGCGTAGTTGTCGTCGGCGAAGTCGTAGTTGTTGAGCTTTTAGAACAAGAGGCAGCTAAAAAACTGAACATTAAAACATAAATTATTTTATTTGTCATGGGGGAAGATTTATAAAATTAGATGTAAAAATAATAATAAAGTTTAAACCTGTTGTATAATATTAACGAATCAATATACATGCTTATTATTATTTGCTATTACACAATTGTTGATTAGATAATTTACAATCAAAAATCCTTGGGAGCAGAAAATAAATTCAATAAAATGATTTAAAAACAAAACACCCCGTATCCAAAAGGAACGGGGTGCAGTAATATTAAAAAGTTGGTTTTTTACCAACCACTAATGGCTAAAATTTCCTTGGTATGATCCTTGGTGTCAGGTTTGTCAATGATAAAGCGAACCATTCCTGCTTCGTCAATTAAAAAGGTAGTTCGAGTAGTGCCCATATAAGTGCGACCCATGAACTTTTTTTGACCCCATAAATTGTATTTGTCTACAATTTTTTTGTCCTCATCTGCAATTAAAGAAAAAGGCAAATCGTACTTTTCGATGAATTTTTCATGTGATTTAACCGAATCCACACTCACCCCTAGCACTTGTAAGCCTTTCTTTAGCAATGCTTTATAATTATCGCGCAAATTACAGGCCTGTGCTGTACATCCTGGCGTGTCATCCTTTGGGTAAAAGTATAAAACGAGTTTTTTACCTTTAAAATCTGCGATGGAAACTGTGTTGCCGTGTTGGTCAACACCTTTAAACTGAGGCGCTTTAGCCCCTTCTTTAATAACTGCCATAAACTTGAGTTGGCTGTGAAGGTAGCATTTAAAAAGGACAAAAATGTTTAGGGTGGAAAAGGGGGCAAATTCCGGTAAAATTTTGTAGGTTTGCGCAATTTATATTTTTGTAGCCATGCCCAAAGACACAACCATCAAAACCGTATTAATTGTAGGTTCTGGACCGATTATTATAGGTCAAGCCTGCGAATTTGATTACTCTGGTTCTCAAGCCGCGAGGTCACTGAGAGAGGAGGGAATTAATGTGATATTGATTAATAGTAATCCAGCTACGATCATGACCGATCCAATGATGGCGGATAAGGTATATCTATTGCCATTGAATGTGGAAAGCATCGAGCAAATTTTACAAGAGAATCAAATTGACGCAGTACTTCCAACAATGGGAGGACAAACTGCATTAAACTTATGTAAGGAAGCGGATGAGATAGGATTATGGAAACAATACAATTGTCGCATGATTGGTGTGGATGTTGCAGCGATTGATTTAGCAGAAGATAGAGAACAGTTCAGACAATTGATGGTGAAAATAGGAATAGCAGTTGCACCAAGCCGTGTAGCAAATAGTTTTTTAGAAGGAAAAGAATTTGCACAAGTCATCGGATTCCCATTAGTGATTCGTCCATCATTCACCTTAGGTGGAACAGGTGGTGGATTTGTACATGATGCAAGTGAATTAGATGCTGCATTAGAAAGAGGATTAAAGGCCTCCCCTATACACGAAGTATTGGTGGAAAAAGCAGTTTTGGGATGGAAAGAATATGAATTAGAATTATTAAGAGACCAAGCGGATAATGTGGTTATTATATGTACCGTTGAAAACTTGGATCCAATGGGCGTGCATACGGGTGATTCAATAACAGTAGCACCTGCGATGACCTTAAGCGATACATCGTTTCAGGACATGCGTAATAAGGCAATGTTGATGATGCGCAGTTTGGGAAATTTTGCTGGCGGATGTAATGTGCAATTTGCACAAAATCCGGTGACAGAAGAATTGATTGCAGTTGAAATTAATCCACGCGTTTCTCGCTCATCTGCATTAGCTTCAAAAGCAACTGGATACCCAATTGCAAAAATTGCTGCTAAGTTGGCGATTGGTTATAGATTAGATGAATTAAAAAATCAAATTACACAAACCACTTCTGCCTACTTTGAACCTGCATTGGATTATGTAATTGTAAAAGTACCTCGTTGGAATTTTGATAAATTCAAAGGGGCAAATGATACCTTAGGTTTACAAATGAAAAGTGTAGGTGAAGTAATGGCGATTGGTCGCAGCTTTACGGAAGCCATTCAAAAAGCTTGTCAGAGCTTGGAGAACGAAGCGATTGGTTTAGGTTATTATGGAAAAAGTTTAATGAAGAATGAGGAGCTGATGGAATATATCAAAGTACCCAAGTGGGATCGCATATTCAGAATCAAAGATGCATTAATGCAAGGATCTACGGTTCGTTCCATTGTAGCTGCTACTGGTATTGATTCTTGGTTCTTATATCAAATACGCATCATCTGCAATATTGAAAAAGAATTAATGAACCACGATATAAATTCTATCCCCACTGAATTAATCAAGGAAGCAAAACAACATGGATTTAGCGATATGCAAATTGCGAAGGTATTAAAAGGAAACACCAACGATGATGCTGTGTATGAAAAAAGAAAAGCATTAGGTATCACCCGCGTTTATAAAATGGTGGATACCTGTAGCGCAGAGTTTGAAGCAAAGACACCGTATTTTTATTCCACTTTTGAAAATTAAATGATCACCGCTTTAATAAAGCTTTAATATAACCCTATGAATGTAAAAGATATCGTGATACTGAATGAAAAAGAAACCAGAGCTGGATTTGGCGAAGGTATTCATGAGCTAGCAAAACAAAATAGTGAAGTAGTGGTACTTACAGCTGACTTAGCAGGCTCCTTTAAGTTAGGCCCATTCATCAAAGAATTTCCAGATCGTTTTATAGAAGTGGGTATTGCAGAAGCCAATATGATTGGCATTGCTGCTGGATTAACCATTGGTGGTAAAATTCCTTACACTACTACATTCGCGAATTTTAGTACAGGAAGAGTGTATGATCAAATTAGACAAAGTGTTGCTTACTCAGATAAGAACGTAAAAATTTGTGCATCACACGCTGGTTTAACATTAGGAGAAGATGGTGCAACGCATCAAATATTAGAAGATATTGGACTCATGAAAATGTTACCAGGCATGACAGTTGTGGTACCATGTGATTTTAATCAAACCAAGGCTGCAACTAAGGCTATTGCTGATTATCAAGGACCTGTATACTTAAGATTTGGCCGTCCAAAATGGCCCAACTTTACCAAAGAAGATGGATCAGATTTTGTGATTGGAAAAGCACAAAAACTAAGTGAAGGAAAGGATATTTCCATTTTTGCATGCGGTCACTTAGTATGGAAAGCGATAGAAGCTGGAAAATTATTAGAAGCAGAAGGTGTTAGTGTTGAAATAATCAATTTACATACGATTAAACCATTGGATGTTGACGCAATTGTTTCAAGCATTTCAAAAACAGGATGTGCTGTAACTGCAGAAGAACATAATGTGATTGGCGGTATGGGAGATGCTGTTGCACAAGTAGCAGCAAAACATTGTCCAGTGCCTATTGAATATATAGGCACACAGGATACTTTTGGAGAGAGTGGAACACCGAATCAATTACTAGCGAAGTATGGTTTGGATACACCCAATATTGTAGCAGCCGCTAAAAAAGTATTAGGACGTAAAAAATAATTTTAAAAAAATATAGCTCAAATAAAACGATCCCTCGCGTATGTGAGGGATCGTTTTGTTTGATATCATTTGTATTTATAAAATGATGAATTAAGTTGCGCTAAATTTATTCTCAATTAAGGTGCTAATCTTACTTTCGTCCATTGACCATCCGATGCTAAATTATATTTGATGCGGTCATGTAAGCGGGAACTACGTCCTTGCCAAAATTCAATATTGGTAGGATTAACTATATACCCACCCCAATTTGAAGGTAGTGGTACATTTCCTTCTTTGTACTTTTCTAAATTAGTAGCTACTAATTGTTCGAGGTATTCACGATTCGGAATCACTTGACTTTGCGGAGATGAAATAGCGCCTACCTGACTACCGAGTGGACGAGAGTGAAAATATTCATCGCTTTCTTCCGTGCTAATTTTTTTTATAGTACCTGTAATACGAATTTGTCTTTCTAATTCCTTCCAAAAAAAGTTAATCGCAACAATAGGGTTTGCATCAATCTCCTGCCCTTTCGCGCTATCATAATTGGTGAAGAATACAAAACCTGCTGGGGTATAGCCTTTTAATAAAACTACGCGCGACGAAGGAGCGCGTTGAGCATCCACAGTAGAAAGTACAAATGCGTTTACTTCATCTATATTACTTGCTATGGCTTCCTCCCACCAATGTTCAAACTGATCCATTGGGTGTGCCGCGGTAGCGGCTTCATCCAAAGAAGCTAGTTGGTAATCGCGGCGTAGAGAAGCTATATCTTTTTGCATAAAAATTATTTCGTAGCGTATAAAATATTTATTACCGACAGCATGAAAAACATTCCTACAAGCTGATGCAGTTGCGCCAGCCATTCAAAACCGCCCCAAACACCAGGTACAATATTTGCACTTAATAATACCGTAAAAATGCCTAAAACAATTTGCAAGAATACCAATATCGCTGGAAGTATTCTAGCGCGTACCCAAAAATTATTTCCTTGCAACTTTAATAATCGAGCAGTCCAAAAAATGACCAATACTAATAATAAGTAAGCAAGGCCCCTATGAATAAAATGAACCCAAATCGTATTATTAATTGCATTCAATAAAAAATCATTCTTGTTCAATAATCCGGAAGGCAACCACTGTCCATTAATAGTAGGCCAGGTTGCAGCTACATTGGCCGCTTTATGTCCCGCCATCAATGCCCCATATATTAATTGAAAAAATAAAATCAACAATAAGGCCCAAGCAAATGTTCGGATGCCCTTAATTTTATCAGACGCATCTTGGTTACCGCTATTTCTGCGAATGGGTGTTACTGTAAGTGATAAGGCAAACCAATAGGTATATGCTAATAATCCTAATGCAAAAACAAAATGGAGCGCTAACCTAGTTGGTTTAACATAAACCGCATCACCTTCTAAACCGCTCGCTACCATGATCCAACCGATGGCACCTTGTAAAGCACCTAATAAAAATAAAATCAATAAGGGCTTGATCATCCTTGGTTGAAAATACTTTTTAGCTAAAAAATAAATAAACCCAAAAGCAAAAACTAGTCCAATGGTACGCGCCCATAAACGGTGGAACCATTCCCAAAAAAAGATAAATTTGAAATTAGCAACCGTAAAATCAAAATTGAGTAACTGAAACTGAGGGGTTGTTTTATACTTCGCAAATAATTCCTGCCAAGTAGTTTCACTCATTGGAGGGAGTGTTCCTGTAACTACATCCCACTCCGTGATAGAAAGGCCACTGCCCGTTAAACGCGTAATTCCACCCAAGGCAATTTGAATCACGGTCATGAATACCCCTAATAATAACCAATTCGCTACCTTTTTTGATTTATGATCGTTCAAATCCATGCACTACATTTATAGGACAAAGGTACAAAGTAATCAAACAAGGCAGTCAGATTGATTTTGGTTTGTCCCCAATATGTTTCAATTTTACAATAATAATTAGCTGACAAAATAAACAGAAAAATATTTACAGATAGTATGGTCAATCTACTTAAACCAATAGTGATAACTGAATTACCACTTCATT
>Ga0114972_10001538_pt1 | contig 17340 bp, 9 predicted proteins | sample M_140807_EF_Meta_FD_87354 | JGI IMG/M metagenome (GOLD analysis project Ga0114972, IMG submission 87354) | Freshwater microbial communities from Lake Montjoie, Canada to study carbon cycling - M_140807_EF_MetaG | ecosystem: Environmental > Aquatic > Freshwater > Lake | place: Lake Montjoie... | reverse complement strand
GGGGGGGGGGGGGGGGGGGGGGGGGGGGGGGGGGGGGGGGGTTCGTGGGGGTATCCGTACACTGTTGGTGCATAAAAATACATGAGGGTATAGTAAGGTGTCTGTATATAGATGGTGGCCTCGGCATTTCTTCCGGCGGCATGGTACCAAGGTAAACTGTATTTTTTATTCGGAAAAGAAGCCCACGATGACAGTGCGCCCGGATTTAGTGATTTCGGGGGGCGCGTGGAGAAGGGTGAGGACATTTACGAGGCGGGTTTGCGGGAAATGGCCGAAGAGACCACCGGATTCTTGGGAGGACCCGACAATTTGCGGGCTCTGATAGAACATCAGGGTGGGGTCTTTCGTTTGTCCCACGGCGAGTATCATATACATGTCTTTCGGTACGATTACGACCCCAAGTTGGTGGAATATTACAACAACAGTCACCGTTTCGTGTTTGAGCGCATGGACCATGCCTATTTGAGAAAGACGATGATTTTTGAGAAAATAGAAATCCAGTGGATGACGCTGGCCGACATGCGTGAACGTCGGTCGGAGTTTCGCCCTTTTTACCGGAAAATCGTGGACAAAATTCTGCGGTATGCCGGACCTATCACGCGGTTCGTGCGTCTGCACCGCGCGGGGGCGGATGCGCGGGTATCGGCACGTGAGGCACGTGAGGCACGTGAGACCCGGCGGCGGCTGCCCTCCACTTGAACTGCGTAGCGGTCGTTTGGCTCGCCTTGGACCATGGCCTTCGGCTATGGCCTTATCGGTGGATCACATACCTTCATTGGTAATTATTACACCTTTGACAAAAACACGTATGGGTTCGTAAGTGTTTTTGAATTGTTCATCGGGGTATATTGTATACATGTACACCCAGGCGTGGAGAAGTTACGGCGGCACACAGAATTATGAAAAATCCAACAATGCGACCATTAATAACTTGGTCGTGGGTAATCTGACACTCAAGAGCCAGTATTTGGGCTTTTTTGATATTCTTGGTCCGCTTACCGTCACGGGTAAAACCACCTTGAATGGGGATATGTTGTTCAATGGCGACGAGACCCTCAATGGTAACTTGACGGTGGCCGGCAATGCCGCTTTTTCCAGCGACGTGCTCTTGTCCAAGAGTTTAGATGTCTTGGGGTCCGTCGTCGTCAACGGCACTGTCACCGTCAATAAAACCTTTAACATTCAGCGAGATATTCAGGTGGGGGGCAATGTCTACGTCGCCAAGAACGTGTTGGCCATGGGCCACAATTTCACGTCCAGTCCTCAAAACGACAATCCCACCTATTCCGGCGCCTTGGTCTGCAATGCCTTTCATGCTGGGGGGTTCATGGGTATCAACAGCCCATACTATACCCGAGTCTTGCCCGGGGCCACCTTGGACGTTTACAGCGACAGTTCGGCCAATGCCGAAACTACCACGGCTTTCAATGTGTTTGCTACGGGAAAACGGTCTCAGAGCATCCTGTCGTCCAATGCCGAGTTTCGGGGCACGGTGTTGTATACGGACCCCAGTCAATGTTCGCTGCATTGGTTCAGTGATACGGCCATGGTGCACCGGTTACTTAGTTGCGAGACCAATACGGATGTCTCGTACATTCAGTACCCGTTTGTGACGGATCCTTCGGCTAATTCGGGTGACGCCGTGTTGACTTATCAAAACGGTGGAAACATGACCTTGGCGGTTGCCAATAACATCACGTTGCCCTCTCATTTGTCGGTCGGGACCTCGGTCTTGGGTTCTCTGGATGGTTCTGGAGGGGCAGGAGGGCATACGGCATTTCAGGAGACGGTGGTGGTCTATTCGGACGGTTCAGGCATGTTTTTGCCCGATTATTTCACGGAGGATGCTGGAGCTTTGGGAGGATACGCGGCCCAGACGGCCGTGACGATGGTGACTTCCCCGTTGGATCCTTCAGCGGGAGGGCATACGGCGTTGACGATGGTGATGGATGCCGAGGGAACGGGGCCGCTTGGGATGCGTATGTTGGGAGGATCCTATATCTATGATTCGTCACGGGCCACGATGGCCACGGGTCTGGTCGTGGCGGCGGGGGAGATGGACAGTGCGTCGGGTTCGGGAGGATGGGTTCCGGTGCAGACCACCGTTCAGAATGCGAATCCGGCGTTTGGTCGGTCGGTCACGGGGTTCAATACGTATGCTCCGACGCTGGATGGGTGTACTCTGATGGTCAACGGTCCGACCCGTATTGTCAATGGAGAAGTGGTCTTGGTTTATGACGTTTCGTTTGAGTTGGAACGGGTGGTCACGTCGGCGCGGGTGCCGACGGTGGCGCTGGCGTTTGGGGCGCCCAATGCGTACGACTCGTCAAACAACATATTTGGGTTTTCCTTTTTATCGTCGGTGAACGGCGGTGGTACCTGGTCGGAGAAGTCTACGTCGGGCCCTCGGTTGGACAATTTGAGTTCCAACAACCGGAATGTGGCGCGGGCCGGAGTGGCCTACGATGCCGTGTCCGCGCTCGTGGCGCTCAATTACGCTGGCTGGGTCTTTGTCACCTCGGATGCATACAAAACATGGGGCGTTCTGAAATTTAACTACCCGGACGGCGGGAATTTTGGGAACGGGGTGGAGGCGATGGCGGTCTTGGACATTGACCGTTCCGGCAACCTCTTGGTCATGGTGGACACATCCAATTCATCGCAGGATGCGCCTGGCTATAATTTGGGCTATACCTTGTTTCCGAGCACGTGCTCTTTTTCGCCGACAACCACGGTCGGACCCGGCGGGGCCTACCGGACGTTTCATACCAACGATGTGTCGTTCACTTATACGCATTTTCCCACGGGTATGAATGCGGTCCATGCCTTGGGAGGATTTGATACCAGTTATGTGTTTGTGGCGGGGTCAGGCATCGCCAAATACGCGGTCCTGTACGATTATATTGCGCCGACCCCTGTGGCGACTTGGAATTGGAACGGACCCTATACGTATCGTGCATTGGCCACACTGCGTACGTATGCCACCGATTTGGACGGGGTGTATTTGGTGTCGACGGATCCCCTGGTGTCCGTCTTTGTGGGGGACGGTATTATCACCTGGACGTCTGACGGGGGGAGCTCCTATACCGATGTCAGTATGGGGTTAGAAGGAATGGTTTTTAAGGACGTGGCGGTGTACGATGCGGCGCATGCGGTGGTGACCGGGACCTATGCGGGGAGGTCGGGGGTGATGTTGGCGACCTACGACGGTGGATATACATGGACGACGCCGTATGAGGCGTTTAACGGGGCCGGTACCGCGGGTCTGTTGTTGGCGCCCGATGTTTCGCGCAATTTGATTTCGGTGGCGCAGACCAGTCTGGACGATTTCTTGGTGGGTCGGGTGGACGAGGTTTATGACATTGACATATCGGGTGCCTACGGGGCCAGTCGGTTGTACCATTGTCATGTGCCTAATTTGTTCCATCGTTCTGCTGTGGTCTTGGATATATCGGGCAGCGTGAGTATCGCTGGCTCGCTCGGAATCGCGGATGCGTTGACGGTCGGGGGGACCATCACGTGCCCGGTCACGACCATACAGTCAGATTACCGCCTGAAGACGGACGTGGTTTCGTTGGACGAGGTGGCGTCGGCGGGGGTGGACGGTCTGCGGCCGTTGCAGTACGTGAATACGACGACGGGTCGCGGCGACATTGGGTTTTTTGCGCATGAGGTGGCTGAATTGTATCCGTTCTTGGTGCACGGAGACAAGGATGCGTCAGGGGAATTCCAGTCTTTGAATTACACTGGTCTCATTGGGATCTTGGTCAAGGAAGTGCAGGCACTGAAGGCGACGGTGGCTAGTTTGACGCGCACCTGAATTGCTGCACAGAGTCCGGGGTTTGGATCCTATACTTCCATTCAGGATGTGTAGGATGAGGCGGAGGGTCGGGATGTGCTTAGTTCATGGAGCAGTCGCACATGAGCTGTTTGAGACGGGAATTGCTGCAGAGGGTATTGTAGCTGTTTTCTTGGGGTTTGTTGGTGGCCTTGGCTCCCTTGGGGGTGCAGCAGGCGTTGCATTTCAGGTTGCGATTGGGGGTATGTTTCTGGTGGGTCAGTTGCCGGGGGGTATACGTGTTGGTGTAGCTGTTGATGTAGGTGCGGTGCATGGACACGTGGGGGTTGAACGCCACGGGATCGGTCGTGTGGCGATTGGCCCGGGTTTGCGTGTTGTGATCCATAGCATATTGGGGGCAGTAGGCCGGGTTGGCCACCTCCATGTTGAAAATGATGCTGGATTTGGGATGAACAATTTGGTTATAGACATTGCTCGTATTGATGACCGTATTTTCTAAAGAATATTGTTTAAACTGTGTGTAATCATCGCTGTCCAGGATTTTACCCAATTTACCTTGGTTCTTGGGGTTCAGGATGGTGCCTATTTTTTTTCTCTGTAAATAATCGCTTTGGGCCATGCCTGTTGGTTTGATCCTATACATTCGTTGGACATTTTTCGGGGTGCGGGGTGCGGGACAGAAGGTCTTATCATGGTATAGTAATACGGGCATTGGATTTGTAAAGGTGTGGACCATGGTATTGTTTTACCAGTCGTGTCGCTCTCTGTTTACCACGTCCACGGTGGCGGCGGGACGCAATATTTTCGCCTCCTTGTCTTACGGTAATAATTATACGGGGACCATTATGGAGGATGGTTCGTGCTTTTGTTCGGACTCGGGTACGGGCGCGGGCTCGGGCTCCGGTACAGGAGGTTCGCTCGTGAAATTTACCTTGACCCAGGGCCAGCGTAACATGGTGCAGCAGGTCCACGACATGTATTCGTTGATGTTGGCTTCGCGCAAGTACGACAAAATTCCCACCAATTACGAGCAATATTTGGATTTGCTGTTGAATTTGCAGACCATTGCGGTTCCGACGCCGACGCTTAAATTATTACTGGATATTGTGGAACAGACGTTGGTGGGTTGCATGAATATTGTGCAGGTATACGAAAGTAACACCTACAATGAATTGCAGATTTTGTTGTTAAATAACCGTATTGACGATATTTTGGCCGATAAGAACAATAAAAATGTCGTGGCCGATGAAGCCAATATCAGTGGGCAATTTACTGTGAAACAGACATTTAAGTTGTCCAAATTTTACAGTTACTATATTTACCTGTACGGCATGCCCGAATTTGGAGTGGGGTTTGACCCCGCTAAGCTCACCTTTTTGAAAAATGCGTTGGAGCTCTTTGACCAAACGCATATCCAGGTCCCCCCTGATTTGTTGATTCCCGATACGAGCGGTTGTACCTTGCCGCCGGGGGCGCCGCATATTGGTCCAGATGTGCCACCGCCCCGCCCTAAGCCTGGACCCCCGGGTTTTTATTACCAAGAGTCCATTTTTGAAATTGGTTATGCTGTCAATTTGTACGACCATTTTATGGATTACCAGACCATTTACCCTTTGGGATTTTATATTGTGGCGCTCTTGGAACTCCCGCCCCCGGACGGGGTACCTGCCTCCGCTTTTGAACCCGCGAGTTTGATAGATACCCTCTCGTATTATTCTGAAGTGGCGGGCCTGGGGGGTTTGGATTCGTCAGGGGGGTTGCCGGCCGACGCTTGTCTGAATACCCTGATATGGTCGGGCACGCCGGACCAGCTGACGATAGAGACGAATTATTTGACCGAGGTACAGGATTACCTCATCAATGTCTTGATTCCCGGTCGTCCGATTGTGAGTCATACCATCATTCCGGGAGGGGCGGATGTCTTCAAAAGTAACTATGCGTCCTATACGTTTTATTATTCTACGACGGCGAGTGTGCATCACGCTTTTAAACTGACTCATGACTTTTACGGGGGTTCGTTGCGAGCCTTTACCTTTAAAGATTACAATTTAGAGACAAAAATGTTCACAGTCATAGACCATTGCGGCAACGTGTATAAACAACTACAATATCAAGGTGTTGTATGAGATGGTAAAACCGCGACGTAATGTATTTAATGCCCCTTCTTTGTACGGTTCGGGGATCGGTTTGATTCGTTTTCCGAGAAAGTGTCCTTGTCCATCTGGCTCAGGTAGCGGTAGTGGAGGTGGTGGTGGCGGCGGCGGCGGATTGGCGTCCAAAAACAAGATTACTCAGCAACAATTGGCTGCGCTGCAACTGATTTATGACTCTTATACTCAGCTCTTGGCTAATCGTCAGTATGAGAAGATTGCCAGTCATAATATCAATCAGTACCTGGAAATTTTGAACTTGATCAAAACTGTACAAATTACCGACCCCGATTTGCAACTGTTCATTGATATTGCCGAAAACTCGCTCATGGGGGCGGTCAATATTAATGCATTGTACACCAGTTACGCTTACAATGAGATCAAGGTCGCGCTGCTCAATAAGCGTATCAAGGATATTTTATCCGACAAGAATACTAAAAATACGGCGACGACGGTCAGTGGGCAATTCTCGGCCACTCAGACCTTTACCTTGTCTCCATTGTACAGTTACTATATCTATGTCTACGGTATGCCCGAATTCGGTGTCGGGTTTGACCCGGTGAAATTGGCTTTTATCCAGTCCTTGCCACAGTTTACGGTCATGGGCAAGCCCGACCACGATATTATTGTTTCGGATGTGGTGGTGGCACGATGATGATGATGAACCGGCACACGGTGATCCTTTTGCACCTTCGCGCATTTACACCTTTGGTGATGGGTGTACGCGTCTTGAGGACACGGCGGTTCCTCCCGGTATATTTCATAATGCCCGATTACGATTTTGATATTCAAAATTATTCCATTGCTGATTTGCAGACGCTGTTTCGTCTGCCGGCCCACGGAAAATACACTGCTGACGAGGTGGTCACGCAACAGCGTATCTTCTATGAACGTATTGTGGGTTCTGGAGATGCCAAAACCCATCCTCAATTGATCCGTCAGCTGAACCGGTTTTTAGACGAAGCGGGGAAATTGTTGGTCTATGTGTTGGACTCGCCTGCCCCGAGTCGCCGGGAACCCGACATTCCCCTGGATTATTTCCATGAAAACAGGGCGACCACTCAGCGTCACGCCTATCCCGTCGGTCAGGGCGGCGGTGGTCTCTACGACCGGCAGCAAAATGAGCTCATTGACAAGCCCCCGGCGTCCTTCCAAATGGTCATGCAAAACGAATTCAATCCCGGCAAGGTCAATCCTATACACACTCCGGTCATTACCAAGTGCCTCAATATTGACACCCGGTTCCGCGACAGCTTGTACAGCACTCAGAGTTCCGACTTTATTTTTTCGCTGCCAGAGCGTATTCGTAAAGTGGTGAGCATGCAAGTCTCCGCTTACGAATTTCCCGTGACCTTTTACAGCACGTCGGCATCTTACGGTAACAATTTTTTCAACCTGTTTTGCACGTTTTACAATACGCCATCGTTGGACACGTCCATGACGGTGTTACGCACGGTGACGGTCCCCGACGGCAATTATTCGGCGATGGATTTGATTGCATACATCAATGGGCAATTGTGCCCTCGCAATGCCGTGGACGATTCCTTGGTGTATAACCATCTGGATGCTTCGGGGATTTTCAACTGTGTCCAATTGTCGCTGGATTTGAATAGCACCGGTTCAGGCAGTGGTAAGATCATTCTGCAGACATTGGACCAGACCGGGTATACCTGGTCTAGCAACATTATTGCCCTGGAAATGGATTATACCTTGGACAAATACGGGCGCACGGATTTAGTCAACATTACCTCCAAGATTGGGTGGAATTTGGGGTTTGTTCGCCCCCGGTATGAGGGTCAGGTGATGTACCGCTCCGATACGTTGCCGGACCCCGCTTCCATTCGCTACCTGTATTTAGTCGTTAATGATTTCAACAACAGTGTCAATAATAATTTTGTTGGCGCTTTCAATCGCTGGATTCTCAATAACAATATTTTAGCCAGAATCCCTGTCAACGGGCAGTATTTCAATTTGCTCATGGAAAATCAGTTGTCGCAGCATTTAGAGCCGCGCAAGTACTTTGGTCCGGTAGATATTCAACGTTTGCATATTCAGGTCTTGGATGACCACGGGCGGGTTTTAGACATTAATAATGCCAATTTCTCCTTTTGTCTGACGTTTAAATGTCTGTACGATTGAACGCGGAATTGCCGAGGCGGTTGACGCGTTCATTTGACGGACTCGGGCAGGGCGGGGTCGGAAGGCATGGTTGGCGATATAAACGGATTACGTCAAGCTCTGAATAAACGGGAGTAAACAGTGTAAAAATATTTATTAAGTATATACATATTCATAATCATGTCTACTGGATTGACGGGTGGGTACACGTATTTGCCGCAGGGACAAACGATCTATAATGCTTCGGATTTATGCCATAATGTGCTTCCGACGTTCCTCTACCAAGATGGTACTACGACCGGTAGCCAGATTACGGGAGTCGTGTATGCTATTCAGGCGTATGGTGGTTTCCAGACGACGCGTACCTTTGATAATATTACGCGCCTCCCGGAGACGCTCATTGCGCAGTTTGATACGACGGGGGCTTTAGAGGTTGTTATTCCTTGCCAGGCCTTCAACTCCAAGCTTGGCATTATTAAGGTGCACGGCCAGGTGCTTAATGATTCGTCGCGTCCTTACTACGATATTTCCGAAAACATGCTCTACACGGATTCTCTTACGCTCAGCAGCGAGGAGTTTGTCAACTACCTGACCGACGTTTCGGCTGCCATTCCCGGCACCTCCGCCTTCCAGGTGGTTAGCGTGGGCACCTTCAGCACGCTGTACGCGGATTTCAACCTTTACGTTGCCCAGTACTTTGGGTTTGCCAACGGCAACTTCCCTACGGGCTCGGAGTGGGGCTTTGGTACGCTCTTCTCGGGTGAGTTGCAGTTCGCTTCCATGCAGGGCAACAGCGGCGTCTTTGATGCCTCGGCCTTTGTCCAGCTCCTCCGGAACAACGCCTGGTCGGATTCTTCGGGTGGTTACAAGACGGCTCTTACGGGTAGCCTTACGGTGGCCGGCATCACGCAGCTTCTGCGCAATGCCGTGGACGCGGACCCGTTCAACAACCGCAACCCGAACAGCCCCTACATCTCGTCGGACATGCACGATGTCCGCGATTACGGTGTGACGGACGGCTTCTACCCCAATGACCTCTTCTTCATCCCGAACAACGGGTTCCAGATTGCCTTGGAGGTCAACATTGACCAGGAGGCGTTCTCTAACCCGCTCAACAACATCAACTCGCAGGGTAACGCGGCTGGTGTCGGTGCGGCGACGAGCAGAGCAGACAACCCGAACAATTCTAACCCGAATTTGGCGAATACGGTGGGTAATATTGGCGATTTGTCGAATAGCCTCCCGACCAGTGCCGGTCAGGGTGACAATTTCCTCACGAACACCGGTTCTACGTCCACGACCAACGCCAACGCCGGTACGGGTATTACCACCACGACCCGGATTACCTCGGCCCGTACGGTGTCTACCACGCTCCTTCAGCGTGTGGTGCAGGCGCCGCTCCTCATCCGCCTGGGTGAGAGCAGCTGGACCCAGTTCGGTGCCGGATCCCCGGTGGATGTCTCTATGGGTTTCTTGAGTACGCAAAACATTGCGCATACGGGCGCGACGAACTACTACAACAATGCCCAGTCCGTGATGGGTGGTGGTCCGAATATCGTGGGTAACCCGGTTGCTCCTTAGAGGTCCTGTAGTTATCGTCATATTCTGACCATGTAATCATGCTGATAATGTATAGATCAGCATGATGAATCCGAATCTGGTTGCCGACGTGCATTGGTTGGGGGACCTCGTCGGTTTCTACGGTTTTTTTGTGACCAGCTCGGTGCTGTTTGTGCACATGGTCCAATTGCCGTGGATGACTGGGCTATGGGATACTGTCGGATTTGTCGGGGGGGTGTTGCTCTCCGATACGACGAATAAGACGCTGAAAACGTGGGTCCGCGACCCACGTCCGTCGGGCGCGATTCCCATGATCTTGCCGCGAGGATGGCCAGGGGCCGGCGACGACGGAACCGACATGTCCATGTACCACGGACCGGAACAATTTGGTTACCCCTCGGGTCACGCCCAGTTGTCATTTTATGTCCTCGGGTTTTTCTACGGACTGCTGCGCGGACGTATCACGATATGGTGGCTCGTATGCGTCTTTGTGTCGTTGATGACCCTGTACCAACGCTGGTCGTACCGGCGGCATACCGTGGAACAATTGCTGGCAGGGGCGGTGTTGGGTTCTGGTCTAGGACTGGCCATGTATTATGTGACGCAATGGGTGCGGCGCTGGATTTTGGGTATGGGTATGCCATGCAAGCGATGATCCTATACATTCATTGGACAACCACCCATCCGTTGAGCGGGGTCGGTGGGGACGGATGGGACCGACCCATGGGTCCGGAGGTCGGGGGGCGTGGGCCTATTTGCTGGATTTGTTGGATGTGTATAATTGCTGTACGACGAGGGAAAATGACCAGTTGGCGTTGTTCAAATTGAGTATGACCCCTTTGTCCGTGAGAAGCCGGACAGTGAGCCTCTTGATGTTGACCGGACCGAAGAATGTTCGGTCCTGGTTTTGCAGGGTACCACCGAATTCAATGTACGATTGGCCTATTTGCAGTCCGGCGGTTTTGAGAGGGATAATGCCAAAAATGTCTTGCATATTCGGTCCGTAGGTGGTTTGAAACGGGCTCTGGGGCAACGCATTGCGCGCGTTCAAAATCTGGTTGAGCGAGTAGACCTGTTTGGACGTCAGATTGTTCTGAGTCTTCGGTTCCTGTTGGTTCTGCACATACTGCCCGGCCGCGGGGTTCGCGGGGTTCGCGGGGTTTGTGTTGTTGCTCGGCAGGCATTTGAGGGCCGTGTTCCTTACCGAATACGAATTGAGCGGTACGTCTGTGGACGACTGGGTAATGGTGATGAGCCCGTCGTTGATATGACTCTGAGTGTAATCGTCCAAGACCAAGAGCAGGTAATTGTAGAGGTTCACGCTGATGGCGCTGTCGCCGCGGATACGTACGATGTTGCTGCTTATGTCGTAGGTGTACAGATTCCCCGGAAACTGGGCATAATAGCTTGTGTTATTGCTTAGGTTGTTCGTTTGATTGCTGGGGGTTACTTCGTAGATGGACTGGCTGTGGAATCCCAAGAGCCAGCCCAAGGTTGTGTTCCATTTGGCCGACTGTATGCTTGCAGTAGGACCGTATTTGCATTGTGTGAAACTTTCCACGTCAAAAAAATCCAATACGTAGTCTTTGGTCGTGTAGATGGTGTTCACGTTCAAACGCATTACAGTATGGTTGATGGTGCTGTCTACGATGATGGAGGAACCGTAGAGTACTTGCCCGTACTGATTACGGTAGCTCTCAAATTGTGCGTTGATGGCGTTGAGAACATCATTGATGGTATAATTTTGATAAGGCGCCAATTGTGTCAGTTGAATCACCAGGTCGTTGTCGTGACCGTTGTTGGAAATGACGGGGTCGGTTGTGGCGTTGATGTACACTCCGCCCAGGGGGTCAGGCACGGGTTTCAGCGTGAAATAATTGTTTTCCGGGGTCAGGTAAATCGTCTTGTCCAGGGCCGGTATGGTGCCGACGACTTCGTTGTTGCACAGGTCGGTCGCGTAGGCGTAGGAGGCGTCGTTGATACCCAGGTACCGGCTCCAGGCGCTGGTGGTACCGGAGGTGGTCGTGGTGGCGCTGGGGTCTACGAAAACGACAGTGTAATCTTGGTTGGTCAAGATGCTCTGAATGACCAGGTAGAGAGAAATCGTTTTGCTGGTGGCATTGTACGTCATCCGCGAACCGTAAAGAGATACGTGGTTCGTAGTTTGACGGCCGAATACCGTGGCGTTCATGGTGTTGATGAGATCCGTGATGGTGTAGACTGTTTTTCCGGCGTTGTAGGTGTTGAAGGCGTTGATGAGTGGTATAGGGATGGTGACCGTGGTGGCTTGTTGGGGGCCTTGGCATGTCACATAAAGGTTTTGGTTGCTAGGATTCAGGTTGAAGATACCGGGTACCTGGATATCTTTGAATGTGAATACCGTGCCTGAACTTTCCAGTATCCAGGGGTCGGGAGTGGACGTGAAGGTCGCGAAGATGCTCCGACTGAAATCCACCCGGAAATTGGGGGTTTGTTGGGCGGGGTCGGTGGCGGGGATCACATAGATGATTTGGGTGGTGAGCACGGCGAAATGGTCGGTCGGTCGGTTCGCGATGGTGCCGGTCAGTCCCCAGGCGGTGAGGGAGGGGGTGGCGAGTGCCACATTGATGGCGTTCAGGAACTGCACGTAACTGTAGCTGGGATTGCCCGGGGGTGGGAGGGAGAACGATGTATCGTTCAAATGAGTGCGGAATCCGGGGGCCGTGCAAATAAATTGTACGGAGAGAGGGGCGGTATAGTAAATGGTATTGGTAATGGGTGCGTATTCTGATACGATGTTGCCGAATTCGTACCGGTCGTGGGGGAAATTGAAGCTGAGGGCGGTGGTCCACAGGGGGTCCAGGAACTGCAGGACGCATTTTTGATTGGGGCGATTCATGATGTCTCGGTATACGTGTTTGCGGTCCAGTTTGAGCGTGAAATGGTAGTAATAGGTTCCGATGTCATTCAGCAGGGTGATGTCTGATACGTCCGTTTGGGTGGCCGCGTCTTGGATCCAGAGCCGGGAATCGGACGTGAACCATGGACTCGCGGCGATGGTCGTGTTGATGGCCTGGATAATGTCCAAGTAGGAGTAACGATTGGTGGCGTTGGCTGCCAATGGGTAATGGACTGAATAGTAAACGTGGTCCGCGTTGGAGGTGTCGGCGGTCACGTTACCGCAGGTATCGGTTTGTGTGTAGTTGGTATAACCGATGGGGAAGTTCGGGTTGCGGGGCTGCACTTGAGGATCATATACTTCCACTTGGAAGGCGGGGGTCTGTAATTGCGGGGTTTGTTGAGGGAACAGGGTGTCGTAATTGTAAGTGCTGCCGTAGAAGGTGTTGGACCGGTAGGTGTTCAGTGTGTAAGTGAGATGTTCAAAGCCAAACAGATCGGGGATGCTGTAGTTGATGTAGTTGTTCTCCGTTAGAATGGGGACTTGTATTGGGACGATATTGAAATCCCCGGAGAGGTCGTACTGTTTGCTCGTTTGCATCAGCACGTAGGAGGGGTCGGGCAGGGGGGTAGTATAGAGGTTGGAAATGAGGATTTCCGAGGCGTAGGGGATGTGGAGGTATTTGTACCAGAGGTTTTCCTGGCCACTGGAGTCCCAGACCAAGGTGTTGGCTTGGCGAATGTTCTGAGGGTAGTTTTGGGGGTCGTAGAAGCTCATGAGGTAGTATCCTGGGGAGGTTTTGCTGACCTGGATGTTGGCGGCGAGTCGTTGGGCCGAGATGTCCAGTTGAAAGGTGGAGGCGTTGAAGAGAGGGGATGCGCGGAATTGGGACTGGATGAGTTGGACCCATTCGGGGGTCTGGTACCCGTAATAGGATTGTTGGACCATCAGGTTGATGGTGGGTGGGGGGAGATTGATGACGACGTCGTGGCTGGGATCGTAAGTGATGATGTTCAGGCTTGGTTGGTAGAACAGGTGGCGGTATTCCGAGTATCGGATCAGCTTGATAATATTTTCTTGTTTAGACTGGTTGACGAGCCCGGAAATGCTGTCCAGAATGGTTTTTCCCGACGCGATGATGCCCGTGATTTTGCTCATTTCGTCACTGTTGAGGGCGGCGACCTGGATGAGTTGGCTGGGACCGAGGTCCAGGGTGGCGAGGACCGACCATTCGGCGGTTTCCGACGGTGTCCAATACGCCATGCGTTGCACGAGGACGTGGACAATTTCTGCGGTCATATATGCACTGAATTGCTCCGTTTGGTTGGAGAGAATGGGGGGGATCGGGGGGATAGTCTTGGTGGTGGTGCCGGTGCCGGTGCTGGTGCTGATGGCGCTGAGCCACTGTTGAAGGTTGCTTTGTTGTTCGGGGCTCAGTTCTTGGTAATAGGTGGTGACGGTGAGAAGCGTGGTGAACCCGGAAGCGTCGGACAATATGCTCTGGATGACCGAATTGTATTCCGTAAATATATGGTTTTGGGCACTCCTATACTGGTCTTGGAAGGTGGTGAGGGGGGTGAAGAGGGTACTCCACTGGGGGCTCAGGGTAGACTGGATGCCGAGGTACAGGGATTGCACGTATTGGAATTGCGTCGGGGTGAGACGTAGACGGGCGAGCGGAATGTAATTGACCAAGAAGGTGTCCACAGTGCTCGCCTGAATGTTGGGGATGACCGTTCTGGTCAGGTAGTTGCGCGAGAGATCGGCGAGGCTGCTGGCGCTGAGATCCCATACCCATGTGAGGGGGGTGGCGGGCAGTTGCCCGAGGGTCTGAATTTGAGGGAGGGTCAGTTCCGCCAGGGTCCGGAGTTGCGGCGGAGTCAGTTCCGTCAGGGTCCGGAGTTGGTGGGGAGAGAGAGAGCTCAGGGTCTGGATTTGGTAGGGGGTGAATTGACTCAGGAGTTGGATCTGGGCCGGGGTCATGGCGGCGAGGACGCTGATTTGGCTGGCCGTCAGGTATTGCAGGTTCTGGAATTGGATGATGCCTTGGTTGATCAAGGTCTGGATGGTCTCGGCGACGGTCACGTAGGTGGCCGTGGTGGCATGGCGGGGTGTGATGGCAGTAGCGAATTCCATGAGCAGGGCGAGCTGGTTCACGCTGATGTCTTGGCTGCCGTCCGCACTGGAAATGTTGTTCACGATGTCTTGAGTCACGCCGTACTGGGTCAGAAACAGGTTTTGGAGGGGGGTGGCCGCGGTCTTGTCACCGATGTATTGGTAGAGGGTGTTGATTTCGGGCTGGCTCAATTCGTACAGTGTGCTCAAGCGGACTGTGTCCGTCGGTTCAAACCCCAAGAGGGGGTTCACGCTCAGCTGGTTGAGCGCGGTGTATTGCGATGCGGTCAAGGTCAGTTGAGAGAGGATCTGGAGGGAGGCGTCGGGGACCTTACTCAAATACTGGTATTGGGCAGGGGTGATGTTGGAAATGTCCGAGTAATACTGGCTAATGTTGCTCAGGTCGGCGATGATTTTCCATACGTCGGGGGGAAATTGGGTCAATTGGACCAAGAGGGGGGTGGAGACATCGGCGGCGACCAAGAGTTCCGGGTTGGCCAGGGATTGGTTGCTGAGGTCGGTCAAGAGGGAGTATAGGGGGGTATAAGGGTAGGGGGAGGTGGCAAGGATGGCGAGAGAACTGTCGGCGATGCTGTAGAGAGGGGTGAGTTCGTCGTGATGGTATTTCTCCAATAGATTCAATTGGGTGTTGGTGTAGTAGGTGTACAGGGGGACGATGCCGTTGATGATGTAGTGGTTGGTGAGGTTGGCGATGCGGAAGATGCTGGGATTGCCTTCGCTTGCGCTTGTGCCGGCGTCTATGTTGGACAGGTCCGTGTATTGTTGAGGGGCGATGCCTTGCTGGACGAATTGGTACGTGGTGGTGAGGATGGGAGGGTCTAGGTTCGCTTGAGCGATGAGTTGTTCGGGGGAGAGGTAGGTGGCGGCGAGGGCGACTTGGTCGGAGGGGGGGAGGGTGAAGAAGGTGGCGAGTTGGTTGTCGCACATGTCGGTCAGGAACAGAAGTTGGTCCAGATTGAATTGGGCTAAATCGTTGATGACGGCGTTTTGACTGGGGTCCAGGTGGAAGAGGGCTTCTATGTTGTCGTAGGAGGAGTCGTAGATGGTGCTGGCGATGTTGCGCAGGGTGGGGGTGCGCACTTTGGTCTGCAGGTTGAGGGAAATGTCAGCGATGAGTTGTTGTATGGTGTGGTAGGGGGTATGGGGGTTGATAAAGTCTTGGAGGATGTACGGTGAGATGGCCAGATTGAAATGGGTCATGTAGATGTAGGGCGCACTTTGGGAGGTGTAGTAGATGTATTCGGGCACGGTGGGGAGGGGGATGTAGGGGAATTCCAGGTAGTAGGCGTTTTCGTGGTAGATGTTTTGGATGTCCAAGACCATGGTGCCGTAGCCGTCGGTCGCATTGTAGCAGAGGTCGGTCTGTCCAAAGTTGATGTCGGGATTTTGTTGGAACACGGTTTGGAGTCCGGTGCGTACGGCTTTGACGAGGTCGGTCACCTGGTAATTTCCCGACGGGATGGCCACTTGAAGGTCAAAATTCGTATTGGCGATGGCGAGTTGGTTGCCTTTGAAATAGAAGAAATTGCTCCCATAGATGCTGTCTATCGTGAACCACGTGTAAGGGATTTGCACCGAGTAGAGTTTCATGGATACCACGTCTTGAAGGGTCTCCGAGAGGTTGAAAGTGAAGTCGGTGCTGTAGGGGTAGACCATGTTGTCGCGGAATTGACTGTCTATGGAGATGACCCGCTGAACAGTCTCTTTGAGGAGGGGGTTCATGGTGCCCGGAGTGTAGTTGAGGGTGGTTTGGTAGGTGATGCCTTTCGTCTCAGGGCTGCTTTGCGTCTCTGGATTGGAGGAGGCGGCGGTGCCTGGTGGGTTCGGAACCGGATGAGCAGGATCTTGGTTTTTGAGGTTGGTCAGTAGCGGGGGGTCTGTGGCGGTGGTGGTGGTGGTGGTGGTGGTGGGTCCGTTGGTAAAATTTTCTATGGCTTCTGGACCCGTAAGGCTGCCCTTCAGGCAGCTTCCTGGGTTGCTGCGCTGACCCGGATCAGGACCAGGGTCGTCAGGGTCGTCGGGGTCGCTGTCCAACTCAAAAAAATGTTGGTAGATGCTGTAGATGAACTGGTAAAACGGGGGGTTGTTGTCTTCATAATAGGACAACAGTTGATGTATTTTGGCTTCCAATTCTCGGTCGGTGGGATGATTCAGGTCCAAGATTCGGTAGAGCTCTTGGTCGGTGTATTGTGATACATCGTAGGGATCTGTGGGATCCGTTGGATCCGTTGGATCCGTTGGATCCTTCGTTTCCTTCGGGTCCGTGGCTCCTTTACCCCGGTGAACATTTGAATCCGGACGCCTAAGCTGCCCTGCAAGGGCAGCAAGGTTGCAAGCGAAGCTTGTTGACCCATCTTTGATGGGCGCCTGATACAACTGATTTACCGGTAACGTTGCCCTTAAATACTGACCCGGACACCCAAAGGGTGTCCGGTTTATAATGTTCAAGGGTGTACCCGACATGTAGAGTGAGTCCCGCTTTCTATACTGGGCGAATTTTTTCGTGATGTGAGGGGAACGCGCTACCGGGGGTGGCGGCGGTGGAGGATCCTATACTGTTCCTGTGGGCTGCGACCTACACCTTCGCGCATTTACACCCTTGAAGATTTATAATGGGACACCCGAAGGGTGTCTCACTAGAGATTCAAGGGCAACGTTACCGATAAATGAATTGTATCAGGCGCCCATCAAAGATGGGC
>Ga0114972_10001536_pt1 | contig 17345 bp, 15 predicted proteins | sample M_140807_EF_Meta_FD_87354 | JGI IMG/M metagenome (GOLD analysis project Ga0114972, IMG submission 87354) | Freshwater microbial communities from Lake Montjoie, Canada to study carbon cycling - M_140807_EF_MetaG | ecosystem: Environmental > Aquatic > Freshwater > Lake | place: Lake Montjoie... | reverse complement strand
GGCGGTGCACGAGAGCCAATCGCTGTTCTGGGAATGTCGGGTGGCCCGCAGCCGTGCCTTCGCCGACCGCTGGTACCCCCGCTTTCAGGCCGCCGCGGGTGTCGGGGCCTGGCGAACCAGCCAGGCCTTTTGGCGCTCCCTCAATCCGCTGCGGCCCGGCCTGATCCGGGTGGAGGCCGACGAACTCAGCTACGGCCTCCACATCGTGCTGCGCTACGAACTGGAGCTGGAGCTGGTGGAAGGCGGCCTGCCGGTGGCCGACCTGCCCGCCGAATGGAACCGCCGCATGGTCTCCCTGCTCGGCCTGCGGCCGCCCAGCGACAGCGAAGGCTGCCTCCAGGACATCCATTGGGCCGAGGGGCTGTTTGGCTATTTCCCCTCCTATGCCCTGGGCCATCTCATCAGCGCCCAGCTCAGCCAAACCCTGGAGCAGGACCTCGGCTCCCTGGAAACCCTCGTGGCGGCGGGCGAAGAAGACCGGCTGCGGGGCTGGCTGGCGGCCCGGGTCTGGCCCCTGGGCCGCTCGGTCAATGGCGAGGAGCTGGTACAGCGGGTGACGGGCCGGCCCCTGGGGGCGGAGCCCTTCCTCACCTATCTGGCCGCCAAGGTGGACCAGTTGGCTGGCTGAATGGGGAGCCTTTCTTTAAGATTCTGGCGCTTTGCCCCCTCCCCTTGGCGAACATCGACCACGCCCCCAGCCGCACGATGCTCAATCTTTTGCACGTGCTGCCGGCCTTCGCCGACGAGGGCAAGCTGAGGTTGAACGCGATTGTCGAGCTCAATTCGGGCACGATCAACAAGTACGAGCTGATCACCGAAACCGGCCACCTCAAGCTCGACCGGGTTGGCTACTCCTCCCTGGCCTACCCCTTTGCCTATGGCTGCATCCCCCGCACCTGGGATGAGGATGGCGATCCCCTGGACATCGAGATCGTGGGGGTCAGTGAACCCCTGGTGCCCGGTTCCCTGGTGGAAGCTCGCATCATCGGCATTATGAAATTCGACGACGGCGGTGAGGTCGACGACAAGGTCATCGCCGTGCTGGCGGATGACAAGCGCATGGACCACATCACCTCCTACGAGCAGCTGGGGGCCCAGTGGGTCACGGAAACCACCTATTACTGGGAGCATTACAAGGACCTCAAAAAGCCAGGCACCTGCCACGTCAATGGCTTCTTTGACAGCGCCGAGGCCGTGAGGGTGATCAAGCAGTGCGAGGTGCGCTATACCTCAACCATCGACGCCAAGTTGGTGGGCTGATCAGCCCCCATTCCCTGTCATCGGGCCCGCCTGGGCCCTTCTTTGTCCACCCGATCCGCGATCCACCCATGAGCCCCGATCCCTGCGGCCCAGCAGTTTTGCCCTCCCGTTCTGGGGTTGCCCAGGCCCTGGGTTGGGGCCTGCGCACCAGCGGCTTGATGGCCGCGGCGCTGGCCCTGGGAACCCTGCCGGGTCTGGCCGTGGAGCCCCCGCCGCCCTTGCCGGCCATGCCGGTGGCCAACCCCACCGTCGCCCGTCCCCAGACGGCGACCGGTGCGGCCCCGACCCGGGCTAGCCGGGCATCAGGCCCGGCTGTGCCGGCTGCCACGGCCGCCCCCGCCGCCTCCACGGCCGCCACCTATACGAATACCCGCGAAATCCATCTGGAGTTGGGCAAGCGCACCATCAGCCTGTTGGACAGCGGCCGGGTGCTGGGCAGCTGGCCGGTGGCCATCGGCGACCCCGCCACCCCCACCCCCACGGGCCGCTTCGCCGTGCGCAACAAGGTGGTCAATCCCCAGTACCAGAGCACCGCGAGCGGTAAAAACAACCCCACCATCGGCCCCCTGGGCCCCCTGGGTGATCGTTGGCTCGGCTTCCACACCACAGCCAAAGACCAGTTCGGCATCCACGGCACTCCCCCGGCCTGGGAACAGTGGGTCAAGACCCGCTCCGCTGTCTCCCATGGCTGCGTCCGCATGTTGGGTCCCCATGTACGCCAGCTGTTTGACCAGGTGGAAGTGGGCACGCCGGTGATCGTGACCCCCTGAGGCCTGCGGGGCGGCGCCATGGGCCTTACTTCGGTGCTTGCTCCACCGACCCCCAGCCAAATCCGAAGAGATTCTGTGGATCGGTCCGTCTTGGGTCTTCAATCCAAGACTTTCCACTAGGTTTTCATACCTGATCTGCCACCTGACGTCCCCGGCTCGGCGTCAATCGTTCTATGGTCCCCACCCGTTCCCCCCAGTACACCACCGATCAGCTCAACAGCACCGCCCTGAAGTGGGGCAGCGATGGCGAGTTGTCCGACCTTGACCTGCAACGGATCCTGGGGTTGCTCTCTCAGGCTGATCCTGTGGCTGAGGCGCTGCTGGCCAGGGATTGCTCCGAAATCGCCTCCTGATGGTCGTGGCGGGCCAAGGCCAGGGCCAGGCCATCGCGACTGGCCAAACCCCGCAACGCATGGCGTCCCAGGCCGTTTGAGGGCAGGCCCCTGGGCAGGGGGCCCGCTGACACGGCGAAAACCGGCACCTGACGGATGCCTTGGGAGCCCAGCTGGTCCTCCAGATCACCGAGATGGGCCGAATCCGGTAACCAGACCAGATCATTGCGGCGGCATTCGCCCAAGCTCACTGGTTTCCCCCGTTGGTGGGCCGCATTCAAGGCCTGCTGTAAATCGGTGAGGGTGACGATGCCCACCACGTTGACCTCGGCGGGATCCACCACCAGCAAACAGTGGCCGTGGGCGGCGATTAAATCGCTCAGGGCTGTCGTTGCAGGGGTTTGGGCCGGCAGAACCAGGGGAGCCTCCGGTTCCAGCGCCTCGATCACAGCCACGGCCGCCAGCCGATCGCGCCGGCGTTCTTCGTTGCGGTCGGCCCCCAGCAGGGTGGTGGGTTTGATGCTCTGCCAGCGGTCGACAAGGGCCGCACTCAAACCGGCCGCCGCCATCAAGGGCAACACGATGCGGATGTCCCGGGTTAGTTCAAACAACAGCAGCAGGGCCGTCAGGGGCGCCCTGACGCTGCCGGCCAGCACCGCGGCCATGCCCACCATGGCGTAGGCGGGGGCTTCGGCCACCGGCAAACCGAGCCCCCCTTCCCCCAGCAACTGCCCATAAACGCTGCCTAAGGTCGCCCCCAGGAACAGGGCCGGGGCGAAGCCGCCGCCCACGAATCCGGAGGCATGACTGACGCTGGTCGCCAGTAATTTCACGCCCAGCAGCGCCACCAACGTGACCAGGGGAATGCCTTGATCACTGCCCAGTAGGGCCTCAATCGTGTCGTATCCGACGCCGAGCACCTGGGGGAACGCCAGGGCCATGCCACCCACCGCGGCCCCCCCCAAGGCGGTGGCCAGGCCCGCTGGTAGGCGTTCTAGCAGGCGTTGCACGCGGCCATCCCGGCCGGCCGCCATCAGCTTGATCAGGGCGAGGGAGAGAAGGCTGGCCAGGACCCCCAGGCCCAGGTACAGGGGCAGTTCCAGCGGCGAGCGCACCTCGTAGGCCGGCAGCCGCAGGATCGGCTCATCGCCCAGCATCAACTGGGTCACCAGGGCTGAGGCCACCGCCGCCACCAGTACGGCCCTCAGGTTGGGTCGGCTGGCGTTGGTGTTGGCATTGCCTTCAAAGGCAAAGAACACCCCCGCAATCGGGGCCTTGAAACCCGCCGCCAGACCAGCGGCCACCCCGGCGGCGACCAGGGTCTGCTGGGACTGGGGCGACAGGCGTCCCAGGCGGGCCCACCACAGTCCCACGTTGCCGCCACTTTCGACGCTGGGTCCTTCAGGTCCCAGGGAAGCGCCGCTGCCAAGGCTGATTGCCGCCGTTAATAGGCGGAGCAGGGGCGGTACGGGGGCCGGAGCTTCAGCGCCCTCGGCCATGGCCATCAGGCTGGGCACGCCCGGCCCCAGGGGGCCGAAGAAGCGCCGCAACACCCCAACGGCCAGACCCCCCAAAATGGGCACCACCACCACCGGCCAGAGGGCCAGCCAGTCCGGGGCGGCAGGTCCGGGCGATGGCAGGGGCGCCGGGGCCGCTGCCGGGGGAGTTCCGTCGAGAAAACCGATGCTGCCGAGGCCCAGTTGCAGTAGGGCCTGGAGGGGGGTGGCCGCATCGTTGGCCGCTGGGGGGGGCAACGTCACCGCAGCAGCAGGCCCTTGGGCTGCCGCCGCTACCGCCACCGGTGATCGGCTGATCTCCAGCAGTCCCTCGACAAAGGAACCAAATAAAAAGTTATTGAGGAAGTCGAGGACGTTATGGAAGGCCACGATCGCCAGACCGGTGCTGATCCCCACCAGGCCGGCCCAGGCGAGCAGCGTCCACTCGAAGGGAAAACCCTGGATGGTTGGGCGCCGGTCGGTGTTGGGCTGCAGGGGGGGGCGTTGATTCGGGGCGGGCACCCCGGCGCCGCCCTCAGGCTTCGGGTCGGACGGTGGCAAAGATCTCCTCCAAAATCTCGCCGGCCCCCCGGGCCCTGAGGGTTTGGGCCAGGGCCACTCCGATCGCTTCCGGGTCGGCTTGGTCGCCGCGGGCCCCATCCCGGAGCAGGCGCTGACCATCCAGGCTGGCCACCATTCCCGTCAGGACCAGGGTGTCGCCTTCAAAGCGGGTGTTGACGCCGATGGGCACCTGACAGCCCCCCTCCAGCTCCCGCAGGAAGGCCCGCTCCGCCAGGCAGCGCCGAGCGGTGGGCAGGTGTTCCAACACCTTGATTTGGGCCAGCACGGTGGCATCGCCTTGGCGGCATTCGATGCCCAGGGCCCCCTGACCCACCGCATGCAGGGAGATGGAGGGATCAATGCGTTCGTGAATGCGGTCGGCCAGTCCCAGGCGCTCCAGCCCCGCGGCCGCCAGGATCAGGCAGTCGTAGGCGCCGGAATCGAGTTTTTCAAGGCGGGTGATCACGTTGCCCCTCACATCCTTGAAGACCAGATGGGGAAAGTGGTGCCGCAATTGGGCCAGGCGCCGTAACGAGCTGGTGCCCACCACGGCCCCTGCCGGCAGGGTGGCCAGGGTGAGATCCCGATGGCGTTCATGCACCACTAGGGCGTCGGCGGGATCCTCCCGCTCAGTGATGCACCCCAGCATCAACCCCTCGGGCAGGTTGGTGGGTAGGTCTTTGAGGCTGTGGACGGCGATATCCGCCTGGTCCACCAGCATCTGGGCTTCCAATTCCTTGGTGAACAGGCCCTTATCTCCGATCTTGGCCAGGGCCACATCCAGGATTTTGTCGCCCTGGGTGGCCATGGCCTCAATGCTGATCGCCAGATCCGGATGGGCCGCCAGCAGAGAATCACGCACCCAGTGGGTCTGAACCATGGCCAGCTGGCTGCGGCGGGAGGCAATGCGCAGGGAGGGGCTGGTCATCAGAGGGCGGAAGGGCAGGCGGATCTGCATTCAGGCTTGGGCAGCCTAGGCAGCGGCGGGATCGCCAGCCAGCCCTGCCGCCGCGAACAGGTCCAGGGGTAAGGGTCCCCAGGTCCCTTCCACGCTGGGATCCTCAGGGTGGTGGCCGGTGATCAACAGACCTTCGCCCAGGCCGTCCTCCTGGCGCAGCAGATAGGTGCCGGTGCGTTGGTTCCCCTTCAGAAACACCGAGTGACCCGGGGCGATGGCGGCGGCGTCCTTGGCCGCTGCCAAGGAGGACCAGCCCAGGCCGGATTCCAACCCGCGCAGGGCCGCCAACGCCTCCGCTTCGCCCGGGGCCATGACCCCCAGGGTGAACCATTGGCATCGGGCCAGGGCCTGGACCAGCTCCTGTTTCAGCTGTTGCCGTTGGGCCAGGCCCAACGTCGGGGCGGTCCTCAGTCCCCGCAGGCGCTCCAGGGTCAGGGTCTCACCAACGGGCTCCTGGGCGAAGGCAGGGGACGGGGGGGTGGGGGCCAAGGCATCGGCTTGCAGGGCTCCCATGATGGTGGGCGATGGTGCCTTGCCATGGCCAGGCTCCCCTGGCCTCCGCTCAGCTTTGGGGGTTGCGCCGCGATCGCCACAGCGCCAGACAAAGGGTGAGCCAGGCGGTGCCGACGGCCCCGCCGGCCACCAGGTCACTGGGCCAATGGGCGCGGGCCACCAGGGTGCTGAACCACACCAGGGCGATCCACACGCTGGCGGCCACCACTAGGGGGCGCCGCAGCTGGGGATAGTGGGCGGCCAGGATTGTCACCATGGCGAAATAAAAGGCCACCGATCCGGCCGCATGCCCACTGGGGAAGCTGTGTCCCTCGACCACCAGGAGCTTTTCGGGGGGCCGGGAACGGTCAAACAGGGGTTTGAGCACCAGATCCACGATCGCCAGGATGCCCCCGGTGGAAACGACCAGCAGGCCGAGGTCGCGCCACCAGCGCTTGAGGGCCAGATAGGCCAGGGAGGCGGCCACCAGCAGGCCGGTAAAGCCGACACCGCTGAGTTGATACACCTTAAGCAGGCCATTTTGGAGGCCCCGTGGCAACCAGTCGTGGAGCCCGTCCAGCAGGGAGCGGTCCAGGGCTTGGGCCGCCTCCCCCCTGAGGAGCAGCGCCAGGGTGGCCACCAGGGCGATACAGAGGGCCACCAGGGCCAGATCCCGGGATCTCAGCGCCAGTTTCATGGGTTCACGGCCTTGGGCATTGTTAGGCGCCAGAGCTCCTGTTCGCCCCGACGGGCCAGCCGTTGAACGGCAGCATCCGAGAGGCGGAGGTGCTCCAGTTGGCGGCGATCGCCCAGGAGGCGGATGGAGGACGGCCGCTGGCTCGGGCCACCCGCCCCGGGTTCGAACTCCTTGAGACGGTCTTGGAGTTCGTCGTGCCCGGAGACGAAACGGGCCGTTTCACCGCCATAAAACAAGGTGCTGTAACGCTTGCTGCCCACCACCCAGAGGGGTTCGTCGGGGCGGGCCAGACGGCGAGCCTCCAGGGCCAGTTGCCTCGGTGGGGCTTGACGTTCCCGATCCAGCAGGGGGCCCAGGGGGGCGATCACGAGGGCCAACAGGCCCGCGAAGCCGACCAGGTTGGGGAGGTAAAGCCAACGCCCCTGGCCCCGCAGCAGGAGCCAGGCACTGGCTAGGGCCATGGCTGCCAGGAGGATCGCCAGCCGCAGCGGCAGGCCGGAGCTGGCCAGGGCGGCGCCGAGATGGGGGTAGGCGGGGTCCGTTGACGCCCAATGGGGGGCTTGGAGGCTGGCCAGGGCCAGGCCCCCCAGCAGGGCGGTCTGGATCCAACCGGCGGCGCTGACGGGCCAGCCGGAGGACCCCCTTGGGGTCGGGGCCCCGGGGTGGCGCCCCCGCTGCTGGCCCTGGGCGGGCCACGGTCGCCAGTACAGCCCAACCAGCAAGCTGGCGGCCGGCAGGGCGGGCAGGATGTACCCGGGCAGTTTGGTGGCGGCCGCTGAAAAGAAGGCCAGCACCAGGCCTAACCACAGCACCAAAAAGAGCTGCAGTTCATCGGCAAAAGGGCCGGGTCCAGCGCCGCGATTGGGGCTCCACCAGCGCCCGCGACCGATGAGGGCGGCTGGCAGAAAGAAGGTCCAAGGCAGGAGGAGCAGCAGCAGCCAAGGCAGGTAGAACCAGGGGGGGCCCGGATGGGCGTAGAGCACGCTGGTAAAGCGCTTCAAGTTGCTGAAGCCCAGAAAACCGTTCAAAAAAGCGCCGCCATTGGCCGCTGTGGCCGCGCTGTACCAGGGCAGCACAACCCCTAGAAACAACAGCGCCATGGCCAGCATGGGGAGCGGCCGAGCCCAGCGCTGCCAGTGGCCTCGCCAGGTCAGGAAGGCAGCGATCACCAGGGCCGGCAACAGCAGGCCCACGGGCCCCTTGGCCAGCACGGCGATGCCGCTGAATAGGGCCAGGGCGATGCGCCCCATGGGTTCCCAGAGGCGATGGCCCGCCAGCCGATGGCTGATCAGAAAGCCGAAGAGAGCCAGGCTGATGGCACTGGCCAGAAACATGTCCGTGGTGGCGGTACGACCCCAGCCAATCCAGCCTGGGGTCGTGGCTAGCACCCCCGCCGCCACGCAGGCCCGGATCAGCCGGGTGCGGGGTGCCTCCAGGGTCGATCCCCACAGGTAGACCAGCCCGCAGGCCGCCATCACGGTGGCTGTCGCGGCCAGGGCCACCGGCAGGCGCGCCGCCCACTCCGTGGGCCCGAACAGGCGAAAGCCCTGGGCCACCATCCAGTAGCCCCAGACCGGGTAATCGAAGAAGGTCTGGCCGTTCCACCAGGGCGTGACCCAATCGTGACGCAGCACCATCTGGTGGGCGACTTCGACGAACAGGGCCTCGGTCTTGTCCATCAGCCCCAGGCTGCCGAGGCCATTGAAGAAAGCCAGCCAGCAGACGCTGATGAGCGTGAGCAGGGGCAGCAGGGCTGCGAGGGGAGCCAGGGGAGCTGGCCTGGGCGGGGCTTCGGCGGTGATAGGACTAACCCATCGGCTCTGGTCAGGTCTGGGATCAGCCTGCATCGGCCAGGGTCTTTAACGACTCCATAACCTACGACTTTGACCAGGGATCTTCCTCCCTGGCAGGGTCCGCCGAGAAGGGCTGCCGAGGCAGGGCTTACGAATAGGAAGGGCTCAGGAAGGGGTATTCCAGACGAAACGGGAGGAGGCGGCATATTTCCAGACGAAGTCGACGGCGATGCCCGCTAGAACGGCCAGCAGGGTCTGGTGGCTGACGCGGTGCAGGAACGCGGAGGAGACGCCGATGTTGGCCACCATGCCCAGGGAGGTCACCACAAGGAAGCGCACTAGCCCCCCGATCAGCCTGGGCCCTTTGAGCTGTTGGGCGCGGAAGGTGAGGCTGTTATTGATCAGGTAGTTGGAGCTGGCGGTGGCTACAACGGCCAGGGCCTGGGCCGCTTCGAAACTGAAGCCGAATAATCGCCGAGCCAGGCCATAGAGCACTAAGTGCAGCAGGACACCGCTGCCACCGACGAGGGCAAAACTGATGGCGCGGCGCGGCAGTAAACGGCCCACCAAAGTATGCAAAATGGAGAGGGCAAGATCCCAGGCCACGGCTAGATTCAGCTTCGATTCGCCGCTCGTCCGGGGCTGGAAACTCAGGGGAATTTCGCTCACCTTGAGCTGGCCGTGGCTGATGGCCAGAAGCTCATAGAGAAACTTGAAACCGTTGACGTCGACTTGCCTTACCCAGGGCAGGCAGCGTTCGGGGACGAGGCCAAAGAAACCGCTCATGTAGTCCGTCAAGCGGCGATAACCAGGCAAGCTGAACCTGGCCACCCGGTTGGCCAGGTTGGAGTTGCGCTGGCGCTGCTGGCTGAGGCCCAGGATCGCCGCCTCGGCATGAAAACGGCTGCCGATCACCAGATCGCTGTCAGACGATCGCAGCTGCTCCAACAACTCCCGCACGGCCGCCGGCTCGTGCTGGCCGTCGCTGTCCATGACCACCACCAATTCGCCGGTGGCATTCAACAGGCCTTCCTTGATGGCGCTAGAGAGGCCAAAACGGCCTATCCGCCGCACCAACCTAATGAAATCACAGCAACGGGAGAGTCGCAGGATCTCATCGGCCGTGCCATCGGCTGAGTCATCATCTACGAATATTACTTCAAGTCGATAGTCGTTGGCCAAGTCAGTGAGCTTGGCCACGATCGGGGCAATGTTGTCGCGTTCGTTATAAGTTGGCAGAACAATCGAGAGCTTCAGATTGGATTTCAAGGGGGGGATGCCCTACTTGATGTATTCCTTCAGGACGCCATTGCGGTTGGGGTGGCGCAGTTTGCGCAGGGCCTTGGCTTCGATCTGGCGAATGCGTTCGCGGGTCACATCAAAGATCTGGCCGATTTCCTCCAGGGTCTTCATGCGGCCGTCATCGAGGCCGTAGCGGAGCCGCAGCACGTCGCGTTCGCGGGGGCTGAGGGTGGCCAGAACCCCCTCCAAGTCTTCACGCAAAAGATTTTTGGCGACATCTTGTTCGGGGTTTTCGATGTCCGCTTCGATAAAATCACCCAGCCTGGAGTCTTCCTCTTTGCCAATAGGAGTTTCGAGGGAAATGGGAAGTTGGGCTGACTTGGCGATGAAACGTAGTTTTTCAATGGTCATCTCCATGCTCTCAGCAATTTCCTCTTCGGTGGGTTTGCGGCCGAATTCCTGGGAGAGGGTTTTGGTGGTTTTCTTGATGCGAGAGATGGTTTCGTAGAGATGGACCGGCAGGCGGATGGTGCGGCTCTGATCGGCAATGGCGCGGGTGATGGCCTGGCGGATCCACCAAGTGGCGTAGGTGGAGAATTTGTATCCTTTTTCGTGGTCGAATTTTTCGGCGGCCCGAATCAGGCCAAGGCTTCCTTCCTGAATCAAATCTTGGAAAGACAGGCCACGATTCATGTATTTCTTAGCAATGGATACAACCAAACGTAGGTTGGATTGCACCATCTTTTCCTTGGCCCGTCGCCCCAGCATCAACCGGCGCCGGAACTTGATCAAGGGCATCTCGACAAGAGCGGCCCATTCTTTGGTGTCGGGATAATGGCCGTGGTCGGTTTCGAACTGGGTGGCCAGTTCCTCCAGCTGCAGCAGGTCGGCGATCTTGCGGGCCAGTTCGATTTCTTCATCCGGTCGCAGGAGGCGAATGCGGCCGATTTCCTGCAGATAGACGCGGATGGAATCCTCGGTGTAGACGCCCTTGGGTCCCACCTTGATGCTGCTCAGGGCCCGGGCACTGCGGCTGTCTTTCCCCTCGTCACTGGCTCCATCCAGGTCACCAACATCATCCAGGCTGGCCTCGACGGCATCGGCCACCACCAAGACGACGTCAGCCGTTGGATCAAGGTTGGGAGCTGCGTCGCTGGCCTCAACGGCTGGGGAGGTTTTGGGGGCGGTCTTTGTTTTGCCGGCACTGGCTTTCGCCGCCGTTTTTGGGGCGGCCTTCTTAGTGCCGTTGGCTTTGGTGGCAGCCTTGGTTGCTGCCTCGGTCGGGGCCATGGTTGCTGCCCCGGCCGTGGCCTTGGTCGCTGCCCCGGAAGTGGCCTTGGTTGCGGCCTTGGTCGCTGTCCCGGCTGCGGCCTTGGTCGTCTCCGTGATGAGCTCCAGAACCTCCACGGGGGAAGTCTCACCCAGCGATTCCGTGGTCAGGGTTTCGCTGGCAACGGCGACGGTGGAATCAACCTTGGCGGCTACTGGGGGCATGGAATCTCAGAGGGAAAGACAACCTGGGCAGAGCGGAACCCTTCGCTGCCGATGGCGATCGCTGCTAAACGATCGGAAGCGAAGCAGGCTTGCAGGGTTGGGGGATGATGGTGGAGAAGCCAGGGATCCGATGGACAAGCGGATCCCCCGTTGTGGGGGCTATGGGGTCGACCATGAAGTCAGGGGGAGGAAGGCGATCCGGCGGCGCTGACGAGGCAACGCTTGAAATCCGGTTTCAGGGCCCCGATGAACTTCTCCATGGACGGAACTCTGCCTGGTTCCGACGGCAGTCTGGGGGACTACCCAACGAGCACATTCTAGGAATGGCGTGAGAGGTTTGCAAGATTGGGACGACCTGCTTTGAGCGCACCAGCGGTCATCCCCTCGGCGCCGACCTGGGTTGAGGTCTGGTTGGAGGCCGGCAGGGAGGGCCGGGTTTTCACCTATGCCAACCCCCAGGAGTGCCCCCTCTCCCTTGGGGATCTGGTGCTGGTGCGGCTCCAGGGAAGGCGCCACTCCGGTCTGGTCGTTGGATTTCCCCCATCCCTCAGCGACGATCTGGGGGCGAGGGCCCTGCAGCCCATCGAAGCGGTGTTGCAATCCGCCGCCATCGATCCAGGTTGGCAGGATCTGGTGGCAGAGGTCGCCCAGGCCACCCACACCAGCCTTTTTCGCACATTACGAAGTGTGTTGCCCCCGGGCTGGCTCGGCCAGCGCTCCGCAACGCGCCAGGATCCAGGGACGGCCGCACGGCAGGTGCTGGTGGTGCGACTGGCCGAGGCTGCAGACCCCACGGCGGAGGCCCTGGCCGCCCTGCCGGAGCGCCAGGGCCAGGTGCTGGCCCATCTGGCCACCCTGAAGGAGCCAGTGGCCCAGAAGGATCTGCTGGCTACCCTCGGATGCAGCGTCAGTGTGTTGTCGGCCCTGGAGCGCCGGGGGCTGATCGAGCGGCAGCGGCTGAGCCGGCCCGTTGCCATGGCGGCCGGGCCGGCAGCAACCGGGCCCGGCGCTGGAGCGCAGGAGTCGCCCCCCTCCCTCAGCCCCGCCCAGGACGAAGCCGTGGCACGCATCAGCGCTGGGACGGGGCTGGCTGAATTCCTGCTCTGGGGGGTGACCGGATCGGGCAAGACGGAGGTGTATCTCCAGGCTGCCGCCCGCCAGCTCCAGGCCGAACGCAGCGTGCTGCTGCTCGCCCCCGAGATCGGCCTGATCCCCCAGCTCTTGGATCGCTGCCGCCGCCGTTTTGGAAGCCAGGTGCTCGAATACCACAGCGGCATGGGCGAGCGGGAGCGGGTGGCGGTTTGGCGGGCCTGCCTGGATTGCGCCGGGCGGAAGCCCCTGGTTGTGGTGGGGACCCGCTCCGCAGTGTTTCTGCCCCTGGGTGCCCTGGGGTTGATCGTGCTGGATGAGGAGCATGACGGCTCCTACAAGCAAGAGAGTCCGATGCCCTGCTACCACGCCAGGGATGTGGCCCGCCTGCGGGCCCGTCGCTCGGGGGCCCGGCTAGTGCTGGGCAGCGCCACCCCCTCGCTGGAAACCTGGTGGGCCTGCCACGAACCCCAGGCCCAATGTTGCCTGTTGCAGTTGCCGGAACGAATCCAGGGGCGGCCGTTGCCCCCGGTTCATGTGGTGGACATGCGCGCCGAGCTGGCGGAAGGCAATCGCCGCTTGATCAGCTTCCCCCTGATGGAGTGCCTGGGCCGTCTCGCGGGCCGCGGCGAACAGGCTGTCGTGCTGGTGCCGCGCCGGGGCTACCGCACCTTTTTGAGTTGTCGCAGTTGTGGCGAGGCGGTGCTCTGTCCCCACTGTGATGTCGCCTTGACCGTGCATCGGCGCCGGGATGGACTCGAATGGTTGCGCTGCCACTGGTGCAACCACCGCCAGGAGAAAACCGACAGCTGCGGCCATTGCGGTTCCACCGCCTTCAAGCCTTTCGGGGCGGGGACCCAGCGGGTGATGGAACAACTTGCCAGCGAACTCCCGGACCTGCGGCTGCTGCGTTTCGACCATGACACCACCCGGGGACGGGATGGCCATCGCCGCCTGCTCGAACACTTCGCTGCCGGGGAGGCCGACGTGTTGGTGGGCACCCAGATGCTCGCCAAGGGGATGGATCTGCCCCAGGTGACCCTGGCGGTGGTGCTGGCCGCCGATGGTCTCTTACACCGCCCTGACCTGCGGGCATCTGAACAATGCCTCCAGCTGCTGCTGCAGTTGGCGGGTCGGGCGGGCCGGGGTGAGCGCCCCGGCCAGGTGTTGGTGCAGACCTACAACCCGGATCACCCTGTCATCCGCCACCTGGTCGATGGCCGTTACGAGCGGTTTCTGGCCGAAGAACTGACCCTCAGGCGGGAGGGGGGTCTGATTCCTTTTGCCCGGGCTTGTCTGCTGCGGTTGGCTGGGGTTTCGGCTGCAACGACGGCCACCACCGCCACGGCCTTGGTGGAGATGATTCGACCACGGCTGGAGCGGCAGGGTTGGCTGGCGATTGGCCCTGCTCCCGCCCCCGTGGCGCGGGTCGCCGGTCGCAGCCGTTGGCAGGTGCTGTTGCATGGCCCCGCCAGCTCCTCCCTGCCCCTGCCGCCGGAACAGGAGCTACGGGCCCTGTTGCCCCACGATGTGTCCTTGGCCATCGATCCGGACCCGCTCCAGCTTTAAGGAACCCGACGGCAACCGGCTTCGCTCCCAGGGTCTAGGCCGGCAGTTCGGGCAGGCCGAAACCAAGGGTCAGGCGCAGCCGTTGCAGGGCCAGGGAGAGCAGCAACAACAGGGCAATGACCAGGCTGCCCAGGCCCAGGGGACTCCAGCGCCAGCATTCCAGTTCCAGGGTGTTGCGGCGGCCGCTTTGCAGGGGCCACAGCACCCTCCCCATTCGGTGGCCCGAGGTGGGCTCCTGGGGGGCGATCGCCGCCCTGTTTTCCGCCTCGGTGTGGGTGGCCAGGGGCTCGGCTCGTCGCACATCCCCGGCTGCTACCGGATTGAGCAGCACCTCCAGCTGGAGCCCCGGTAGGTTCGGCACCGCTGTGAGGTCTAGATCGAGGAGCAGGTGCTGGCGCACCCCCACCAGCCAGTTGCGTTCATGCAACTCCAGGGTGGGCGGGGGAAGCGGGGTGGCAGCCAGGTCGGCGATCAGGCTGAGGCTTTGGCCTAGGGCTGCCAGGGCTTGGGGGGCTGGTAGCACAGGGGTTTGCAAGATTTCCTGGGACCCCTGGAGATGCCGTTGAAAGCCGCCGTTCTGGCTTTGGCCCAGGGCTGCCACGAAGCGTTGTTGCAAGGGGGAAGGGGTGCCGCTGGCCGGGCGCAGGGCATGGCTGATCTGGAGCCGACCCGGCCCGGCGAAATGGATTTCGCTGCGCACCCGCATGCACCCCCCCAACAACTGGGAAAGAAGCACGGACAACAGCAGGGCCACCACCAAGGCGGCGAAGCCGCGCGGGGCCTTAACGGGACCGACCGGAGGCGCTGGCTCCGGCTTCGGGGCGGCGGCGCGGCTCTGGCGCCAGCTCCCCCCCCGGCTCAGTGATTCCAGGGGCGGGGCGCTGGCCAGGCTGGGCAGGGTGAGGGACCATTCCCGGGGTCGGTTCAGCTCGGGGGCCTCCAGCACAAGCAGCAGATCCCGGGCCTGCTGCCGCAGCTGCTCGTCGCGACAGCCCTGGAGGCTGCGACAGCAGTCGGCGGCGGTGTCGGTGCGGCCCTGGCCCATCAGGGCGGTGGCCATCAGCAAGCGCAGATGCCCCCCTTCGGGACTGGTGGCAGGATGGTTGGCACAGAGGGGCTCGAGCAACCGCAGCACCTGGCCGTATTCGCCACGATCTAGGGCAACTCTGGCCTGCTGAAGGGGATCCGTCGTCATGCCGCCTCAGGTGCAGGGCTCGGTCGTGGTGGTTTGGTTCAGCCCCTTGGCGGAGGCCACCACCATGGTGCCGATGCCCGCATTGGTGAAAACTTCGAGCAGCAGGGCATGGGGTACCCGGCCATCCAAGATGTGGGTGGCGGCTACCCCTTGGGCCAGGGCGCGGATGCAGCACTCGGTCTTGGGGGTCATGCCGCCGGCCACGACCCCGCTGGCGATCAGCCCCCGGGCTTCGGCGAGGGTCATCTGGGAGATGAGGGAGTTTGGATCGTCCTTGTCCCTCAGGATGCCCACGGTGTCGGTGAGCAAAATCAGTTTTTCGGCCTGCAGCGCCGCAGCCAGTTCGCCGGCCACCGTGTCGGCATTGATGTTGTGCACTTGGCCGGTCGAATCCGGGGCGACGCTGGAGATCACAGGCATGTAGCCGTTTTCCAGCAGCGGCAGCAGCACACTTGGATCGACGTTCGCCACATCCCCCACCAGACCATGGGTGCCGTCCCCCAGGGTACGGGCCATCACCAGGCCACCATCGCCTCCCGCCAGGCCGACCGCCCGGCCCCCGACCAGGTTGATCCCATTGACGATGCGTTTGTTGAGGCGCCCGACGAGCACCATTTCGACCACATCCATGGTTTCCGAGTCCGTCACCCGCAGGCCCTCGCGGAAGACGGGCTTGATCTGCAGGCGTCCGAGCCATTCGTTGATCTCCGGACCACCGCCGTGGACCACCACCACCTTCACCCCAACGCAGCTCAGCAAGACCAGGTCCCGGAAGATCGCCTCGCGCAGGTCCTCCCGAACCATGGCGGCACCGCCGTACTTCACCACGATGCAGTGGCCGGCGAAGCGCTGGATGAAGGGCAGGGCTTCACTGAGGACGGAAACCCGCAGGCTGTCGTTCTGGTGGACGGTGTGGTCGTGACTCACGGGACGGCAGCGGCGGGGGGGGTGGAGTCGGGGGGGGTGGAGGTCGAGGTAGAGATGGGCAGCAGGGTCAGCAGCAGGTGGGCCGAATCCGGTTGGCTGAGTTCGGCCATCAGGCCAGGTCCGAAGAACCGGCCCAGCCGATCCTGGCGGTCCTGCCAACGCTGGTAGGGCACCCCCTGGCAGTCGAACAACAGACGCAGTCCGTAGCCGTTGCCCTGCTGGATCTCCTCGATGGATTCCAACTGGGGCGGACGATCCTCATCCCAGAGCTTGAGAGCCTCCAGGGACGATTCCAGGTGGGCTTTCTGGCCGTAACGCCAGCGGCTCACATCGGCCAGCAGCTTGCTCAGACTTTCGTTTTCGGGCAAGTCACGCAAGGGGCGCAACAGGGTCGAGTCCGTGAGCCGGCGGGCCGGGGGCAGCTCGGATGATTTGAGCGCCAGGCCTCCTAGCAGCACGGGGATGCCATAGAAAATGCATGGCAGGCTCAGGTTGGGGCTATCGGTGAGATAGGCGATCGAGCCGATCACGGTGAGAACCGCGCCAGCCACGGTGATCAGCGAACCGGGTGAAAAAAGGGCTTGCATGGACCCATCCTCCTGCAGCAGGGGGCAAGATGGCTCCATCCTCTGGGATCGGGATCAAGTCCATGGCCAATTCCTCCCCGTCGTCCCAGCCGGCCCCGGATCCAAGGGGTGATCGACCGGCTGAGGCTGAGGACACGGCCACCCTGCTGGCCTCGCTGGCCCAGGACCGTCAGTGGCTGCTGCGGCAGTTGGATAGCGGGCGCTGGTCCCAGTGGCGCCTGGACCTGGCGGCCCTGGAGCGGGAGCTGGGCCAGATGCTCGACCAGGCGGCTGAGAGGTTCCCCCAAGTTTGAGATGGCCAGGCTTGATCTGGCACTCCGACGCGGTTCAGAAGGGGATGTCGTCGTCCCCATCCAGCAGGTCGTCGGCCACCAAGGGCGAGGTATTCCAGACCGGTGGGGCTTCGGCGGCCGCCGAAGCCGGCCGACCGCCGGCCGCCGGGCTGGGGGCTTGTTGGTTGGTTTGGGGGATCGGCCGGGGCACGTTCCGGGGAGCCGGGGCCGCCTTCGGTGTCGATTGGGCTACCGCTGCCGGCCCCGCAGCGGTGGCTTGGCCCTGTTGGGTTGCGTCGCCGAGGGGATGGAGCCGCGCCAGGGTGAGTTCGGCCCGTTTCTCTTTGACCCCGTCCGCCCGGCTTACGGTGTTGATGCGCAGGCGCCCTTCGACCACCAGGCGCTGGCCGGCCCGGGCGCGGTTCTGCAGGTCTTGGGCCAGATTCCCCCAGCCCACCACTTTGATCTGACTCGGCGGATCCTCCGGCCGCAGGCCATCAAAGCGCACAGTCATTTCAGCCACTGGCGTTTGGTTGTCCTGGGTGTAACGGACCTGGGGGGCCTCCAGCACCTCCACCTCGAGCAAACAGTGATTCACTCCAGTCCCTTCG
>Ga0114972_10001535_pt1 | contig 17352 bp, 22 predicted proteins | sample M_140807_EF_Meta_FD_87354 | JGI IMG/M metagenome (GOLD analysis project Ga0114972, IMG submission 87354) | Freshwater microbial communities from Lake Montjoie, Canada to study carbon cycling - M_140807_EF_MetaG | ecosystem: Environmental > Aquatic > Freshwater > Lake | place: Lake Montjoie... | reverse complement strand
TGAAAAAATAGTATATAGGAACATATGACCATCAATATTCATATGAAGCCAAGCTTCAAAATAAAAGGGCTCTTAAATCTAATGTTGTAATAAAAGAAGAAATTAATTCTATATCCATATTAGGATGATTCGAACATGAATCAATAAGGATTACTTTGGCTCCAAATTTTACAAATGCATTGGCGGTGCTAACAAATGTATAGGAAGGAATAATAATTTCATCTCCTTTTTTAATTTTTAAAATCATGGCCATCATTTCTAAAGAATGAGTACATGAAGAAGTTAATAAAGTATGATTAAAATTATATCTTTCTTTTAAAATCGAATAAATAAGTTTACTGTATTTTCCATCTCCAGCTTGATGCGTTGATGTATCTTTGATATATTCCAAACAATTTTCATGAAAAAATGGTTTATTATAGTAAATCATTTTTATTCCTATATTATATAGAATGATTATTATTTATCCTCATTTACCATTTAGTTTATTGGACGGAGGAACTTTGGTTCAATATTATTTAGCAAAAACGCTTAAAGATGCCGGAGTCCCTGTTAAAATGTTTAATTCTAAAGGAACTATTAAAAATAATATTTTTAATGATTATATTGATACTTTTCAGGAAGACACTGATACTGTAGTAATCTATTGTGAAGGAATTCAAGGAAATCCCTTGAACGCTAAAAAAGTAATTCGATGGATGTTGAGCGAATTAGGTCAAAACGTTCCTTATGATTTTTTATCCGGTTGGAGTAAAAAAGAATTGGTTTATTTTTATGGTTCAGAAGTCAGATTTAAAAACACACCATCTTATATTGGAACCGTTTATAAAACATTAAATGTTGTATACAGAAATCCAAAATTTTGTGATTTACACCAAGAAAGAAAAGGACAATGCTTTACGATAAGAAAACGCCATATACATACTGATTTAGAATTCATACATGAATCCAATGCTGTTGAAATAAAGCATAATCTTGGTATTGACAAGACAATTAAATTATTTAATGAAAAGGAAATTTTTATTTCTTATGATCCAATTACTTATCTAAATACAATAGCAGCTCTTTGTGGTTGTATATCTATTGTTATACCAATAAAGGGTTATTCCAAAAATAGTTGGTTACAAAAAACACACTTTTGGGATTATATTAATCAAACCAGAGAACCTTTATATGGTATAGCTTATGGACTTGGCGAAATTGAATTTGCAAAATCAACATTACATCTAGTAAGAGAGCAACAAAAACGAATTAACGAGTTTGTGAAAAATAAAAGTATTACAATGTTACTAGACGATATTAAAAATTTTGATAACTGTGATAATACCATTCAAAATGTATATTATGCCGGATTAACTGTTTTACCAATTTTAACAGAAGAAATTACGAATGAAAAATATATCAATACAAAATTATTAAAAGCCAGTTCCAAAAAAATTTTATTTCAACATAATTCAGGAGAAACATTTGAAATTTCTACTCAAGATGAAATAATGTTGAATACATTTGTTACCAATTTATCTCAACCAGCATACAAGGCATTTCAAATTGATTCAAATTTGCTTTTTAAAATTTTAAATTTAAAAAACAAAGAATGGAAATATGGATTAGAATCCCAATACAATTTCTTTGTAAAATATTATTTACATCCTCATGATCACTTTATTATTATGGAAAAGGATAATCTTGTAGCGTATGGTGTTGTCAAGCACAGAGAAAATTTAAAAATTCTAGATAGTATAATTGTAGATAAACATTTTAGAAAACAAGGATATGGAGCGAAATTAATTCAAAAAATACTTGCTTACTACGATAAAAACCAATTCATGTTACTATGTAATCCATCTAATATCAAGTTTTATGAAAAATTTGGTTTTTATTCACAATCCATTACATTAAAAGATAAAGAAATTAATAATCAACAAGTAACCATGGCCAATTTTGAATGCCAAGAAATAATTGATTACAATCAAGATAAATTAATAAATGATGGAATTATTGGAGGAATTACCATGGTTTTAGAATCTCATTTGATATTTCTAACCGATTACATTTGGAAAAATAAATGTAATAAAATGGTGGAAATTGGAGTAGCTAAAGGAGGAGTCCTTGCCATTTGTGCAATTGCCAATCCTGATATGATTATTTATGGATTTGATTCTTGGGAAGGAATGCCTGTCATCACCAAAGAAGATGATCAAAAACATAAACATTTTGAAGGAGTCGTTTGGAGTCAACTTGATGACGTTTATCAAACATTTAAACTTATGAATTCTCCTTTAAATAATGTACAATTAGTAAAAGGATATGTAGAAAATACATTGCCTACTCAAATTGATCACTTGGAAAATATGGATATATTACGTCTAGATATTGATTGGTATTCCGGAACTGATTATTGTATTCGTCAATTATATAAACTAGTAAAAAAAGGGGGTTTAGTTATTATTGATGATTATTATTTTAATAAAGGATGTAAAAAAGCAATTGATGATTTTAGAAATGAATTTAATATTAGTGATGAACTATATAATTATAAAAATGATGGTGTTTATTGGTTCAAAAATTGATATATACAATTACAAATAAATGTTGATAAAATGTTACATCATCCTATTGTAATTCTTATTTTAGAATATTGCTGTTTAGAAAATCTTTATAAAATTTTTATAAAAAACAATATATTATCTACTATAGAATTTCCTAATTATAAAAAATTGCTTGAAAAAAAGCTTGAATATATTTATATCAATTTTCCCGAATCACTTATAAATATTATGGGCGGACCAGGTAAAATGATTTCCTATCCTCGGCTTTTATGGAGTGAAAAATTTTTAGGTTTTACAGGATACATTGACAGAATAATTTCAAAAGACGTCACAGATCCAATCATGTTGGGAAAAGATCCTTGGGATCGTAGTTTTATAACTATAAGATACTCTCCTATAATCCCTTGTATTTTAAGTAAAAATCCTAAAATAGTTACATTATTTCAACGATATACTAATGATTATCAAACATGGACTCATGGATCCTTTGGATCATGTAATTTCATGGGGAATGGATATTTTTTATCCAACGGAAAAATCAAACCAGATATTGAAAAAGCATTGACTCAACTTTTATGTAATAAAGAACAAACTTATTTACTTGTATAAAAAATGAACAATGTTAATTTTTTTAATTGCTTAAAAAAATTAATGGATTCCACATTTGAAGATTTTGAATTTAATTGTAATGTAAGTTTAAACAGTTTTATAAAGAAAGAAAGTAATCGAAAAACGATTGCAAAAATGCTGTGGCGATTAGCCAATCAGGACCCAATTTATGCAAATTACTTGTGTTTTGAAATTATGGCCGACTTTTTATGCTATTTTAAATTACAAGATACATTTCAAAATATAAAAAATAAAAAAATTGGTTGGAATCATTCTAATTTTGAACATTTGGATAGAAAACAAAAAGAATATGATGATTTTTTGGTTAACCCACCACAAGTAGAAGAAGGAGTTATTGAATGTCACAAATGTGGTAGTAAAAAGACTTTTTCATTTTCTAAACAAACTAGGAGAGCGGATGAGTCGGCTACAGTTTTTGTTCGTTGTAGTAACTGTGGAAACACATTTAAGATGTAACATGGAACTGTGGAAACTATTCAACGAATCGTAATATCCCCAATTTGACTCTTGAAAGTTGTATTTAGCTCCTCGACACTATCTGTTAGAAACCTTTCTAAATTAGTTGTTTGGACAATAAGTTCTGCTACTGTAATTTCTTTTGCCATGGCTTGCTGAAAAAATGGAACCATAACCTGACGGACTGTATCCAATAGTTCACTAATACGGACATCCTTTTGTCGCTGAATTTCACGCTTAATAAGCGTCTTTTTATAATAATCCTCGTTGATTTTATTTCTCAAAAACATAATACGAAGATCAGTGTTATCCTTGGCTAGTTTGTCTCGATAGGTTTGGGCCTCCCAGTTGATAATATGATTAAGACGTTGATGAATCTTTTGAAATTCGGTATTTAATCTAATCTCAGGAGGATAATAAACTAAACGCCATATCCGTTCTTGATCACAATGATTTCCTGGTCGAGGAGCCATATTTTGAATACCAATACGAGCCGCCCATTCATAGTAATGAGGATTATGAATGGCTCCCCTTTCCATCTGCCCTGTTTGCCAATTAAAAGCAACATGACATCCAGGACACCACATTTGCGCACATCCCTCTGTTTTTTGAATTCTAGTGGCACAATTGGGACACGGCTTGGAGCTCGATGCTATCATTCTCCAAGTATCTACATTTTCAGGGAGACATTCATGTTCTTCTCCCTCTACTTTGTTTACATTACACTGTAGGCAAGAATTCTTTTTACAAAGGATGCAGTGACCATTATCAAGAAATCCTTTACAGTTTGCTGACGGGCATTGACGAATGTTGAAAACTCCTTTTTCTTTTGGTGGCTCTGCTCTAATATCTACATTGTGTAGTCGAGTATAAAGTCTCAATTTTTGTTGTTTTATTTCACGCTCTTTTTGCTCTAATTCTTTAATTTTTTCTTTAAAGCGCTCCTTTTCAATCTCACGTGCAACTAGAGGTATCGTCTCTGGGAAAAATGACCGTTCGCGGTTAAACAAAAGAGCGGATCGTATACTTTTCCATCCAGAAGACATGTAGGTTCTGGGAAGCACCTTGTTGACAAAAAAAAGATCCCATTGATGTTTACAGTGCATACAGTGAGGGTCCTCGAGAGAAGAGTCCATAAACTTTTTGACACATGTCACACATGTTTTTTCTTGGCATTTTGGGCATTCGATCGGTTTACGGCTAGATCCATTCATCTCAAAGCAACAAATAGAGCACTCCATGATTGTTTTCTGTAAATTAGTTATAAAAAGTTTAAATAAAAAAAGGTCTTGAAAGGTGAAAGTTGTTGTTTTTTTAAAAAAAATTTTTTTTTTTCAATTTTTTGACTTTTTCACCTCTCAATGTTCATTTGGGATTTATAATAAGAAGAAAGAAATATACCCTGAGTTTCAAAAAATCGATTCAGTTTACATTTTTCAATCTCTCCTGTATCCTTGGAATAATATATCCATTCGACTCGATATCCTTTTTTAGGAGCATCTTCTATCAGTTTAGATATACAATGAAAACACGGTTTTGAATTACCCAATTTACCTGTTTTGCTAGTTTTGATTACACACAAATGAATTGACTTTAATTTTTTATTGTTACGTAATGGTAACTTATTCAACGCATTTGCTTCGGCATGAATAGTTCTAACATATGGTTGTTCTACTTTGAAATTCATTCCAAAAGTCATAACATCAAAATTACGCTTAATATTACCTTTAAATATAACGGCAACATGTTGAAAATATTTATTTCGATATTCACATTTTTTTAAAAAATCCCTTTTTTTCATCATGTCTTTGGTTAAATTTTCTATATGAGTGGCACACATAATTCTAATTTTTTTTTATTTTTAGACTTTTTGTATCAATTTTCTAAAAGATTTCTTATTAATAAATATGCCTTCTAGCGTATGGAAAGATACAGAATTATGGATATCCCACGCACTTGTTTTTTTTCACTGTATTGTTAATTCATATCCAGATTATCCTTTTTCAAAGGATTATGAAAACTATTCAAGATTTTTCAATTCATTAAAACATGTTTTACCTTGTAAAAAATGTAGAACTCATTACAGTGATTGGTTAAGTAAAAAACCAGTGGAACAATATTTAACTTCTAAAAACAGATTAAAAGTTTGGATTACCCATTTTCACAATTATATTCATTTGTGCCTTGAACGACCACAACTTTTAAAATCATGTCAAGAAGGAGATGATATTATTCTAAATTTTGCTCAAAAAAAAAGAAAATTTTTACAAGACACGGATTCCAATATTTGGAAATTTTCAAGATTATGGGGCTCTCATGCATGGGTTTTTTTACATGCGGTTTGTAATACATACCCAAGCAAACCTGATTATTATCAAAAAGGAAACTATTTGGACTTTTTTAATTCTTTAATTTATACTTTACCCTGTAAATTATGTCAACAACATTATGCCCAATGGCTACAATATGAGCCAGTAAGAGATTGTTTAGGTTCCAAAAAATCTTTAAAACAATGGATATTTACTCTTCACAATCATGTAAATCATAAACTATCCAAACCACTTATTACTGATGTAAATAAAGGTGAAGAAAAATTGTTACACTTTGCTGTCAACCATCAAGTTTTTTAATACAATCTTTTTCTTTTCCTCGAATTTTTCATCACAAGGATTCCTACACATTTTGTGTCCATCTTCTTTTGGATTATGATAGTAATTTGGAATCGTTTCTTGGATTAAAAATCCTAAAGAGTTATATAATTTCAAGGCAGGTAAATTATTAACTCTTACATTTAAATTACATGGACATTTGAAAGTATTGAGGCAATGATGTAATAGTTGACGACCAATTCCATTTTTTCGAAATTTTTCTTGAACTGCAAAAGAAATAATCGACTGCTCATCACAAAAAACATACCCAATAATGTCACCACATACCGCTACAAAAGAATGTTCCCTGCCTATATAAAATTGTTGATTCCAAAAAATTCGATCGTAATTTTCTGGTAAACATTCAAGGTTAACTTTTATAATTTCAGGTATATCCATAAATTTTGCTAATCGAATGACAACTTTCATTTTTATTGTTTGGAATTTTTTCCTTATTTTAGATTTTAAATATTGTAAAAACATTTAAAGAAAAGAAGAGTAATAATCAAATCATGTATGACAATAGTGAAGAAAAAAAATTGAATTTAATTAGAGAATTTCGTACCGTTTTGGTTAGTTTTTTGGATGAACTAATTGAACAATTTCCACATGAAGGAGATTTTGTCATTATAAGAATATTTATTAAAGATCAGGTGCCCATGGCCGATGTTTTAGGAAGATTTATTCGAGACTTGTTACAATTTGAAGATCAAGTCAAGGAGCGTAATGAAAGATTCTTTTTGGATAATTCATTACTTTATACTGGAGCTTCAATTGCCGACAATAAAGTAAATCACATGAAAAATTTATGGTTGTCCAATCAATTGGATGATAATGACAGAGAAACTATTTGGCAATGGATGGATGCGTTAATCAAGATTGCCAATCAATATTTGAAACAATTTGGTTATATAAAAAATTGGGAACCAAAATCAATCAGTGCTTGAGCTTGAAAAATTGTAATCAAATAAACGGTTCGATTCAATGGACGAAACAGTATCATGGAATACTTTTTCTAATTTTGGAATTTCTTTTTGTATGACATCAAAAAAGGATTGAACGCTAGAACAAATTTTCAACACTTTGGGTTTGATCATTTTGAAAATAAAGGCTTCTGATTTGGATAATATTATTAAAAAAACTATAAAAAGAACAAATGTAAAAGAAAATTTTTGTCGATCCATATTATTTATTTGGAATGGTATATTTTTATTTTTAATTTGTTTTTGACTTTTTAGGGACTCCACTTATTGCATTCATTGCATATAGAAAGGTATCTGAAAGATCATCAGCTTTGGAATGAGATTGAAAAATGGGTAACCATTTATCTTTTTGTTCTTGAGAAAATTTATTTTCCAAAATCCATTCACAATATTTTATAGACAACCATTTTCGTTGGGCATACTTACCTTTTAATTCGCATTTTATTTCTGGACCCGTGTATGCTTTTAATTTTTGGGATGCTCTAACAAATTTAATGGTAATGGGAGAATTCTTATAAAATTCTACAAATTTACCATACAAGATATGACTAATTAATTTCATTTTCGGATTCAAAGTTGGTTGTAACTCAATATGTATACTAGTTAACTCTGGAAATATAGTTTGATTTTGATTATAAATTTCATTGACTTTATGAATAAATGATTTGGCAATTTCTTGTAATGGATATTCGTTTATATTTTTTCTCTTGAATTCATTGCTAGTTGCTTTTTCAATTTCTTTTGGAAAATGTTTTTCGCACGTAAAAATATCATTTGGACATTTTCTTTTACATTTTTTACCACAAATATTTCCATTTTTACATTTTTCTTGACAAAAAAATTCATCAGTATCCAAAACATTATATACTTCCCATAACAAAATTTCAAAACTTGAATTCATAATACACATACTCAAATTACGAAGTCCAACATCAATACAAAGAGTAATCATTTATTGTAAACTTGATATCATTAAATAAACATTTTTGAAAAAATAATAATATTTTGTATTTATAGATAATGCCATCTGGATTAGCTCTTGTCAACTTGATTGTTCCTCAAATTTCTTTACCTACCAAAGGAACTTGGGCCAACAATACTATGCCTTTTACCGGTAACTATTACCCAACTCAACTCACAGGAACCGGTCTCGTTTCCAAAACTGCCCTTGATTATTTCCCTCCAAGTGCTGCTGCCACTATTAATTACACTACTCCTGCTAATAGACAAGTCATTGAAACTTATTTAGCTAATAACTTTAGTTTCTTTACTTAAAATAAAATAGAATTTATTTACTGGCTCTAAATAAATTTTTAACTTTAATAATTTCTATTTATAAAAGAAACTAGATACTTTTGAATTTAAAAATTCGATTTGTTTCCTTTAAAAAACAATGCCCTATTTCAAAAATGACACGGTAAACATTTTATTTATACACATTCCTAAAGCATGTGGAACAAGTCTCACTAATTATTTTTTAGACAAGCACAATATTTATAGAGATATAAATATTCATCCTTATGCTATGATTGCGTATATTAAAACCTTTGAAGGTATTCATTATCATCATTTAGAATATTCCGTTATAAAATCCAATAAAGATTTTTTTTTAATAGATTTTAATAATTTAAAAGTCATAACTTGTGTTCGAAATCCTTATGATCGTCTTGTAAGTGATTTATTTTGGTTATCATTAATTTCAAAAGAAATGTCACCTGAAAAAGTATTTCTAATCATTCGAGATAATTTTTTATTAGAATGTAATGTGAAAAAATATGATAATCATCCTCTACCTCAGTACAAATTTTTACTCGACACTGATGGATCATTTTTAAAAGATGTTACAATTTTACATACAGAAAGTATTGAAAAAGATTTAGATTCTATTGGCTATCATGATTTTTATAGAGTTGATAATTCATCTCAAAGTATTAGAACCGACTATTCAAACTATTTGAATAGACAAGCGTTAGATTTAATAAATTCATTTTATGCCAAAGATTTTGAGTACTTTAATTATAATACAATGTGAGTTTAGCCGATTCAATCTTTCCAATTCCAGTTCCAAAGTTTTGAATATAAAGTTTCCATAACCCTTGAGAATTAAAAGTATCAAAAATAGAAAGTTCATTGGAAGCAGAAATCGATGGACAAGGACTTGAAAACGAGGGTGAGCTTAATACATTTGGAGCAAAAATCCCACTTTGTCCTTGCCATGGTATTAAATTGGATTGAATATCGGAAAAGGTGACATTTACTTTTTCAAGAGCATTTTGTAGAGGTGTAAGAACGGAAACCGGGGGCTGAGATGGGTATGTTGTGCCTCCCGATTGATTAGTTGGAGCTAAAGTATTTACATTGGGGTTATAAAATAAAATTGCTCCTTGACCAATAGGATTTACTAAAGCGATACCTAAATTAGTAAAATTAGAAATTGTCAAATTATTAATAAACAAACAGACATGTTTAATTTTTCGAGAGCAATTATTATTAATTACAAAAGAAATTGGATAAGAAGAGGCAGTTGCTGAATTTTGAATAGAAACATTGGTTTCTAGCGAATTTGTAGAAAAGGGTTTATTAGGTCTACATTGAGGTTGTAATTTGGCATTTGCTAGTAAATGAACATAATAAGCATTATTATAGGCTTGTGAAAATCCACAATCATCAGATTCTGTACAATTATCGTCGCAATTATTCATTCTTCTATAAATAAAATTTAATTTTTTTTTATTTATAGAAGAATGACAAATCTTACACCTAATTGTATTACTAATTCTACTCAACTGACTTTTCAAAATTTAGGATCTCGTGTTGGTGAATTAGAGTTATATAAATTAAAACTTCCTTTCTATGTTACCAATTATACATGCACGTGTCCAAACGCAGTTGTAGATTGGAGTACGGTATCGGCAAACCCTTCTAATATTAATTTACAACGAATTTGGAATATTACATTATCCTCTGTTGTAAAAAAAGATACCAGTCAATATGTTTTTACATTTTTACCCACAGACGGTACTCCTCTAATCATTACCTTTGAAAATGAGTTAACTGGAGTCATTACCTATAATGGTGGTGTTTATGATGCTAATGAATTTATGACTTACTCTTATGTTCCAAATGAAATATTTACTCTTACTTTGACTTTACCAGATACTTTTGTTTTTAATAAAATATTACAATTTAACATTTGGATAAAAGATAATGTTGGTAGTGGTTCTACTACTTTTCCATGGGGGACCACTTCTAGTATATTAACTAATGTAGGTAATAATGTTCAACTTCGTGGATTCAGTTTGACAGGAACAGAATATATTAGTTCTTTATATCCCTATGATACTTTCTATGATTTTACAAATAATTGTATCACGGAGAATTTTGTAAACTTTTTAACCACCATGGTTGAAATAACTAATAACACCAATACCATTCCAGCCCTAAGAATTCCAATGTGTGCTGATTATTTCTTGGCAGGATCCGCTACTACTCCAACTGCTTGTAATGTAGCCTTTACTGCAACACAATATCAACAAATGATTATTGATCTTATTGCAGCCGCTACATCCTCTGGATCCACCTTTACAGTGTCTACTACAACGGCATCCAACTACGGATCAGGAGGATCTACCGAACTACTTACGGTAACAGGTGTTTCAAATGCTGTCATTATTTTAGATTTACATTGGAATTTTTCAACCGAAGCTCCTAAACAAAGTGCCAATGGAACAAGCGGAGCAAATTTCAATTCTGGACAACAATTACCGCTTCCCGGTGTGTTTGTAAGTGATGGAACAACAACTAATAGTGTTGCTGATAATACTTTGGATTTTTGGACAACCATGGGAGAAATTTTTGGAGTAAATTCTACAGGTACTTCTCTTTTCAATTCAAGTTCTTATCCAAGTTTGAATATGACTATCAATTATGACGTGTTTACAAATATTTTCTTTGAACTTTATAATGAACCTTATATTGATCAATTGACCACTGATTCTACAGGAGGATATGTCAATTATTTTGCATATTTACAATATTATCAAGCGTATATTAATGGAGGAGAATATTATTTACAAGGATCCAATACGTATAGTTCTGGATCATCTACCAATAGTCTATACTCTTTTACGGGACTTGGAACAATTTTCTGTACTTTGAGACAAACTGTTGGTGCCTATAATGTTTGTATTTTTGGTGGTTCAGAACAATACTCATGGATGAATGTAAATTATGCTTATAGTAGTTCTAATCCTACTGATCAACCAGGACAATTTAACTATGCTAATGGTGGTTCTAATGGAACCGTAAATCCAACCACATCAGAGACCACTATTTACAATACTTATAATTGTTTTACATGTTTAATGGATGCCATTACCAATACGAATACAAATTCTGGAACGACAAATCAAGTAGTCATTACTCCTGGAGGCAGTAGTTATTTTAGCGCACAAGAATTTAATAATTGTATGATGAATCTCCATCCCTATTGTGGACTTTACAGTGGGGCTACTAAAGCCCCGGGACTATACAATATAGATGGTTATGGCACTTATAATGCTTTACCTGGTTTTGGACAAATGTTGTATTGTTTACAAAATAGTTCCTTTAACAACTTTTATGTTCCTATTCCAATTATATGCACAGAATTTGGAACTTATGATTTACCTTGGAGTGCTTATTACGGAACCGCTAGTTCAAATCCATTAACATATTGTTATAATGTATCAGGAAGCGATACGGCTACCATCAATGGCACATCCTACACCAATCCTAATATTACTTACCCTAATCCTCCTAATTACGGAGTATCCACTATAACTTTAGGAACTCCCTACTACACAGGAAATTGGATTAGTAGTGCTACAGGAAATTTAGTTTTTGGTCCTCCAGTTATTGGATATTTAGAGGATATAAATAACTTTAATGTAAATTTCTGTATTTGGGCTTGGCGACCTAATGAAGGAGGAAATGGTAATGGCTATAATTACAACCAAAGTTCAACTTATGGTTGGTCAGCAACAAATCCAGATATTGTTTCAGGAACTTACTCTACTCCAGGAAATTATATTACCAGTGCCGATGGAACTTTTCTCAACAGTTTTGTTACTTCAAGCACTCAATCACAAACACAAGATCCAGAATTTACCTATGGTTCTATTACCAATGATCCTTATAACGGAATGGATTTTCAATATATTTTTAATAATTATTTCTAACCGAAAAAGTGAATATCCTTGTTTTTTTTTAAATTTTAAAAAAAAATGCCCATTGAAATCCTAAAAGTAAAAGACTTTTATTTACAATTTATTCTTAAAAATAGTGATATTTCTATCGCGAATGCGATTCGTAGAATATTAATTTCCGAAATTCCAACAATGGCTATAGACGTAGTAACATTTGAAATCAATTCTACAATTCAACAGGATGAATTTCTTGCCCATAGACTTGGACTTGTACCTTTAGTGTCAAATAACGAACAATTTGTGGAAACTAAAGATTGTAATTGTCCAAATGGCTGTCCAAAATGCATTATAAAGTTAACTTGTGATGTAACTTACACTGAAAAAGCAAAATTACAGGGACTCACCGACAACCAACCCGTTTATTTGACTTCTTTGGATATTCACTCGGATAATAATTCAGGCGTAAAACCCGTAGTTTATAAAAATTGTCCTCATGGAATACAAATAGCTAAACTAAATCCTGGGCAAAGCATTAAATTTAAAGCTACCGCAAAATTAGGAAAAGGAAAATACCATGCAAAATGGGCTCCTTTATCAATTGCTACTTTTGTTCCTAGTAAAAATAATTCTTTTGTTTTTACAATGGAAACTAATGGTTCTTTAACTGCACTTGATGCTTTAAAAAAAGCTTTGGATATTTTATATGAAAAATTAAATCAAATCAACCCAAATTTAAATTTTGAATAATATAAATGTGGATATTAGAATATATTTTAGAATTTATTCCATACCCATGTCACGTATGTCATAACATATGGAAAGGAGAAATAGAATGGTTTAGTAAAAATAAATTTGTATTTTGTAGTCAAGAGTGTTATTGTTTAAATTTAATTTGATATAGATTTTAACCAAACCTCGTAAAAACAATCGTTCAAGGGATTTGGTGGCCAAGATCCTTTGAGAGTAGTGCAACAATAAAATCCCTCTTGTATAAACTTGTCGGATACAAAATTTTTTTGTTCCACTGTGTCAAAATCATTTTCAATTAAAATCTTTTCAATACCTTTTAAAAATTCCGGCTCATCTTTTAAAATGTAATAAAATGAACCTTCACAGTCTAAAACCAATACATTAAATTCATAAGGATACAGTTTTTTTAATTCTGCCCATGAAATTGTTTCAATTGGAAACCATTCTTCGTCGGGTTCTTGTATTTTTTGTTCTAAAATATCTTTTGATATTGTTTTCCATTTCCATTGAAATAATTCAATTTTAGATAAAGCTTTGGAAATAATTCCAAAATTAAACCCGTTCAAATCACGATTTTCTTTTAATTTAGTAGCTGTATCTTTATTGGACTCCAAAACCACTAAATTGGAAGAATCATTTAAAATAGAGGCAATGATACAAGAATTTCTACCAATATTACCACCAATTTCTAAAACAAAATCATTAGGTCGTATAAATTGACATGTTAAACATTGTTCTGGATATTCCTCAAATAAATTACCGTGTTTAAAATCAAGTTTTGAATGAATTTTGGTTAAATCATAAAACTCGTTTTTAAATTTCTGGTTTTTTTTTGTTAAATAGACTGATTCATCAGAGGAATAGAGTTGAATGTTTCCTTCATCATCTTCAATCTTTATATGTTTCAAAAGGTTTGGCTTTGGATCTCCAAAAATTAAACTCCTATCCACATCATTGGAAGGAATAAAAATTTGATCTTTTATAAAGTAATTAGTAATATCTTGATATTCATTTTCAACACCGTAATAAATTTTCATTTTTTTTACAAACAACTAATCTTTTAAATAACAGTATTTTCAATTAATTCTGCTTGTTGAGGTAAACAACATTTTGATTTTAACCAAATAAAATCATGAACATAATAAATTCCCAATTTTATTAACGTGTCCGTTAGTCCAATTTTTAGACCAGTTTTAACATCTCCTACAACAAAATAAGTAATTAAAAAAGTAATGAGAGTAGCCCAAATTCTCCATGAAATGGTTTTTGCTGTAATCCAACAATGTAATTTAAGACAGGAATTCATTTTATTGAAAAGTTTTCACATTTTTAAACTTGCAAATTTTAAAGGACTTATTTTGGATCGAAATGTATTATTAATTTCTGTAATATTTTCATTTACAAATTTTTCAAGATTTTTTAAATGATTCAAAAAGATTTCATAAGAAATTTCTTTACTTAAAAGTTGTTGTAATAACGGAACAACAACCATATTAAGAGTATCTAAAGTTTCCAACATACGAACATCCTTTTGATGTTGAATTTCACGTTGAATCAATATTTTTTTGTATTGTTCCTCATTCATGAGATTTCGAATAAACTTTATTCGCAAGTCTGTATTTATTCTTTGAGCTTTTATTCGTAAATTTCCAATTTCATTGTTTACAATATGGTTTAAGCGTTGATGACATTCTCTAAAATTTTTTCTAGATTCTGTAGGTATATTGGTAAATCCATAATAATACCAAACTCTATTTTCTTCACATCGATTGACATTAGGCGCTTGTTGAATTCCTAAGCGATCTGCCCACTCATAAAAATGAGGATTATGAATTGGTCCTCTTTCGATATGTCCTGTATTCCAATTAAAAGCTACATGACATCCAGGGCACCACATTTGAGCACATCCATAGGATCTTTGAATACGTGTTGCACAATTAGGACATGGTTTGGATGATTTTTGAATAGTTTGCCAAGTTTCCAAATCTTCTTGTTTACATTCATGATTCTCGCTATTCTTATTTGTGTTACAGGATAAACAAGAAAAATGATTACAAATAATACAATGACCATTAGAGGTATCCAAAAACCCTTTACAATTTATTGTAGGGCATTGTCTAATTTTAAAAGAACCTGATTCTTTTTCTTTATTTTTAGAATTATTTGTATTAGGAAAATTATGAATTTCTTGAATTCTACGATAAATATTATTTTTTCTGGTTTTTAATTTATGTTCTTCTTCTTCAATTTTACGTAATTCATCCTGAAGATTTTCTTTTTCGATTTCAAGAGCTACAAATGGCATTGTTTCTGGAAAATAAGATCGCTCTCGATTTAGCAATAATCCTGCTCTTGATACACGCCATTGAGTAGACATGTAATTTCTTGGAAGAATATTATTAGTAAAAAACAAGTCCCATTGATGTTTACAATGCATACAATGAGGATCTTCCAATGTATTGGACAAAAACTTTTTGATACATTCCACACATGTTTTTTCAGCACATTTAGGACAATCAATAGGTTTTCGAGTTTTTTTATTAAATGAAAAACAGCAAATTGAACAATCCATCTTTAGTTTATTTTTATTGCGATAATAGAAAAAAATCAATTTTTAATTAAAATTTAATTCTTAAATTTTAAATGAAACGATTTTTATTGGAACTTTGGAAAGACTTGACCATTTTAAGAAAACCTTTTCCATTACCCAAAATTTGTCCTAGCAACATACCCATCGATCAAGATTTAAGAGATCGTTTATTAAATTTGAGTCAAAAAACTTTCTAGTTTTCAAGAAAATGCTTTCTTACCTTTTAATCATTCCTCGATATTTTACCCTTTGGACATGGATTTTCTTTTTTTGTTTTCCAAGGCATCCTATGAATATGATTAATAGTATGATTTCTTCCGTTGGAGGGTTTTATATAACCTATTTCTATCCACGCTTTTTAAAAGTTCCCGAGTTGAATTTTAAAACGAATGGTCTTTTCTTATATATTATAGATTTACTTTCTCATCATTCCTTATTTCTTTACCAATTATCATTCAATAAAAAAGTTTTAAATTACCCAATCTTGGAAATTTTAAAATTTCATTTACTATTTGTATTTTATTTTATATTCTTTTTGAATCCTAATCATTATTATATTGGAAATTCGGATATTAAAAATATTTTGATTATTTACACGATTGTATTTATCATTTTACAAAGGATTTAAAGAAATAAAACATTTATTTAAAAATGTTTAATTATATCTATATTGTTCCTATTGTTGCTTTACTTGGATTTATTATTTATCCAAGTTTAAGTGGCGTGTCTATGATTTACGAAATGAATTATAAAAAAGAAAAATCAGTTTCCAAAGCGATTAAAAAAACAGTAAAAACAATAACTTGGGTAGGTTATTTGATGGTGTATCAAAAAATTTATAAAAATCTAGTCATGGTCAAGAAAAATGAATATGATGTTCATTATGTTTATCATGGACAATTATATAAGATTAAATGTAAGTATAATAGTGGACCACAACCTTTTCAGGTATTGATGATTACCAATCAAAATTCAGATGATATTACCAAGGAAATCAATGCTTATATGGGCCCTAAATATAATTTTCATAATTTACAATACTCGCCTCTTGATTTTCAAAACGAACAAATGTCATTTTATTTATCCAATGGAGAAACCAAAACATTTTCTGGAAAAGAAATTATAAAATTTACATAGGAGAATGGGAATACATATTCATGGGAGGAAAGGAAATAATAGATTCAGGATTAATATTCATGGGAGGAAAAGAACTGTTAAATTCGGCTTCACTTTCTGGACAATTTACTTCGTTTGCAGTAATTGCAACGCCTCCTTCTTTACTAGAGTCAAAACTAATTGTATATGTTCCTGGACAATATCCTGAGTGATCTCCAATAAAAAAATTAGAAGTGCCACCTATAAATTTTGCCTTGAAAAGACTCATATAGTCATGATTTTTTGGAATATAAAATACTGCCTGTTTTTTAGGCGGTATAGTTGATTTTTCAGTTTCATAATTACCTAATAGAACGGAAACATTAGGTATTATAACACTCGTATTATTAATAATAGTCCATTTATAACTTGGAACTTGCGGGGACAAATTAGAATCCGATTTAG
>Ga0114972_10001534_pt1 | contig 17371 bp, 14 predicted proteins | sample M_140807_EF_Meta_FD_87354 | JGI IMG/M metagenome (GOLD analysis project Ga0114972, IMG submission 87354) | Freshwater microbial communities from Lake Montjoie, Canada to study carbon cycling - M_140807_EF_MetaG | ecosystem: Environmental > Aquatic > Freshwater > Lake | place: Lake Montjoie... | reverse complement strand
TGCGTGCCTTTGAGGCCGGCGCGGGCAAGCTCGGCATCGTAGTGGCGTGACACCGTGCGCAGCAGCTGGCGCAGCTTGAAGTTGGTGCAGCCCTGTGGCTGGACATCGGTAATGGTCATGTGTAGATTGTATCGGCAATGATTGCATATGCAACTGTTGCAGCTGCAATCATTTTGATTTTTTGTTCGTTCTGAATTTTTTTCCGATTACCGATCTCTTTCCTACGGTTCCCGCCATGTCCCTCACCACCGGTCCGATCCTGCCCACCCTGCTGCGCCTGGCGGTGCCCAATGTCATCGCCATGGTGATGTCAGTGATCGTCGGGATCGCCGAGACCCGCTATGTCGGCGTACTCGGGACGGCGCCACTGGCTGCCATGGCGATGGTCTTCCCGCTGGCGACCCTGGTTCAGATGATGTCGGCAGGCGCCATGGGTGGTGGGGTGTCATCGGCGGTCAGCCGGGCGCTGGGGGCGTCTGACCTGCCGCGGGCCCGAACCCTGGCGATGCATGCCGTGGTCATCGGTCTGGTGGCCGGCCTGGCTACGACCGTGCTGTTTCTGGCTTTCGGTCACAGTCTCTTTGCCCTGCTTGGCGGCAGGGGTGAAGTGCTCGAGCAGGCGGTGGCCTATGCGAATGTGCTGTTTCTGGGTGCCTGGCTGACCTGGCTGGTCAATACCTTCTCATCGATCATTCGCGGCACCGGTGACATGCGGGTGCCCTCGGTGTCGCTGCTGGCGCTTTCACTCATCCAGATCGCGCTTGGTGGCACGCTCGGTCTGGGGCTGGGCCCGGTGCCACGCTTCGGTATGGCGGGTGTCGCCATGGGGCAGCTGGTCGCCTCAGCGTTGGTGGCTGCGTTCCTGTGGTGGTGGCTGAGCTCGGGGCGGGCTCGGCTGCGCCTGCAATGGGCAGGTTTTTCGATGCGCAGGGAGATGTTTGTCGACATCCTCAAGGTGGGCGCACTCGCCTGTCTGTCGTCGGTGCAGTCGGTCATGACCGTGCTGATCTTCACCGCCCTGATTGCGCCACTGGGCGTCGCCCCGCTGGCGGGCTACAGCATCGGTCAGCGCCTCGAGTTCCTGCTGGTCCCGATTGCGTTCGGCATCGGCGTGGCGTCGGTTCCGATGGTCGGTATGGCGGTCGGTGCCGGCGATATCGCCCGGGCTCGACGGGTGGCCTGGACGGCCGCTGCGGTGTCGGGCCTCAATCTGAGTGTGGTCGGGCTGGTCGTGTGGCTGTTTCCCGATCTGTGGGCCGGCCTTTTCACCACCGACCCGGTGGTGCTCGACAACGCGCGGCAATACCTGCACTGGGCCGGGCCGACGTTTGGCTTCTTCGGCGTCGGGCTCACGCTCTATTTCGCGTCCCAGGGATCCGGGCGCGTGCTCGGCCCGGTGCTGTCAGCCAGCGTGAGGCTGGCACTGGTGGCGGTTGGCGGACTCTGGCTGGCCTCGCATCAGGCGTCTGCCTGGCACTACTTCGCGCTGGTCGGGCTGGCCATGGTGGTCTATGGCCTGTCGACCGCGCTGTCGGTGCGTCTGACACGCTGGGGGCCGAGGACGCCGGCCCGATAGGCGTGTCACCGAGCGCGTACGATGCCGACTTCGCTCACGCAGTGGCGCTGACCACAGACTCCTCATGGCATTGCGCGCTTCGGTCTACAAGGCTGACCTCACCGTGTCCGATCTCGATCGGGGCCACTACGGCACGCATGCGCTGACGATTGCGCGGCATCCCTCCGAAACCGAGGAGCGGATGATGATCCGCCTGCTTGCCTGGGCGCTCAATGCCGATGAGGCCCTCGAGTTCGGACGCGGCCTGTCGGCTGAAGACGAACCCGACCTGGTGCTGCGCGATCTGACCGGCTCGGTGCAGTTGTCGGTGCTGGTCGGCTTGCCCGACGAGAAGTGGGTGCGAAAGGCCGCCGGCCGCTCGGCCCGCGTCGTGGTCATGGCCTATGGCGGACACAAGGCGCGCCAGTGGTGGGACGACCAGGGCCCGGCGCTGGCACGCCATGCCAATCTGGTCGTGCTGTCGATTCCACCTGAGGCCGGCACGGAGCTTGCCGCGATGGCCGCCCGTCAGATGCAGGTCAGCGTCACCATTCAGGAAGGCCAGATCTGGGCCGATGCCGGCGACCGGTCGGTGTCCTTCGCGCCGGTGACGCTGCAGGGCGACGCGCCCAACTGATCGACCTCAAAGATCGACCTCACAGATCGACCTCACTGAGTAGCCTCACTGAGCAGCCTCACTGAGCAGCCTGACCGGCCGGGGCTCAGCTCAGTTCGAGCTCGCGATAGCCGCCTGCTGCCACCGCATCGGCCCGGGCCCGATATTCCGGGCCGGGGCCGCTGTAGCGGGCCAGTACGCGCTCCGATTTGCCTGCGACATTGCGATTCACGCCGGTCATCCAGGAGTTCACCTCGTTCGAGAGCAACCCGACCGCGCTTGCGCGGACGATCTCCATCCAGGCCTCGACGCTTTCCGGGCGTGCCTCGACCCGGGTATGGCCGCGGGCTTTCATGTGCCCGAGCAGACGGGCAACCCACTCGACATTGAACTCGATGCTGCGCGGAATATTGCCGAGCGCACCGAGCGGGCCCATGACCATCAGCAGGTTCGGGAACCCGGCGTTCTGGATGCCGTAGAAGGTTTTCGCACCGCCCGTCCAGTCATCCTTCAGGCGGCGACCGTCGATGCCGCGAATATCCATCGCGTCATAAGCGCCGGTGAGCGCATCGAAACCGGTGGCATAGATGATCATGTCGAACTCGCGTTCGCCGGCGCTGGTGCGGATCCCGGCAGGCGTGACGCACTCGATCGGTGTCTCGGTCAGATCGACCAGTTCGACATTAGGCTGGTTGTAGACCTCGTAGTAGCGGGTTTCCAGCGGCAGGCGTCGGGTGCCGAAGCCATGGTTTTTCGGGATGAGCTTTTCGGCGGTGGCCGGGTCTTTCACCCGCTCGCGAACCTTGCGGGCGATGAAGTCCGAGATCAGCGCATTGGACTCGCGATTGGTCACGATGTCGCGGTAATTGCCGATCCAGATGCCGAAGCCGGGCTCGGCATAGCGCTGCTCCCAGAAGGCTTCGCGCTCTTCGCGCGAGACCTCGAGCGCGCTGCGCGGATCGGGCTTGTGGATGAAACCGCCCGGATTTTCGCTGCAGCGCTGAAAGATCTCGGCGTAGCCGGCCTTGATCGCGCGCTGCTCGTCGTCGGTGATCTTGCGGTTGTGAAGCGGTGCGCACCAGTTGGCCGTGCGCTGATAAACGGTCAGATGGGCTGCCGTCTTGGCGACTTCCTGGATCGTCTGGATGCCGGTGGCACCGGTACCGATCACCGCCACGCGTTTGCCCTCGAAACTCACCGGCTCGTGCGGCCACTTGGCGGTATGGCAGGAAACACCCTTGAAACGATCGATGCCATCAACCAGCGGCAGCGTGGGCACCGAGAGCGCGCCGATCGCGGTGATCAGAAACCGCGCGGAAAGCCGTTGTCCATCATCGAGGGTCAGCTGCCACACCCGCGCGGCTTCCTGCCAGTGGGCCGCGTTCACGCGACGACCGAACATGATGTCGCGGCGCAGATCGAATTTGTCGGCCACATATCCGGTATAGCGCAATGTCTCGGGCTGCGGCGCGAAATGCTCCGACCAGCTCCATTCGTCGAGCAGTTCTTTCGAGAAAGAAAAGCCGTAGGAATAGCTCTCCGAATCGAAACGCGCGCCGGGGTAGCGGTTCCAGTACCAGGTGCCGCCGACATCGCTGCCGGCTTCGATCACCCGCACCGACAGGCCGAGTTCGCGGACCCGATATTGCTGATAGAGCCCCGACAGGCCGGCGCCGATGATGATGACGTCGAAGTCGGGCGCGCCGGCAGCGTCGTCGAGGGATGTCGCGGGTGTCGTCATTGGCGGGCCCTGAAAAAAGAAGCAGTGTCAGAAAACGGCGGTGTCGGGCAGGCAGCGTCAGGTCGCCTTGACCGCGCCGCTGGCGATCAGTGCATCAATGGCGCTGGCATCCAGTCCGATTTCGCCCAGCACTTCGCGGCTGTGCTGACCCAGGCGCGGCGCGGGCAGGACCTGTCTGCGACCCGGCTCGGAGCTGCTTGCCGGCACCCGCATCTGGCGCACACGACCTTCGCTCGGATGCTCGACCATCTCGAAAAAGCCGGTGGCCTGAAGTTGAGGGTCGGTAAAGAGCGATTCGAGGGTGTTCAGCCGCATGCAGGGAATATCGGCAGCGTTGAGCCGTTCGAGCCAGTTGGCGGTCGAGTCGGTCCGGAAGTGGGTGGCATTTTCGGCGCACAGCGCGCCGATGTGCTTGGTGCGTTCGCCGATGTTCACCACCCTCGGATCGCGATCGAAGGCTTCGGCGCGACCGGTGATCTCATAAAAACTGCGCCACTGGCGATCGGTATAAACCAGCACGCAGACATGGCCGTCGGTGGTCTGGTAGGGCGTGCGTTCGGGCGCGAGCAGACGCGGATAGCCGGGGGGGCCCAGCGGCGGCTCGAAGGTCTGCCCGGCCATATGCTCGCCAAGCACGAACGGCACCATGGTTTCGAACATCGGCACTTCGATCGACTGACCCCGACCGATGCGCTCGCGCTGATAAAGCGCCGCCGTGATCGCATTGACCGCAGCCAGCCCGACCGTGCGGTCGACGAAGGCGAGCGGCACATAGCGCGGCACGCCGTCGCCCACCACCGACAGCAGCGAGGGCACGCCGGCCGCCCCCTGGATCAGATCGTCATAGGCCGGCAGTTCGGCGTAGGGGCCGGTCTGGCCATAGCCGACCATGCCGGCATAGATCAGCTTCGGGTTGACTGCCGACAGATCGTCGTAGCCCAACCGCAGACGTCTCATGGCGGCAGGGCGGACGTTGTAGACCAGCACATCGGCGGTCCTGGCGAGTTCGAGCAGCAGATCGCGTCCGGCCGGGTTCTTCAGGTCGATGCACACGCTGCGCTTGTTGCGGTTGACATGCAGATAGCCCGCGCCCATGCCGGGATTGCGCATCGGCCCGATACCGCGCGAGGTGTCGCCTGCGGGAGATTCGATCTTGACCACGTCGGCGCCCATGTCGCCCAGCAGCTGCGTGGCAAAGGGCCCCATCAGCACCGAGGTCAGGTCGAGCACCCGCACGCCGGCCAGCGGGCCGCCACTGTTGATGGTTGCGCTCATGCGCGGCAGTCTTTGGCGGTCATGTACGGCCCCGTTTCTCGCGCAGCGCTGCCCATTGCTCATCGCTCCAGCCAAGCAGATCTTCGGCGCCCGAGGTGCGCAGATGCATGCCGCCGTCGATGGTGATCATCTCGCCGTTGATATAGCCGGCTTGCGGCGAGATCAGATAACTCGCGAGGTTGGCCAGTTCGATGTGCTCGCCGGGCCGGCCCAGCGGATTGCGCCGCGACAGGTCGTCGTCGCGACCGCCGGGGCGCAGTTGCCCAACCGCACCGGTGGTCGGGAAGGGGCCGGGCGCGATGCCGACCAGCCGCACGCCTTTGGGGCCCCATTCGACCGCGAGGCTTCGAATCATCGCCAGATGCGCCGACTTGGCCATCGCCGAGGGCACGGTGAAGGCCCGTCCGGTGATGGTCGAGGTCGAGAGAATGCCCAGGATCACGCCAGGATGCGAGGCTTCGATCCAGCGCCGCCCGACGCTCAGCGTGCAGTACATCGCGCCATGCAGGGTGGGCGCAAGAATGGCATCGGCCGCCCGCGCAGACAGGTGCTCGGTCTGCGCGATGAAGGTGGCTGCGGCATTGTTGATGAGCGCATCGAGCGGGCCTTGCGCCCAGGCCTGCTCAACCATCGCCTCGACCGCATCGGCGCTGCGGATATCGCAGGCAATCGTCTGCACCGGCGCGCCGGTCTCGTCGCGGATCCGCTTTGCAGCGGTCTCGAGGACGTCGATTCGCCGTCCGGTGAGCACGAGCGAGGCGCCCAGCTCGGCAAAACGCCGGGCCATCGCCTCGCCAAGACCGGTGCCACCACCGGTCACCAGCACGCGTCGCGCGGCCAGCAGATCAGACTGGAACATTCGCTTTCCTTCGCTCGCCGGGCTTATTGCGGCTGGATCCCGGCGGCATCGGCCACCTTCTTGAACCGCTCGTATTCACGGCGCTGGAAGTCGCCGAGCTCCTTGGTGTGCATCATCATCGGGTTACCGGCATTGGCCGCCTGAAAGGCTTTGCCTTCAGGAGACAGCAGCGCCGCCTTGACGGTGTTGGCCAGCTTGATGGTGATGTCGTCCGGGGTGTCGGCGCGCACGAAGAATGAGGCGAACACATAGGTTTCGAAGTCGGAAAAGCCCAGTTCCTTCATCGTCGGCACGTCTGCGAATTTCGGATCGCGTTCACCGCTGGTGATGGCGACCGCCCGGATGCGACCTTCCTTGGCGAGCGCCGCAATGCCGCTGATGTCGTTGACGCCGAGATCGAGCTGGCCTGCAGCCAGATCGGTCTGCAGCTGCACGCCGCCCTTGTAGGTCACATGATTGACCTGCACACCGCCGACCGAGCCCAGCCAGGTCGCCACCAGCATGTAGCCGTCGGAATAGTTGCCGACGTTGATGACCTTCTTGTCGCGACGGGCTGCCGCCAGGAACTCGGGCAGGGTCTTGTAAGGCGAGTCGCCCTTGATGATGAAAGAGGCGCCGCCGATCGACAGGCCATGCACCGGTCGAAAGTCCTTGAAGGCATCGTAGGGCAGGTTCTTGGTCAGCACCGGCATCACGCACATCGGCGAGGTGCTGCCCAGAAAAATGGTGTAGCCGTCGGCCGGCGCGGCCTTGACCGCCTGGATTGCCACAAGGCCGCTGCCGCCGGGCCGGTTCTCGACCATGACCGGCTGGCCCAGCATCCGCGACATGATCTCGCCATAGGCGCGCGATGCACTGTCCGAGCCGCTGCCGGCATTGAAGGGCACGATGATCCGGATCGGCTTGTTGGGGAAGTTGCTGGCCTGGGCCCGCACCAGCGGGGCTGCCATCGCGGTCGATGCCAGGGCCAGCAGGGATTTGACGGTTTGTCGCTTGGTCATGAAGTGTCTCCTGGTGTGTGTCTTAGGGTCGGTCTGTCCGGCCGCGGTTGATGATGCCTTGTGCCTCGAGCCGGGCAATGGCCTCATCGTCGAAGCCCGCCTCCCGCATCATCTCATCTGTGTGCTGGCCGAGCAGCGGGGCGTGAATCGAAATCTGCGCCGGACTGCGCTCGAAAAGCGTGCTCGGGCGCACGCTGCGAATCGGCCCTTCGCTCGGATGGTCGACCGTTTCGAACAGGCCGACCGCCTTCAGGTGCGGATGCTCCGGCAACTCGTTGATCGAATAAATTCGGGTCGCCGGAATGTCGAGCCGTTCGCACAGCGCCAGGCATTCGTCGGTACTCATCTGGCTGGTCACGCTGGCCATGTCGGCATAAATCTGCCGGATTTTTGCATTGCGTTCGTGGCGGTCTTCGAGGTCGTATCTGGCCGCGAGGTCGTCGCGCCCGACACCCTTGAAGAAGGCGACCCAGTGCGCTGCGGTGTAGGGCAGCATCGCGATATGCCCGTCGCGCGTCGGTGCAGGCTTGCGGCCACCGGCCAGCAGACGAACATAGCCCGCAGGGCCGATCGGCGGCTCGAAGCTCAGGCCGCCGAGGTGCTCGGCCATCGTGAAGGCCACCATCGTCTCGAGCATCGGCACTTCCACCAGCTGACCCTGCCCGGTGCGCGCGCGATGCAGCAGTGCGGCCAGGACCGCGTTGGCCAGCGCCAGTCCGCAGGTCTTGTCGGCCAGCAGCGTCGGCGCATAGTCGGGCTTGCCGGATTCATTGCCGATCAGGCTCGCAATCCCGCTGGCCGCCTGGATCACATCGTCGAAGGCCGGCTTGCCGGCATCCGGTCCTGACTCACCGAAGCCGGTCGCCATGCAATAGACCAGGTCGGGTTTGAGCGCCGAGAGCGCGGCATAACCGAGTCCGAGTCGTTCGATCGCATCGACTCGCATGTTGTGAACCACCACATCGACGCTCGGCAACAGTCGATGAATGATCGCAAGCCCCTCGGGGGATTTCAGGTCGATCGACAGCGATCGCTTGTTGCGGTTGATGGCCAGGAAGATCGAGCTCATGCCGCGATGTTTCGACACGCCGTTGGCACGCATCAGGTCGCCTGCCGGCGGTTCAACCTTGATGATGTCGGCACCATAGTCGCCCAGGATCTGCGTGGCCAGGGGGCCAAGAACGACCGCGGTGAGATCGAGGATGCGATAACCGGCAAGCGGGCCGGTGCGATTCGCGGGCGCTGTGTCCATGCCGGAATCTGTCTCCCTGTTTTAGGTGTTTCGGTACGTATGACAGGGGGCCGAGGATAAATACTTGTTGCCTGCCCAACAAGCTTCGGTCGAGAATCGACCCATTACTACAATGACATATCGAGGACCTGCGCAAGGCAGGGATTGACAATCTTCCCGGGGCTGGCGCCTCGCGGCCCGCTCTGATTCACCGACATCACACAAGGACTCACCATCATGACTGCTGCCCTTTCCGCGGTAATTCCCGCTACGCCTCCGGTTGCCATGGCCCTCGATGGCCATGTCGGCATCGTCGAGGTTCAGAAGCCGCCGCATAACTTCTTCGATCAGGAAATGCTCTCGGGCATCGCCGACGCCTTCGAGATGTTCGAGACCAATCCCGAGTGCCGTGTGATCGTTCTGTGCGCGCAGGGCACCTCGTTTTGCGCCGGCGCCGACTTCTCGCGTCGCGACAACGCGGCCAGCGGCAACGTCCATCGCAGCCCGCGTGCGGTCAATCCCATCTACGGTGAAGCGGCGCGTCTGTTTGCAGCAACCAAGCCGGTGATTTGTGCGGTGCAGGGTCCGGCCATCGGCGGCGGACTGGGTCTGGCGATGGTCGGCGATTTCCGGGTGACCTGCCCGGAGGCGAAATTTGCCGCGAATTTCTCGCGCCTGGGCTTTCATCCCGGCTTTGGCCTGTCGGTCACGCTGCCGCGTGTGGTCGGCATCCAGAAGGCGCAGATGATGTTCTTCACCGGCCGTCGTATCGGTGGTGAGGAGGCGGTGTCCATGGGCCTGGCCGATGTGCTGGTGCCGCGCGAGCAGGTTCGCGAGGAGGCGATGAAGATGGCTCGCGAGATTGCGATCTCGGCACCCCTGGCAGTGCAGGCAGTGCGCGCCACCCTGCGTGCCGGGCTGGTCGAGCAGATCCGCAGCATGGTTGCGCACGAGAGCATGCAGCAGACGCAGCACTATCAGACCGAAGACTTCAAGGAAGGCATTGCCGCGTCGGCTGCACGACGCGACCCGGTGTTCAAAGGCCGCTGATCAACGGGGCCACGGCGAAGGCCGCAGCGAAGGCCGCAGCGAATCAGCGCCACACCGAAAAGGGGCCGCAGTGCCCCGACCGAATCGAGGAGACAGGCATGGACAATCCGTTCGATCTGAGCGGCAAGGTGGTGCTGGTTACCGGCGGCAGCCGGGGCCTGGGCCGCGCGATGGTGCTCGGCTTTGCTGCGCACGGTGCCGACGTGATCATCGCGTCGCGCAAGTTCGATGCCTGCGAGGCGGTGGCCGCCGAGGTGCGTGCCATGGGGCGCAAAGCGCTGCCGGTGGCCGCGCACGTGGGTCGCTGGGACGACTGCGACGCCCTGGTCCATCATGTCTACGCCCAGTTCGGACGCATCGACGTGCTGGTCAACAATGCCGGCATGTCGCCGCTCTACGGCAAGCTCTCCGAGGTGACCGAGGACATGTTCGACAAGGTCCTGGCGGTCAATCTCAAGGGCCCTTACCGGCTCAGCGCCCTGATCGGCGAGCGCATGGCCGACGGTGACGGTGGCAGCATCATCAATGTGTCGTCGGTGGCGGCGGTCAATCCGGCGCCCAATGCCGAGCCTTATGGCGCTGCCAAGGCCGGGTTGAACAATCTCACCCGATCCTTCGCCTTTGCTTTCGGGCCGAAGGTCAGGGTCAACAGCATCATGGCCGGGCCTTTCCTCACCGACATCTCGAAGGCCTGGGACATGGAGGTCTTCAAGCAGCGCGCGGCCACCCGCATTGCGCTCAAGCGCGGTGGCGAGGCCGATGAAATCGTGGGTGCGGCGCTCTATTTTGCGAGCTCGGCATCGTCCTTCACCACCGGTGCGATCCTGCGGGTCGACGGCGGCACCTGAACCCGTGGCCGCTGCGATGGTGTCCCGGATCCTGATTGCCAATCGCGGCGAGATTGCGATTCGCATTGCGCGCGCGGCAGCCGACCTCGGTCTCGGCACGGTCGCGGTCTATTCGCGTGACGATGCCGACAGTCTGCATGTCCGTGTGGCCGATCAGTCGCATGCCCTGACGGGTCAGGGGGCAGCGGCTTACCTTGATGCCGAGGCAATTGTTGCGGCGGCCCGCGAGACCGGCTGCGATGCGGTGCATCCCGGTTACGGGTTTCTGTCCGAGCGCGCCGATTTCGCGCGATTGTGCGCACAGTCTGGGCTGCGCTTCATCGGGCCGGGGGTCGATCATCTCGAACTCTTCGGCGACAAGGCGCGTGCGCGCGCTGCCGCGATCAAAGCCGATGTGCCGGTCACGCGGGGCATCGATCGGGCAGTCAGCCTCGAGGAGGCGCAGAACTTTTTCGCATCGCTGAAGTCGGGCGGCGCCATGATCATCAAGGCGGTCGCGGGCGGCGGCGGACGCGGCACGCGGGCGGTGTTTTCGGCCGACGAGATCGGCCCGGCCTTCGCGCGCTGTCAGTCCGAAGCGCAGGCTGCCTTCGGCGTGCCCGATGTCTTTGTCGAGGCCTTCATTGCGCGGGCCCGTCATATTGAGGTGCAGATCCTGGGCGATCACGCGGGAAATGTGATCCATCTCGGGGACCGTGAATGCAGCGTCCAGCGGCGGTTCCAGAAGTTGATCGAGGTGGCGCCGGCCCCGGCACTCGACGACGGCCTGCGCCGCGATATTCATGCGGCGGCACTGCGCTTTGCCCGCAGCGTGGGCTATACCAATCTCGGCACTTTCGAGTTCCTGGTCGACGTCGGTGCGCAAGTTGGCGCGCAGGCCGGTGAGCAGCCCTTCGTGTTCATCGAGGCCAACGCGCGTCTGCAGGTCGAGCACACCGTGACCGAGGCGGTTACCGGCGTCGATCTGGTGCAGAGCCAGATCCGGCTGACGCAGGGTGCAACGCTTGCCGAACTCGGCCTGGATGATCCCGCGATCGCAAGACCGCGAGGCCATGCCATCCAGGTGCGGGTCAACCTCGAGACACTTGGCGCCGACGGCGTAATCAAACCCGGCAGCGGCACGCTCACCGCCTATGAGGCGCCCAGCGGGCCGGGGGTGCGCACCGATGGTTTCGGCTACACCGGTTATCGCACCAGCACCGCGTTCGACTCGCTGCTCGCCAAGCTGATCTGCCACGCCCCGGGTGGCCGCTTTGCCGATGCCATCGGCCGCAGCCTGAGGGCGCTGAGCGAATTTCGCATCGAAGGCGCCGGCGTCAATACCGCGATGCTGCACAACATCCTGTCGCATGAGGATTTCGCCGCCGCGCGCATCGATACCCGATGGGTTGACGAGCATCTGGTCGAGCTCGCCCGTGACCGGGGCGATCAGCGCCAGCGCTTCGTGGCGGGTGCGCATGGCGCGCAGGCTGGCACGATACCCTCCGGCAGCATGCAGGCTGGCACCATGCAGTCGGCCGCAGGCCATGCCGGCGCGCGGGTCAGCAGCCGCGATCCGCTTGCCCTCTTCGCCCACGACGCGCAGGTCAAGGCCGAGCGCACTCAGGACGCCGCGGGCGAGGCCGACAGGCCGCTCGGGCCCGATGGCTCGATCGGCCTGATCGCGCCAATTCAGGGCACGATCGTGGCGATCGATGTCGCGCCCGGCGACACGGTGCGAGCCGGCCAGCAGGTGGCGATTGTCGAGGCGATGAAAATGGAGCATGTCATCGTGGCCAGCCAGGGCGGTGTCGTGCGTGCAGTGACCATGGCCCGAGGCGATGTGGTTCGCGAGGGCTATCCGATTGTATTCGTTGAAGCGGTCGACGGTGCGGGCGCAGCGACGGTGGCCGCCGCTACGGTCGACCCCGACCATATCCGCGCCGATCTGCGTGAAGTCCTCGATCGCCATGCGCTGACGCTCGATGCCCATCGCGACAAGGCGGTGGCAAGGCGGCATGCTCAGGGCAGTCGCATGCCCCGCGAGAACATCGCAGAGCTCGCCGATCCGGGCAGCTTCAAGGAATACTGGCCGCTGGTGGTGGCCATGCAGCACCAGCGCCACGATGCCGACACCCTGCGTCGCGAGACGCCTGCCGATGGGGTGGTGGCCGGCACCTGTTCGATCAACGGCGATCTCTTCGATGACACCCGCTCGCGGGCGATCATCGTGCACTACGACTACACCGTGCTGGCCGGCACGCAAGGGCGGCGCAACCACTACAAGCAGGATCGGATGTTCGATCTGGCGCAGCGGTTCCGGATGCCGCTGGTGCTGTTTGGCGAAGGCGGTGGCGGACGCCCGGGCGACGACCATGTCGGGCCGCGCGTGGCCTTCGATACCCACACTTTCACCACCTTCTCGCGCCTGAGCGGGCTGGTGCCGCTGGTGGCGATCGTCAACGGCCGCACCTTTGCCGGCAATACCGCGCTGGTGGCCTGCTCTGACGTGATCATTGCCACCGAAGGCGCGACCCTGGCCATGGGCGGCCCGGCGATGATCGAAGGCGGCGGTCTGGGCATCTACACGCCAGAGGAAGTCGGGCCGATGTCCTTCCAGGTGCCCAACGGCGTGGTCGACCTGCTGGTCAAGGACGAGAAGGCCGCGGTCGTGGCCGCGCGCAAATACCTGTCCTATTTCCAGGGGCCGATCGCCCACTGGGAGGCCAACGATCAGCGAACTCTGCGCCACGTCGTTCCCGAAAACCGGCTGCGCCTGTACGACATGCGCGAGGTGATCGAGACCCTGGCCGATCGTGACTCGATCCTCGAGTTGCGCCGTCAGTTCGGCGTCGGCGTCATCACCGCCTTTATCCGTATCGAAGGCCGACCGATGGGCGTGATTGCCAATAATCCGCACCATCTGGCGGGTGCGATTGATTCGGATGGGGCCGACAAGGGTTCGCGGTTTATCAAGCTCTGCGATGCCTTCGACATTCCGGTGCTCAGCCTGATGGACTGTCCCGGCATCATGGTCGGGCCAGACCATGAACGCACCGCGCTGGTTCGTCACAGTGTGCGGATGTTCAATGCCGGCGCCAACATGAGCACGCCGCTGTTCGGCGTCATCGTGCGCAAGGCCTACGGTCTTGGCGTGCAGGCGATGTGCGGGGCAAGCGCCCTGGTGGGCTTTTTCACGGTCGCCTGGCCGACCGCCGAATTCTCGGGCATGAACATCGAGGGCGCGGTCAAGCTTGGCTATCGCAAGGAGCTGGCCGCCATCGACGATCCCGAGCTGCGGCGCGCCGAATTCGACCGGCGCGTGGCGCAGGCCTATGACACCGCCAAGGCGGTGAATGCGGCGGCGGGCGGTGGTCTGGATGATGTGATCGATCCGGCCGATACCCGCGACTGGATCGCCAACAGCCTGCGACGGCTGCCGCCGGTGCCTGAGCGCACCACCAAAAAATATCCTTTCATCGATACCTGGTAGGTGCGCATCGACGCACTGTCCGGCAGCCATTCAAGGGAGACAGACGAATGAGCGCGCAAGCCACGATCAATTCGGTCCTCGGGCCGCTCACCCCCGATCAGATCGGCTTCACCCTGATGCACGAGCATGTCATGGTCGCGGCCAGCGGCCTGTACCAGGCCTATCCCGATCTGCTCGGTCGCGGGCCCGAGGCGCGTGCGGTCGAAAGTCTTCATCGCGCCAAAGAAGCCGGCATCCGGACGATCGTCGATTGCACCACCTTCGATCTCGGCCGCCATGCGCCACTGCTGCGCTCGGTTGCGAAAGCGTCAGGCGTGAACATCATCAATGTCACCGGCTGGTGGCTCGATGTGCCGCGCTTTCTGCAGGGGGTCGGCCCCAACCAGATGGCCCGCGAGTTTGTGCGCGATATCACCGAGGGTTTTCGCGGCACCGACATCAAGGCCGGCTTTCTGAAGTGCGCGGCCGACATCGACGGCGTGACCCGACCGCTTGAGACCATGGCGCGTGCGGTGGCCCGCGCGCACGGCGAGACCGGTGTGCCGATCATGGTCCATTCGCATCCCGGCACGCAGCTGGCCCGTCGCCAGATTGCGATCTTCAAGGAAGAGGGGGTCGACCTCACCCGGGTCAAGATCGACCACTCCAACGACACCACCGATACCGAGTATCTGAAGTGGATTCTCGATCAGGGCTGCTTTCTCGGGCTCGATCGCTATCCGGGGCGCCTGGTGAGTGCCAGCATGCGCACCATCACGATGAAGCAACTGATCGACCAGGGCTATGGCGATCGCCTGTGCCCCTCGCATGACTGCATCTGCATCTCGGTCCATAACGAGCGCCCCGATGGCACGGTGCCCGACGAGCACGACTACTACCTGCACAACACCGATCAGTACCTCTACATTCACCGCAAGGTGATTCCGCATCTGAAAGAACTCGGCACCAGCGATGCCGAGATCACGCGTCTGTTCGTTGACAATCCGCGCCGTTTTCTCTTTGGTGCCTGATGGCCGATTCCCCGATACAACAGCGTTTTGATCCGGCTTTTCGCACGGCGCTCGTCGATGGGCTGAAAGGCTTCGAGCGCTACCAGCCGGTGCGTGATCCGGCAGTGGTGCTCAAGCGGGCCGCGGTCTGCATCACGCTGATCGATGCTGATACCGGTGCTGGGGCTGGCGCCGCTGCAGGTGCCGATCATCAGGCAGCCTTCGTGCTCACGCGCCGCGCGCGCGGATTGCGCAACCATGGTGGCCAGTGGGCATTGCCCGGTGGCCGGCTCGATGCCGGCGAGACCGCGCAGCAGGCGGCCTTGCGTGAGCTGCACGAGGAGGTCGGGCTCGAATTGCCTGAGGATGCCGTGCTCGGTCTGCTCGACGACTATCCGACGCGTTCGGGCTATCTGATTACGCCGGTGGTGGTCTGGGCGGGCGACAACGCCAGCATGGTGGCCAACCCCGACGAGGTGGCCGCCATCCATCGTATCGGGCTTGAGCAGATCCTCGCGCCCGATGCGGTCGATTTCGTATCCATCCCCGAGAGCGACCGGCCGGTGGTGCGACTGCGCATCAACGACGATCGCATTCATGCGCCGACCGCCGCCGTGCTCTATCAGTTTCGGGAACTGATCGCCGGCCGCCAGACCCGGGTTCACGAACTCGAACAGCCGACCTTCGCATGGCGATGACCGACTCAACCGAGGCGCCGCCCTTCGACGGCCTGAAGGTCATCGATTGCGCAAGCTTCGTGGCTGGGCCGGCCGCAGCCACCATCCTGTCGGACTTCGGTGCCGAGGTGATCAAGATCGAGCCGCTCGAGGGCGATCCTTATCGCACGCTGCTGCCCGGTGAGACCTATCCCTGGGAACTCGATTCGCGCAACAAGCAAAGCGTGGCGATTGATCTCAAGCATCCCGAAGGTCTGGCGGTGCTCTACCGGCTGGTGCGACAGGCCGATGTCTTCGTCACCAATTTTCCGCTGGGTGCACGCAAGCGTCTGAAGATCGACCACGACACGCTGGCGCCGGTCAATCCGCGCCTGATCTATGCCTCACTCACCGCCTATGGCGAGACCGGCCCGGAGGCCGAAAAGACCGGTTTCGACAGCACCGCCTATTGGGCACGCTCGGGTCTGATGGACCTGGTCAAGCCCGAGCACAGCTCACCGCCAAGCCGCTCGGTGATTGCGATGGGCGACCATCCGACCGCGGTGGCGCTCTATGCCGCGATTGCCACTGCGCTTTATCGCCGTGAACGCACCGGGCGTGGCGGGCTGGTCAGCTCATCGCTGATTGCCAATGGCTTGTGGGCCAACAGCGTGTTGACGCAGGCGGCGCTCGCCGGCATCAGTATTCCTGATCGTCAGCCGCGAACACACAACCCCAATCCGCTGTCCAATGTCTATCGCTGTCGCGACGACCGTTGGCTCAACCTTGCGGTGCTCAATGATCGGCAGTACCCGGTGCTGTGCCGACTGCTGGGCCACGAGGCGCTGATCGACGATCCGCGCTATGTCAGTCAGGCCGCGCGCCATGCCAACAACATTGCCCTGATCGCGGTGTTCGACGAAGCCTTTCTCACGCGCAAGCGCGATGAGTGGTGTCAGCTGTTCGAGCGTGACGGCATCACGCATGCCCCGATCAGCACGGTCCACGATCTGCCGCATGATGCGCAGCTGCTGGCCAGCGGCGTGATCGTGCCCTTTGCCGATGGTTCGGGCATGACGGTGAGCAGCCCGATCGGGCTGGGCGCTGCTGCCAGAGTCGCGCCGGTGCCGGCGCCCACCAAAGTCGGTCAGCACACCGAGGCGGTGCTGCTGGGCAGCGGCTATTCGATCGAGGAGATCGCGTCGCTCAGGCGTCTGGGTGTGCTGGCAGGCTGAAACACGACATCAGCCGTGTCGCTGGCCGGCGCCGGTGACCGCAAGGCTCAGTCGGCCAGCCAGCTGCCGCTCTTGCCGCCGTGCTTTTCCAGCAGCTTCACATCGGTGATGGTCATGCCGCGATCGGTCGCCTTGAGCATGTCGTAGACCGTGAGCAGGCCGACCTGAACCGCAGTGAGCGCTTCCATCTCGACCCCGGTGCGGCCTTCGCATTCGACGGTTGCCGAACACACGACGGCGCAGCCCGCCTCGTCCATCGAGAGCTCGACCGCCACGCGCGTGAGCGCGATCGGGTGGCACAGCGGGATGAGGTCGGCGGTGCGTTTGGCACCCTGAATCGCGGCAATTCGGGCAATCCCCAGGACATCGCCTTTTTTGGCATGGCCAGCGCGCACCAGTTCAAGCGTGGCCGGCTGCATGAGGATGCGTCCCTGCGCGATCGCGCGTCGCTGGGTGACGGCTTTGCTGCCGACATCGACCATGTGCGCCTGACCCGCGGCGTCGAAATGCGTTAATGGGGAGATCGATGGCGGTATGGGCGCAGAAGGCTTCGACATGGCGGGCCTATCATAGCAACATGGTCGAACCGATCCGTTCCAAGCCCCGTCGCTGGCCTGCGTCCGCGTTGAGTGTGGTGCTGGCCGTGTTGCTCACGATCATGCCGGTGTCATCGACGGCTCAGTTTGAAAACCTGCCCAAGCTGGGTGCCGCATCGGGAGACGAGTTGTCGGCCGCGGCAGAGCGCAGGCTCGGTGAGACCATCATGCGGCAGATCCGACGCGATCCGGCCTATCTCGACGATGCCGAACTGGTTGACTACCTGAATCAGCTCGCGCAGCCCCT
>Ga0114972_10001533_pt1 | contig 17372 bp, 18 predicted proteins | sample M_140807_EF_Meta_FD_87354 | JGI IMG/M metagenome (GOLD analysis project Ga0114972, IMG submission 87354) | Freshwater microbial communities from Lake Montjoie, Canada to study carbon cycling - M_140807_EF_MetaG | ecosystem: Environmental > Aquatic > Freshwater > Lake | place: Lake Montjoie... | reverse complement strand
GAGGGAAAGGCGGGTGAATGACTTGTGCACTTGGTTCCTCCTGTGGAGCTGGTGCGAGAGGAAGAATGCCGGGCACCGGCGGCAGCAGAAGGGCGGCGCGAAGGTATCTTGAGGGCGGGTGCGGCGAAGCCGTGGCGATGAAGGCAAGGCGCCATAATCCACCTCCGCAGAGACGAAAAAGGGGCCCGAAGGCCCCCTCCACGCCCGTTTTCGGCAACCGGCTATTTCTGCTGCGGCGCGTAATGCGGCTGGGGTTGCGGCGTGGTGATCACGCCAGCGGCGCCACCCACCAGCGCGCCCACCCCGGCACCGATGGCCGCGCCCTGGCCACCGCCGGCAATCGCGCCAATGGCGGCACCAGAACCCGCGCCGATCAGCGCGCCGCCCAGGGCGCGCTGCGTCGGGTCATTGGGGTTGGTGCAGGCGGAGGTCGCCAGGGCGGTCAGAAGAGCGGCTGGCAGGGCGAGTTTGCGGAACATGACTATTTCCTTTTGCGACCATATTGGGCGGTCCATCACTACCATGAAACGCCGGAATACCCCGAGGGTTGCCGCTGTTGCGAACGGCGCCCTCACCCGGCATGGTCGCACCATCCTGCGCCGAAAAGAGAGCAAAGCCATGACCCAGAATCTGCCTCCCCTATTGTTGATCGGCTGCGGCAAGATGGGTGGCGCCATGCTGGCGGGCTGGCTGGAGCAGGGGCTGCCGGCTGGGAGCGTGGTGGTGGAGCCCCACGCGGCCGCCACCGCCGCTTTTTCCGGCCGGGTGCGCGTGGTGGCCTCCATCGCCGAGATCCCGACGGGCTTTGCGCCCACTGCGGTGATTCTGGCCACCAAGCCGCAGGAGGCGCCGAATGTGCTGCCGCTGCTGGCGCCGCTGGTGGCAGGCGCGCCGGTCTTCATCTCGATCATGGCCGGGCGCAATATCGCCGGCATGGCGGCGGTGCTGGGCGGTGCCGCGCGGATCGTGCGCGCCATGCCCAATACCCCGGCCGCCATCAGGCAGGGTTTTACCGTCGCCTGCGCCGGGCCCGGCGTTTCCGCCGAACAGCGGGCGCTGACCGACCGGCTGCTGACCGCGATCGGCGAGGCCGCCTGGGTCGAGGATGAGGCGCTGATCGACCCCGTCACCGCCGTCTCCGGTGGCGGGCCGGCCTATGTCTTCCTGCTGGCCGAGGTGATGGAGGCTGCGGCCATTGCCCAGGGCCTGCCGGCCGAGCTCGCGCGGCGCATGGCGCGCAGCACCGTGGCGGGCAGCGGGGCGCTGCTGGCCGCCAGCACCGAGGATGCCGGCCAACTGCGCCGCAACGTCACCAGCCCCAAGGGCACCACCGAGCGCGCACTGGCCGTTCTGATGGCAGAATGGCCGGACAGCATGGACCGCGCCATTGCCGCGGCCACGGCGCGTTCGCGCGAATTGGCCGGCTGAGCTGCCCAATTGCGCGCCAAAGCAAGCACAGGGCGATCATGAGCCCACCGCCAGCCGGCTTGCGCCGTGGGCCTTACCGGCGCCACCTAGGGGCGTAACGGATCAGGAATGTGATGATGGATGTGGGTGTCTTCCTGCCGATCGGCAATAATGGCTGGCTGATTTCCTCGACATCGCCGCAATACATGCCGACCTTCGAACTGAACCGCGCGGTGACGCTGGCCGCGGAAAAATACGGCTTCGAATTCGCCCTCTCGATGATCAAATTGCGCGGCTTTGGCGGCCCCTCGGAATATTGGGACCATAATCTCGAGAGTTTCACCCTCATGGCGGGGCTGGCCTCGATCACCACGCGGATCAAACTCTTCGCCTCGGCGGCGGTGCTGACCATTCCGCCGGCGGTGCTGGCACGCATGGCGGTGACCATCGATGCCATCGCCCCCGGGCGCTTTGGCGTGAACATCGTATCGGGCTGGCAGAAGGCCGAGTATGAGCAGATGGGCATCTGGCCGGGCGAGGTGCATTTCGCCCGCCGCTACGATTATTGCGGCGAGTATGTGCAGGTGATGCGCGATGTCTGGGCCAGCGGCGTGTCCAATCACAAGGGTGATTTCTTCACCATGACCGATTGCCGGGTCAGCCCCCGGCCGGCCCAAGGCATCGAGGTTATCTCGGCCGGGCAGAGCAATCGCGGCATGCAATTCGCCTCGGAATACGCCGATTTCAACTTCATCTCGGCCGGCGGGATCAATGATGTCGCCCAGGTGCGGCCGCATACTGAGCGGCTCTTGGCCGCCAATGCGGCAGCCGGGCGCGAATGCCGCGCCATGCTGCTGCTGATGATCATCGCCGATGAGACCGACGAGGCAGCGATGGCCAAATGGGACCACTACGTCGAGGGCACCGATCTGGAGGCGCTGAACTGGCGCGATAGCCAGGCCGCCGCCGATGTGAAGGCCGAGGCGCATTCCACCGTGGGCCGCATGATCCGCTCCGACCGGGTGCCGACCAATTTGATGCGCCTCATCGGCAGCTATGCCACGGTGGCGGGGCAGCTTGATGAGTTGGCAACCATCCCCGGCCTGCGCGGCGTGATGGTCACCTTCGATGATTACCTGATCGGCATGGAGCAATTCGGCACACGCATCCAGCCGCTGATGGCCTGCCGGGCCGGCCGCGGCTGAGGGCTTGGCGATTGGGCGATGAAGGGGCAGGGTGAGGGAAGGCTAGGCCTGAAGGAAATCGGCATGCTTTCGCCCGTCACGCGCCAGGTGGTGTTCATCAATGCGGCGCATCTGTTCACCCATTACTCGCTGCTGATCCTGGCCACTGCCACGCTGGCCATGGTGCAGCAGCAGCCGGAGATTTTCGGCCAGGATTATGGGCCGCTGATCGCCATCGGCACCGGCATGTTCGTGGCCTATGGCCTGCTGGCGCTGCCGATGGGCTGGCTGTCGGCGCGGCTGGGGCGCAAGGCGCTGATGGTGGCGTATTTTTGCGGCGCGGGCGCTGGCATGGCGCTGGCCGGCACCGCGCAATCACCCATGGTGCTGGGGCTCTGGCTGGGGGTGATGGGGGCGTTTTCGGCGATTTATCACCCCATCGGCACCTCCATCATCGTCGAAGCCGGGGGTGACCGGGTGGGCCGCGCGGTGGGCATCAATGGGGTTTTTGGCAATCTGGGCGTGGCGCTGGCGCCATTATGCACCGGCCTCATCGCCTGGAAATTCGGCTGGCAATGGGCCTTCATCGCGCCCGGGGTGCTCTGCGTGGCTTTGGGCCTGCTTTATGCGCTGGAGCCGGGTTTTGATGCCTCCCAGGTGAAGGGCACAAAACCCTTTCCGGCGATTCCGCGGGTGCTGGTGCGCCGGGCGGTGGTGGTGCTCATGCTCATCGCCATGGTCTCGGGGCTGGTGTTCAACGCCTTCACCCTGCTGCTGCCCAAGCTGATGGAGGAGCGCCTGACCAATGCGCCGGAGCTTTTGCCGGTGGTGGCAGTGCTGGCCTTCGCGGCGACCATTTGCGGCGGCATCACCCAATACACGGTGGGCCATTGGATCGACCGGCGGACGCTCAAGCAGGTCTTCATGCCACTCGCCTTCGCGCTGGTGCCCAGCCTTTTGCTGCTCTCCTTCCTCGATGGCTGGCCAGTGCTGGTATTCTCTGCCGTGGCGGCGGCGGCCATCTTTGGCCAGGTGACGGTGAATGAGACGATGACGGCGCGCTACGTGGCGCCAGAGTTGCGCACGAGGCTCTATTCCATCCGCTTCACAGTGGGGTTTTTGGGCGCGGCGGCGGCCTCGCCCTTGGTGGGCATGCTGCACAGCGCCTCGGGCAGCCTGGGGCTGTCGATGCTGGTGCTGGCCGGCGTGGCGGCGGTGACGCTGGTCTGCGCCCTGGCCTTCCCCGATCGGCGGGAGGAATTGCAGCCGGAGCTTTGGGCCGTTTCGCCAGAGGCGCAGCCGGCGGAATAACCTAACCTTACCCTGGAAGCGTCCAGGGCTCCTCATTCACCGCCGCCACCCGCCAATCCGGCCCGGTCTTCTCCAGCCGGGTCAGGCCCAGATTCTTGATGCTGAACAGCAGCGCCTGATGCGGCGTGATGCCCATGGCATGCGCCAGCGCGGCACGGATCGAGCCACCATGCGCCACGATCACCACATCGCCACCCGCCTGCTCCTCGGCCAAGCGCTCCAGCACCGGGCCCACCCGGGCCACGACATGGGCGAAACTCTCGCCGCCCGGCGGCTCCTCTTCGGCGGCATGCGGCCAGAAGGGGTGCGGCGGGTGGCGCAGGCGCTCAACCAGCGCCTCATGCACAATGCCCTGCCACTCGCCCAGATGCTGCTCGGCCAGATCAGGCTCCTCTTCCAGCGGCTGGGCCGGGTAGCCGCCGGCAAAGATCGCCGCCGCCGTTGCCTTGGTGCGGGCCAATTGCGATGTCACCCAGCGGCTACCCGGCGGCAGCCTGGCCGCCAGCCAGCGATACAGCACCGCCTCCTGCCGCAGCGCCATCTCGCACAGCGCCACATCCATGCTGCCGTAAAGGATGGTGCGTGCTGCCGGGGTGACGATGGCGTGGCGGATGAGGAAAAAGCGGGTGGTGTGCATTACCCTGGCGTGGCGCGGTGGCGGCGCGGGGTCAAGGGGGCGCTCAGCCCTCCTCCAACCCCACCAGCCCGCGGGCAAATTCGCGGGCATCGAAGGGCCGCAAATCTTCCGCCTTCTCGCCCACCCCCACCATATGCAGCGGGATGGCGAATTCCTGCGCCAGCGCCACCACCACACCGCCCTTGGCCGAGCCATCGAGTTTGGTGACCGCAATGCCGGTGACATCCACCATCTCGCCGAAGATTTTCGCCTGCTGCACGGCGTTCTGGCCGGTGGTGGCGTCGAGCACCAGCAGCACGGAATGCGGCGCGGTCTCATCCACGCGCTTGATGACGCGCACCACCTTACGCAGCTCGTCCATCAGCGCCGTCTTGTTGTGCAGCCGGCCGGCGGTGTCGATCAGCAGGATGTCATAGCCCTCGGCCCGCGCCTGGGTGAGGGCATCAAAGGCCAGGCCCGCAGCGTCACCACCATGCTTCGCGGCGGCGACGACGGTGGCGCCGGTGCGCTCGCCCCAGATCTGCAATTGTTCGACCGCGGCAGCGCGGAAGGTATCACCGGCGGCAAACATGACCCGCTTACCCTCGGCCACATATTGCTGGCCGAGCTTGGCGATGGTGGTGGTCTTGCCCACGCCATTCACGCCCACCACCAGCACCACATGCGGGGCATGGCTGGTATCGATCGGCATGGGCCGGGCGACGGGGGCGAGAATGGCGGCGATCTCCCCGGCCAGCGCCTCTTTCACCTCCTCAGGCGAGACTTCGCGGCCAAAGCGGGTGCGGCGGAAGCTCTGCACGATGCGGGAAGAGGCAGCGACACCGAGATCGGCGGTGATCAGCGTCTCCTCCAACTCCTCCAGCGCCGCATCATCCAGCTTGCGCTTGGTGAAGGCGGCGGTGATGCCATCGGTCAGGCGGGCGGTGCTGCGGGCCAGTCCAGCCTTGAGGCGGCCGAAAAAGCCCGGGGCTGGCTGGGGTGCCGGTTCGGCCGCCGGGGGGGCCAAAGGCACGACCTCGGGCGGTGTAGCGCCGCCGCCGGTCAGCTTTCCCCAAAGGTCACGCAACGCCATTCTGGGCCTCCTCGGCGAGCAGCACCGCGCCATCGGCACCCACCACCCGCAGCGCGCGTAGAGCACCGCGCGGCACCTCGCCGCTGGTCAGGCGCAGGCGCAGGCCCTGGGCGGTGGTGGCTTCGGTCATGGAATCAAAAATCGCCTGCTCGATGCAACCGATGCGCGCGGCGGCGGCAGCATGGGCGTGGCGCTGGCCGGCGGCGCGCAGGGCAGCGGCGCGCGCGGCGACCACCGGCGGGGCCAGGGCCGGCAGCCGGGCCGCCGCGGTGCCGGGGCGGGCGGAATAGGGGAAGACATGCAGTTGGGCCGGGCGCAGCGCCTCGATCAGCGCGAGGGAGGCGGCGTGATGGCCCTCCTCCTCGGTGGGGAAGCCGGCGATGAGGTCGGCGCCGAGTGCCATGTCGGGGCGGGCGGCGCGGGCGGCCTTGGCCAGTTCGGGCACGGTATCCGGGCCATGGCGGCGGCGCATACGCTTGAGGATCAGCCCATCGCCATGCTGCGCTGAGAGATGCAGGAAGGGTGCCAGCCGCGGCTCATCGCGCCACAGCGCCAGCATATCCGCGCCCACCGCTGCGGGGTCGAGCGAGGAGAGCCGCAGCCGCGCCAGCCCGGGCACGCCGAGGCAGGCCCGCACCAGGGCCGCGAGCCCGGCCGCGCCATCCTGCCAACTGGCGAGGTCCACGCCGGTCAGGATCACCTCCTGCTGGCCGCGCGCCACCGCCTGCCTTGTGGCGCCCAGCACATCATCCAGCGCCCATGTGCGGGAGGGGCCGCGCGCCAGGCGGATGACGCAAAAGGTGCAGTGATGGTCACAGCCCTGCTGCACCTCCAGAAAGGCGCGTGCCCGGGTTCGGGTGGCGGCGGGAGGCGTGGGGGTTTCCGGCGCGCCCCAGCTTTGCGGTTGCAGCTTCTCCGGGTTGCCCAGCACGCGGGTGACGCCGGGCAGCGCCGCCCAGCTTGCCGGGGCCAGCGTGGCAGCGCAGCCGGTCACGATGATCGGCCGGCCCGGCGCCTCGCGCGCGGCGCGGCGGATGGCCTGGCGGGCCTGGGATTCCGCCTCGGCGGTGACGGCGCAGGTATTGACGATCAGCGCATGGGACAGCCCACCCGCCGCTGCCAGGCTGGCCATGGTATCGGCCTCGGCGCTGTTCAGCCGGCAGCCGAAGGCAAGGGTTTCAGGCGGCGACAAGGCGCGCCCCATCCAACTCGCCCAGGAAGGACAGCGCGGTGGGGCCTTCCATCAGCACATGGCCATCCTCGCGCCAGGTGATGGTGAGGGTGCCGCCGGGCAAATGCACCCGCGCCCGCCGCCCGGTCAGGCCGCGCCGATGCGCATTCACCAAGGTGGCGCAGGCGCCCGAGCCGCAGGCCATGGTCATGCCCGCGCCACGCTCCCACATCACGAGACGGATTTCCTCCGGCCCCAGAATCTGGGCGAAGCCGATATTGGCGCGGTCAGGGAAGAGTGCGTCACGCTCCAGCACCGGGCCACGCCCCGCCACATCCACGCCGGCGAGATCGGCCACGAAGAAGGTGGCGTGCGGGTTGCCCATGGAACAGGCCGCCGGGTCGCCCGCCAGCGGCAAATGCAGCGTATCCATTGCCTGTGCCAGCGGCACCTCGGCCCAGCCCAGCCGGGCCGGGCCCATATCGGCCTCGATCAGCCCATCCGCGGTCGCGCGCACCGGCAGCAGGCCCGAGATGGTCTGCACCACCGCGTGGTCGCGGCCGGTTTCGTCGAAAATAATGCGGGCGACGCAGCGTGTGGCATTGCCGCAGGCGCCCGCCTCGCTGCCATCGGGATTGAGGATGCGCATGAACACATCAGCCTCGGCCGTGGGCTCGAGGCGAATGATCTGCTCGGCACCCACGCCCAAATTGCGGTCGGCCAGCCATCGCGCCCCCTGGGGGGTGATGGGCGGCAATTCGGCCTGTCGGGCATCAAGGATGACGAAGTCATTGCCCGCGCCATGCATCTTGCGAAAGGTTATACGCATGCAACGCATATAGGCCGCGCCGCCCGCCCGCGCTATGTGGCGGGAATGATCAGGGCTTTTCTCGTGCTGACGCTGCTGCTGGCAGGCTGTGGCAACCGGTATTCCGCCAATGAATACGCCACCCGCGCGGTGCAGCAGGCCAACCGCACCGAACAGGGCGTGGTGGCCGGCTTCCGCCGCATTCAGATCGCGGCGGATGGCACCACCGGTGCCGCTGCCGGCGCTGCGGCCGGCGGCGTGCTGGGCAGCACCACCCCGGGCAACCGCGTGGCCGAGGCGCTGGGCGCCGTGGGTGGTGCCCTGGTGGGCGGCCTGATCGGCAGCGCCGCCGAGCGCGCGGCCAATAGCGGCGACGGCGTTGAATATGTGGTGCGCAAACGCAATGGCGAGTTGGTGAGCGTGGTGCAGCGCGACCTGGTGCCGCTGGAGGTGGGCGCGCGCGTTCTTGTGATCGAGGGCGCGCAGGCGCGGATCGTACCGGACTACACAGTGCCTGCGCCCGAAGCTGGACCTGGTCCTGCGCCTGCACCGGCGGCACCCAGCGCGACGCCACCCAGCACCACATCCCAGCAGCCTGACGAAGCACCGGATTTGGGCATCGCGCCAGCGCAGTTGCTGCGGGAATTGCCGGGCTGGATGGGTGACGGGCCGGCACTGCAGACCTTGCCCGGGCTTGTAACCCCCCGCCAAAGGTCGATCTGACCACAGCGCGCCATTGGCCGGCACTGCGATTGCGCTTGCATTGCGCATATAGGCCTCGACATGGTGTGGGCATGACACTGATCGAGCGGGCAAAAGCCATTATTCTCTCGCCGGCCAGTGAATGGCCGGTCATCGCCGCCGAACCCAACGACGCGACGGGGCTTTATCTCCGCTATGCGGTGCCACTGGCGGCGGCCTCGGCGCTGGCCAGCTTTATCGGCCTGTCGATGATCGGGCGAATGCTGGGCTATGCCGGCGGCCTGGGCTGGGCGCTGGGCAGCAGCGTGATGGGCTTCATCTTCTCCATGATCAGCCTTTTCGTCATCGCCAGGCTGGCCGCCTTCCTGGCACCGAAATTCGGTGGCGTGGCGGATGAGGGCGCGGCACTCAAGCTGGTGATCTATGCCAATACGCCGGGCTGGGTGGCCTCACTGTTCTTTATTGTGCCGCCACTGGGATTTCTGGCGCTGCTCGGGCTTTGGGGGATTTATGTCTTCTGGCTGGGCGTGGGGCCGTTGCTGCATGTGCCGCCGGAGCAGAAATTCACCTATGTGCTGGCGCTCGCCGCCGCGGCCATCGTGCTGAACCTGATCATTTCCGCCCTTCTGAACTGAGGTGCTGGCGCAGCCGCGCGAAACGCGCCAGCCTTGCCCGCAATCAGGGACCAGGGAAACGGATCAATGACAACACGCAGGAATTTCTTTGGCGGAGTGGCGTTCTGCGGCTGCGGGCTGCTGGCGGATGCCCATGCCCAGCCGCGCCGCCAGGCGGTGGCTGTGGAGGGAAGGCCGGTTCGCACGATTGATGTGCACGCCCATTGCATCTTCACCGAGACCGCGGCCCGGCTGGGGCCAGAGGCCGCCACCCCGGCCTCGCCCGTGCGCGGCGCGAATGAGGTGGCGATCAACGTCGCCCAGCGCTTCGCCGCCATGGATGCGCAGAAGGTCGATATGGAGGTGCTCTCGGTCAATCCCTATTGGTACAACAAGCCGCGCGACCTCGCGGCCGAGATTGTGCGGCTGAACAATGAGCACATGGCCGCCCTCTGCGCCGCCCATCCCGACCGTTTCGCCGGCTTCTGCGCGCTGACGCTGCAGGACCCGCAGCTTGCGGTGCGCGAACTGGAATTGGCAGTGCGCCAGCAAGGCCTGAAGGGTGCTGCCATTGGTTGCGATTTCAACGGTGTGGCCTTTGCCGACCCGCGCTTCCACCCGATTTGGGCCAAGGCAGAGGAGCTGGGCTGCGCGCTCTTCCTGCACCCGCTGGGCGTGCCCGAATTGGCGGCGCGGACGCGCGGCAATGGCTGGCTGGCCAATACCGTGGCCTTCCCGACCGAGACCACCCTGGCGCTGTCACACCTCATCTTCTCCGGCACGCTGGACCGTTTCCCGGGGCTGATCGTGATCTCGGCGCATGGCGGCGGCTATCTGCCCTCCTATGCTGACCGGATGGACCATGCCTGCATGGTGAACCCCAGCGGCTGCGACGCCTCCATCACGCTGCGCAAGAAGCCCAGCGAGTATCTGAACCAGATGTATTTCGACAGCCTGGTCTTCAGCCCCGAGGCGCTGCGCCATTTGGCGGCGCAGGTGGGGCCCGGGCAACTCATGCTGGGCAGCGACTATCCCTTCCCCTGGCAGCTGAACCCAGTGGACCATGTGATGGCGACCGATACGCTGAGCGCGCAGCAGAAGGCCGATATCCTGGGCAATACCGCAGCACGGGTGCTGAAAATCACCGGCTAAAGCAGCCCCTCCCGCCGGAAGCTGGTCCATCGGCCATTGCCCAGGATCAGATGGTCATGGACCACGATCTCCAGCACGGCGGCCGCCCCCTTCACCGCCGCCGTCATCTCGATATCGGCGCGCGAGGGCGTGGGGTCGCCGCTGGGGTGGTTGTGCACCAGGATCAGCGCAGTGGCGTGCAGTTCCAGCGCCCGTTTCACCACCTCCCGGGGATAGACCGGGGTGTGGTTCACCGTGCAGCGGGCCTGCGCCTCATCGGCAATGAGGCGGTTCTTGCTGTCGAGGAAAAGCACACGGAACTGCTCGATCTTCTCGCGTGAGAGGGCGGCGGTGAGGTAGCCCATCAGCCTCTCCCAATTGTTCAGCAGCGGCTGTTCCAAAAGCTCGGCCTGCATCATCCGCATGGCGGCGGCCTGGACGATCTTCACCGCGGCCGCGGCATGCAGGCCGATATCGGGGGCGGCCATCAGCGCATCAGGCGGCGCCGCCAGCACCTTGGCAAAACTGCCGAAGCGGTTGATCAGTGCCTTGGCCAGAGGCTTGGTATCGCCATCGCGGAAGGCGGCGAAGAGGAGCATTTCCAACACCTCATAATCCGCCAGCGCTTCCGGCCCGCGCCCCAGCAGCTTTTCGCGCATGCGCTGCCGATGGCCATAGGGGCCGGTGCTGGGAAAGGGTTTTTCGCCCATCGGCAGCCCATCCGGCCGGGGCGGGGCCGGGGGTGCTTCCAGATAGGCCTCGGGGGGCGCGAAAGGCCGCTCGGCCACATCGACGCGCGTCGCCTTGAAGCGCGGCGTGACCTCCCGCATGCCGCCCCGTTTTGGGGCGGCGAGTGATGTCTGATTTTCAGACAACTCCGGCTTAGACAAATGGACCGCCCTTGCAACCTGGGCGGGTATTCCCACACCGATCCATGATCGGTCAATTATTTGTTAACCAAACACGCCGGGATCAGACCTGGTTGATCAGCGTCTCGCCAGCCAAATAGCGGTCGAGGTTGCGGCGGAAATAATCAGCCGCGCGGGCCAGATTGCCGGCAGCAGGCCCGGCGGCATGCGGCGAGACCAGGGTATTCGGCGCATCCCACCACGGGCTTTGTGGCGGCAGCGGCTCCAATTCGAAAACATCGACATAGGCGCCGCGCAGATGGCCGCTGTGCAAAGCCGCCAGCGCGGCCGCCTCATCCATCACGCCGCCGCGCGCTACATTGATGATATGGGCCCCTTTCGGCAGCGCCGCGATGGCCTCGGCACTGGCGAGGTTGCGGGTGATATCGCTGATCGGGCAGCACAGGCAGAGCCAATCCGTGCCCGGCAACAGCGCCGCCAGATCCGCATAGCGGCCGGCCGAGAGAAAACCCGGCGGCGGCACATCACGCGCATTGCGGGACAGCCCATGCACTTTCAGCCCAATCGCGGCCAGCAGGCGCCCCACCTCATTGCCCACCGGACCCAGCCCCACCACCGTGGCGGTCTGGCCTTGCAAATCGGGGGGGAAAGGCATGGTGACCGGGCGCCATTCCCGCTTGGATTGCGCATCCATCCAACCCAGAAAACCACGTGAGAGCATCATCACGCAGCCCACGGCGCTTTGCGCCACGCCCAGCGCATTGGCGCCGGCCGAGGTGGTGACCCGCACGCCGCGCGCCATCAGCGCCTTGTATTGCGGCCGGTCCACCCCGGCGGAATTCACATGCAGCCATTGCAGCCCGGGCTCGGCCGCCAATGCCGCGACGAAACCGGCGAAACCCGGCGCCGGCGTGTCCCGCGCGCCACCCATATTGAGATCGCGCGAGACGAAGGCGATATCGAAGGGGCCTGGCGTTTCACCCACCCGGAACACCACCGGCGTCACCCCCGCCGGCAAGGGGCTGGCCAGCGCCAGCGCCGGTTCCGAAATCAATAGCCGCATATGCAAAACCCTCAGAAATCGCTGACGCGGCCCTTCCGCTCCCAATCATTGTAGCGTGTTGGCTCGGGGCCGGTAGGGCCACCATCCTCGATCGCTGGCGGCGAATAGGGCCGCTTGGGGCGGTTGAGAATTGTCAGCGGTGGCGCGGTGCGCGGTGCGCCTTTCGGTTCCACCGTGGGTTTCGGCTCTTGTTCTTCATGCTCCATCCACCCCATGTGCCATGCTGGTCCGATTGAGCAAGAGGCGCCTTCCATGGGTGGCTATGTCCGCACCTTCATCCTGCTGGCCGCGCTGAGCGCGATTTTCGGCGCGGTGGGCTATGCCATTGGCGGCGGCGGGGGCGCGGTCATCGCGCTGCTGATGGCGGCGGGCATGAACCTCTTTGCCTGGTGGGGCAGCGCGAGCGCGGTGCTGCGGATGAACAATGCCCAGAAGGTGAGTGAGGCCGAGGCGCCGCGCCTGCACGCCATGGTCCACCAATTGGCCGAGCGTGCTGGCATCCCCATGCCAGCACTCTACGTGATCCATGAGGACCAGCCCAATGCCTTTGCCACCGGGCGTGGCCCGGCAGACGCTGCGGTGGCGGTGAATTCCGGCCTGATCGACCTGATGGATGAGCGCCAGGTGGCCGGCGTGGTCGCGCATGAATTGGCCCATATCAAGCATCGCGACACGCTGGTGATGAGCATCGCCGCCACCTTGTCGGGCGCCATTGGCATGCTGGCACAATTCGGCGGGATGTTTGCCATGCGCGGGCGCGACGGCCAGCGTAACAGCAACCCCATTGCCGGCCTGCTGCTGATCATTCTGGGGCCGATCGCCGCCTCCATCGTCCAAATGGCGATCAGCCGTGCCCGCGAATACGAGGCCGACCGCGAAGGCGCTGAGATCTGCGGCGACCCCGAATGGCTGGCCGGCGCGCTGGAACGGCTGGAAACCTACGCCGCCCGCGCCGTGAATGAGGGCGCCGAAGCCAACCCCGCCACCGCCCATATGTTCATTATCAACCCGCTCTCCGGCGGCGGGTTGCGCGGGCTCTTCACCACCCATCCGCCCACGGCCGAACGGGTGGCCCGGCTGCGGGCAATGCGCAGCAACGGCGGGGCGGTGCTCGATGCAGCGCCCCGGCCCACGGCCAGCCCTTGGGCGGTTCCAGGGCGGCGCAATCCTTGGGGGTAAGCCGCACGCCCTGCCCTGCGGATATGGCGGCGCGGCCCCGCCCAGGGCATGCTTCGCCGCATGGCCAAGGATAAAATCCGCTTCGTCTGTCAGAGCTGCGCCGCGGCGCATGCCAAGTGGCAGGGCCGTTGCGATGCCTGCGGCGAGTGGAACACGCTAGTCGAGGAAGCGCCCGCCGTGCGCGGCCCCGGCCCCGCTTCCAAGGCCGGCCCGGGGCGGCGGGTGGAGTTTGTTGATCTCGCCGGCGAAAGCGCCCCGCCCGCACGCATGCTGACCGGCATTGCCGAGCTTGATCGCGTGTTGGGTGGCGGCTTTGTGGAAAGCTCGGCCGTGCTGGTGGGGGGCGACCCTGGCATCGGCAAATCCACCATCCTGCTGCAGGCGGCGGCGCATATGGCGGCGGCGGGGCATCGCACGCTGTATATCTCGGGCGAAGAGGCGGTGGCCCAGGTGCGGCTGCGCGCCAGGCGGCTGGGGCTGGAAGGCGCACCGCTGGCGCTGGCCTCCGCCACGGCGCTGCGCGACATCGTGGCCACCTTGCAGGCCGAGAAACAGGCCGCACTGGTGGTGATCGATTCCATCCAGACCATGTGGCTGGACACGCTGGACAGCGCGCCGGGCACGGTGGCGCAAGTGCGCGCCTGCGCCGCCGAACTGATCCGGGTGGCGAAATCGGAAAGCTTCGCCCTCGTGCTCGTCGGCCATGTCACCAAGGAGGGCACCCTGGCCGGGCCGCGCGTGCTGGAGCACATGGTGGATGCGACGCTGTATTTCGAAGGCGATCGCGGCCACCAATTCCGCATCCTGCGCGCCACCAAGAACCGTTTTGGCGCCACCGATGAGATCGGCGTCTTCGAAATGACCGAGGGCGGGCTGGTGGAGGTGGCCAATCCTTCCGCCCTGTTCCTGGCCGAGCGGCGCGGCAATATTTCCGGCAGCGCGGTATTTGCCGGGGTGGAGGGCACAAGACCGGTGCTGGTGGAGGTGCAGGCGTTGCTCTCGCCCTCCAATGGCGGCTCGCCCCGGCGTTCCGTGGTGGGATGGGATAGCGGGCGGCTTTCGATGCTGCTGGCGGTGCTGGAGGCCCGCGCCGGGCTCAATCTCGGCCAGAATGATGTCTATCTCAACATCGCCGGCGGCTTGCGCATTGCCGAACCCGCCGCCGATCTGGCCGTGGCCGCCGCCCTGGTGAGTGCGGCGACCGACCAGCCGACGGACCCGGACCGGGTGTATTTTGGCGAGGTCGGCCTCTCGGGCGAGGTGCGCCAGGTCAGCCAGCCGGAACAAAGGCTGCGCGAGGCGCAAAAACTCGGCTTTCAGGCCGCCACCCTGCCCCGGCGGATTGCCCGCGGCGGCCGCGCCGCCCCGCAGGCCGAGGCGCTGCGGCTGGACGAAATCGGCCATGTGGCCGACCTGGTGGCACCGTTTGCAGCCAAATCGGTCAAGCCGCGCTCATAAGCCTGTTGCCATGTGCTGCCTGCGGCGCGACGCTACCCTCCCGCATTGGAGAGCAAGCAGCATGGCCGATACCATCCCCGTCCTCGATCTCGGACCGCTGCGCGACGGCTCGCCGGGCGCTGTGGAGCAACTCGGCGTTGAATTGCGCCGCGCCTTCACCGAAGTGGGATTCTACTTCGTTCGCAATCACGGCATTAGCCAGGAACTGCTTGATACCACCTTTGCCGAAGCCGAACGCTTCCACGCCCAATCGCTGGAGGCGAAACTCGCGCTCAAGATCAACGAACACAATATCGGCTATATGCCGATGCGCGGCGCGACCACCCGGGTGAACGCGGTGGGCGAGGTGGCCCTGCCCAATGCCAATGAAGCGGTGTTCTACAAGCGCGAACTCCCGGCCGACCACCCCGATCTGCTGGCCAATCTGCGCTTCCGCGGCGCCAATCAATGGCCCGAACTGCCCGGCTTTCGGGCGAATATCCTGGCCGCCTGCAAAGCCTTCGAAACCCTGGGCCTGAGCCTGCTGCCACTCTACGCGCGCGCCTTAGACCTGCCAGCGGATTACTTCACGCCCTTCTTCCAGGAGCCGATGTACACGCTGCGGATGTCGCATTACCCGCAGCAGGAACCCACCGCGCCGGCCAATGAATTCGGCATCGCACCGCATGTCGATACCAGCTTCATGACCATCCTGGCGCAGAACCGCATCCCCGGCCTGTCGCTGCGCCTGCCCTCCGGCGATTGGTTCGATGCGCCCGCCCCCGAAGGGGCTCTGCTGATCAATGGCGGCATGATGCTGCGCCGCTGGACGGATAAACGCTTCCTCGCCACCCCGCACCGCGTGATCAACCGCTCCGGCCGCGAGCGCTACGCCATCCCGTTCTTCATGGACGCCAATTACCACGCCACCATGGCACCCATCACCGCCGATGGCAGCGCCGGGCGCGAAGACCCCATCATCTACCCCGACTTCATGACCAGCTACCAACGCGCCAATTTCCACCACGCGGCGGAAAAAGTGGAGATGCAGGGTGCTTAAGGGCGGCATGGGGGCAAAGCACCGCTGCGGGCTGGCCGTGTTCCGCCTCGCCCTCATGCTCCTCGCCTTCCTTTTCACCACAGCGCCAGTGGCCGCGCAGCAGCGCCCGTTGCGGTTGGTGTTGACCCAGGAATTGGCGATCCTCGATCCCATCATTTCCACGAACAATGCCACCAGGCAGTTCGGTTACATGGTGTTCGACACCCTGATCAGCATGGACAGCCAGGGCCGCTACCGGCCGCAGATGCTGGAATCCTGGCGGGTGAGCGCGGATGGCTTGCGGTATGATTTCCGCCTGCGAGAGGGGCTGGAATGGCATGACGGCCAGCCAGTGACGGCAGAGGATTGCGTGGCCTCCCTGCGCCGCTGGGGTGCGCGCGATGGGCTGGGCCAATTGTTGATGGCGGCCACGGCCAGTCTGGCGGCCGATGGCCCGCGGGATTTCTCGCTGGTCTTGTCGCGCCCCTTTGGCTTCGTGATCGAGGCTTTGGGCAAGCCTGGCACCATCGTGCCCTTCATGATGCCCGCGCGCATGGCGGCAACCGACCCGCAGCGCCCGATCACTGAATTCATCGGCAGCGGCCCCTATACCTTCAACCGGGCCGAGTGGCGCCAGGGTGATCGTGCGGTGTTCCGCCGCTTTGCCCGCTACAACCCCAGGGCCGAGCCCGCGGATGGCCTGGCCGGCGGCAAGGTGGTGCATTTTGATGTGGCGGAGTTTGTCTCCATCACCGATGCCGCGACGCGGGTGGCGGCGTTGCAGGGCAATGAGGTGGATGTGCTGGAATTCCTGCCGCCCGATTTCATCGCGCCCATGCGCCGCAACCGCAACATCTCAGTGATGCGACCCAGCGGCGGGATGGGGCAGTACATGCCTTTCATCAGCCTCAACCACGCCCAGCCGCCTTTCGACAATCTGCTGATCCGCCAGGCGGCGCAGGCGGCAATCAACCAGTCCGAAATCGTGGCGACGGTGGGTGTACCGGCGGATTTCCGGCTGGAGGATTGTACCTCCATCTCCACCTGCAATTCCCCCAGCTTCATCCCCGCCTCCCATCCCAACCTCGCGCGGCGTGGGGTGGAGCGGGCGCGGGCGCTGCTGCGTGAGGGTGGCTATAACAATGAGCGGGTGGTTTTCCTCCACCCGACAGATAGTATTATGCTCTCCCCCGTGGCCTCGATGGCGATGCAGAATCTGCGTGCGGCCGGCTTCAACGTGGAGGAATACGCCAGTGACTGGGCGACAGTGGCAGCGCGCCGGCTGAACCGTGACGGATGGAATGTCATCCCGGTGGTCTGGCCCGGGGTGGATTTGTTCAGCCCGATCGTTTTTGCCGGCACAGCGTTCAATTGCCGCGCCTATCCCGGCTGGTTCTGCGATGAACAGATGCGTGACCTGATGCAGCGCTACACCGCGGTGAGCGAACCCGGCACCCGGCGCGAATTGGCGGCGGCGATCCAGGATCGATTCCATGAGAATGTGAACTTCATCATTGGCGGGCAGATGAGTGTGCCGCAGGCCTATCGGGCGGAGCTGACGGGGGTGGTGGAATTCGCCTTTCCCATCGCCTGGAATTTGCGCCGGTCGCGCTGATCAGGCACCCGCGCTCACCATCCATGCGAAGATTGGCAGCTTACAGCCCGCCCGCCCCCTGATAGAAGCCCGGGCATGACAGTGTTGATGCTTCAGGACGTGACCTTGCGGGTGGCCGGCAGAACCTTGCTGG
>Ga0114972_10001532_pt1 | contig 17374 bp, 13 predicted proteins | sample M_140807_EF_Meta_FD_87354 | JGI IMG/M metagenome (GOLD analysis project Ga0114972, IMG submission 87354) | Freshwater microbial communities from Lake Montjoie, Canada to study carbon cycling - M_140807_EF_MetaG | ecosystem: Environmental > Aquatic > Freshwater > Lake | place: Lake Montjoie... | reverse complement strand
GTGGTCGCCCGCGAAAAATTGCGGGTGACATTGCTCATGACCAGCGAGTTCGGCAGCGACAACTCTTCACCCAGTCCGGTCCGGATGCGCGTGGTGAAGGTGCCCACCGCAATCACCGTGCCCTCATGTTCATTGATCCGCACATAGTCGCCGACATGCAGGGTGCGGGTGAACATCATCACCATGCCGCTGGCGGCCTGCCCGACCAGGCTCGATCCGCCGAGCGAGATCATCACGCCGACCAGCACCGACAGACCCTTGAAGGCATCGGTGTTCGATCCGGGCAGAAACGGATAGGCGATCGCGATGGCAAAAAGCCAGACGAACAGGGTCACCATGCGGCGGGTCGGCTTCGCGGTTTCGATGTCGAGCCATGGAAGCGCTCCGACGGGTGCGAGCGATGCACGGTTGATGAAAGTATTGCTGATCCGCGTGATCAGATAGGCCAGCCAGAAGATCAGTATCGCCACCGTCAGGCTCGGCAGGGCGCTCAGGATGCCCAGACCGATGCGGGCCAGGATGCTGAACAGCGACATCCGCAAGTGATCGCCCCAGGGTCGGGTGTAGGGAAACTGCCCGAGGACATAGCTCAGCCACTCATAGGCCACCAGCAGGCGGACCAGCGTCTGCATGAGCGACAGGCCTCGGTGGACCAGCATGCGGACCCGATCGCCTTGAAGGAAGGACTCGCCGGCGACGGTGAGCTTGTCGGCGCTCACGTCGGCAAACCGGTTCAGATAGGCCTCGGCCAGACGCATGCCCCGTCGAATGCCGATGACCAGTGCGATGGCCAGGCCGGTTGCAATCGCGGCGCGGATGCACGATCGGAGCATCCGCTCGACATCACGCGACTCCTCGCTTGCCGCGATGGCCTCGCTCAGTCTAAGCACTGAATCGCGAATCGCCTCGGCATCGGTCTCGAAGCGCGACCTGTCGATATCGCCTCGCTGGACGGTAAAGGCAAATCGACCGTCCACGGTAATGACTTCTCCGAAGGGGGCTGTGGCACTCACAACCTTTCCAGGGCCGCCGAGCGCGAGGATCTCGGCAATGGCAGCCTCGGCACGCCGGGCCCGCACGGCAGGCGACAAGCCGAGGTAAGTGGTCTGCAGCGTCAGTATCTTCCGGTTGAAAATCACCAGATCGTTCGGTTCCGGCGCATCGACGGCGGCCGCCTCTTTCACGATCCGTTGCGGTTCAGCCCGCGCCTCAGGGGACGCCGGCTGGGACATGACCAAGCCACATGCAAAAAGGCCGATCAGGCAGATCAGGGCACCGGCCAGTCGTCTGCAGGCCTGTCGGGTGAGGGCGCAGCGTGGCGAATTCATGATGCAGGCCTGCGGCACGCGATCAAGGCTCGGCGCCATCGTGTGAACGAGGGCGACGGGGGGCACGAGGAGCGGGTTCGGTGCTTGTGCGGTCCGGCGAAAATGGCGTCAGCATCGCGCGGGCTTCGTCATGCGAGGCATTCAGCCAGGGCGTGATCTGTTCGGGGGTCAGCAGCACGATCGAGCGCTTTTCGTCATCGGGGGCATGAAAGCGGCTCATGACCGGGTGCGCGTCGGCATTGATCGTCAGCATCGAGAACGAGAGGAGCGCCTGGCCGTCGGCCGCCCGCCATTCGTCCCAGATGCCGGCGATCGCAAGCGGTGAATCATCGGCCGACGCAATTCGCCAGCGCACCGGCCTGCCGGTGTCATAGCACGGCTCGAAGAACGCATCGGCCGGAATCACGCACCAGTGCCGCTGCCGCCAAGCATGTCGAAAACTCGGCTTTTCATTGACGGTTTCGGTGCGTGCGTTGTAGCAATGCCTGAAGTTTTTTCCGTCGCGCGACCACGGCGGAATCAGGCCAAAGACCGCGAGGTCGGCGGTCCGTTGCGAGTCGCCGGCCCGGATGATCGGCGCGCGATAGCCAGGCCATGACTCTGCGACGTAATCGTCGCGGTCGAGTTCAACGCCGAAGGCTGCGCTCAGCCGCTCTCTTCGCGTCGGGACGTAATTGGTGCACATGCCCCGAATGGTAGCCTGCGCGAGCGCACTGGCGGGCGATCAGGCGACGGCACACCACGGGGCGTCGTGGGCGTTGCCCACGACCGCGTCGGGCGTCAGGCGGTTTCGATTTCCTGTTCGGTCTCGATCTGCTCGAGCACCATCCGGGCTTCGATGCGTCGGCCGTCGCGGCCAAACTGCGAGTGCGCGGCGCCCTGCGGGGTCGACCGATACCAGCGCTGCATGCGCTGGGCAGCGGCGAGTGCCGCAGTCGGTTCGAGGATTTCGGTCAGCGAGCATGGGACGTTGTCGCTGAAGTCGGCGGTGTTGTCGGTGTCCATGGTCAGCACTCCTTCCTGGTGGGATGAATGAGATCCAATTTAGCGGTCGCGAAACAGCCAGTGTGAATCTCTCGCTGAGTGGAGTGTGCACCCGGACAAATGGTGTCGGCAACGTGTCCGAATGCACAACACGCCGCCAGAACTTCAGGTAAGGGATGTCGGTGTCGGCTGATCGAGTGGCGCCGGGCCACCTGTCAGGTCAATCGATCAGCACTCGGGCGACGATGCCGGCCTGGATCTCTGCGGCGCCTTCAAAGACATTCAGGATGCGGGCGTCGACCAGAACGCGGCTGATGCGGTATTCCATTGCGTAGCCATTGCCGCCATGTACCTGGGCGGCATTGTCCGCACAGGCCCAGGCCACCCGCGCTGCCAGCAGTTTCGACATGCCGGCCTCCAGGTCGCAGCGTCTGCCGGCGTCTTTTTGCCTGGCTGCAAACAGCGTGAGTTGGCGGGCGATCATGATTTCGACGGCCATCCAGGCCAGTTTGTCGGCGACTCGCGGAAACCGGATGATCGGTTTGCCGAACTGCTGACGATCGATGGCATAAGCCAGGCCGAGTTCGAGGGCGCTTTGCGCGACGCCGACCGCACGGGCGGCGGTCTGGATGCGGGCGCTCTCGAAGGTCCTCATCAACTGCTTGAAGCCATTGCCCGGTTCGCCACCGAGCAAGGCATTGGCCGGGATCTCGTAGGCGTCAAAGCCGATCTCATATTCTTTCATGCCCCGATAGCCCAGTACTTCGATCTCGCTGCCGCTCATGCCCGGCGCAGGGAAGGGGTTGGCATCGGTGCCGCGGGGTTTGGACACCAGAAACATCGACAGGCCACGATAGCCTGGCTGATCGCGTTCGGTGCGGGCGAGCAGGGTCATGAGATCGCTGCGCGCTCCGTGAGTCGTCCAGGTCTTGTTGCCGGAAATGCGCCAGACCGCACGACCGTCTGCGCTGGTGCCAGCCTCTGCCCGGGTGCGCAGCGAGGCCAGATCGGAGCCGGTGTCGGGCTCGGTAAATGACGCAGTCGGAATGATCTTGCCGCTGACCAGACCCGGCAGCAGATCAGCCTGCTGTCCCGGCGTGCCGTTCAGAAGGATGAGCTCGCAGGCGATTTCGGTGCGGGTGCCGAGCGACCCAAGCCCGATCCAGCTGCGCGACAGTTCTTCGGTCACCACGCACATTGCGGTCTTGCCCATTCCGGATCCGCCCCAGGACTCAGGCACTGTCAGCCCGAAAACGCCGAGTTCGCCGAGCTCGGCAATCACCTCATCGGGAATCAGCTCATTGCGCAGGTGCCAGCCATGGGCCGCCTCGGCATGGTCATCCGACCATCGCGCGAACTGCGCGCGAATTTCATCAAGCGAGCTGTCTTCGAAGCCGGCATCGCCAAACGATCGGGTGGCTCGGCCTTCGGCCAGCAGGGCCGCGATCCGGCTGCGCACGGGCGGTGCGAAGCCTTCCGCGCGCAAAACCTTGACCGCGGGATCGGCAACGAATTGAGCGATCGCTTCGCCGCTGACATCGATCAGGTCGGGGCGAAAAATTTCACCCTGACTCATCGGCAGGCCGCCGGCAAGCTGAGCCAGATACTCGCCGAACGCGGCTTGAACCAGCAGTGATTCGAGCTCGCCAAGTCGATTGCCAGCGGCAAGGCGACTGGCCCAACCCTGCATTTCATGAAGGGCCCGCACATAGGTGGCGGCCCAGGCAAAGCCGTGGGCACGCGCCTGCTCGGTGTTCAATGACTCAGGGTCGCCCGCCCCCAGTGTCGCCTTGAGCTGCTTGCGCAAGGACTCAAGGAGCCGGTCACACGCGAGCAGCGCGCCGCGGTAGTCGGCATCGCGATGCGAAACGGGCAAGGGCCCCGACGTTTGGGGTGCGGCAGCAGCGATTACGCTTGTCATGGAGTATCGGCTCTAAGGACGTTGAAACGAGATGGCGCAGCCTGTGAGGGCGCGCCGGCTTTCGATGATCAGGATGCCGGGCCGCCGACGACGGCTGCGGCCTGGAGCGCCTGGACCTGAGTCTGGCTAAGACCAAGGACCTCCCGCAGCACCTCACTCGTCTGATCGCCGATTCGCGGCGCGGGTGCGGGAGCCAGGCGAGGTGATGCGGTGAATTCGAGCGGACTGCCCGCGGTCAGAAAACGTCCATAGCCTGCATGCTCGATGCGGGCGAACATCGGGTTGGATTCGCTGACCCGCGGATCTTCGGCGAGCATCTGCTCGACATTGCGGTATGGGCCCCAGAGCAGCGCCCGGTCGGTGAAGGCAGCCCCGACTTCTGCCAGCGTGCGCTTGGCAAACCAGGGGCGAAGAAATGCCGAGATCAGCTCACGCGCTTGCCAGCGCCCTTCTTCACTGTCGAGCCGATGGCCCAGGGCGCTTGCGGCCGCAGACAGCGCTTCGTCTACGCCAACCGCCTTGGCGAGCGCCTTCCATTGACGATCACTGATCGCCACCACCATCACATGACGCCCATCGGCGGTTCGAAAGGCATCGCCGTAGGCACCATAGAGGAAGTTGCCATCGGCACTTCGACGGTTGTGATTGACTTCGGTATCGGCCAGATAGCCCAGATTGGCGACGGCCGAAAAAGCGACATCCGCCAGCGTCAGTTTGACCAGCTGGCCCTGACCGGTCAGCCGACGATGTCGCTCGGCGGCCAGCACCGCGGTTGCAATGGTCATGCCCGCAAGCAGATCCCAGGCGGGCAGCACATGGTTGACCGGCTTGTTGCCGTCGCCGGTCAGCAGCGGGAACCCGGCCGCGCAATTGACGGTGTAATCAACCGCGTTGGCACCATCCGGCGAGCCGGTGAGCTGCACCATGATCAGATCAGGGCGCAGTGCGCTGAGCGCGTCATAGCCCAGCGCGCCGTCGACGCCGAGGTTGGTCACGAAGATGCCGGCTGACTCTCCCGGCGCCGCAATCAGCGCCTGCAGGAGCTTTTGACCCTCCGGCTTGCGCGGATCGATCTCGATTGATCGCTTGCCGTGATTGAGCGAGGCCCAATAAAGACTCATGCCCTCGGCATTGACCGGCAGACGGCGGGCATCAATGTTGCCACCGAGCGGATCGATGCGAATGACATCCGCACCAAGTTGCGCCAGCGCCAGCCCGCTCGAGGGGGCTGCGACGAAGGCTGAGAATTCGATGATGCGAAGGCCGCTCAGCGGCTGGGTGACGGTGGTGGGGGAGGTCGGCATGTTGGAGGGGATCGGGGCCGACTAACCGGCGAAGGTGGCAATTCCATCACAAAGTCGGTTGCTGCGTTGACGTAGTATGGCCAAATTGAAAACCCCCCGAGCGCCCGGCGTCGGCACTCAGACATTTTGGCCGAAATCGACCGCTTTTCGCTGTTTACCGAAGCCCGTGAGCGGTTCGGTCAGGGCTTCGTCCGCAGTCTGGACGGGTCGATGCCTTTGCTCGCGGATCGGCTTGAAACGAGCGTCAGCCTGTCCCGGCAAGAGGGAATGCAACGCAGCCTGCGTGGTGCGGCAGAGGTCCTTCGACGCGAAAGCGCAGCGCGATCGCAACGATCACTCGCGCAGCTTTACGATCTGACCTTCAGGCTTCTCGAGCTTAATCAGAGCCGCTCTTCAGGCGACGACAGCGCGCTCCTGAGCTTGCTGCCCGACCATGAGCTCGATCTCCAGATCCTCTGCGATGAACTGTCCAATGCGATTCGCGAAGCGCTCGGCGAAACCTACCATTCTTGGCTGCGACGGATCGAGGCGCTGACGCTGAGGCGATCAATCGAGCCGCGATCGCCCCTCGGCGCATCGGTGTTGGCTGCGGCGGCGATCGAGGCCTTGCGTCCGTTTGTCGAAGAACGCGGCCTGCGTCATGAAATCAGGGCAGTGGTCCTGGAAGAGATGGCGCAACCGCTTGCGGACGTTATTACCCAGACCAATCAGTGGCTGGCACTTCAGGGAGTCGATCGCCTGCCGGCGCCGCCCGATCCGCAGGCCTTGCCGGTGAGTCCGGTGACGGGCATCGAGAGCGATGACGCGGCGATCAGGCAGGCGCAGGGCGAGTCCGCATCGCAGGCTGATGCCATCCCAAGAGACATCAGCGTGTCCCCGGTCAGCCGGCCGCCGGTCAAATCGTCCAGAGACTCGGTGGCTGCCAGTGTGGCGACGGCCGGGGTGCTCGGTCTGCAACCCCTGGTGTCGCAAGGTGGCGCTGAAACCAGTTTTCGCCAGGCAGTGCTGCTTCCGAAAGCACAGGACATCGAACTCGACGGCGCCGCATTCGCGGCAAGCCATGGCCTGGAGCCTTTTTCGCGTGAGGCGAGGCAGCGGTTTTTCGATGCGCCGCGCCAGCACCTGATCGCCAACAAGGCCCCGCCGGCGCAGGTGGCTGCGATCGAGATGGTCGCCGTGATGTTCGACTATGTGGTCGATGATTCGCGCATGCCCGAGGCGGCCAAGGCCCTCATGTGGCGTCTTCAGCAGCCGGCGGCGACACTCGTCGCGCTTGATCCGGGCTATCTGGGCGATGACCGCCGCTCGATCAGGCGCCTGGTCGAAAGCGTGTCGGCCATTTCGGTGGCCTATGCCGAAGAAATTGCGCCCGGCAGCGAGCTTTATCGGCGAATTGAGACCGTCGTTCGTGCGGTCGAAGTGGTCTCGTATGCCCTGCAGGCACGATCCACCGTGCTGAGCGAGCAGGTGCAGCGCGAATATCATCGTGCCTCGAAAGGGGTTGCAGCCCTGGTGGCTCGCATCACCCATGAACGCGAGTCGCTCGACGCCGTGCCGGGTCGGCGCAACCGCCGCGATTTCAGCCGACGTCCTTCGAGCGAACAGGAGCAGGACGTCACCCGCAGGCTGCAACAGCAACTCAATGACCGACTCGCCAATCGCACCGTGCCGGCATCGGTTCGAGACTTTCTGCTCAGTGTCTGGTTGCGGCATATGAGGACAGCCGCATTGCGCGACGGCGAAGACAGTCCGCAGTTTCGCGTCGCGGTTCAGGTCGTCGACGACTTGCTGTGGAGCCTTGACGATTCGGGGCCCGAGCCGAGCCGTCGTCAACTGGCGAGCCGAATCCCGCCGCTGATCCGTCCGCTGACGCAGGGGGTCAGCGACATCGGCGCGCGCCCCGAGGAATTCCAGCCCTTTCTCGATGAGATCTTCCTGATTCATCTGCGCAAGATGCAGAAGGTGCCCAGAGCAGGGGGCTTCGATGAATCGACGCACACCGATTCTGAGCCTGAGGCCGATCACACCACCCTGGCGATGCCTCGCAGCGTCAATGTGGGTTCGCGGCCAGGCAGCCGGTCAACTCCGACGGTGCGTGGCGCCGAGGCGGCAGCGAGCGAGGCTCAAACGGGTGACGGCGACGCGATAGTGCTCGAGGCCGACACCATTCGTCGTGTATCGCCGCCTGTACTTGATGAGCGGATTGCTGATCCCGGGCTCGGTGAACCTGATACCGCGCCATTGAAGCCGCGCCATCCCGAGACGTCCGGCGGCAGGGCGGCCGATGACCGTCTGCTGACAGTCCTCAATTCTCTGGATCTGACCGATTTCCCCGCTCAGCCGACACGTCTGTCGATTGGTGCCGACGACGCGATTGCGCGATTGGCCCGTGGCGACTGGATCGAAGTGCTGGGCCGGGAAGGCCGCACCAGGCAGTTCAAGGTGGCCTGGATCAATTCACGCCGCACGGTCCTGCTGCTGGTGCGCCGCCCCGACCGACGGGCGCTGTCCTTGCGGATGGATGAGTTGCGAGCCCGCTTCGCTGACCGCAAGGCCGTACTGATCGACTGAACTCAGTCGGCAGCGAAGGTCACGATGTGATCGGCCGCAAAACGGATGCCGATCGCCTCGCCGACCCGATGGTCGTGATGACTCGGCACCAGCGCGAGCAGGCGCTGTCCGCTTGGCAATTCAAGCGTGTAAAGAAACTGCGCGCCGCGAAATGCCTTGCGAACCACGCTGGCCATGATCGGACTGGCGTCATCGTGCACCACGTCGTCGGGCCGAAGCAGCACCGTCAGTTCGCCTGAGCGGCCAACATTTTTGCGAGCTTCGATTCGGTCTTCTGCCTGGTCGATCGGCAGACTGCCCAATTCGACGCTGACGCTCGGGCCCTGTTCGCCTTCAATCAGGCGCCCCGGCAGAAACACACCCATACCAACGAAATCGGCGACGCTGCGAGAGGCAGGATGGTGATAGAGCCGATAGGCCTCGTCCCATTGCGCGATCCGGCCGTCCTCCATGACGCCGATCGAGTCGGCGAGCGCAAAGGCCTCGTATTGATCGTGGGTCACCAGCAGCGCGGTGGTGCCATGGCGTTTGAGGATGTCGCGCAGTTCGAGCGCCAGGGTTTCGCGAAGGTCAGGGTCGAGATTGGAGAAGGGCTCATCGAGCAACAGGATCGACGGCGAGGGTGCCAGCGCTCGTGCGAGCGCGATCCGCTGCTGTTGGCCACCCGACAGTTCATGGGGAAAGCGCTCGGCAGTTCCTGTGAGTCCGACCAGATCGAGCATCTGAGCGACCTGCTCGCGCTTCTGAGCAGCACTCATGCGGCGCAATCCGAAAGCGATATTGCCGGCGACATCGAGATGCGGAAACAGCGCATAGTCCTGAAAGACCACACCCACCCCCCGCTTCTCGGGTGCCAGCACCTTAGCCGACGAGCTCACGCAATGACCATCGACCTCGATTGAGCCGAGGTCGGGGCGGATGAAGCCGGCAATCGCGCGCAAGGCGGTGGTCTTGCCGCAGCCCGATCCACCGAGCAGGCAGCCGATTTCGCCGCGTGCGAGCGAGAAATCAAGCTGTTTGAGCACCTGCAGCCGCCCTGTATCGGTGTCGAAGCTCACCGACAGGTCGGCAACCCGAAGGGCCGGCGGACTGCCGTCGTGCCGGGTCGCCGGACGGATCGGCATGGCCGCCGCCGTGATGATGTTTGCCGCTGTTGTGCTGATGACGTCGTCACGCATCAGATGTGAATGCCTATAATTCTCATCTCGATATGCAATTGTAGCGCGCAGCGCGCAGGGACGCCTGCGCTGAAGGGCGTGAAGTCTCCGATGCGAATGTCTCCGCTGGTCTGGTTCGCGGTTGCTCTGGCGCTGGCCATCATTGCGCCGCTGCTCGCATTGAGCGGTGTCGCCCTGCAGTCGGCGCCGCTCGATTCGCTGCTGCATCTGGTCAGTACCGTGCTGCCGCGCTACACGGTCACCTCGATCGTGCTGGTCATGCTGGTTGGCGCCTTTGTCCTGCTGCTTGGCGTGGGTGCCGGATGGCTGGTGGCGGCCTTCGAGTTTCCCGGGCGCCGCTTTCTGGAGGTGGGGCTGATTTTGCCGCTGGCCATGCCGGCATTCGTGATGGCGTATGCCTACACCGATTTTCTCGACACCAGTGGCAGCCTGCAGACCTGGCTGCGTGTGACCATGGGTTGGCAGGTTGGCGATTACTGGTTTCCGCAGGTCCGATCGCTGCCGGCTGCGGCGGTGTTTCTGGCGCTCGCGCTGTATCCCTATGTCTACATGCTTGCGCGCAATGCTTTTGCAGAGCGCAGCGAATCGTTGTCGGATGCCGCGCGGTCGCTCGGCCTGTCGGCGCCAGAAGTCTGGTGGCGTGTCAGCTGGCCGGTGGCCCGGCCGGCGGTGGCGGCCGGGCTCGCCCTGGTGACCATGGAGACACTGGCGGACTTCGGCACGGTCTCGTTTTTTGCGGTCGATACTTTTTCGGCGGGTATCTATCGGGCATGGCAAGGATTCGGGGATCGAACCGGTGCGGCCCGATTGTCCTTGCTGCTGGTGGCCGTCGTCCTGTTGCTGGTCTGGGCTGAGCGACGGCAGCGTGGTCGAATGCGCTTTCACTCGCGATCGAGTCGTCCGGCACGCGTCCGCCCGCTGTCGGGCTTTGCAGCTTGGTCGGCCAGCGCGGCCTGTGCGCTGCCTTGCGTGTTCGGGTTTGCCTTGCCGGCATTGCTGCTCGCCCGTCAGTGGTGGAGCAGCGCTGGACAGATCGACTCGCGCCTTGTGCAGTGGGCACTCAATTCGGCGCTCCTGTCTTTGGCAGCGGTGCTGATCATCGTACCGATGGCGCTTGCGATGGCCTATGCGGTTCGCCTGCATCCGAGTCGTTGGGTCCGCCTGTTGTCGGGCATCTCGGGCGCCGGTTATGCCTTGCCCGGCGTGGTGCTTGGCGTGGGACTGCTCGCGGTGGTCGGTACGATCGATCGCACGCTGAGCACCGGTACAAGCCGGCTGCTCATCGGTGGCACCGCGTTTGCCGTGATCTATGCCTATTGCGTGCGGTTCTTTGCAGTGGCCCAGCAAGGTCTCGATGCCTCGCTCAAGCGGATCAGTCCGGCAATGGATGCCAGCGCCAGGACGCTCGGTGCCGGGCCCTTCGAGGTGCTGCGTCGTGTGCACTGGCCACTCCTGAAGCCCAGTGTTGCCAGCGCGTCGCTGCTGGTCTTTGTCGACTGTCTCAAGGAGTTGCCGGCGACGCTTGTGCTTAGGCCATTCAACGTCGATACGCTGGCGGTGGTTGCCTACCAGTTTGCGGCCGACGAGCGATTGGTCGAAGCGGCGATGCCGTCGCTCGTCATCGTACTGGTGGGCTTGCTGCCGGTGTCGATTCTGGCGAGCGGTTTGCGACGCCGTTGATTTTGCCAGCGCGGTACCGGGTTGCTGACCGGTGACGCGAGCCGATGCGCCTGCTGCGAAGGCCGTCAGCTAGATCAGGCTGCGATAACGACCGGCTGGTCGGACTCTTCAGCGATTGGCGCCACGCCAAAGGCGTTCGGTGCCCAGTGAATGATCTGCAATTGCCCGTCGAAAGTTTCGACAAGTGCGGTCAGGCTCTCGACCCAGTCGCCGTCATTGCAGTAGAGGATACCCTCGATCTCGCGAATCTCAGCCTTGTGAATATGGCCGCAGACCACGCCGTCGAAGCCGCGACGACGGGCTTCGGCAGCAACGGTATGTTCAAAGTCGCTGATGAAGCTGACCGCGTTCTTGACTTTGTGTTTGAGGTATTGCGACAGCGACCAATATCCGAGGCCCATCCGATGGCGCACCCGGTTGAAGTGGTGGTTCAGCCAGAGGGTGAAGGTGTAGGCGGTGTCGCCGAGCTTGGCCAGCCAGCGCGCGTTTTGAACGACTCCGTCGAAGAGATCGCCATGAACCAGCCAGAGCCTGCGGCCATCGGCAGTCACATGCACGGCTTCTTCGGCAATTTCGATATCACCAAACGACAGGCCCTTGAACTGGCGAACCGATTCATCGTGGTTGCCAGGGACGTAGACGACGCGGGTTCCCTTTCTGGCCTTGCGCAGGACCTTCTGAACCACGTCGTTATGTTGCTGAGGCCAGTACCAGCGATTGCGCAGCTGCCAGGCATCGAGCACGTCGCCGATCAGATAGAGCGAATCGGATTCGTGCGAGCGAAGGAAGTCGAGAAGGTAGGCCGACTTGCAGCCGGGTGTCCCGAGGTGCAGATCAGAGATGAAGACGGCCCGATAACGAATCGGTGAGGGGTCGAGTTGCAGGTCGCTGGCATCCACGGAAGCGTATTAGATCGTTCGGTAGTGACGGCCTCGTGACAGTCGGTGTGGATGAGCGGTTGTTTCGTTCATCGATGGTGTGGCAATGAGCGGCTGCGGAGCGCTCCGGCAGCGCCGTCATGATCCTGATATACTTGTTGGCTCGCAGGCGCGTAGCTCAGCTGGTTAGAGCACCACCTTGACATGGTGGGGGTCGTTGGTTCGAGTCCAATCGCGCCTACCAATTGCAAGCCCCAGTAGATCATTCGATTTACTGGGGCTTTTTGTTTTTCGGGGGGTGTCCCGAGAGTGCTGTTTGGGGCGAAGTTGGGAAAGCGGCGCTTCTTCACATCTCAATTCATCAGTGACACTCACATTCCGGGCAGTTCAGTCAGGACGGCGATTGAGTGTCATTGGGGCTGTGCGGCCAGCGGCGGTGGACAGCCTTTTCAAACCGACCACCGAAAAGAAGGACCATAAAACTTAACGCGGTCGCCAGGAGCGCCAGCTTCCAATGGCCAAGGCCGCAGGTGATCCCCATGGCGGCCGTCAGCCAGACTGTTGCAGCGGTTGTCAGGCCGTGGATTCGGCTCGAAGTATCGCTCTTGATGATCACCCCGGATCCGAGAAATCCCACGCCCGTGATGATGCCCTGAACCGCGCGCGTGGCGTCGCCGGGGCCTCCCACTAAACCAGCCGCGACCACAATCAAAGCCGAACCCAGGCAAACCAGACCCATGGTGCGAACGCCGGTCGGCTTGCCCTGCAGGTCACGATTCAGTCCGATCAGCACACCTAAAAGCGTGGCGACGGACAATCGCAGTGCGATGTCAAAGGCAGGATCCATCCGATCGACTATGCCCTTTTTGAATCAGCGCAGCAATATCGTCGAACGCGGGGCTCCAACGACGTGCGGAAGGCTTCAATCCGATCCCGGTGTCGATATGCAGCATTCAGGCCATCACGATCTTGGTGTGAACCTCGACCTTCAGGTCGCGTGATCACGGCAGGGACTGATGAACGCTTGCTCATGGTCGGATTGCCCGACACCGGCTGCATCCGGTGCAGGCTCAACGCGGGCGAACGTGCAGCCGCGCTCAGGACTCCAGCCAGCTGGTGAACTGTTGCAGCGGCTTCTTGATGCCGGCGTAGACCGGCACTTGGCAGCCGGGCTTGGGATAGCCGACAACCAGCAGGATGACCGGCTTTTCAGAGGCGGGCCGACCGCAGATCTGATTCAGGAACCCCATCGGACTCGGCGTGTGCGTGAGCATCGCAAGGCCTGCATGGTGCAGCGCTGCGATCAGAAAACCGCTGGCGATGCCAACCGACTCAGGCACGTAGTAGTGGCTGAGTTTTCTCCCATCCGGGCGCACGCCGTACTTCTGCGCGAAGATCGCAATCAGTAAGGGCGCTTCTTCCAGGAAGGGCTTGTTCGGATCGGTGCCCAGCGGCGCGAGGGCATCCAGCCATTCCTGTGGCGCCCGCCCCGCATAGAACTCCCGCTCCTCGGCCTCGGCAGCATCGCGTATCCGCTTCTTGCGGGCCGGATCGGTCACGACCGCAAAATGCCAGGGTTGCTTATTGGCACCCGATGGAGCCGTGCCGGCCGCCAGCAGGCATTGCTCGATCACCTCGCGCGCCACCGGTCGCGAATCGAAGTCTCGTACCGTGCGTCGACGTGCGATGTCTGCGCTGAATTCGCTTGCGCGCAGTGCCATCTCGGGCGCGGGGTATTCGCGATAGGCCGGCAGCGGCTCAAGCACGAGCGTCGCTGCGTCGGTCGTGGGGCTTGCCGCCGGCTTGACTGGGGAGCTCATGCCATCAGCCCGTAAAGATAGAACTCGGTTGGCACTGTGGCGACGAGCGTGACTTGTTCACCGCGCAAGAGTCGAAGGGCGCTAATGGGACGCAGTGTCTCGCTACCCATGCCAGCCTGGCCACTGATGCAGTAGAGCAGTGTTTCGCGCTCGTCGGCGCTGACCACGCAAGCGGCGCCAGATTCGAGTCGCAACTGCGCGATGCTGAGGCGCTTGCCGGTGAACTCGCCAAAGCGCCGGATGGAAACGCTGGCTTGGCCTGTGGGCTCCCATGCAAATCGCTCGGCGCGCCAAATGACAGGCTGGTCGTATAGCGGCTTCGAGTAGTTGATGGGCTGGTCACGAACAAATTCCCATGCCGCTTCGTAACCATCCTGGTTGTGCTTTTTCCCTTGCTGATCCAGCCAGGTGTACGCGCCGTCCTTGAAACTGCCTCGGGCTTCCAGCGCCGACACGGCACTTCGCAGCTGCCGGTCACTCATATAGCCGTTGCCACTGACACCCCCCGATTGCAGGAGCAGAGTCGTACTTGGCCCTTCGGAATGCTGGGTGTAGTAAGTGCCTTCGGGAAAGAAGCCTAGACTGCCTGCTTCCTGAACCTGTCCACGGTCAAACCCGAAGGCGCCATCCATCACGATGCGCACCTGATCAAAATTGTGACGATGCCTGGGCGCTACATAGCCATCTGCATAAACAAGCGTCAGATGGAAATTGCCGGGCGTATTTTCTTCGCCTTGCAAAAGGCTCAGGAAACGAATGCCGCCGGGACGGTGCGACGACGCGCCCTTGGCGATTGCGGTGTGCTCGTGAACGATCTGCATGGTCGGTTGCCTATTCGATCCGGGCGCCCGAATCCCTGACGATCGTTGCCCAGGCCTGGCGGTCAGCGACGGTGAATTTTGCGAAAGCCTCCGGGCTGGGTGAGGTGTCAACTTCCAGGCCTTGTTCTCCCAGGCGCTCGCGCAAGTCCGGGCGGGCGAGAACCTGGTTCAGCGTTGCCTGAAGCTTGTTCACCACTGCCGGGCTCATGCCCGCCGGACCAAACAGGCCGTACCAGCCGTCGATATCGAAATTCGCAAGGCCGGCTTCTTCGGCCCCGGGCACCCCGGGAACCAGAGGGGAAGCCTTGGCAGTGGTCAGTGCCAGCGCCTTGACCCGTCCCTGCTTGACGAAGCCCATGATCGAGGTGGGTGAGGTAATGATGAGTTGCACATCACCGGAAATCAGGGCTCTGACCGCCTCACCGGCCCCTTTGTAGGGGATATGCGTCATCTGCAGGCCTGCCTGCTTGTTGAGGTATCCCCCGGCAATGTGGCCAGGCGATCCAATGCCGGCTGAGGCGAAATTGACTTTGTCACCCGACCGCCTGGCGTAGGCCAGAAACTCCCCGAGGGTGTTGACGGGCAAACTTGCTGGAACGGCAAACACAGTTGGTGAAGACACCACCTTGCCGATCGGCGTGAAATCCCGCGCCACGTCCACCGGCATCTTGGCGAAAAGTGCGGGATTAACGCTATGGCTGAAGCTGCCGCCCAACAGCAGCGTGTAACCGTCAGGCGATGATCGCGCGACGTTCTCGCTTGCGAGGTTGCTGCCCGCACCCGGCCGGTTTTCGGCCACAAAGGATTGACCCAGGACCTTGCCCATTGCCTCGCCGACCGCGCGACCCAGAAAATCGCCGCTGCCGCCAGGGGGGAAACCCATGACCAGTTTGATCGGCTTGCTGGGGAATTCACTCTGGGCCCAGGAGCGGGGTGCCAATAACAGCGTGGCACCTGCAACTGAAAGGAAATTAAAGAGGCGTCGATTCAACATTTGTCAGCAGTTCGCCAGAAAGAAGTGTGGTTTGTTGCCGGTAGGGCGCGTTCGCTCACCGGTGCTTGCTGAATGTCCGGGGGCAATCAACTCAATACCGCAACCCTCATTGTCGCTCGTGTTCCGGGTTGCTAGCGCGGTAAGCCGCTTGCCCGCCGGAGTTCGCAGGGGACCTTGGTGTCGAGCATGATCATCTCGGCCGGCGGCCGCGTTGCGGCGTCTCACGCATTTCTCGAAACCGCCCCTGTTCCTTAGCCCTGCACGCGCCCCGAGGTCGCGGTCGTCCCGGCATCCACCGGCAGCACTGCGCCGGTGATCCAGCGCGCCGCGTCGCTGGCCAGAAAGACCACCGCCTCGCCGACATCCCATCCGCTGCCCTCGACCTGCAGCAGCGAGCGCTTGCGCCGTGACTCGCGCAGTTCGGGCGACATGCCGCGCGCATAGACCATCGGCGTGTACACCATGCCGGGTGCCACGCAGTTGGCGCGAATGCCTTGCGCCGCATGCTGTGTTGCCATGGCCCGCGTCATGTTGACGATGGCGCCCTTGGAGGTCTGATACAGCAGGCCGGTTTGAAGGCTGCCAAGCAAGCCCGCAACTGAGGAGAGATTGACGATCGCGCCGCGCCCCTGACGCGCCATCTCAGGAATAACGTAGCGCGCCATCAGCACCATCGAGGTGACATTGACCGCCATGCCGGTTTCCCAAGCGGCCAGATCAAGGTCGACCGCGCTGCCCGGCGGCCCGCCGATACCCACGTTGTTCACCAGCACATCGACACGGCCCCAGGCGGCCACCGTCGCTGCCACGGCGGCCTTGCAGTCGGCCTCACGCGAGACGTCGGCCTCCAGGGCCTGCGCTGTACCGCCCTCCCTGGTGATCATCGCCACCGTGTCCTCAGCGGCCTTGAGCGCCCGGTCGATCACCATCACCCTTGCGCCGCGCCGCGCCAGCAGTACCGCTGCTGCCCGTCCATTGCCGATGCCATCGGTTTGTGATCCGCCGCCGCTGACCAGCGCCACGCGGCCATCAAAGCGGCTCGCGTCATAGCCGGGGGTGTCGTGCGGGTCACTCATGTCGGGTCTCCTTGTCGGCTCGGTCGGCCGATGATCGGGTTGATCAGGAGAGTATGCGCCGGCATCCGATGGTCGCCGGATGAGCGCCGGTGTCCGGCGCGTCGATTCACGCTGCGGTGTGGCCCCGTGAAAGCATCGGGTCGGATCGCATCAGACCGCCACGCCCCCCGGGGCGAACCGGGGAGCGTGCCCTTCACATTCAGTCGATCTCGGCAAGCAACAGGATCCGGATCAGCGCATCCTGGTTGGCCTGCACGGTGACTGTTACCCGCGACTTGCCTGACACAACAGGCGAAATCGTCTGGAACTTGACCAGATCCGGCAAGTTGTCGATTGGCACATACCAGGCTGAAACGACCTCGGCCGGCACATCGAGCGTGAACGAACGCGATTCATTTACCGGCACGTTGTAGTCGCCATGGCGATTGCCCGCACCGATCAGCATGTTGCCGATGACGCGAACCGCAACGCTCTTGCCATTGACACCCGGCATTCCCATCGGGCCGGTCGGGCCAACCGGACCGGCAGGGCCAACATGCCCAGGAGCGCCGGCAGGTCCCGGGGGGCCCATCGGACCTGCCGGGCCGCTATCGCCCTTCAGTCCGGCCGGACCAGCAAGGCCCTGAGGTCCTGTCTTGCCTTCGTGACCGGCAGCACCCGCGGGGCCTACCGGACCTGCAGGGCCAACTGGGCCAACCGGCCCCATCGGACCGACCGCACCATCATGCCCGGCCTTGCCTGAAGGGCCCATCGGACCCGCAGGACCGGTCGGTCCGGCGGCGCCTGCAGGACCCGCGTGGCCGTCCTTGCCATCCTTTC
>Ga0114972_10001531_pt1 | contig 17374 bp, 20 predicted proteins | sample M_140807_EF_Meta_FD_87354 | JGI IMG/M metagenome (GOLD analysis project Ga0114972, IMG submission 87354) | Freshwater microbial communities from Lake Montjoie, Canada to study carbon cycling - M_140807_EF_MetaG | ecosystem: Environmental > Aquatic > Freshwater > Lake | place: Lake Montjoie... | reverse complement strand
CAATGTGACTGGCTTTGTGAGCCCCACAGACACAGCGAAATACGCCGGAATAGAAGGTACTGCTGCTGCTAGCAACCCGTCCGCAGGTATCAAGAAGGTGTTCAACAGCACCAACTGGACAGCCACTGCCGATGGTCTGAGGGTCATGAGCTACCGCATTCCCGCTGTGAAAGTGTCACAGTACGTACGTTTGCGCGGCACCAACCTGCCCGCATCCACGCCATTTGAAACCGATGCAAATGGCAACCCCTTGAACGACTATGACCTGTCACCCTTTGTTGACGCGGCCAAAGCTGAGGCTCAAAAACCTGGCAAGGTGGTTTGCTCTGATGCGGCGTGCCCAGCCCACATGCGAACCGTCAATGGCGTGAAGTATTCCAGCTTGGACGTCGCCGCATGGGCTGACCTGTGGTTCTACAGCAACCCTGTTTACATTGAAGTGACCAACTCATTTAAGGTTGTAGGCGCTAAATAAAGCGTGCTCGCAAGAGGTGCAAGTCCGGATCTCGGACTTGCACACCCGGCTATAGGCCGGGTTTCTTTTTTTTGAAAGTACATGTTTTGACGGCAGAAATTTCGATGTCCACCAAGGCGCAGAAGCCATTGATGGCAGGACAAGCTCAATCAGGGCTGGCATTTCTTCTGATGTTTGCATCTGGTGCGGGCGGCTTGGTCTGGCAAATGGTCTGGACGGCGCAGTTTGGCTTGGCTCTGGGGCATGAAATCATTGCTGTTCTTTCAGTGTTGGCTGCTTTCTTTGGTGGCATTTCTGCAGGCTCACTGTTGCTAGCCCACCGTGTGGAACGCAGCCCATACCCTGGCCGTTGGTATGCTGGTCTAGAGGCTTTGATTGCAGTTTGGGCACTGCTGGTGACCTTTGCTTCACCTTGGGTCTTACCGCATCTGTCTCAATGGATTGGCGCCGAACCATCGGCAGTTTGGCATTGGACCCTTGCTTTTTTCATTCCTCTGGTTGCATTGCTGCCTGCCACTTTGGCAATGGGCGCAACCCTGCCTGCCATGGAGCGTTTGCTAAGGCGGAATCAAACCCAAGCACTAGGCAGTTTGTATGCCGCCAATACGGCAGGTGCAATGGCGGGCCTCTTGCTGGCAGTGTTCTTTTTTGTGCCTCAAATGGGACTGCGTAGCACCAGTTTGGTCTTTGCAGCGGTCAACGCAACTTGCGCTGTACTGGCATGGCAAATCTGGGGCGGGCCATTCAATCGTGATTCCAGCTTGCCCGTAGCTGAACCACATCAGGTCCGGGCCTTTGACTCATCAACACAAATGCCCTCGCAGCTATCTGTTGCGTTGCGCCTTTTTCTCACCGGGCTGCTGGGCATCGGTTACGAGGTACTTGCTGTTCGCGTGATTAGCCAAGTGACAGAAAATACGGTTTACACCTACGCCATACTCTTGGCGGTTTTCTTAATGGGCACTGCATTGGGCGCCGTCATCATTAAGCGCATGGGTGCCACTTTGGATGTCCCTGCTGAGCGCATAGATCAAGCACTTGGTGCCCTCATTGTCTCGATTTTTTTGGGTGGCATTAGCCTCTGGTGGGCAGACCGCAGTTACGCGCTGCCAGCACGCTGGTTTGGGTCAGGCGCAGCCACGGCACTTGCTGGCGAGTGGGTCGCAGGGGTTGCCGCCATGCTTTTGCCTGCCATGGCCATGGGCGCGCTATTCACCTTGCTGTGTCGCCAGGCACAACAAATTCGAATGCCGCTAGGCATCGCTTTTGGCATCAACAATCTTGGCTCAGCCCTTGCGCCGGTCATCGTCGGCCTTTTGTTGATGCCTTTTGCCGGTGCAAGAGCTGTTCTGTTCATTTTGATTACGTGCTACTTGGCGCTTCGTTCCATCAAAAGCTGGAATCAGCCCTCCGGCTGGGTGGCAGTTGGATCTCTGATGGTTCTGGTTATTTTTGCTGGCCCACTTCGATTTGTGGATTTGCCTGCGGGCGGGCGCTTGCTGTCCTATCGTGAGGGTGTGATGGCTGCCGTGAGTGTGGTGTCCGATGCCGACGGTGTAGCGCGTCTGCACATTAACAACCGCATCCAGGAAGGCAGCAGTGCCAGCGGCCAGGTGGAGACGCGTCTTGCGCAAATGCCGCTGATCATGCATCCGTCACCTCGAACAGCTTTGTTTCTGGGCTACGGCACGGGCTACACCGCCAACGCGGCAGCCCTTGATCCAAAAATCAAAGTCAAAGCTGTTGAGCTTTTGCCTGAAGTGATTGAGGCGGCAGGCATTTTCGCTTTGAAGACTGGCGCACCTGCTTCTGCCAGTCCAGTTGCAACTGTGGCAGCAGACGCCCGTCGCTATGTTCAGTCCACAACCGATCGCTACGACGTGATCGTGGCCGATCTCTTTCATCCAGCCAGAAACGGTGCTGGCAGCCTGTACACCGTAGAGCACTTTTCTGCTGTGCAATCCCGCCTTGAGCGCGGTGGCCTGTTTTGCCAATGGCTGGCATTGCATCAAATGGACGTCGAGACACTGCGCAGCATCGTGGCTGCTTTTGTGCAGGTTTATCCCAACGCTGTGGCCGTGCTTGCCAGCAACAGCCTGGACACGCCCGTGCTTGGCTTGATCTCCCGACCCGATCAGCCGGCGTGGCAAGTTGAAGATGTTCACGCCCGAATGGCTGCAATGTCGCCGCGAATGGCCAATGCGTTAAAACGAGCCAAGCTTGATGATGAATTTGCGGTGCTCGGCAGCATCATTGCGGGGCCACAGGCCCTGGCGGAATTTGTGCGTGGCGCTGCCCTCAACACGGACGACCTTCCGGTGGTGACCCATAGGGCACCTTGGGTTAGTTACTCACCCCAAGAGACGCCCAGAAACAGGCTAGCCAACCTCATGCAACGGCTTGCGCCTCGCGCGAACGATGTCATAGGCTCTGGCCAGAGCGCTGAAGCGCTAAGGCTTGAGGCTTACTGGGCTGCGCGCGCCAAGTACCTTGCTTTTGGCATGGCTGTGCGTCCCAACCCCGACCCTTTGGTCATGCTCGAACAATTGCGCGCGCCGCTCTTGGACATGGTAACCACAAGTCCAGATTTTCGCCCTGCTTCTGAGCCGCTTCTGGCCTTGGCTGAAGCGGTTCGAGAAACGGATCCAAAGCTTTCTGCCCAAGTAAAATCTGCAGTGCAAGCCGCCCTTTCATCTTCATCCTTTCCGCCATCTGGCAAACATCTTGTCAATTTGAACTAATCGCCATGGAATCTTCAATTCATCAGACGCCTTCTACTTGGTTACAGCGCGCCTTGCGTGAACCGCTGACACACTTCATTGTGTTGGGTGCCCTTATCTTTGCAGCCGATGCTTTGTTTCTGTCTGTGCGGGGCGATCCACAAGACATCGTAATTACCAAGGAAATTTACGCCGAGGCTCGCGGTGCCTTTGTGGCTGGTATGAAAAGAGAGCCTACCGCTGCCGAACTCAAAGTGCTCACAGACCGTTGGGTGGACAACGAAGTTTTGTTCAGAGAGGGGCTTGCTCTTGGGATGGACCGGGGTGATCAGGCCATGAAGGACCGGGTGGTGTTCAAAGTTTTGACCGCTACGCAGTCTGGGCTGGTCTTGCCAAAGATCGACGATGAAGGTTTGCGCAGATGGTTCGATTCGCGGCGCGATCAGTATGACCTGCCTGCTCGTTTTAGCTTTGAAGAAGCGGTGCTGGCTGCCAGTGATTCAACGCCTGAAAAGTTGAATAAGTTTGTGACAGCCCTGAACAGTCAACAGACTCCTGAACTGGAAGCGAGTTTGCGTATTTTCAAAGACAGGCCCAGGCCCAATTTAGATCAAAGTTATGGCACGGCATTTGCCGATGCACTTACAAAGCAAACCATTGGCACTTGGGCGGTGCTTCAAAGCCAAGAAGGATATCGTGCAATACGGTTAACTGCGTTGACGCCGGGCCGAGAGGTCAGTTACGACGAAATGAGAGAGCGTGTGTACACAGAATGGAAGGAGTTCACTTCCTCGCAGTTAACCAAGAACGCCATACGTGAACTTGGTAAAAAATACCGCATTCGCGATGAAGGAAAGAATTCGTGATGCTTACCCATTTCAGTCAGTTAATTCGGCGCGCATTCTTGTCCGTCGTTTTGCTGGTGAGCGGCGCACAGGCTTACGCTCACGAGATGACCATGGCCGATCTGACGATGCGTGAGGTCGCTCCTAAAGAGTTCGTTTGGGCCTGGGGTGTCCCTGGCAAAAACACACCTATTTCTCAAGACTTAACGCCGGTCTGGCCAGAAGGATGTGTTGGTGATGCAAATACTGTTCGCTGTGGCGAACGCGGGCTGGCAGGAAGCCTGGCAGTCAATGGCATAGGAAAGAACTACTCAGCCGTCATTTTACGGATCACTTGGCAAGGAGAGCAACGCAGTACGTTTACCTTGACCCAGAACCAACCTGCAGCGCGCTTGTTTGGCTCTGCGCGCGACGAGCGCGACGCATGGCAAGTGGCTCAAACTTATGTTGTGCTGGGCATAGAACATATTCTGAGCGGCATTGATCATTTGTTGTTTGTCATCAGCTTGTTGTTGTTGGTGGGTTTTCGGCGTCAACTTTTGGCAACCATCACATTGTTCACAGTTGCCCACAGCCTGACCCTAGCCGCCAGTGCGTTAGGTGCATTGACGCTAAGGCCACCACCTGTAGAGGCCGTCATCGCTTTGTCGATTGTTTTGGTGAGTGCGGAAGCCTTGAATCAAAAGGACACAATCACCCGCCGTTGGCCAGGCATTGTGGCGTTTGTATTTGGACTCATACACGGGCTGGGCTTCGCGGGTGCACTCAAAGACATTGGACTGCCTGAACAGCATGCCAACATAGCACTGCTCACCTTCAACCTGGGTGTGGAGGCTGGTCAATTGGTGGTCATCGGTCTGGCATGGCTCGTGGTTCTGGCTTCCCGTCAATCCACTTGGACCTCGACCGTGCGGCAAGTCATTTTGTACGGCATTGGCAGCATCTCGGTGTTTTGGACTTTATCGCGGATTGCAGTCATTGCAGGCTGAAACCACATGCCCGAAATCTTCGAATTGTTCCCCACCCCAGTTATGCGAATACCCGCATTGCTCTCTCCAGAAGATGCAATGGCCTTGGGTGAACGCTTGTCTCTGGCGGCATCAGTGGCCAACCAACGATCACCGCAACTTTCGCATACACGCATCCTCAGACCAGGAGAAGACCCTGCTTTGGATGCCGTGGTCGGGCAGATGGGGCCGCACTTGCAGGCCTTTGGCCAGCTGCTTTTTGGCGAGTCTCTGCGTTGGCTTGTGAAAGAGATTTGGGTCAATGTGCTCCAGCACCATGGTAGCCAGTCGCTTCACAACCACGCTAACTGCTTTGCATCTGGCGTCCTTTATTTGAGCCATTGCGACGCTTCCGCTTGCACCCGATTTAGCCGCCCGCTTGGCGGCGCAGAGTTTGTATTTCGCAATACGCACGCTGGCATGAAGACAGGCCCCTTTAACGCCGACAAATGGAACGCGCCACTCCCTGAGCCTGGCGACTTGATTCTTTTTCCAAGCCACCTTCTGCATGAAGTACCTGTCAATCTAGGGGCCGAGCGAATTACCCTTGCTTTCAATGCCATCCCTGATCGACTGGATGCATGGGGCTACGCAGTTGGGTTTGAGGCTTGAGTTTTATCATGACGCCGGCATGACCGGTGCAAAGGGGTCATCAATGAATAAGCGCGCTTGGATAAGCTCCATTTTCTTAGCAATTATTGCCACGGCAGGCCCGGCCGATGCCGAAGATGTAATGGCATGTGAAGCTCAATCGGTCAACTTTAAACGGCGAGAGTATCGTTGTCCCTTGACGGCCAACGGACGCGAGCAACAAATCCGATTCAAGGCAGACTTTTCGGGAAGTCATGATGACACAGAGTTGTCCATGAACCTGAGCTTGGACGGATTGCCTGTCTCATGCCGAAAGGGTAGCAAGACTTGGTTAAATGGCGAGGATGGCAACGTCAGTCTTGAATGCTACTTTATTCTCGACGGCGCGGCGGGTACCAAGAGAATGCTTCGTGCCATGGTCAATATTTATCATGCTGAGTTTGTTGGAATTAAACTCAGCGCCCCCTGACCTCAGCCGCTTCGTCAACTGAGCAGGACTTAAGATGAAAGACCATTGATTCACAAAAACCCCTTATGACCAACATCGCTGAACTTATTCAACAGGGCGATACGAACATGTGGGTCTTTATCCCGACGGCCATCTTGTTAGGTGCTCTACATGGACTAGAGTCTGGCCATTCCAAAACGATGATGGCTTCGTTCATCATTGCAGTGAAGGGCGGGGGTGTACTGAATTTTGTGTAAACGGTCTAATGGCGGGTAACCGTCGAATTTCCAGGAGTGGATATGACCTTAAACACAAAGAAAGCAGTACACCCACACACCACACCGCACATTTTGTTAAAGGGAATTACCATTCCATTTAATTATCTGAGTCATTACGATTTGAAATTGCACTTTGAAAAAGCCGGAACCATTGAAGTGACGGTTTCTGTAGGTATGTAATTCTGAGTGAAGGCTTAAGCATCGTAGGGCAACAATTTGCCCATGCTGATATTGGGCTCCATCGCATAGCCCAGAGAAGCATAAAAAGAGGCCGTTGATTCATTTGTTTTCAGTATTTGAAGTTTGATTTTCATGCAACCTAGATTTGCAAGCGCTGTTTCTGCGTGTTGAACAAGGGAACTGCCAACACCACTGTGGCGCTTGCTTGGGTCTACTGATACTGAATATATCCAGCCACGATGCCCGTCGTAGCCGGCCATGATGGTACCAATGATGGCTAAATCTTTTACGGCCACAAAGAACAAGCCATCCTTGACTGCTATTTTTTTTGAAATGGTCAAATGAGGGTCGTTGTGCGCTGTTTCATAACCAAAAACATTTTGCCAGAGCGCTACCACTTGAGGCCTGTCAGTGGTGTCATCGTATTGCCGAATCTCTTGCATCATTGTCCTTTTCAGATGAATATGTGTTGAATGCGATGCCAGTTCGTTGCTGCAATAAATTTTTCAGCATGGCCAGACTCTCGGTCAAACTGCCGCCATTTGAAATGCTCAAATCTTGTGGATCTGTCACAAGGCTTTGTAAACGGCTCAAACGCTCTTCGATGTCTTGTTCGTTCTCTCGACCCCGGGCCAAAAGCCTGGTCCGCAAGATCTCGATGGGCGCGGTGATGTTCAACACCGTCAGCCCGGGAAATCGCAGTTTAGCTTCTGCCAAATAAGCCCGAGAACCATTGACCATGACCCAAGCGCCCTCGGACATGGGTGCCAGTTGTGAATGACGAATGCCGTAATGCAAGCCATTGGCAAACCAGTTCAAAGCAAATGCATTGTTTTGAAGCAAAGACTGAAAACTGAGTTCGTCGATGGCTTCATGGTTCTCGTTACTCTGGTGGTGGCTTCTGGTAATGGTGCGTTGCGCCAAATGCAAGGGAGGCACCTTGGCCATCCCCGCCATGTCTTGTCGCAGGCCATTGAGCAGGCTGTCTTTGCCGACGCCCGATGGACCCATGATGTAAATCAAGTTCAATGGGATGTGCCTAATTCAAAACGGTCTACCCATCGAAAATTGCCCTTTGGGTGGTCTTGAGAAAACCATGTAACAGCATCAATGGCGATGCCATCTTGTAGCAATGGGGCGAACCATGCTTGGGCTGCTGTTTTCAAATCCAACCTGAGGTGTGGATCGACGTTTTTCAATGAACCAGACAGTGTCATGTGAAACTGAAACTGGTCCATGACAAAGGGGTAAGACCACTCTTGAAGCAGTGCGGTTTGTCTGGCCGTTAAGCCTGTGCCCGTTCTTCTTTGAAGTTCCGCCTCTGAAAGAGGGAGGGCGAGTGTGTGCAACTGCTGTACACAATCTTCTGCAAACTTTTGCAATTCTGGGCTAGATTGGGAGGGCACAAGCGCCAAAAAATCTCCCATCTCAACCAACTTCAGAGGGAGATGAAAAGCGCTCACTGTGCTGCGTGCCAATTGAGCAAAGGCCTCATGCAATTCTTCGGGCCTTGCTTTTGAATTCAATTCAAAGGGTGCTTTCAAGGTGGCATGCCATCCATACAGCCTGGGTGTGCGTGTTAATTTTTCAAATAATTCGACATTGAAGTTGCCAATTTGAGGCTGCTCAAGACTGACCCCTTGGTGTGCGCATCGTCCGAGCCACTGCGAGCCGAGATCCCAAGCTTGGGATTTGGGCGCGGGTGCAAAATAAGCTGCATGACGAAAGGGTACCGACATGGGTTGAAATATATTTGTCACATTAAACTTGAACTGTCATAAAAATGTAAATCTACATTTGTAATATGAAAGAAATAGTATCAAAAAAATGTTGCACAACGGTTACACCAGTCCCGCCAACAATTTGCCTTTCGATTTGGCGTCAAGGCAAACATGGATGGCTCTTTTGGCCAGGGCGCCTGAGGCGTTGTTAGAAGAACATTTGGCCAGTCAATGCATGGGAAATTTGGAGTGGCTAAGACCTTCTGAGACTGGACTCATGATGGTACAGGGTCGCGCGGGTGGTACTGGGCAGCGTTTTAACCTGGGTGAAGTGAGCATCACTCGCTGTGTGTTAAGGCCGGATGCTCAGTTAACCCGTTGTCAACAAGTGGGTGTGGCTTATGTCATGGGCAGCTCACACCGCCATGCCCAACTGGCCGCAGTGGCCGACGCTCTTTTGCAAGAACCAGAGTTGCACGCCCATTGGGATGAATTGCTTTTGCGACCCATCAGTCAATTGTTGTCAGCGCAAATGCAAGACAACAATGCGCAGGCGCAAGCCACCAAAGTCGAGTTTTTCACGGTGGCACGAGAAGCAGGTCAAGGCTCTGGTGTTGAAGAGGAAGACGAGTGACACAGCCATCCCTTAAAGACATTGGGCGGGGTTTTTCCAACCCGACACTCTGCAGTCAGTCGGTTTTTAGACAATCGCTGGTGGCTTTGTCGTTGCCGGGTCAGCCGCAGACCCTCGAGCTGAACATTTCAAACCCCGCCATTCAAGTGCCTGAAAACGCTCATGCTTCTGCCGCTGCTTTGCTGTTGGCGTTGTTGGATCAAGATTGCAAGGTTTGGCTGTCTGAGGGTTTTGCAAACAGTCATGCAGCGGCTTGGCTTCGATTTCACACGGGTTGCACTTTGGTCACGAATGCCATAGAAGCAGATTTTGTGTGGGCTGCCCATGCCAATGAGCTGCCAGCTTTTGAAAATTTAGCCCAGGGCAATGCCCAGTATCCAGAGCTTTCGGCCACCTGCGTGGTGCAGGTGATGGACTTTGAAACGGCGCCTGCTGCCGACGCTTGGACCTTGAGTGGCCCGGGTGTCAATGGCACCCGCCATTTGAAATTGGTGGGCCTTCCAGACAATTTTGTCGCCGAGCGTCGCCACAGCCAAGTTCATGCACCTTGCGGCCTTGATTTTTTCTTCACCCACAACAACAGCTTGATTGGCCTGCCCCGATCAACCCAAGTGAAGGACTGAGCCCATGTACGTTGCAGTCAAAGGGGGCGAAACCGCCATCCTGAACAGTTATGAGTTGCTCGCTCAGCAGCGCCGAGGTGATCCTAATGTGCCCGAACTCAGTGTGGCCCAAATTCGACAGCAGCTTCGGTTGAGTGTTGACCGCGTCATGACTGAGGGGTCAGTTTACGATCCCCAGTTGGCTGCGCTGGCCATCAAGCAAAGCGCGGGTGATTTGGTTGAAGCCATCTTTTTGTTGCGCGCCTACCGTGCCACTTTGCCAAGGTTGGGCTATACCCAAGCACTCAACACGTCCAACATGAAGATTGCACGTCGCATTTCGGCTGCCTTCAAAGACTTGCCAGGTGGCCAAGTGTTGGGGCCTACCTACGACTATACCCAGCGCTTGTTAGATTTCAGTTTGCTAGCAACCGGCAAGTCCGTGCCCGTTGCACCCAAAGGACAAGTGAGTCATGAAGCCACACCCAGGGTGGTGGATTTGCTCAACCACGAAAGCTTGCTAGAAGGCCAATTGCCTGAGGAGGGCGACCCGGATCCTTTCGACCTCACGCGACAGCCATTGAGGTTTCCTGCGAACAGGTCTGCCAGGCTTCAAAACTTGGCGCGTGCAGACGAGGGCTTTTTGTTGGCGATGGCCTATTCCACCCAGCGCGGTTACTCTGAGTCACACCCTTTTGTGGGCGAAATTCGTTTTGGCTCTGTCGATGTGTGCATCGTGCCTGAAGAACTTGGATTTGAAATATCAGTCGGCGACATTCCAGTCACTGAATGCCAAATGATCAATCAATTTCAGGGCAGCCAAACACAACCGCCCCAGTTTACGCGGGGTTATGGATTGGCCTTTGGTCACAGCGAACGAAAAGCCATGGCCATGGCCTTGGTGGACAGAGCGCTCAGAGCCGATGAGCTGGGCGAGCCGGTGACAGCGCCTGCTCAGATGCAAGAGTTTGTCATGTCGCACAGTGACAGTTTGGAAAGCTCAGGCTTTGTCCAGCATTTGAAATTGCCGCATTACGTCGACTTTCAATCTGAATTGGAATTGGTCAGAAAAATGCGCGCGTCACACGCCTCACCGAAGGACGACCACGATGCAACATGATCAGCTTGTATCTGGGCCATTGCGTGACCCTCAAATTAACTTTGCCTATTTGGACGAGCGCACAAAGCGCATGATTCGGCGCGCCATTTTGAAGGCCGTTGCCATCCCCGGGTATCAAGTGCCATTTGGCTCGCGAGAAATGCCCTTGCCCTATGGCTGGGGTACTGGCGGAATTCAAGTCACGGCTTCCATCATTGGCGAGTCTGATGTGCTCAAAGTCATTGACCAAGGCTCAGACGACACGGTCAATGCTGTCAACATTCGGCGCTTCTTCCAAAGAACGACAGGCGTCGAGGTGACCACCGACACCACCGCCGCCAGCATCATTCAAACGCGTCACCGCATTCCAGAAACACCGCTGCGCGAAGGGCAAGTCATTGTGTATCAGGTGCCTGTGCCCGAGCCCATGCAACGTTTGGAGCCGCGTGAAGAAGAAACTCGAAAGCTTCATGCACTCCAAGAGTACGGTCTCATGCACGTCAATTTGTTTGAAGATTTGGCACATTACGGTCACATCTCTAGCACCTACGACTATCCTGTGTTGGTCAATGGCCGCTACATCATGTCGCCTTCGCCCATTCCCAAATTTGACAACCCCAAAATGCATTTGAACCCAGCCTTGCAGCTTTTTGGCGCGGGTCGCGAGAAACGAATTTATGCAGTACCGCCTTACACCACGGTTGAAAGCTTGGGTTTTGAAGACCATCCGTTTGAGGTGCAGCGCTGGCAGTCTGCCTGTGAACTGTGCGGATCCAAGGAAAGCTTCTTGGATGAAGTGATCATGGACGATCAGGGCAAAAAAATGTTTGTCTGCTCAGACAGCGACTACTGCAGCAAAAGACAGGTGACGCCATGATGGATTTGGATGCCAAGCCGCCATTGATGCGGGTGCAGGGCTTGTCTTGCGCTTATGGCTCACGAACCGTGGTGCGCGAAATTTCATTTGACTTGTGGCCAGGCGAAGTGCTGGCCATCGTGGGTGAATCAGGCTCTGGCAAAACCACTTTGCTCAATGCGGTTGCAGCCAGGCACACACCGAGCGCAGGCCAAGTGTCATTTGACTTGCGCGACCACGGCTTGCAAGAAATTTATGGCATGTCGGAAGCGCAAAGACGCATGCTGGCTCGAACCGATTGGGGCTTTGTTCACCAAAATGCCGCAGATGGTTTGCGCATGAATGTGTCTGCAGGCGCCAATGTGAGTGAGCGCCTGATGGCTTTGGGACAACGTCACTACGGCCAGTTGCGCGCGCAAGCCATTGATTGGCTTGAGCGGGTCGAAATTAGCCCCAGCCGCATTGACGATCGTCCCGACACATTTTCTGGCGGCATGCGCCAACGCCTTCAAATTGCACGAAATTTGATCACGCAACCGCGCTTGGTGTTCATGGACGAGCCCACTTCTGGTTTGGACGTTTCGGTGCAGGCCAAACTACTGGACATGATGCGCACCTTGACGCGCCAAATGAACTTGGCCGCCATCATTGTCACGCACGACTTGGCGGTTGCCAGACTGTTGGCACAACGCATGATGGTGATGCAAAACGGTCAAGCGGTTGAAACGGGCTTGACCGACCAGGTGCTAGACGACCCGCAGCACCCTTACACCCAGTTGTTGGTTTCTTCGGTACTCCAGCCATGACAACACTTAGCACCGATTCGAAGCCCATGCTGCAGATGAAAAATCTGAGCAAGCAATTTTTATTGCACTTGCAAAACAGCACCGCATTGTCGGTATTGCAAAACTTTGATTTGACTTTAAGCCCCGGTGAATGTGTGCGTTTAAGTGGACCCTCTGGCATGGGTAAAAGCACGGTTCTGAAGTTGGCTTATGGCAACTACCGCGCCAGCTCGGGCGAGATTTTGGTTCGTGACCCAGCAGGCCAATTCATTGACATGACCCAAGCCAGCGCGCGATCTGTTTTGCATCTGCGCAGTCATTCGATGGCGTATGTGAGTCAGTTCTTAAGGGTCATTCCGCGTGTGGCTGCCATTGACATTGTGGCTGAACCCTTGCTTGAAAACAGCTTAGATCTTGTCAGTCGAGAGCAAGCTCGCGAAGAGGCCGCGCACTGGTTAACCCGTTTGCGCATTCCTGAGTCTTTATGGCAACTGCCACCCGCCACATTTTCTGGCGGCGAGCAGCAACGCATTAATCTTGCACGTAGCTTTATCAAGCCACGACCCTTGCTGTTGCTTGATGAGCCGACGGCCTCCTTGGACCCAGTCAACACGCAAACAGTGATTGACATGATTCTTCAAGCTCGCAACAAGGGCATTGCGATTCTTGGGATTTTTCACGATGACGCGGTGGCACAAGAAGTTGTCAGCCGAACAGTCGCCATGTTGCCTTTGGAAACAAATTAATGAACTCACCCACTTCAACGCCTGTTATTTTTACCAACGCACAACTGGTGCTTCAAGATGAAGTGGTGAAGGGCAGTCTGACCAGTCAGCATGGCTTGATTCAACACATCGACCAAGGTCAGACATCGGTCCCTCATGCGATCGACTTGCAGGGTGACTACCTCATCCCGGGCTTGGTAGAGGTTCACACCGACAACTTTGAACGGCACATGATGCCTCGCCCAAAGGTACGTTGGGATGACGCGCCAGCGCTGCTTGCACATGATGCTGAAATTGCAGCGGCAGGCATCACCACGGTGTTAGATGCTTTGGGGGTAGGGGAGGCCGATCCAGAAAGTGTTCGGGGAAGTGAATGGGACACGGTTTTAAATTGCATTTCAGACTTTGTAGCGCGAGGTGTTCTTCGCGCCGATCATTTTTTGCATGTTCGCTGTGAATTGCCTGCGCCTAACACCCTTGAATTGTTCAAGCCTTTTGAGGGACATGATTTGGTCAAAATGATTTCTGTGATGGACCACACGCCGGGTCAGCGTCAATGGGAAAACATCGAGCACGCTTGGATTTACTTTACGGGTAAAAAAGGCTGGTCCAAAGAGAAGTTTGAAGAGCGTTTGGCCTTGGCGCAAGATGCGCAGGCGCGGTATGCCCAACCTCACCGCGCCTTCTTTACTCAATACTGTAAAGACAAGCACATCGCTTTGGCCAGCCACGACGACACCACGGTAGCGCATGTGGAAGAGGCTTTTGCAGAAGGCGCCACAGTGAGTGAGTTTCCCACCACCGTGGCTGCGGCCCAAGCAGCCAAAGCCCGAAATATGTTAACCATCATGGGGGGGCCCAATGTGGTTCGCGGAGGGTCGCACTCGGGCAATGTCTCAGCCATCGAATTGGCAAAACTTGGCTTGGTCGACATTTTGTCGTCTGATTATGTGCCAGGCAGTTTGATGTCGGCCACTGTGCGCCTGACAGAAACCACCCAACTCAGCTTGCCACAAGCTGTCGCTTTGGTCAGCCGTCATCCAGCTCGATCTGTAGGGCTTCACGACAGGGGGAGTTTAGAGCCGGGCTTGAGATCCGACTTGGTCCAAGTTCGAATGATCAATCTGCCCAACGGCCGCCATCAACCCATCGTTCGCGCCGTCTGGCGTGGCGGGGTTCGAGTGGTTTAGCAACGTCACGACATTGAAATATTTCTGCCATACGCTTCACCCACTATTTCACTCCAATCAGCTTTGCAGATTGAAAATATGCAGCCATTAACTATCCGAAATTTGAGCAAACGCTTTGGTGAAAACACAGCCGTTGACCGTGTTTCACTTGAAGTAGCCTCAGGTAGTTTTGTGGGTGTGATTGGCCGATCGGGTGCTGGCAAATCGACTTTGCTGCGAATGATCAATCGTTTGAACGAGCCCACCGAAGGCTCGATTGAGTATGACGGCACTGTTGTGACTCAACTCAAGGGTGTGGCTTTGAATGAGTGGCGCCGCAACTGCGCCATGGTCTTTCAGCAGTTCAATTTGGTGGGGCGCCTTGATGTGCTCACCAATGTGCTCATGGGTCGACTGACCACGGTGCCCACTTGGCGTGCTTTGTTAACCATGTGGAGCGACGCAGACAAGTTGGACGCTTTGGAAACATTGGACCGATTTGGCATGGCCGAATTTGCAGCCCAGAGGTGCGATCAGCTGTCGGGGGGCCAGCAACAGCGTGTGGCCATTTGCCGTGCCTTGCTCCAAAGACCTCAAATTATTTTGGCTGATGAGCCCATTGCATCGCTTGATCCTAAAAACACACAAATGGTCATGGATGCTTTGAAGCGAATCAATGAAGACTTGGGCATCACGGTCATTTGCAACCTACACGACCTAGATATTGCCCGAAATTATTGCAACAGATTGGTCGGCATGTCTGAAGGTCGTGTGGTATTTGATGACGTGCCTGAAAAGTTAACTGAAAACTTGGTTCAATCTTTGTATGGCATTGAGGCTAACACTGCAACACAGAACATCCCTGCTGATTTGAATTCTCCCAAGGTGGTTCCTTTGAATCGCCAAATCAACCTCGCTTAGTTTTTTTCTGGCTTTTCTTTCACTTCTTAAAGGATTTTTTATGTTGTTCAACCGTCGTGCAGTTCTCGCATTGGCCGCCTCCAGTGTCTTGGCCGTTTCTGCTCAAGCCCAAGACTGGAAAGCCAAGTACCCAGAGTTGGTTTTCGCCACCATCCCTAGCGAAAACGCAGCGCAAGTGACTGAGCGCTTTGCCGATTTTGGTGCTTACTTGTCACGCGAAATTGGTGTGCCCGTGAAGCTGCGCGTGGTGGGTGATTACGCCGCTGTCATTGAAGGTCAACGTGCCGAGCAAATTCACATTGCTTATTACGGCCCTGCCTCATATGCCCGTGCTCGCATGATTGGCGTGAAGACCACGCCATTTGCCATTGAAGTGGCCAAAGGTGGCGTCAAGGGATATCACTCTGTGTTTTATGTCAAGGCCAACTCGCCTTACAAAACCATTGCCGATCTGAAAGGCAAAAACTTGGGCTTGGTCGATCCCAACTCAACATCGGGCAACAACGTCCCACGCTTTGCCATGGACAGCATGAAGATCAACCCAGAAGAGTTTTTCGGCAAAGTGGTCTACACCGGTAGCCACGTCAATGCAGTGATGGCTCTGAACCAAGGTACCGTTGATGTGGCGGCCAACTGGTGGAACAACGAAACCGACTCTGAGCTGATTCGCATGGCCGACAAAGGCATGGTTAAAAAAGAAGATTTCCGCATGATCTACAAATCAGATCAAATTGTGAACAGCCCTGTTGCTTATTTGGACAGCATGCCTGCCGATCTGAAAAAGCGCATTGAGCAAGCCTTCTTGAATGCGGCTCAAAAAGACAAGGCTGCATTTGACAAGTTGTCCGATGGCAAGAACGAGCCTTTCCAAACAGTGACCCATGAAGCCTATTTGCCTGTTGTCGAGTTGAACAAGTTCGTTGACAGCCTGCGTAAAAGGTAATCTGCGGTGAGCGCTCTCCATTCCAAATCAATGGAGATGGCCTATGCCCAAGCGGTGGCGTTAAAACGCCGCCAACTTGGGCTAGGCCTTTTGTTATTGGCTGTGTTGATTGCTTTCTCTGGACATATTGCAGAAATATCTTTCTCCAAGTTGTATCAGCATATTGGTGGCTTTGCCAGCTACATCGACAGAATTGCGCATCTGGAAAACGGTCGCCCCGTGATCTCGGATCCTGCTGAATGGTTTTGGGGTTGGAAAAAGTGGTTGGCTCTCATGGGTGAGACCCTGCTCATGGCTTATGTAGGCACCTTGTTAGGCGCTGTGGCTGCATTTGTGATGTGCTTCTTGGCCAGTCAAAATTTGACCCAAAGCAAAGGGGTGGTGTTTTTAACCCGCCGGCTGATGGAGTTTTGCAGAACAGTGCCCGAGCTGGTGTTTGCCTTAATTTTTGTGGTCGCCTTCAGTTTAGGTCCGCTTCCTGGAATTTTGGCTTTGGCCATTCACACCGCTGGTGCCTTGGGAAAACTCTTTGCCGAAGTGGTCGAAAACATCGACATGAAGCCGGTGGATGGCGTGCTTGCAACAGGCGGCAATTGGTTGCACAAAATTCGGTTTGCTGTCTTGCCGCAAGTGGCTTCCAATTTCGCAAGCTATGCATTGTTGCGCTTTGAGATCAATGTCAGAGGTGCATCTGTCTTGGGCTTCGTAGGCGCAGGTGGTATTGGGCAAACATTGCTTGAAGTGATTAGAAAATTTTATTACGCTGATGTGAGTGCCTTGTTGGTCTTGATCATTGCTACCGTCATGGTCATTGATGCTGTTACTGAACGCATTCGCCATAAACTCATCGGTCTGGAAGCCAAGTCATGAGCCAAGTGTCCGCCAACGGATTGGCATCTTCCGAGTTGGGGGAGCGAGAGTTGCTTCGTCGTCGCTACGCTAAGCACTTCCAACCGTTCTACCAAGACAATTTAATGGCCATTTTCATTGGCTTGTTGGCATTTGTTTTGTTTGCATTTGGCATTCACAAATTGGAGATGACCTTTGTCCGCTTGTGGGGCGGCTTAGGCGAGTTGGGCAATATGGTCCTTCGAATGTTGCCACCCAACCCCGGAACTTGGTCCTTAACCAAAATATATTTGTACGCCATGGTGGAAACATTGGCCATCGCATTACTAGGTACATTGTTGGCAGCATTGGCCGCATTCCCCCTCGGATTTTTAGCGGCTCGAAACACCACCATCAACAGGGTTGTTCAATTTTTAGCGAGGCGAAGCTTCGATACGCTGCGCGGCGTTGATATATTAATTTGGGCTTTGATCTGGATCAATGTGGTGGGACTGGGCCCCTTTGCTGGGGTGCTTGCTTTGTTCAT
>Ga0114972_10001528_pt1 | contig 17389 bp, 14 predicted proteins | sample M_140807_EF_Meta_FD_87354 | JGI IMG/M metagenome (GOLD analysis project Ga0114972, IMG submission 87354) | Freshwater microbial communities from Lake Montjoie, Canada to study carbon cycling - M_140807_EF_MetaG | ecosystem: Environmental > Aquatic > Freshwater > Lake | place: Lake Montjoie... | reverse complement strand
TTGCCGGGAGCGGGCGCGGATTTACCGGACGGCCGAGCCGGCGGCGATCCGCCGCGGATTGAAGGGCAGAAAGCTTACCGGCATCGAAACGAAGGGAAAACAGATGCGCTTTCTTTTCGAGGATGCCAGTTTGGGTCTGCATTTGGGGATGACCGGAAAATTGCTCGTGAAGAAGGGCGGCCACGAGCCGGGGAAGCACGATCACCTGGTCCTCCGGCAACAAAAGCGGTCGCTGGTGTTTCGAGATGCCCGGATGTTTGGCGCGTTGAAATTTTCCGCCTCAGCGGAGCCGGAATGGTGGACATCCCTGCCGCCCGAAGTGGTTTCGCGTGGTTTTACCCTCAAGGCGGTGGAGGACTATCTGCGCCGGCGCAAAGGCAGCACACTCAAGGCCGTGCTCCTCCAGCAGGAACAGTTTCCCGGAGTGGGCAATTGGATGGCTGATGAAATTCTTTGGCGATGCAAGTTCCATCCGGCGCGTAAAGCGGGAACTCTCATTGAGGAGGAAAGGGAAGTTTTTTGGCGCGAAACAAAGCAATTGTGCCGCGATGCATTGAAAATCATCGGCGACAAATACGGGCGTCCGCCGGCTTCGTGGCTGTTCCGCCATCGCTGGCGGCGCGGCGGGAAGTGTCCCCGCGAAGGCACTACCCTTGAGCGGGCGACGATCGGCGGAAGGACCACGGCTTGGTGTCCTGAGTGCCAAGGGAAGTGACGAGTGGCGAGTGGATGAGAAGTGTTAGTCGATGGGAAATCCTTCGCGTCTCACGGATTCGGAATGGATCTGAAATTTAAGATTTCAGAGGGCGAAGAGGGAGGCGCGGTCGGGTTCGGTGAGTTCTTGCCACTGTCCGGGGGCAAGAACTGGAGGGAGGTCGAAGTGGCCGATGCGGATACGGATGAGGCGGAGGGTCGGGAGGTTGACGGATGCGGTCATTTTTCGCACCTGGCGGTTGCGTCCTTCGCACAGGGTGACTTCGATCCAACTGGTCGGGATGTTTTGGCGGAACCGGATCGGTGGATTGCGAGGGGGAAGGTCGGGATCGATTTGTTTGGCTTTGGCGGGAAGGGTTTTGCGTCCTTCGATAACCACACCGGCGCGCAATTGTTGCAGAGCTAACTCGGTTACCTCTCCTTCCACTTGTACCCAGTAGGTGCGCGCGTGCGCATGTTTCGGATCGAGCAGTTTGGTGTTCAGTCCGGCTTCGTCAGAGAGAAGGAGAAGTCCTTCACTGTCGCGATCGAGACGTCCTATGGCGTAGACATTTTTAGGGAGCGCAAACTCGGACAAGGTGCGTTGTCCAGGATGGTCCGGCGTGAATTGCGAAAGGACGCCGTAGGGTTTGTTCAGTGCTAAAAGCACAGGAGCTCCGGCGGTCGCAGACCGCCGCTACAAGAGCAGGAGGGCCGGCTTTTCGACGAGTCGGCGGAGGGCATTCATGTATTCCGCGGCGACAGCGCCATCGACCACACGGTGGTCGCCACTGCCGGAGATGATCATGCGGTGACCGACGACGATCTGGTCGTGTTCGTTGACGATGGCCTGCTTGGTGATGGCGCCGACACCAAGGATGAAGGACTGGGGCGGATTGATGATGGGAAGAAAATTATCGATGCCGTAACCGCCGAGGCTGGAGAGAGTGATGGTCCCACCCTGGTATTCTTCGGGTTTCAACTTTTTGCCGCGGGCCTTGGCGGCGAGTTCTTTCATCTGAGCGCTGATCTCGCGGAGAGAAAGTGTGCTCGCTTTTTTGATCACGGGAGTGATCAGTCCGTCCTCGATGGCAACAGCGACGGCGAGGTTGACGTCGGAATATTCGATGATGGCATCGCCATCGTAGGCCGCGTTGATTTTCGGCACTTCGGCCGCGGCGCGTGCGGCGGCGAGGAGGATGAAATCATTGACGGTGAGTTTTTGTCCACCGTCCTTCTCCGCCAAGGCGTTGAGTTCCTTGCGCATCTCCATGAGCGGTCCGCCGTCCATCGTGACGCTGAGATAGAAATGCGGAATCTGGGTTTTGCTGGCGAGGAGGCGCTCGGCGATGGTTTTGCGCATCCCGGAGAGCGGGATGGATTTTTCCTCACCGGCGATGCCGTGGGCGGCGCGGATGGTGGGAACGGCGGAAAGTGCTCCCCCCACCCCTCCGGTCGGCGCCGTTTCGACATCCTTCCTGACGATGCGCCCTCCCGGTCCGGTGCCGGCGATGGAGGAAAGATTCACGCCGCGGGATGCGGCGATTTTGCGGGCGAGCGGGGAAGCTTTAATGCGTCCGGTGGCAGCCGGTGCGGCGCCGCGCGGTGCGGGGGCCGCGGGAATTTTCGCGGCGGGAGCGACAGGTGTGGCGGGAGCGGACGTTTTCTTTTCCGCTGCGGCGGGTTTGGCCTTGGCGGCGCTGTCGGCGGTTTCGCCATCGCCGAGAATGAGGGCGATCTCGTCGCCGACTTTGATCACGGCACCTTCCTCGACGTAAAGCTCGCTGATCGTTCCATCATCGAACGATTCCATCTCCATCGTGGCTTTGTCGGTTTCGACCTCGGCCAAGATGTCTCCGACTTCGACTTTATCGCCTTTCTTTTTGCGCCATTTGACAAGCGTGCCCTCGAGCATCGTGTCGCTCAGCTTGGGCATGGTGACGGCGGGCATGGGCGGAAAGTGAAGAGTGAGAAGTGACGAGTGACGAGTGAAAAATCGTCAGCAGACGGCGAGGACTTTTTGGATGATGCGGTCGGCGGTGGGAAGTTGCTGCTTTTCGATCGGGGGACTGTAGATGGCCGGTGCATCGAGCGAGCAGACCCGCTGCACGGGCGCATCGAGGTCGTCGAAGGCGTGCTCTTGGATCATGGTGGCGATCTGCGAGGAGACGCCGCAAAAAGGTTTGTTCTCGTCGACGAGGACGGCGCGGTGCGTTTTGCGCACGCTGTCGAGGATGGTCTGCTCGTCGAGCGGACGGATGCTGCGCAGGTCGATGACTTCGGCGGAGATATTGAATTCCTCGTGCAGGCGGTGCGCGGCGGCCAGCGAGGTCAGCACGGCGCGTCCGTGGGCGATGAGAGACACGTCGGTGCCCCCGCGTTTCACGTCGGCCACGCCGATAGGGATGAGGTATTCGCCTTCCGGGACTTCGCCCTGGTCGCCGTAGAGGAGTGTGTTTTCCATGAAGCACACCGGGTCGTTATCGCGAATGGCGGTCTTCATCAGGCCCTTGGCATCGTAAGGCGTGGCAGGGCAGACGACTTTCAACCCGGGTGTGTTGGCGAAAAAGTTTTCCGGCGTGTGCGAGTGGGTCGCGCCGACATTGGTGCCGCCGTTGGCCGGGCCGCGAATGACCAGCGGGCAATTGATGAGTCCGCCCGACATGTAACGGACGCACCCGGCGTTGTTGATGATCTGGTCGTACGCGACGTAAGCGAAACTCCAGAACATGAGTTCCATCACGGGGCGCAGTCCCATCATGGCAGCCCCCACCCCGAGTCCGATAAAGCCGGCTTCGCTGATCGGCGTGTCGACGACGCGTTTGTCGCCGAAGCGTTTCCATAATCCTTCGGTGACTTTGTAGGCGCCGTTGTATTCGGCGACTTCCTCGCCCATGAGGAAAACGTTTTCGTCGCGCTGGAGTTCCTCGGCGAGAGCGTCGTTCAGGGCTTGGCGGTAAGTGATGACGGGCATGCCTTCGGGATTACAAATTTGAAATTTGAGATTTCAGAGAGGGAGATTTCAAAGGGGCTAGTCGTTGAAGAAGTGGCGGCCGGTTTTTCCGGCTTCCGTGCCCATGTCGACCTCGTAGTAGATGTCGTCGAAGACATCCTGTACCTCGGGGAACGGACTGTCCTCGGCGAATTGGACCGAGGCGGCGACTTCTTCCTTCACCACTTTATCCATTTTGGCGATGGTTTCGTCGGTCGCGATCCCCTCCTCTTTCAGCCGGTTTTCCCACAGCGTGATCGGGTCGTGGTTTTGCTTGTAGAACTCGATTTCTTCGGGCTTGCGGTATTTTTTGGCGTTCGCATCGGCCACCGAGTGCCCGTAGTAGCGGTAAGTGTCGATCTCAAGCACGCACGGTTTGTTTTTCTCGCGGGCGCGCTCCATTACTTCCCACGTCTTGGCGCGCACTTCGTAAAGATTCTCGCCGTTGACGAGGTCCCAATCGATGTCGTATCCCGAGGCGCGTTCGGCCAGGCACGACTTGATCGCCGACGAACGCGCGAGGCTCGTGCCCATGGAGTATTGGTTATTCTCGATGATGTAGACCACCGGGATATCCCAGAGCGCCGCGAGGTTGAGTGACTCGTGGAAAACGCCCTGGTTGACCGCGCCATCGCCGAGATAGGTGAGGCAGCAACCCTTGAGCCCCTTGTATTTCAGCGCGTAGGCGATACCGAGGCCGAGCGGGGTCTGTCCGGCCACGATGCCGTGTCCACCCCAATAGCGTTTGTCCGGCGCGAAAAAGTGCATCGACCCGCCCTTGCCCTTCGAGCAACCGGTCGCTTTGCCGAGGAGTTCCGCCATGCATTCGTTCATCGACATGCCGACGACGAGCGCATGGCCGTGGTCGCGGTAAGCGGTGATGGCGTGGTCGTTCGGACCCATCAGCGCGCAGGTGCCGACCGCGACGGATTCTTGGCCGATGTAAAGGTGGAGAAAGCCGCCCATTTTCCCCTGCTGGTAGAGCTTGAGAGACGCCTGCTCGAAGCGCCGGATGCGTAGCATGTCGGCCAGGAAGCCGAGCTTCTGCTCGGGCGTCAGGTTGGCGTTGATCGGAGCCTTGGCGTAATCGACAGGGCTTGATGCGGTCTTGGGTTTTTCGGCTCGGGCTACGCTCACGATTGTTGTCTTTGTTTGCTGCGCGAGAATTTCATGCAGCAATCAGTGTGCCTGAAGGGAGCGAGAATGTTGCGGAAAAAATCTTTTTTGGCAACGCGAAACGGGGTCTGCCTCGAATACAAATTCTCCGCGAGGCCGAGCGCGCCGCCGTCGCACGTTCGCCTTGCGAAGATGCGCGGCTTGCGCGCCATACGCTCGACTTCTACATTGGCGCATCGAGCGCACTATGCCTCCCGGACGCCCCCGAACGGAACAGCATCGAGGACTCGGATCAAAATTTACACAAGTGACTGATAAAGAACTACTTGACAAGGCTATCCATGTCGCTAAGCGCGCGTACGCGCCATATTCGAAATTTTTCGTGGGCGCGGCGCTGGTGGGCAAAGATGGTCGTGTCTTCGAGGGTTGCAACGTGGAGAACATCAGTTTTGGTCTGACCATCTGCGCCGAGCGCAATGCGGTCTTCGCGGCGGTAGCCGCGGGTTGCCGCGAATTCACCAAGATCGTCATCGCGGCCGACACGCAGGAACCGGCGTCGCCGTGCGGCGCCTGTCGCCAAGTGCTGGCCGAGTTTGATCCGAACATGGAGGTTATCCTCGGAACTTTCAGCGGCAAAACAATAGCCTATCGTCTCTCGGAATTACTCCCCCGCCCTTGCACCGGGATTTTGGATCGTCCCTGACGTTCCACGTGGAACATGGCTAGTATGTACGAGTATCCTGAAATTTTTGACGTGCTCGTTTTGGGTGCCGGGCATGCCGGGGTCGAGGCGGGTCTGGCCGCCGCCCGTTTAGGGGCGAGGACCGGAATTCTCACTCAGAACCTTGATACGATCGGGCAGATGTCCTGCAATCCCGCGATCGGTGGATTGGCTAAGGGCCACATGGTCCGGGAGATTGATGCGCTTGGTGGGGTGATGGGACAGAACACCGACGCCACTGGTATCCAGTTCCGGATGCTGAATGCGCGTAAAGGTCCGAGTGTCCAGGCTCCGCGTGCGCAGTGCGACAAGAAGGCTTACCAGTTCCGGCTTAAGTGGATCCTTGAGCACTCCCCCAACCTTCACCTACTGCAAGGCAATGCAGTGCGGATTTTAGTCGAGCACGACAAGGTGGTCGGCGTCGAAACAAACCTCGGCTTGCGCTATCGAGCCAAGGCAGTGGTTGTGACCACGGGAACCTTCATGCGCGGACTCCTCCATGTCGGGTTGCAGCAGATGACCGGAGGGCGCATGGGCGATGCTGTCTCGACCTTGAGCGATTCCTTGCGAGAACTCGGACTGGCTGTCGATCGGTTCAAGACCGGGACTCCGTGTCGGTTGCTTGGACGGACCATCGATTTTTCCCAATGCCAGCGCCAGGAAGGCGACTCCCCTGCCCCAATGTTCAGCTTTTTCCCAGAGGAGCTGGCCGAGGAAACCGGTGGCCCCTTCAGCCTGAACCGATGGGAGGGCGGACGGTTCCACGTGGAACAATTGCCCTGCTGGATCACTTACACCACTGAGCGGACGCATGAGATCATCCGGGACAACCTCGACAAATCGCCCATGTATGCCGGGATCATCGAGGGCGTTGGGCCGCGGTATTGTCCGTCCATCGAGGACAAAGTGGTCCGCTTTGCCGACAAGGACCGCCACCAACTTTTCCTCGAACCCGAGGGCCGCCAGACGGGCGAGTATTACGTCAATGGCGTGTCGACCAGTTTGCCGTTCGAGGTGCAGTTGGCCTTCATCCGATCTGTGCCAGGACTGGAAAACGCGCACATTCTGCGGGCCGGCTATGCGGTCGAGTATGATTATTGTCCGCCGACCCAGCTGCATCGGACGCTCGAGACCAAAGCCGTGGCCGGGCTCTATCTGGCCGGGCAGATCAACGGGACTTCGGGCTACGAGGAAGCGGCAGCACAAGGTTTGGTGGCCGGGGCCAATGCGGCCTTGAAATTGGACGGCAAGCCAGTGTTCCACGTGGAACGTTCCGAGGGCTATATCGGCGTGCTGATCGATGATTTGGTCACGCGCGGGACGCCTGAGCCGTATCGCATGTTCACCAGCCGCGCGGAGTTCCGTTTGCTCCTTCGGCAAGATAACGCCGATCTGCGCTTGGCTGAAAAGGCGAGGGGAGCGGGGTTGATTTCGTCCAACCGTCACACCAAAACATCGGCGAAAGCCCTTGCTATACAGCAACTTAAAGAAAAATCACAAGCCGTTCGACACGAAGGAATTACGATAGGGCAATGGATCCGTCGTCCGGAGAACTTTGTCTCCACTTTGCCGGAGGATATCCGACGGTTGGCACCAGAAGACATTTGGGCGCAGGTCGAGACGGACCTTAAATACGAGGGGTATATCCGGAGGGAACTGGATTCCGTGGCCCGGGCCCGTCGTCAGGAGCAAGAGTCGGTGCCAATGGATCTCGATTACGCATCGATCCGTGGACTGCGCAACGAGTCGCGCCAAAAACTCACGCAGATTCGTCCATCAACGCTCGGTCAAGCCTCGCGCATCAGCGGAGTGACCCCGGCCGATGTGGCCTTGCTTTCCGTGTGGATCCGCAAGTCGCGGGGAGGGGAGAAACAACTCGCGGGCGCCTGAAAACTTTCCGCGCGCGGACATGCTCGCACAAAACTTTTTGGTTTGTGCTTAATAAACGCCGCACCCGCACGTTGACTGGGTGTGGAGTATGCCCCCGGAACAAATCATCACTGAAGCGCTGGCCCGCTACGAGCGGCTCTTGGTCAGCTACGCCAAGGAGATCACCGGTGACCTCGATTCGGCGCGAGACGCCGTGCAGGAGACCTTCCTGCGCCTGAGCCGGCAGGACGTGGTCGCATTGGAGCACCGCTTGCGTCCGTGGCTGTTCCTGGTCTGTCGCAACTGTGCGATCGATCACCGGCGCAAGGTGGTGCGTTTCAGCACCGAGCCGATCGAGGACCTTGATTTCGCGAGCAACGAACCCGGGCCCGACCATCGCGCCGTCGCAGCGGAGGATGCCAACCGTTTGCGCGACTTGGTCGCGGGTCTGCCACGTCAGCAGCGTGAGTTGATCAAACTGAAATTCGAAGCTGGCCTGAGCTACAAGGAAATGGCCGAAGCGCTGAAAACCAGTGTTTCCACCGTCGGCGTGCAACTGCACGACGCGATCAAAACCCTGCGCCGGCAATGGATCGACGAAAACCCCGAAATTCTGCCGACATGAACGAAACACAGGCCACCGCTTACGCCCTGAACGAATTGCATGGGAAAGAGCGAGACTCATTCGAGTCCGATCTCGCCGGGGACATCAAGCTGCAGGGCGAATTGCAATCGACGTCGCGCGTCGCCGACGCGCTTGAGCAAATCATGGTCGAACCGCACGAGGGGCTCGAACCGCAGGCGAGGGAACGTTTGATCCGCGAAATAGCGAAAAACCAAGAGGCGTGGCAACAGCGCCGAAAAATAGTCCGCTTTGCCGTGCCGGTTTCTTTGGCCGCCGCCGCTTCGATCGCGGCGCTCTTGTGGGTCGCTGGGGGGAAGACCACGCAGGCGCCCGCCATGGCGGCGGCCGCAGCGAGCGAGCGAGTTTTTGTCCGCGCAGAATCCACCGCCATGGCTTCCGGCGAGGGGACGAAGGGCGAGCAACCCACCAACACTCTGGTGCCGCAAAAGCGGGTCATGCCTTGGAATGCGAAAGTGTTGGGGGCTGATGCCGATCCCGGGCGGTAGACAATCCAAGATTCGCGGCATAGTAAGAAACGGGCGCCCGGCCCGCGCAAAAAGCCGTTGCCTTTCCTTCAGTCTGGCAGAAGGTTCACTCGGACCATCCCGGCCCGCCGCTATGCGTTACCCAGCCGCTATTTTTCTTCTTGCTGCTGCTTCGGCATGGGCCGATGGGAGGCCGCCGACTTGGGAACCGGCGCGCACTGTCCGGGTCGAGGAAGTTGTTTCGTCAGGCATTCTGGCACCGACCGATCCGCATCCCGTTTTTTTTGATTTCTTCAGCGATGCCATCTTGGAAAGCGACGGCTCGGTGGTCTTCGTTGCCAACAGCGCGAAGGAAGGCGTGTCCGTGCTCGGACGCGAGGGCGTTTACGGCATCGACCGCGAGGGCCGTCCATCGGCCTTTGTGCAAAAGGGCGACACTTTGGGCGAAGGCCAAAGCGCGGTGACGGCGATCAAGGCACTCGAGATGCGCGCCGGTGTGCCGGTTGCGCAGTGCCTGCTCGAAGACGGAAGCGAGGAAACGATCGTCATGGGGAATGTCGCAGCCGACCGGGAGAGCTTGGTTGAGTCCGCGGAAAGTCGCACCGGAGATGTGGCAAATGACAGCCGCTCGATTCGACGGGTTGGTCGCGACGGAACCGAACAACTCGTGGCTGATCTGTCCACCCGCATCCCTGAACTTTTCGAAGGCGCATTCACTGGCTTCGGTGCTCGCACCGTCGGATTTGGCCCGTGGGTCATCTTCAGCGGATCGGCCAACGCTTACGAAGGTTTGTTCGCCATGAACCTGGAAACGAACAAGCTTTACCTTCTGCTCGACAATCTCGCCGTGCTGGGAAACCGACACGTCGAGGAGTTCCAGATCAGCGAATCTCCCCGGTCTTGTGCGGATTTTGCTGTAACGGTCAACTTTGCCGATGGGGGATCCGGCATCTATATTTTCCGCTTCAGTGACGACGAGGGTAACCTGCTCTTCGGAGGTTAGAGTTGAGAAACTCCCGGGCTTTCGCCGCGGGGAAAACCAAGATATATTTCACACATGGCTTCGATCGATTTGAAGACCGCGGTGCCGGGACCGCGGAGCAAAGTGGTTTTTGAGGAGCGCCGCAAGCATGTGGCGCCGGGCCCGTTTCATACCACGCCGATTGTGGCGGAGAGGGCGGAGGGGGCGACGATCACGGATGTCGACGGCAATACGTTCCTCGATTTCGCCTGCGGGATCGGGGTGACCAATCTGGGGCATGCCGAGCCGTCGGTCGTTGCGGCGGCCAAGGCGCAGGCGGACAAATTTTTCCACACCAGCATCAATGTGGTGGCCTACGAGGGATATGTGGAGTTGGCCAAGCGTCTGAACGAGCGTGCGCCGGGGAATTTCCCGAAGAAAACATTTCTCGCCAATTCTGGTGCCGAGGCCGTGGAGAACGCGATCAAGTTCGCCCGCGCCTACACGAAACGCCAGGCGGTGATTTGCTTCGAGCATGCGTTCCACGGGCGCACTTACATGGCGATGGCGCTGACCGGCAAAGCGAATCCTTACAAGAGCGGGTTCGGTCCGTTTCCTTCGGAAATATACCGCGCGCCGTTTCCCGATTTTTATCGTTGGCCGGGCGTGGACGGCGAAGCACCGGTGTGTCCGGGAAAATTGCCGTGCGCATTATCGCGTTGCCTCTGCCGCGAGGCCTTCGCCCGATTCGAGGAGATCGCCCATGCTGACATCGGCGAAACGAATGTCGCCGCAGTGATCATCGAGCCGGTGACGGGCGAGGGCGGATTCATTCCCGCACCGGCTCCGTTCCTGCGCATGTTGCGCGAGTGGTGCGACAAGCATGGCGTGGTGCTCATCTTCGACGAGATCCAGACTGGCTTCGGCCGCACAGGCACCTTGTTCGCTTGCCAACAATCAGGGGTGACGCCGGATCTTCTCGTGCTGGCCAAAGGGTTGGCTAACGGGCTGCCGCTCTCGGCCGTGACCGGGAAAGCGGAGGTTATCGATGCCGTCGGGGTGGGGGGTGTGGGTGGAACTTATTGCGGAAATCCGGTCGCTTGCGCCGCGGCACTGGCGGTTTTGGACAAATTCGACCGTCCAGAGACTCTGGAGCACGCGCGGAAGCTCGGAAGACTTTTGGAAGACCGCCTGAAGTCTTGGTTCCAGAAATTTCCCAAGATAGGACAGGTGCGCGGCCTTGGACCGATGCAGGCCCTGGAACTGGTCAAGGATAGGCAAAGCAAAGAGCCCGACAAACTGGCGGCCGCCGCCGTGGTGAAGCACAATTACGAAAACGGTTTGATCACCCTGGCCTGTGGCACGCACGGCAATGTGCTCCGGTTTTTGATCCCGCTTGTCGCCACCGAAGCGCAGCTCAATGAGGGCTTGGATGTGGTTGAAGCGGGATTGGTCGCGCTCGGCTGAGCGCGAGCCCAACTATAGGATTATTCCGCTGCGAGTTCGTCTTCTCCGATCAGTTGAAGCCGCGCGTGGCGGGTGTTCCATTCCGCGATCGCTCGGTCGGCAGTGATCAAGGGTGAGCCGAGGACGAGTGCCGTGGCCACAATGATCCGGTCGGCCGGGTCGCTGTGAAAATCCGGCAGACGGCAACTTTCGATGCTGATTTCGGGATGGATCGGCTCGAGGCGCACCGGGGGTTGGAGGTTTGCGCGGATCCATTTGTCGGTGTCCGGTTGCAGAACGATGAGGCCTTTGGTCGCGAGCATGGCTGCCTCCCAGACCGAAATGGCAGAGACAATGGCCACACCGCGGAAATTGCGGAGCGCTGCGACCCGCCGGTCTCCGGCCGATGAACGAAGCCAGATGTGCGTGTCGAAAACAGCTGACTCTATTTTTTCAAGCATCGGCGTGCCAAGATTCGCCCGTGCTCAAAGCATCGTCGAGAAGGGTCACCGTTCCGGCCGCGCGCCCGAACAAAGAAGGCGCAGGCGTCTTTTCCACCGCGACGAGTTCCACCGCCGGCCGGCCGTGACGACTGACCACGACCGAGCATTTTTCACGCTGCACTTTCTCGATCAGGCCGAGGCACTTGGCTTTGAATTGGGTGACCGTTACTTGCATAAAATGACCATGGTCTGACCATATCTATTTGTCAACCGTATGACACACGCAGAATACTGAACATTTGAACAGTATTCTTCTTTCGTGCTAAATCTGCGGGGTGAAGCGGACCGAACAGCGCGCGGCGGTGCATCTGGATGCGGATGCCTTTTTTGTCGGGTGCGAGGTGGCGTCCGAGCCGCGTTTGCGCGGCAAGGCGGTGGCGGTCGGCGGAATGAAGCGCGGGATTATTGCGTCGGCCAGTTACGAGGCGCGGCGGCTCGGGGTTTACACGCCGATGCCGACGGCGCGGGCGCTCAAGATTTGTCCGCACCTCATCGTGTTGCCGGGTGATTACGAAAAGTATGAGCATTTTTCGCGGTTGATGTTTTCTTTGGTCCACGACTACACGCCGGTGGTGGAAGTAGGGTCGATCGACGAGGGCTACGGGGATTTTTCGGGGGTGACAAAATGGACGGCGCGCGAGGCAGCCGAGAGGCTGCGCAAAAATATCCGGGATCATTTGCGGCTGTCCGTCTCCCAGGGTCTCGGGACGAACAAACTGGTCGCCTCTGTGGCCTCGAAGCTGCGCAAGCCGGATTGTTTCCTCGAAGTTGCGGCGGGAACGGAGCGGGAATTTCTCGCGCCACTCGAAGTAAAATGGCTGCCGGGCGTGGGGGCGAAGATGGAGCAAGTGTTCCAAGCAGCGGGGTTGCATCGCATCGCGGAAGTGGCGGCAGCCACGCCGGAGAGTCTCGAGTTGATCGCGGGTTCGGGGGCGGGGCGGCTGTGGGAATTCGCACGGGGGATCGATGAGCGTCCGATCGTAACCGAGCGCGAGGACGTGAAATCCTACGGGAAGCAGGAGACGTTCGATGAGGACACGACGGACGAAGAATTTGTGCGGCGCACATTGCGCGGCATGGCGGATCATTTGATGAGCAAGGTGCGGGCCGATGGAAAGATGATCCGCTGCGTTGAAGTGAGGCTGCGCTACAACGACATGGAGCAAAGCCGGCGGAGCGAGAGTTTGCCCGAGCCGGTCGATCTGGAAACGGATGTGTATAGCGTCATCGACCGTCTGGCGAAACGCGCGTGGGACCGGCGGGTCAGCCTGCGTTTGGTCGGGCTGAAATACTCGCGCGTCTATGACGGCGGAGGATGGCGCCAGACCGGATTGAATTTGCCGGGCACGGGCTACGAGCGGGAGACAAGGCGCGAGTTGGCACGGGTCATGGATGAGGCACGGATAAAATATGGGTGCGGTTCGATCCTTAGAGCGCATCAGTTGCCGGCGAAAGAGTGCGGGCAGTTTTCAGCGGGCCCTATTCAGCAAAAACGGTCCGCAGGACGGCGCTATTCCATCCACACTCAAATTCGGCATTCAGCCCTCCTTAACGCGAAGAGTTGTTTCTGTTTTCTCGATTCGTTGCTGCGGCCGGAAGACATCGTGCGGTTGGCGGTGGAGCGGGGCCTGAAGGCTGCCGCTTTGACCGACCCGAATTTGCACGGGGCGGTGGAATTTTGCGGGGCGGCGAAGGAAGCGGGGATCAAGCCTCTCGTCGCTGCGGAGGTGAAGGTGCGGGGTATTCCGTATCTCGCTTACGTGGAGAATGCCGCGGGCTACCGGAATTTGTGCGGATTGCTCAGTGGAACAAACAAAGACGCCTTGGACGGATTGATCATGCGTCCGATCAGCGTGTTTCCGGAAATCCGCTACGCATCGGCCAAGGACGTCAAATTTTATGAAGTGGTGCAAAGCATCCGGACTTTGTCGCTCGCCGGGCAGCCGCATGCCGAAAAACGGCGGGGTGATTTTTCGTGGGATCGGGAAATTGCGTCGTCGTCGGCCCTATTGCGTGATGCGGAGGAAATCGCGGAGCGCTGCGAGTTTGTCCTGCCGGTCGGTGGATTGAAATTTCCGCGCTTCGCTCCGCCGGACAAATCGTCGCTGCGGGAATTTCTCAGACGCCTCGCCTGCGAGGGAATGCGGCAGCGGTATGGGGCGATGCCGTCCTCCGGCGTGCGCCGCCAGATCGAGGAGGAACTGCGCATCATCGCGGAGGTGGGCTACGAGGAATATTTCCTCGTCGTCTGGGAATTGCTGCAGGGCTGCCGGGAGCGAGGGATCGAATGGATCACGCGGGGAAGCGCAGCGGATTCGCTGGTCTGCTATTGCCTCGGGATCAGCTCGGTCTGTCCGGTGCGCTTCGAATTGTATTTCCGGCGTTTTCTCAATGCAGAAAGGATGAAGCTGCAGAAGTTGCCGGACATCGACATCGATTTTCCGCATGACCGGCGCGACGAGGTGGTGGATCTGATTTTCGAACGTTACGGCCCGCACCACGCAGCGGTGGTCGGGGGATTCAACACGTATCAGGGGCGCTCGGCCTTCGCCGATATCGCCAAAGCACTGGGCGTCTCGGAATTCCAAATTCGTCGGATGACCGAAAAATTGCCGGTCACGTCGGCGCGTCATGTGGCCGCCGCGGCGCGCGACGGAGTGGAAACACGAGGGTCGACGTGGGAGGAGAATCCGTATCAGGCGGCGCTGAAATTGGCCGCGCGGTTGGACGGATTTCCGCGTCATGCCAAGATGCATCCGTGCGGCGTGGTCATTTCGCGCGAACCGGTGGGGGAACTGACGCCGCTTTTCACCAGCGCAAGCGGACGACCCACCACACAGTTCGACATGGAAGCGGTCGAGGCGATGGGATTGGTCAAAATGGATATTCTCGCGCAGGGCGGACTATCCGTGCTGCGCGACGCACGGGAAGCATTGCGATTGCGCGGGATCGAGCCGCCGGAACCGGGATCATGGGATGATCCGCACGTCTGGCGGATGATTGCCGACGGCGAGGCGCGCGGGGCTCACCATATCGAGAGTCCGGCCATGACGTCCCTGGCGCGGATGTCCGGCGTGCGGGCCATCGATCAATTGATTGCCATCGTGTCGGTGATCCGTCCGGGCGCGGCCAACAGTTTGCGCAAAGAACAATTCGCGCAGCGGGCGCGTGGCGTGGAACCGGTGACGTATGCGCATCCGAGTCTGGAGCCGGTGCTGCGCTCGACCTACGGCGTGGTGGCCTACGAGGAGCATGTGCTGCAAATTTGTGAAGTGTTCGCCGGATGGAACGCGGGGCGGGCGGATATGTTGCGTCGCATGCTGGTCAAAGACCGGATGGCCGATGTGGAGGAATGGCGCGCAGAATTCGCCGCGGCGGCCAGGAAGAAAGGAAGAACCGATGGCGAAATTGCCGCGGTGTGGGATTTGCTCATGCAATTTCGCGGGTATGCGTTTTGCCGCGCGCATTCCACGGCTTACGGACTGGAAGCTTACGAAGCGGCGCAGTTGAAACGGTATTGGCCGGCGGAGTTTTTGGCGTCCGTTCTGACCCACGGTAAGGGGTTTTATTCGCGCTTCTTTTACACCATCGAGGCGCGCCGGCTGGGGATCGGGTTTGCCGGGCCCAGAGTGAATGGGGAGGTTCGGATGTTTGCGGTGGAGAAGAAGGCCGCGGAGGGCGCAGAGGACACGGAGGGGAAGAGGATCAAGGTGCCGCTAGGCATGGTCAAAGGATTGTCGGAGAGATTGCTCGAACGAATCGAGGAGAAGCGGCCGTTTGTGTCGTTGTCGGATTTTTGTCGGCGGTGTTTGCCGGCGGCGGACGAGGCGATGGCGTTGTTGCGGGCGGGGGCTTTCGACGGATGCGGGACTTCGCGCACGGAGCTTTTCTGGGAGCTGCGGGCCTTGGTGCCGTGGACGGCAGGTCAGGGACTTTTGCTCGAAGCGAAACAAGCGGCGGCGCCGGTGTTGCGCACCGAGCCGGACCGGTTGCAGAAATTGCGCGATGAAATGGAATTGCTCGGGTTTCCGGTGAACGGTCATCCGGTGGAACTTTTTCCGGAGGTGGCATGGGATACGTATTGTCCGGTCGGGGAGGCGAGAAACTTCGCGGGCCGGCGCGTGACAACCTGCGGGCTGGTCGTGGCGCAGCGTTTGCACCACCAGTCAGATGGACGCGCCATGAAATTCATCAGCATTTGCGATCGGACGGACATCCTCGAGTGCGAGATTTTCGCGGATGCTTACCGGCGATGCGGCGGGGTGCTGGCGCGCTGGCCGGTGGTGGAGGCGACTGGTCGCGTAGAGTCTTTGGGCGGCAATCGCGGTTGCGTGCTGCGGGTGGAAAGCGTGCGCGCGGCGCGGACTACGGCTTCGGCCGTTCGTCCTGCGGCATCTCCGAAATTTGGAATTTCGGCACAGCTTGCCGGACAAAATCTTTGAGCATGCCGAGTGTTTGTTCGCCGGTCTTGGCACCGGGTTTGAATCCCTCGAGCACCGGTGCGCTGACGATGACGTAGGCCCAGCGGTGCTGGAGTTTCTTTGTCACCATATCCCAGTTGGTTTTGGCCAAGCGCACCCAGTGGTAGGGTGTGGAGGTATCTTTGCCGACAAACCAGTAAAGAAAATAGCTCTTCAATGTGCGGCGCTCGCCGGGAGCGACTTCGATCTGGCGCGTGAGGGTGAGCTTCATCACATCGAGCGTGCGGCCGTTGGACAGCGTGACGGGAACAACCTCGCCGCTCTGGATAGTCCAACCTTGGGCGGGCAGACAAATTTCCGGGCGGTGAATGCTGCGCTTTTCGCCGCCGCTCAGCACGACTTGCGCGGTCAGGGTGTCGCCGCGCAGATCCTGATAGATTTTTTTGGCGAACTGCGTGTCGCCAGGAAGCATGGCCAGCTCGCTCGGCGAGACCGGTTCCTCCGTTCCCCACCACTCGCCGACAAGGGTCGGCAAGTTCATGACGACGCCGGCCTCGGGCGCGATATCGGGCGGCGCGCTTTCGCGGCAGAGCCAAACAGTCAACGAGGCCAACGCGGCCAGCGTCACGCTGCGCCACCATGGAATTACGATGGCCGCCGCGGTCATGGGTTGGATTCCTTTTCGGGAGCGATGCGTTGCAGCAACCATCCGACACCGAGCATGCCGCCGAGCGCCACGCCGAAGACGAGAAATCCCGAGGCTTGGTGAAACAGCGAGGGACTTTCCATTGATCCGATGGCCGTCTCGGGGCCGAGGGTGATGGTGCCGAGCGTGAGCATGATGATGCGCGCAAAATTGCCGGCCACGGCGAGCGGAATGGACGAGAGAAAGATGACCCACTTTTTCCACGGGCGGTCCATGACGAGGTAACCGTAGAGCGCGCTGACCATCATGAGGGCGAAGAGCGAGCGGATGCCGCTGCACGGATCAGCCACATCGACGGCGAAGCGTTCGCCCTGGGCCAGTCCCGCCGCGAAGTCCGGAGCGGAGACGATGGCCGTGCCGCTTTGCAGACAGGAAAGACCGATGAGATTGAGGAAGCCGACGCTGACCGTGGACATGAAGATTCTCAGCGGAAAGGCGAGAAAGTTGTCCATGAAGGGCAGCGGGAACATGAAAGCAAGGAACGCGACGGGAAAGGCGAGAGCTTTGAGCCAGTTCCATCCGAGCAGCCAAAGGATTGCGGCAGCGGTGAACCCGAGGAGCGCCCCGTAGCCGAGGTAGATGTTGTCGGCGAGATAACCGACCCAATACACGAAGAACGCGGCGAAAAGTGCGGCCAGCCCGAGCCATGATCCAGACACGGGTATTTCGCCGAGTGTCTTGCGGCGGTAGTAGACGAGACCGATGACCGCAAGCGGAACGAGCCAGCAGTGTTCCCATTCCGGCGACTTCCAGACGTAGGCCATGAAGTGGAACATGTTCACACGCGTCGCGCCGTAACCGGACGCGTAGGGGAACCAACCGAAAAGAACGAAGAAGGCACCGGCCGCGAC
>Ga0114972_10001527_pt1 | contig 17392 bp, 11 predicted proteins | sample M_140807_EF_Meta_FD_87354 | JGI IMG/M metagenome (GOLD analysis project Ga0114972, IMG submission 87354) | Freshwater microbial communities from Lake Montjoie, Canada to study carbon cycling - M_140807_EF_MetaG | ecosystem: Environmental > Aquatic > Freshwater > Lake | place: Lake Montjoie... | reverse complement strand
TCGATGAGGCGACAAGCGCGCTTGATGCCGAGAGCGAACAGGCGGTGCAGCAGGCCCTGGCGGCCGCCGCGCGCGGCCGCACCACGCTAGTGGTGGCGCATCGCCTGGCCACGGTGCGCCGGGCCGACCGTATCCTGGTGATGGAGGCCGGGCGCATTGTCGCCACCGGCACGCATGATGCCCTGGTGCGCCAGGGTGGGCTCTATGCCCGCCTCGCCGCGCTGCAATTCACCGAGCAAGCCATCGGCGCCTGATCAAAGCCTCGCCAAGGTCAGCCAGTAGGATGCGACACGCCGCCGGAATTCTGAACTACATCTCGGCCAGTTCGCGGAACTCCGCCTCGCTCAGCACCCGCACGCCCAACTCGGCGGCCTTTGCCGCCTTGGACCCCGCATCCTCCCCCACCACCACGAAATCGGTTTTCTTCGAGACCGATTTCGAGGTTTTGGCGCCAAGCTGCTCGGCCCGGGCCTGCGCCTCATCACGCGTCATGGTGGCCAGGCTGCCGGTGAAGACCAGCGTTTTTCCGGCAAAGGGTCCGCCCTCGATCACCTGAGCATTCTCCGGCGTCACCTCGGAGAGAAGATCATCCAGCGCTGCCAGGTTCTTCGGCTCGGCAAAAAAATCCACCAATTCCTCGGCAATGGTTGGGCCAATGCCCTGAATGCTGCCAAGCTCCTCGCGCGCCTCGCTGCCGATGATGCGCGCCGCCTGCATGCGCTCGCGCCATTGCGCCACATCGCCGTAATGCCGCGCCAGCAGCTTGGCATTGGCCTCACCAATGCGGCGAATACCCAGCGCGAAGATGAAGCGCTCAAGGGCCGGCTGGCGGCGCGCCTCCACCGCGGCGAGCAGCTTGGTGACCGAGGTGTGCCCCCAACCCTCCAGCGCTGAAAGTTCAGCCCGGCGGGCGCTCAGGCGAAACAGATCAGCCGGTGACACCACCCAGCCACGCTCATGCATCAGGGCCAGCCGTTCATCGCCCATGCCCTCAATATCCAGCGCGCGGCGGCTGCAAAAATGCTTCAGCCGCTCCACCGTCTGCGCCGGGCAGATCAGCCCGCCGGTGCAGCGGCGCACCACATCATCGCCAATCCGCACCGCATGGCTGCCACAGGCCGGGCAGATATCCGGGAAGACAAATGCCGCGCCCCGCCCCGGCCGGTCGGCATCCACCACCGAAACAATTTGCGGAATAACATCGCCCGCGCGCTGCAAAACCACCCGGTCCCCCGGGCGGACATCCTTGCGCGCAATCTCATCCTCATTGTGCAAGGTGGCGTGCGCAACCGAAACGCCGCCCACCATCACCGGCTCCATCACCGCGCGCGGCGTCAGCGCCCCGGTGCGGCCGACCTGAATGTCGATGCGCAGCAAAGTGGTGATGGCCTGCTCAGCCGGGAATTTCCAGGCAATCGCCCAGCGCGGCGCGCGGCCGACAAAACCCAGCCGGGCCTGCCAATCCAGCCGGTCGAGCTTATAGACCACGCCATCAATCTCATAGGCGAGGCTGGGCCTTTCACTGGCCATGCGGGCCTGAAAATCCGCAGCCTCGGCGGCATTGAACCGGCTGCTCAGCGGGTTCACCGAAAATCCCCAGCGGCGCAAAATCTCCAGCCAGCCATGATGCGTCTCAGCCGGCGGCTCGGACGCCTCGCCCATTGCATAGGCAAAAAGCTTCAGCGGCCTTTGCGCGGTGACCGCCGCATCAAGCTGCCGCAGCGACCCAGCGGCGGCATTGCGCGGATTGACCGGCACGGTCACAGCGGGGCCAAGCTTCTCCCCAGCATCGCGCCGCCGCTCCCGCTCGGCCAAAGCCGCCTCCTGCTGCGCCCGATAGGCCAGAAAATCCGCCCGGGTGATAAAAACCTCGCCGCGAATTTCAATGCGGGCGGGGAAGGGCGCCTTCAACCGCAGCGGCAGGTCCGACAGGGTGCGCAAATTCGCCGTAATATCCTCCCCCACCGCGCCATCGCCACGCGTCCCGCCCCGGGTAAACCGCCCATTCTCGTAAAGCAGATTGACCGAGAGCCCATCGATCTTCGGCTCCCCCACAATCTCCATCGGCTCGCCCTCTGGCAGGGCCAGGAAGCGGCGGATGCGGGCGCAGAACTCGGCAAAATCCTCAGGCGAAAACGCATTGTCCAGGCTGAGCATCGGCACGCCATGGGCGAAGGCAGAAAAACCCTCGGTTGCGCCGGCGCCCACCCGCCTGGAGGGGCTATCCTCGCGGATCAGCGCCGGGAACAGCGCCTCCAATTCCAGGTTGCGGCGCACCAGCGCGTCATATTCAGCATCGGAAATTTCGGGCGCATCGCGCTGATGATAGGCCGCATCATGCCGGGCAATCTCAGCCGCCAGGCGGGCCAATTCGGCAGCGGCTTCTGCCTCGGTCATGGCCTGCCTGACAGCAGGCTGGCAGCGGCCGCGCGGGCGGCCTCGGTCACGGTTTCGCCGGCCAGCATCCGGGCGATCTCCTCTTGTCTCTCATCGCCGCGCAACGGCTCCACCCGGGTTTCCGCCCGGCCGGCGGCAAAGCCCTTGGCCACCCGCCAATGATGCGCCCCGCGCGCCGCCACCTGGGGCGAATGCGTCACCACCAGCACTTGCAGCCCCTCGGCCACCCGGGCCAGCCGCTCCCCCACCGCCGCCGCCGTGGCGCCGCCAATGCCGGCATCCACCTCATCAAAGACCAGCGTCGGAACCGGCGAGCCAGCGGCCAGCACCACCTTCAGCGCCAGCATCAGCCGCGACAATTCGCCCCCGCTCGCCACCTTCTCCAGCGCGCCCGGCGCCTGGCCGGGATTGGTCGATACCAGCAGGGCAACCCGGTCCATCCCCTCGGCATTCCAGCCGGCCTCATCGCGCGCCGTCACCTCCACGACCACCCGGGCCCGGTCTAGCTTGAGCGGCGGCAATTCCTGCGCCAGGGCTTTTTCCAGCCGCGTGGCGGCGGCGCGCCGCGCCGTGCTCAGCGCCTCCCCGGCGCTGCGATAGGCCGCACGCGCGGCAGCACAATCACGCTCCAGCGCCGCCACCCGGCCGGTATCGGCATCCAGCGCCGCCAGCCGGCCCCGCAGCAGGCCAAGATGCGGCGCCAATTCCGCCACCGCCACACCATGCTTGCGGGCGGCGGCGCGCAGGCCAAACAGCCGGTCCTCCAGCAATTCCAGCCGGCGCGGGTCCGGTGCGGCATCGGCCATCACCCGTTCCAGCAGTTGCTCGGCCTCGGCCAGCGCATCCTGCGCGGCGCCGAGTGCGGCCAGAATGGGCTGCGCGGTATCGCCCAGCGAGGGCACGCGCTCCAGCGCCCGCGCCGCGGCGCGCAGGGCGTTGCCAGGGCTGCCCGAGCGGCGGTCCCGCGGCTGCAATTCGGCCAGTGATGCGGCAATCGCCTCGGCCCGGCGCTCGCCCTGCTGCAGATGCTGCCGCTCCTGGCTCAGCCGCTCCTCCTCGCCCTCTTCCGGCGAGAGGCTGGTCAATTCCTCCACGGCATGGCGGAGAAAATCCTCATCCCGCATCGCCGCCGCCACCGCCTCACGCGCCCCAGCCAGCGCCGCTTCCGCGCCGCGCCATTGCCGAAAACGCTGCGCCGCCGCCGCCCGCAGCCCGCCCAGCCCGCCAAAAGCGTCCAGCAGCGCGGGGTGGCTGGCGGGATCAGCCAGGCCCACCTGGTCATTCTGCCCCTGCACCTCAACCAGCGTGGCTGCCAGCCGCCGCAGCAGCGCGACCCCCACCGGTTGGTCATTGACGAAAGCGCGCGACTTGCCATCCGCCTGCACCACCCGGCGCAGCACCAGATCATCCTCAATCTCCAGCCCCTGCTCAACCAGGATTGCAAAGACCGGATGCCGCTCAGGCGGCTGAAACACCGCGGTGACGCTGGCCTGCTTCTGGCCGGCGCGCACCAGACCTTGCTCGGCGCGCATGCCCAGCGCCAGGCCAAGACTGTCGAGCAGGATGGATTTGCCCGCGCCGGTCTCGCCGGTCAGCACCGAGAGGCCTGGGCCGAAAGGCAGGTCCAGCCGCTCGATCAGCACCACATCGCGAATGGCGAGCGATGCCAGCACGCGCGGCTCAGAACACCCGGGCGATGGTGCGGCGGAAGAAGCCGGGTGCCGCCGGCGAACCGGGCGCGCCCTCCACCAGCAGGGCGTAGCTGTCCTGGTACCACTCATTGCCGGGGAAATTGTGTCCAAGCACCGAGGCGGTGCGGCGGGCCTCATCCGTCAGGCCGAGTGAGAGGTAAATCTCGGTCAGGCGATGCAGCGCCTCGGGCACGTGGTTGGTGGTCTGAAAATCCTCCACCACGCGGCGGAAGCGGCCAATGGCGGCATTGAGCAGGCGCTGGCGCTGGTAAAACCGACCGATCACCATCTCGCGCCCCGCCAAATGGTCGCGGCCCAGGTCAATCTTCAACCGGGCGTCACGGGCATAGGCGGTGTCAGGGAAGCGGTTGGCCACATCCTGCAGCGCGGCCATGGCGGTCTCGGTCGCGCGTTGGTCGCGCTGGGCGTCGTTGATTTGCTCGTAAAAGCTCAGCGCCCGCAGGTAATAGGCATAGGCAATGTCACGATGCGCCGGGTGGAGCTGGATGAAGCGGTCCAGCGCTGCAATCGCCTCGACGTAGCGGTTGCGCTGATAATCGCCATAGGCCGCCATGATCTTGGCGTTGGTGGCCCAGGTGGAATAGGGATGGTCGCGCTCCAACTGGTCGAAAAGCTCAACCGCCTGGGGGTAACGGCGCTGCTGCAGCGCCTCAACGCCGGCAGCGTAAAGACCTTCGGGCGTGCGATCGACTGTGGCATTGGGCCGTGTCCGGCTGCCGGACAGGCCGGCAAATGAACCATCCCATTGCGACAGGCCACTACAGCCGGAGAGCAAGGCAAGGGCAGCCAGGAGGGGGAGGATGCGCGTCATGAGCTTCCTATACCACAGCCGGCGCGGGGTGCCACAAGGGTGCCAGCGCGCTGATTATGCGGGGGCGCGCGCCAGGTGGCGCAAAAGCAGCAGGCTCGCCAGCAGCACGAACAGCCACAGGGTGAGCAAGGCAGCGGCGCTGCCGATCACGTCAGCCGCCAGCCCAACCGCGAGTGGCACCAGCGCGAACCCGGCATGGGCGATGACAAAAAAGCCGGCCGTGGCGCGAGGTCGCTCCTGCGGTGCAGCCGCCGTGGCCGCGGCCAAGCCACCCAGATAGACCAGCCCATAAGCCGCCAAGCCAGCCAGCGGCGCGCCCAGCAGTAGCAGCCATAACGAGCCGAGGATGGCGCCGGCAAATACCAGCCCGGCGCCCAAAGTGAGCAGCGGCAGGCCCAGCCGCATCGCCCGCAGCGGCGGCATGGCGCGAAAGGCCTGCTGGGCCAGGGTTCCTGCCAGAATCATCCCCGCCACCGCCCAGGCGCCAGCACGGGCATGGCCCAGCGAGGCGAGCGTGGCCGGCACCGATGTCAGAACCACGCCCGTGACCCCCCAGGCCGGCAACATCGCCATCGTCGAGGCCATGCTGGCCCTCGGAAACAGCGGCAGCCGCAGCGCCGCGCCGCGCGTTCCGGCAAAGGTTTCCGGCAGCCGCGCCACGGCCGGCAGCAACGCCACCAGCAGCGCCAAATGCGCCCAGAACACGACAGGTGGCCGCATCTCGGGCCAAAGCAAAAGATTGAGCAGGGTGAACACTGGCCCAGCGCCAAAACTGCCCGCCGTGCCCATGGCGACCACCCGGGCGCCTTGCCGGCTGGCAGCCTCTGCCGTGGCACCCTGGCGCTCAGCCAATTCGGCGGCCCAGGCGCCAGCTGCGTTAGAAATGCAACCCATGGCGATGCCCTGCATGCAGCGCGCCAAGGCCAGCGGCCCAAGCCCCGGCCACAAGGCCAGCAACAGCGTGGACCCCCCCGCCAGCACCAGCCCGATCAAGGTGCAGTTGCGCCGACCAATACGGTCCGGCAACGGCCCCAGAAGTGGTGCGGTGAGAATGAGAATGCCGGCATAGCAGGCAAAAGCCGCCGCCAGCCTCCCGGTGCCACCCCCGTCGGCATATTCGACGTAGAGCGGCAGCGGCAGCGTGGTGGAGAGCCCCGCCGCAAAAACGGCGAGGCCCACCAACCACATTACTTGCAGGCCGTGACCATAATCTCGACCAGGTGGCGCGGGCTGGCCATATTGGCCTCGACGCAGGCGCGGGCAGGCTGGGCGCCGGCCGGCAGCCACTTCACCCACAGTGCGTTCATCGCATCGCGGTCACGAATATCCTTCAGCCAGATCTGAGCGGAGAGGATGCGGGTGTTGTCGGTGCCATGCTCTTCGAGGGCGGCATCGATCTTGGCGATGACCTCGGCGGTCTGGCCGGTGATGTCCTTGTTCAGGTCATCGGCGGTGATGCCGGCGAGGAAGACAAAGCCGTGATATTCGACGGCGGTGGAGAGGATCGCGTTGGTGCCGCTGCGTTTGATGTGGCTCATATCTGGTGTCCTTCAGGGGTTAAGGGGTAGTGCTGGCGGCCCTTGGAAGGGCTTTGCCCTCCCAAACCCACCCACCAAAGGCCGAAAGGCCTTTGGAAACCAAATTCTCCACGGTCCAGGGCCAGGTCGGCCCTGGTGGGAGGGGTCTGGGGAGGGCAAAGCCCTCCCCAGAGTCACAAGCGCAATCAAGCCACCGCGTAAGCACTGCCCGAAGCCGCCGCCTGGATCATCGTCTCATAGACGCTGACGCCATGCACCGCCTCATCCAGCGGCAGCGGATAGGCCGGGCCGCCAGCCACCGCGGCGGCGAAGGCCTCCAACTCGGCATGCTCGATATCGGTCACGGGAAATGTCTGCGTCTCGGGCGAGCCGGTGAGCGCGCAATAGGTCAGGTTTTCATGGCCATGCAGCGCCGCCCAGCCGGCCGTGCCGAAAAGCGCCACGCGCCAAAGCCGCGGCGCCAGCGCAAGCGTGGCAAAGGTGCAGGTGGCGCCCGATTCCAGCATGGCCAGCATCGCTGTCGTGTCATCAATTGTGGTCGAGACCTTGGCGTGGCTCAGCACCCGCACATCGCGGAAGCGGCCGGCCAGATGGATGATCATATCCACCATATGGATGCCCATGCCGCCCATGCCGCCCAGCGGGCTCTCGGCCCGGTCGGCCCGCCACATGCCGGGCTTGTAGTTCAGCGCACCAGGGCCGCTGAACTGGCCTTCGACATGCAGCAGCGTGCCAATCCGGCCATCAGCCAACATCGCCTTCATCTCGGCCACCGCGGGCAGGAAGCGGCGATTATGCCCCAGCGCCATCACCACGCCCGCCTGCACGCAGGCGGCGACGGCGGCCTCGGCACTGGCCTTGGTCAGGGTGAAGGGCTTTTCGACAAACACATGCTTGCCGGCGGCAGCGGCCTGGATGACCTGTTCCGAATGGATGCCATGCGGGCTGGCCAGGGCCACGGCCTGCACCTGCGGGTCTGCCAGCACCTCGGCATAGGTGGCATGCAGGCGAATGCCCTTCTCGGCGGCATAGTCGCGCGCCTTGTCGAGCGTGCCGGTCGTGCCGGCAACAAAGCGGATGCCGGCGCCATTGCGGCCCTGCACCGAATTGACCAGGGTGCGGCCCCAATTGCCCATGCCGACAATGGCGGTGTTCAGCATGTCTTGGGCCTCCCGGCGTGTTACCAGGAGGCTTTACCGCCAGAATTCACCGGGTGTCCATCCAGCCATAGGGCTTTGCGCCCGGGCACCGCATTCAGCGCGCGGCGGTCTCACTGCGGACGAAGTTGATCGTCATTTCGGGGAAGATGGCGACCAGGGCGATAGCGACCTCACCAACACGGAAGCCGTCCGGGCGGATCGCTTCGACCCGCTTTTCAATATCGAGACAATGGATGAAATTTCATGCTGAGCCATGCGTATTCATGGCGTCGAGCAGCAGATCTTTGAGTTTGGTGCTTACCTCTTCGCGGCTGAAAGGCTTACGCAGGACCACGATGTCTTCCGGGATCCGGGCGAGCATTTCAGAATCGAGATAGCCCGTCATGACCAGGATCGGCATGTGAGGCCAGAAGTGCCGCGCCAAATGGACCAACTCAGCGCCATTCATGTCGTGCATGGCCAAATCGGTGATCATCGCGACAAAGCTGGCCCCGGCCTCAAGTTCTTTGATGGCTGCCTTCGCACCATGCACCTTGACGACATCAAAGCCGGATTTCCTCAGGAAGGTTTCCACCATTTGAGCGGCGTCGGGATCGTCGTCCACCACGAGAACCCTGTTGGCTCCACCCATCGCAGGGGTTGGGGTTATCAGCGGCGTTTCTGCCGCGACGGGAGCGACAGCGGCAATAGGCAGCCAGATCTCGACACGAGTGCCCTTGCCCGGCGTGCTTGTGATGCGCAACTCGCCGCCGCTCTGCCGCGCGAAGCCTTGCACCATCGCGAGGCCTAGGCCCGACCCCCCCATTCCCTTGGTGGTGAAAAACGGATCGCAGGCGAGAACCAAAGTGCCCGGGCTCATGCCCGTTCCGTTATCCGAAATCGCAATGATGACGTGTTCATTCACTCGGCTGGCGTCGATCCCCAACACACCGCCATTGGGCATCGCATCGCGGGCGTTCAAGGCGAGATTGAGCAAGGCTGCGTCCAGATGGCTCACATCGGCGAAGACCAATGGCAAATTCGGCTCCACCCGGACGGCCACCTTGATCTTATGTCCTAGCGTGCGTTTGAGCGTATCCGCCAATTGCGCGAGAAGCAGCGGCAGTTGAATCTGCTCGGAGACCAACATTTGCTGGCGCGTAAAGGACAAGAGATGGCTGGTCAGGCGCGAGCCCCTTTGGGCGGCCCTCAGCGCTATCTCCAGGTCGGCGCGGACCAGGGGGCGGTCATCCAACTCCTCAATCGCCGCCTCAAGTGCGCCCATCAGCACATGCAGGACATTGTTGAAATCATGGGCAACTCCAGCGGAAAGTCGCCCGACAGCTTCAGCACGCTGCACCTGTCCAAGGCGGTTCTCCACCAACCTGCTTTCCTTGTTGGTGCGCAGGCGGTCGACGGCAGCGGCCAGGAGATTCGCATAGCTTCGAAGGAAGTTGGAATCATTTTTGCTGAACTGACGGGGTTTGCGGCTATCGACCTGAAGTATGCCAAAGGGGCGCCGATTTTGCCCGCCAATAATGGTAACATTTGCAAGCGCCTTGACGCCGTTATCGATCAGAAATGGTGGATAGGTGAAGCGTGTTTCGGTCTCCACGTTCGGAGAGATCATCGGTTCTCCCGTTTGGAGCACAATCGCTTCGGATGTGTCGCCAGTGGCGCTTACGGTCATGAAACCGACGACGCCGGGCTTCCAACCAATCCCAGCGCGGACGAGGAGCACCTCTCCGTTCTCCTGCAACTCCAGGACCTTGGCCAAGTCTGTCCCTAGAGCTTTGGCGACCAAATGGCAGGCCTCGGTCAGGATGCCATCAAGATCATCCGAGCGGAGCGCGAGTTCTCCAAATTTCCCCAAGGCGGTCGTGTAGGCCTCAGTATTGTTTAGCATGTGGCGCTTCTTTCTTTCATTCGGGATCATTTTATTCAATGACTCGAATATTGGATTCGTCCGATCTGCGTTTAAACCGATTCATCACAACAATAAATTGGAGCTATGCCAGCTTAAATTCATATAAAAGACAAAAGTTTCTTCAAAAATATAAAAAATTAAAATTATATTTTGCGGTAAATTTACTTTCGTTTCTTGAAATTATACGATGAAAAATCAGGGTGGCGGTGATGCGCATGGCAGTCATTAAAATTGTGGCGGTCTTGTCGTGGGAGGCCGGACGAATAACTTGCGCTTTACGGCAGCGGCGCGCCAGGCTGAAGCGGTCTCAGGCATGGGCCTGCGCCGTTATTCCCGCCTGAGCGGGACCGGATCGCAACTGGCCCCGATCCACCACGCCGCGTCGGTGCGGGGGGCAGCACAAGCCCAGGCATGGTCGCCGCCTGAGGGTTATCACTGGATTTTATCGGGAAATAGTCCTATGCCAACCACTGCTGTTTCGACAACCTAATCCTGACCACCCCCCCAAAAACAGTCGCGGGGGGAATTTGTCCGCAAACCGCATTCCTGCGCCGGCGCGCTAATTAGTCCAACTTCCCCGCTGCCGTGGGCAGAATACGCCGCAGGCTGGGGGACCGCACCATCTCGGTCTCCTCCGACGTCCAGCTTCGGTTGATAATGGCCTCAGTTGGGCCGTCGAGCCGCAAGATCACGAAATACCAGCCACCCCGCACCGTCGCTCGCCAGTTGGCTGCCCGCCCTTGCGGGGCTTCCGGGCCGAAATAGAGGTCGGTGGTGCCATCCGCATTCAGCACCGGCCGGTCGCGCGGGCCGATCGAGGGGAAGGGCTGGCCATTGGCCAGGCTAGAGGGATTCGCAGCCTCGCATTGAATTTCAGGAAGCCGCGGGTCGTATTGCCCCAGTCCAGGTTGATGCTGTCTGAAGGGTTGGTCGGCGGGCCGTCGGCCACGGGTTTGGCTCAGCGCCGATCAGGCCAGACATGGAAGCTCCGGCCATTCAGGACCTCATCGAAGCCGAGGACCCGGCTGGTTCGATAGGCGGTCCTCGCCGCTCGGTCGAAGATCACGCGCGTGCGGGCATCGGGGGCAAAGGGCCCAGGCTGAGACGACATGCAGCGGGTGAGCGGCAACGCCATGCCCGCGGCACGATATCTCGCCATCGATCGCAACCATCTCGGTTGCGGCGTCGGCGAGGCTGGCGACCCAGGCGGTGAAGCAGGCCGAGAAGGTCGCGGCATCGAGCACACCGCAAAGCGTATCATGCGAAGGCATATTTCGGGCGAAGGGCAGGAAGGCCAGTCTGGGCCCGGCCCATTGCCGGAGCTCGACGATGTTCTGCGCCCTGGCTGTGGCCTCGCACAGAATAACCAGCAGGATCTCCGGCAGCGGACAGACCCCCTTCCAGAATTGCTGAGGGTCGCCCAGCGCCGGGAAATGATCGAGCGACGCCGCGACCGTCCGGGAATACCTCCATCGAGAGGTCTCCCATGAACCAGACTTCCGCCCGCTTCGGGATCCTTCCAACGTTCAAGCGATTGCCCGGTTGCATATCACGGTTGTTTGTCTTTTAATTTCACGAGCATGAACCGGTCTTTTATCTTTTTGTGGCTGCTGCTCATTTCATGGCCGGCGCTGGCTCAGCCTGCGGCGGGAGATGCGCCGCGCCGGCAGATGGTTGTGGCCTCGCATCCCCTGGCCAGCGAGGCGGGGATGGCCATGCTGCGCGCCGGCGGCACGGCGCTCGATGCCGCCATTGCCGTCCAAGCCATGCTGACCCTGGTGGAGCCGCAATCCTCCGGCATCGGCGGTGGCGCCTTCCTGCTGCATTATGACGGCCAGCGCGGCGTCACCAAGGCCTGGGATGGCCGGGAGACGGCGCCCGCGGGCGCGCGCGGCGATCTCTTCATGCAGAATGGCCAGCCTATGCCCTTCGCCGCCGCCGTGGTGGGCGGCCGCAGCGTGGGCGTGCCCGGCGTGCTGCGTATGCTGGAGGCGGCGCATCGGCAACATGGCGCGCTGCCCTGGGCGCAGCTCATGCAGCCCGCCATCACCCTGGCCGAACAGGGTTTTGCCGTCTCGGAGCGATTGTCGCAGGCGATCGAACTGGCCGCCGCCAATCTGCGGCGCGATGCGCGGTTGGCAGCGCTCTATCTGCAGCCTGATGGCACCGCCCTGCCGCCAGGCAGCATGCTGCGCAACCCGGCCCTGGCCGCCACCTTGCGCGCCGTGGCGGAGCAGGGGGCGGATGCGCTGCATCGTGGTCCCATCGCCGCCGAGATTGCGATGGTTGTTCGCAGCCATCCCAATGCCGGGCTGATGACTGCGGATGACCTCGCCGGTTATGAGCCCTTGCGCCGCGAGCCACTCTGCCGGCCCTATCGGCAATGGACGATTTGCGTGCCGCCGCCGCCCTCGGGAGGGCTCGTGGTGCTGCAAATTATGGGGCTGCTTGAGCATACCGCCATTGGCCAATTGCCGGCCGGCAGTGCCGAGGCGGCGATGCTGCTCGGCGATGCCGGCAGGCTGGCCTTTGCCGACCGCAACCGCTTCCTGGCCGACCCAGCCGATTTGCCCGTGCCGGTCGAGGGTCTGCTGGACCCTGCCTATCTGCTGCTGCGCGCCCAGGCTTTGCAGGCCGGGCGTGGCATTGCCGAAATCCGCCATGGCAATCCCAGAATGGCGCCGCCCCGCGCCACCCAGCCGCCGCAGCCCGAGGCCGGCACGGCGCATCTCTCAGTGGTCGATTCGCGCGGCAATGCGGTGGCGATGACCACGACGGTTGAGGGCAATTTCGGCGCCCATATCGGCGTCGGCGGCTTCGTGCTGAACAATGAATTGACCGATTTTTCCTTTCGGCCGGAGATCGACGGCTTTCCCGTGGCCAATCGGGTGGCGGGCGGCAAGCGGCCGCGCTCCAGCATGTCGCCAGCGCTGGTGTTTGATGCGCAGGGCAGGTTGGTGGCCATCACCGGCTCGCCCGGCGGGGCGCGGATTATTGGCTATGTCGCGCAGTCGCTGGTGGCGCTGCTGGATTGGGGCATGGAGCCGGCGCTGGCGGCGGCGTTGCCGCATGTGGGGCCGCTGAACAATGCGGTGGAGTTGGAAGAGGGCACGGCGGTTGCCCGGCTGGCCGCCATGCTGCAGGAGCGCGGCCTGCCGGTGGTGACGATGGCGATGCCTTCGGGGCTGAACCTGATCCGCATCCATCCCGGCACCCCGCCTGTGGTGAGCGGCGCGGCAGACCCAAGGCGCGAAGGGCTGGTCGTGGCCGACTAAAACCGCAGTCGCCCGCAGCAAATTCACTTGAAATGGCGCTGATCCTCCGATCATGATGACCTGCAAGTCACAAAATCAGGATGCAGCAGCATGGGCGGATTTCTCACCGATGATGACCTGAACGCGTTGCGGCCGGCCGATGAGGTGATGTTCCCCTCACCCATCCCGACCCAGGTGATCAGTTCGGACGAATTCTGGCCCAGCCCGCAAACCGAGCGACAGAAGCTGGTCGAGGCCCGGATCAAGGCGATGGCCGATGATTACGGCGCCAATCAGGGGCTGGACCGTCGCCGCTTTCTGCAGACCGCCTCGGGCATGGCGGCGGCCTTTCTGGCGATGAACGAGGTCTATGGCCCGCTCTACACCGTCTCGCGCGCCGAGGCACAGCAGGCCGAGACCGCCGCAGCCCGGCAATCCAGCCTGGCCGGCCAGTTCATCATGGATGTCCACACCCATTTCCTGCGCCCCGACACCCGGATCATGACCTTTGTCGAGGCCCGGCGCTCAGTCGGCCAGGCCGGCTGGAACCCGGCTTTGGTGGGGCGCGAACAGAGCATCCAGGACCTGATGGAGGCGAATTGGTTCAAGGAGGTCTTCCTTGATTCCGACACCTCGGTGGCGATGATTTCGGGCGCGCCTTCGGACGACCCGCAGGATTGGTTCCTCACCAACGACATGAAGTTCGATGCCCGCAAGCGGGTGAATGATGCCGCCGGCACCCGCCGGGTGATGAGCCATGCCATTTTCACCCCCGGCCAGCCCGGCTGGATGGATGAGGTGGAGCGCTGCATTGAGCAACTGCGCCCCGATAGCTGGAAGGGCTATACGGTGGGCGACAACACCAACAAGCATCTCGCGCAATATCCATGGCGGATGGATGATGAGCGGCTGATGTACCCCTTTTATGAGCGCATCCTGCGCGCGGGGAACAACATCGTCTGCGTCCATAAGGGGCTGTATCCGCAGCAGGTGACCGATCGTTTCCCGCATCTGCTGCCCTTTGCCGGGGTGGATGATGTGGGCCGCGCCGCCAAGGACTGGCCGCAAATCAATTTCGTGATCTACCACTCCGCCTATCGCTGGGTGGGTGGTGGTGGCGCGGGCGTAGGGATTGACCAGTTCAACCGCACCGGCCGGGTGGATTGGACCACGGATTTGGCCGAAATTCCGGCGAAATTTGGCGTGAACAACGTCTATGGCGATCTGGGCCAGATCTTCGCCCAAACCACGGTGGTGGAACCCGGGCTATGCGCCGCGCTGATGGGCACGCTGATCCGCGGCCTGGGGGCGGATCATGTGGTCTGGGGCACTGATGCGATCTGGACTGGCAGCCCGCAATGGCAGATCGAGGCGCTGCGCCGGCTGGAAATTCCCGAGGCGATGCAGCGCGCCCATGGCTTCGCGCCGCTGGGGGCTGCCGATGGGCCGATCAAGAACATGATCTTCGGCGGCAATTCGGCGCGGATGTATAATTACCAGCGCCGGGCTGATTTGCTGGATGACCCGGTGGCGCGGATCAAGCGCGATTACGCCGAGAATGGCCCGGGGCGCAGCAATCTGGCCTATGGCTATGTGGCGCGGGGCTGAGGGCTTCAGCCGTCGGCGCGAAGTTTAAGGATTTCGCGCAGCAGCCCGGTCGTGCTGCCATCATGCTGGCCGGGCTTTACCACCCGCTCTTCCAACTGGGCCAGCAGCGGGTTGGCCAATTGCTTGCCCAGCTCCACGCCCCATTGGTCGAAGGGGTTTATGTCCCACAGCGCGCCCAGCACCGCGACCTTGTGCTCATACAGCGCGATCAACTGACCGAAGGTGAAGGATTCCAGCCGCGGCAGTACGATGGTGGTGCTGGGCCGGTCACCGGGGAAGACGCGGTGTTCGACCAGCCTTTCGATCGCCGCCTCATCGCTGCCAGCGGCACGCATTTCGGCCCGCACGGCATCCGCATTCTTGCCTGCCAGCAGGCCCTCGGCCTGGGCCAGGCCATGGGCGAGCAGGATGCGGTGATTCTGCGTCCAGGGATGGTCGGGCCGGGCGATCAGGATGAAATCCACCGGCACTGGCTGTGGGCTCTGATGCACCATCTGCATGAAGCTGTGCTGGGCTGAGGAGCCGGGCTCGCCGAACACCACGGGCCCGGTGGCCTTTTGTACCGGCGCACCCCGCAGGGTCACGCGCTTGCCCAGGCTTTCCATTTCCAATTGCTGCAAATGCGCTGGCAGGCGGCGCAGGCGTTCATCATAGGGCAGCACGGCGCGGTGGTTCAGGCCCAGCGCATTGACGTGCCAGACCTCGGTGAGTGCCAGCAGGACGGGCAGGTTCTCGGCCAAGGGCGTGCGCAGGAAATGCAGGTCCATCGCCCTCGCACCCTCCAGCATCCGCTCGAAACTGTCCCAACCCAGGGCCAAAGCCAGGGAAAGGCCGATGGCCGACCACATGGAGAAGCGACCGCCGACATAATCGCCAAAGGGAAAAACCCGTTCGGAGGGAATGCCGAAATCGGCGCAGGCCTGAATATTGGTCGATAGCGCGGCCATATGGGAGGCCGCCTTGTCCTCGCCCAGCGTCTCTGCCAGCCAGCCCTTCACCAGAACCGCATTGGCCATGGTCTCCTGGGTGGTGAAGGTTTTGCTGGCCACCAGGACCAGGGTGCGGGTGGGGTCCAGGGTGGCGAGCAGGGCGCGCCAGCCATGGCCATCGACATTGCCCAGATGCAGAGCCTGCATCGGCGAGGCCGGGTTGATCAGCGCGCGCACCGCCATGACCGGGCCCAGGTCACTGCCGCCGATGCCGATATTCAGAATATGGGTGAAGCGATTGCCGGTGGCGCCGCGCAGCGCGCCGCCATGCACGGCCTGGGTGAAGGCATGCATGCGCCCCAGGGTGGAATGCACCTCGGCCGCAACGGCGGCCCCGCCCGAGGCGCGGCTGGCGCCCACCGGCGCGCGCAGCGCCATATGCAGGGCGCGGCGGTTCTCGGTGACGTTCACATGCTCGCCATTGGCCATGGCGTCGCGCCGTTCCTCAACGCCTGCCGCCTTGGCCAGTTCCAGCAAGGCGGCCATGGCGCGGCCGTCAATCGCAGTTTTGCTGATATCCAGCAGCATATTGTCGGCGCGGAACGACATGCCCTCAAACCGCTGCGGATCGGCGGCGAAGAGGCTGCGGATACTGTCCGGCGCAGTGCCGTCGGCGCGCGGGGTTTGTCCCGCCGCCATCACTGCCGCCCAGGCTTCTCTCATTGTCTCACCCATAGCAGGTTCCTACAGGCCAATCGGCTGGCCGGCTACCACGATCGAGAGTGGTGTCTCGCCAAATGCCTGCGCGGCGCGGGCCACATCATCGCGAGACAGGGCAGAGAGCCGGGCAGGGCGGCCGGCCAGCCAGGCGGGCGTGCGGTTGTTCTGCATCAGGCTCAAAAGGCCAGCGGCGATGCGCCGGCTATCGCTGAATTGCAGTGGCAGGGAGCCATTGAGGAAATCCACCGCCTCGGCCAGTTCATCCGGCGTTGGGCCATCATTGGCCATGGCGCGCCAGCTTTGCTCCAGCAGGGCCAGCATATCGGCCGCGTTGCGATTATCGGTGCTGGCCTGGCCCACGATCACGCCTCGGCCAAACAGCACATCCATGCCCGCGCCGATGCCATAGGTCAGGCCGCGTTCCTCCCTGATCAGCTTCATCAGCCGTGAGGAGAAGCCGCCACCGCCCAGGATGCGCAGCGCGACCTGGGTGGGTTCCCAGCGCGGATCGGTGGGCAGGGGGGCATTCTGGCCGAATTGCACGGCCGATTGCGGTGCGGGCTTTTCCACCACCTGGCGGCCGAATTGCGCCAGCGCCGGCAATTCGGGCAGGGAAGGCGGGGCGCCGCGTGGCAGCCCGCCGAAGAGGGCGGTGATCGCCGCGCGCAATTCTTCTGCGGTGATGGCACCGGCGGCGGCGATCAGCAGCCCCTCGCCGCGGAATTGCCGGGTAATTGACGTGGTCAGGTCGGCCGCGGGGATGGCGGCGAAGCTTTCGGGGCTGGAACTGCGGCCGGCTGGGTGGCCAGGAAAGCCTGCCGCCCAGAAGGCGCGGCTGGCCATGCCGCGCGGCGTTTCGATCGCCTGCCTTGCGCCCACGATGGCGCGCGCCCGCACCCGGTCGAGGTCGCGCGCGTCCAGCCGCGGCTCGGTCATGGCCAGCCGGGCGAGGCGAATGGCCTCAGGCAGGGCATCGCTCAGCGCGCGCAGGCTGCCCGATGTGGTATCGCGCCCCACGCTGAAATTGACCGAGACCCCGGCATCGCGCGCGGCATCGGCGAATGCCAGATTGTCGAGGTCCCCGGCACCCTCGGTCAGCATGGCGGCGGCCAGCGCCATCATGCCCTCATGGCCGACAGGGTCGAAGGCGGAACCGCCTTGCCAGGACCAGTTCAGCGAGATGACGGGGATGGAAGGGTCTTCCACCAGCCACGCGGTTATGCCGGCTTCCTCGATGATGGTGATGGGCAGGGCGAAGGGGGCGCGCGGCGGCAGATCGGCCAGCGAGGTTGCATTGGGGATCATGCCGGCAGCAGCCAGCCGGTGGTGGCGAGGGGATTGGCCAGCACGGCGCGCG
>Ga0114972_10001525_pt1 | contig 17393 bp, 13 predicted proteins | sample M_140807_EF_Meta_FD_87354 | JGI IMG/M metagenome (GOLD analysis project Ga0114972, IMG submission 87354) | Freshwater microbial communities from Lake Montjoie, Canada to study carbon cycling - M_140807_EF_MetaG | ecosystem: Environmental > Aquatic > Freshwater > Lake | place: Lake Montjoie... | reverse complement strand
GGTCGGCCTGACCCGTGAAATCCAGCAGCGCCTCGGCCAGGGCTTCCAGCTGCTCCAGCGGCAGGGCCTGGATGCGGTCGGTGGAGGCGTCGGTCAGGGGTCCGCAGCGGCGATTGAGCTGGCGGAGGGTCACCGAGGCGGCCTCTGCTGCACGGCCGCGGACCTCACCTTCCTGCCTACCCTCCTCGATCCACTGCTGGGCAGCACGGGTGTGGCGCAGCTCTTTGGCGGGAATTCCTGCGATCACCATGATCTCCTCGCGAGTAAGTGTTGGAAACCGCTCCACCAGGATAGGAAGAACGGCATAGAGCAGATCAGGACGGTGCTCCAGGATCTGTTGAGTGCTGGGGCGTAGTTCTGTCTCCGGGCGTACCGGCAGCGTGAGCAGATTGAGCAGGGGGTCGAGATCGGCCTGCTGGCCCAGCTCCTCCAGGCTCAGCCAAACCACGCCATCAAGAAACGCCTGCAGCTGCTGCGGCAGCTGGGCTGGGCCGAGGTTGATGCGCCGGTTCGGCACCACGACGACGACGGCCAGGTGCAACACCTGGGGGTGGAGCTGGAGAAAGCGTGCGGTCTGTGCAAACAGCCGGTGCTTGAACCCCGCCTTGGCGTGCATCTGCACCTCCAGCAGTGCCACCGGCTGCTCGGATGTTCCGCTCTCACTGCCGCGTGGCCAGAGCACGCCATCAAGTCCTTCCAGTCCCACACCCCATGCCTACGCATCCCGATGCCCGGCTAAGACCGATCGGCCGGGAACGCTTGATCCCCCAGCATCTGACCAACGGCAGGAGCTGGGCTCAACTGGCTGTAGAGCACAGCATCAGTGAACGGGTTTTTCCGGAGGGGGCGCAAGGGATTTCCATCAAGCCATGCCGTTGTTCGTTGCCGGCGATACGCTTCTCAGAATTCCTGGAGGCCAACGGCAAGCTGGGCCTGACCCTGACCTGGGGTAAGGTAGCTTCCATCAGAAAACAATTTGATGAAGGCCGTCATCCTCGCCGGTGGGCTAGGGACCCGACTTTCGGAGGAAACTCACCTCAAGCCGAAGCCCATGGTGGAGATCGGTGGCAAGCCGATTCTTTGGCACATTCTCAAAACGTACAGCCATCATGGCATCAACGAATTCATCATCTGCTGCGGTTACAAAGGTTATGTGATTAAAGAGTATTTTGCCAACTATTTCCTGCATACCAGTGACGTGACCTTCCACATGGATCTCAACCACATGGAGATCCATCGGCGCAATGCTGAACCGTGGAAGGTAACCCTCGTCGACACCGGCGATACCACTCTTACCGGTGGGCGTCTGGCGCGCGTGCGCGACTTCCTCGACGACACCTTCTGCTTCACCTACGGCGATGGCGTGGCCGATGTGGATGTGACGGCCCTGGTGGCCCACCATCGCGCCGAAGGCCGCCAGGCCACGCTTACGGCGGTGCAGCCGCCGGGCCGCTACGGAGCCCTGGGGCTGGATGGTAACCAGATTCACAACTTCCAGGAAAAGCCCGAGGGCGATGGGGGCTGGATCAATGGCGGCTATTTCGTGCTCGAGCCTGCGGTGATCGATCTGGTGGATGGCGATCACTGCACCTGGGAGCAGGAACCGCTCAACCAGCTGGCCAGCAGTGGCCAGCTCACGTCCTATTTCCACCGGGGCTTCTGGCAACCGATGGATACGCTGCGCGACCGCCAGAAACTGGAAGAGCTCTGGGCCAGTGGCCAGGCCCCCTGGAAGGTGTGGAACTGATGGCCAGCGCAGGGATCACGCCGGAGTTCTGGAAGGGCCGAAATGTGCTGCTCACCGGCCACACCGGCTTCAAGGGCAGCTGGCTGGCGCTGTGGCTGTGCGAACTGGGCGCGGAGGTGAGCGGCGTGGGACTGCCGCCCGACAGCAACCCCCACCTGTTCGAGCAGTTGGGACTGGAGCGGCGGCTGCGGGCTCACCACCTCATCGACATCCGCGATCCGGAAGCCCTGGCGGCGATCGCGGCCAGCAGCCAACCGGAGGTGGTGCTGCACCTGGCGGCCCAGCCGCTGGTGCGCCGCAGCTACCGCGATCCGCTCGGCACCTGGGCCACCAACGTGCAGGGCAGCCTCCATCTGCTGGAGGCCCTGAAGCCGCTGCAGCATCCCTGCGCGGTGGTGATGATCACCACCGACAAGGTGTATGCCAACCGCGAGTGGGATTACGGCTACCGCGAAAATGACCGCCTCGGCGGCCATGACCCCTACAGCTCCAGCAAGGCGGCGGCCGAGATCGCGATCCAGAGCTGGCGCAGCAGCTTCTGCGGCGATGCCGCCCACCAGACGCCCCAGCTGGCGATCGCCACCGCCCGCGCCGGCAATGTGATCGGCGGCGGCGACTGGGCAGAAGACCGGATCGTGCCCGATGCAATGCGCGCCCTGGCGGCGGGGGAAGCGATTCCGGTGCGCAACCCCCGCGCCACCCGGCCCTGGCAGCATGTGCTGGAGCCGTTGGGGGGCTACCTATTGCTGGCCGAAAAGCTGGCCGGCGCCCAGGCCGGCAGGGGTCCTAATCCCTATGCCGATGCCTTCAACTTCGGGCCCTCGCTGGAAGCCAACCGCCCCGTGCAGGAGCTGATCGAGGAGGCGATCCACCACTGGCCCGGCCAATGGCAGGACCTCTCCGACCCTGAAGCCCCCCACGAAGCGGGCCGTCTGCATCTGCAGATCGACAAGGCCCACCACCAGCTGGGCTGGCAACCGCGCTGGCCCTTTGCTACCACGATCGCCCACACCGTGGGCTGGTACCGGGCCGTGCACACCAACCCCTCCGAAGCCGAAGCCTGCTGCCTGGCCGACCTGGCCGCCTACGGCCAGGCCCTTTCCGCCGCCTGAGTCTCTCCTCCATCGCCAACCCAGCCCCTTCCCGATGACCGACCTCCCCGCCCTCAAACAGGAGATCCTGCGCCTCACCCGCGAATACTCGCTGCAGGCCCATGCCTCCTTCCGGCCGGGGGGGGATCCGCAGCGCAAACCCTGGGAAAGCGGCAGCCCGATCCCCTACGCCGGTCGGGTGTTCACCGAAGAGGAAGTGGCGGCGGCGGTGGGCGCCACTCTCGATTTCTGGCTCACCCTCGGCAGCGAGGGGGCAGCGATGGAGAAGGAGCTTGCGGCGTTTCTTGGGGTACGCCACAGCCTGCTGGTGAATTCAGGCTCAAGCGCCAACCTGGTGGCGATCTCAGCACTCACCTCCCATAAGGTGCCGGCGGCCAAACGGATCAAACCGGGCGATGAGGTGATCACGGTGGCGGCGGGGTTTCCCACCACGGTGGCGCCGATCGTGCAGGTGGGGGCGGTGCCGGTGTTTATCGATGCCGATCCGATCACCGGCAACGCCCGCTGCGACCAGCTGGAAGCGGCCTACAGCGCCAGCAAGACCAAGGCCGTGATGATGGCCCACGCCCTGGGTAATCCGTTTGACCTGGCCACCACCCTGGCCTTTTGCCGCAAGTACGACCTGTGGCTGGTGGAGGACAACTGCGACGCCCTGGGCTGCAGCTATTCGATGCCGAGGGAGCTGGCCGAAAGCCTGGGCTTCAGCGAAAACAGCCCGGGGCTGGATGAGGGGCCGGATCGAGTGATCCGCTGGACGGGCACCTGGGGAGACATCAGCACCCAGAGCTTCTACCCGCCCCACCACCTCACGATGGGCGAAGGCGGTGCGGTCAACATCGTGGCCGACCAGAAAATGAAGGTGGTGGCCGAAAGCTTCCGCGACTGGGGCCGCGACTGCTGGTGCCCATCGGGTGTGGACAACACCTGCAACAAGCGCTTCGACTGGCAACTGGGCGAACTGCCGGCCGGCTACGACCACAAGTACACCTACAGCCACCTGGGCTTCAACCTCAAGCCACTCGATCCCCAGGCGGCGATCGGCAGGGTGCAGATGCAACGGCTGCCGGAATTCATCGAGGCCCGCAAACGCAACTGGCAGATCCTGCGCGAAGGCCTGGCCCCCTGCGAAGACGTGTTGGAGTTTGCGCTCCCCACCCATGCCACCGCCTGGAACCCGGATGGCAGCTTCGACTGGGACCAAACGGGCTGCCGCAGCGAATGCTCCTGGTTTGGCTTCAAGATCGCCGTCAAGCCCGGAGCGCCGTTCTCACGCACCGACTTGGCCCGTCAACTGGATACACATCAGATCGGTAACCGCATGCTGTTCGGTGGCAATCTCTTGCGTCAGCCAGTTTTTGTGCAGCTGAAACACGACCGGCCAGAGGCTCTGCGCATGGCCACGTCTATGGAGGGTTCTGATGAGATCATGAACAGCACGTTGTTTCTTGGGACCTACCCTGGGCTAACCAATGCGATGCTGCAAACAGAGATTGAAGTGATCAGGAGTTTTCTTGGCGCCAATCCCAGTTTGGCCGTAATCAAATGAGAATCTTCCTTACGGGGGGCACAGGATTCATTGGAAGCCATTTCATTCGGCATGCTCTTCATTCAGGGCACAAGGTAATAGCCATGCGCCGACCAGGATCTGTCGCCAGAATAAATTTAACAAATCAACCCGATTGGCACAATGGCCAAATGACGGATGATTTCAGCAAAGCGCTTAAAGTCTGTGATGCATTTGTTCATTTGGCTGCAAATGGCGTAGCCAATGGCGCCAGTGACTGGGAGGGATGTTTTGCTATCAATTTACATCAGTCACTACAACTATGGCTTCAAGCGGTAGCAGCTGGCATCCGTCGCTTTCTGATAGTTGGCTCTTGCTTCGAATACGGGCGTAGTGGAGAAAGGTATGAAGCTATTCCAGTAACAGCGCCGCTGGAACCTACTTCCGCATATGGTGCATCCAAGGCCGCCGCCACAGTGGCCGCTCACGCTTTAGCCATAGAAAAACAGCTATCCCTCGTGGTGGCCCGACCATTTCATATCTATGGGGAAGGGGAGGACAAAAGCAGGTTTTGGCCTTCCTTGGTGACAGCAGCCCAACAGGGAAAAAATCTGCAAATGACGGCTGGTGAACAAATCCGTGATTTTCAGCCAGTTGAACAAGCCGTCATGCAACTGTTGGCTTTGTTGGTTGGCGAGTATTCGCCGTACGGAGAGCCTAAATTAGTAAATCTTGGGACAGGTCATCACATGACATTACGCGCCTTCGCGGAAAGGGAGTGGACTTATTTAAAAGCCAAAGGAGCAATAATTACAGGCTCGGTTCCATACCGAATCAACGAAGTAATGCGGTATGTGCCCGAGGTCACCTATTTTACCCAGAATGGCCCTAACCAAGCCAATGGGGTTCACGAATAGATCACGGACAAGTACTGGGCTGTTCAGGGTTTCAAAGATTTTCTCCTCCATGCACTGGGTCTCAAGCAGGTAGCGGGTAGACCGGATCGTCATTTCATCCAGGGATCTCAGATCACTGATCAGGACGATACCGATAACTTGGATCATTCAGGCACTCGATCAAGGTCTCCTTCAATGGCCACATCCCTTTAGAAGCACCACTGCTGCTACATGTGAGTCCGCAACATGGCAGACAGTGTATACGGAGAACGCCGACATTTCCTGCTCGTCTTGGTAGTGCGGATCAATCAACGTGAGAATTGCATCCCAAGACGTAAGCGCTTCGATCTTCGCCAAATTTTCCAGCTTATTTGGTTCGCTGATCAAAGACTATTTGATGCTACGTCAGCCGAGTAAGGCATTTGCAGAGGGAGGCCTTTGAATGAAATACTCAATAAGTTATTATAACTTATGCATTTCAGGAGTTTGCTTGAGACCAATCCAGCATCTAAGTGAAAATCGCCATGAAAATGCTGATCGTATCCAGCAGTTCCGCTCGGTACTATTGAGCTTTCAAATGGCTCTCCTGTGCACAATAGGGGTGGAAGAAACTCACTTGAATAACCCTCGTAGTCATGTGATATTACAAAAATATCATTTTCACTGAATATGAAGGACGAAATTTCCTGGGACAGGCTTGTCCTATCGGCACGCATATAGTCAAACTTTTTCAAGTATTTGACCGACGTCTCACTATTGGGTGTCATTAGGACCCCGATCCCCTTGATGAAATTAAGTATTTTTGCATTACCCCCACTAAAGTAGGTGATATATGTATCGGCACCCTTGTAAACTAGGCTTTGATACTCCATGGGCTCACCTATGACATGCTCAAAGGATATACATGATGCGATCGTTAGGTGCTGACTAGAAAAACCGTTTGCTATTTCACGAGCGATTTCAATTTCGAGCTCTTGATTAGACGAAGGTCCGGCAGCGGAACCATCAAAAATAATTTCGAGGCTTGGCACTACTTCTAACAACTTTACAAAAATGCTTATAAAAAAACTTACCTGATCGACTATTTTTCTTCGCCCTGCCCTAATTGACACAACAATTCTTATTGATTTATTCTTTGAGGGATGCCATAGGTTTTCTGTGCGAGAAAGAATGTCCTGCGAGACACCATGGCCTAAGGCGAATTTGCTAATACTTCTATTATGAATGTTTTCGCAGACCTTTGGATTATTGCCAGCATCGGAAAGTCTGGCGAACAATGAATTATCAAGCCCTAGAGACACAAGTTCTTCAATTTGTCGAAAAGGATCCATGTGATGTAGTTTTAAATGCTTAGATTCTTCAATAGTTAATGGATAGTAGAGTTCAGACGTCTGAACAATGAAATCAATATTTCTATGATTTCCAGACCTTGTTACAAGCTCAAGACCACCTATATAATTCCATATAATATGAGAAGGGTTTAGTGCGCCACCAAGCAGCAGGCAAGATTTGCTAATATCTTTCTCGCTGGTGAGATCAGACATACAACGTGTAGATTTTTTTGCATAAAAATACCATGCAATTATACTCTTAAGCATAGAGAAAAGGCCTTCCTTTAGATGTCTTGTAATCGGACTCCAGCCATGCATATAATAAGTAAGATCCCTAAAATTAAAAACTCCATCAGGCACCCCAAAGTATTCATCACATACTACAAACAAAAAATCAGTTTCAGTATATGCGGGTATAACAATACGATGGTCACTGTCAATCAAACAAGGCCATGAATAATGCCCCTGATACCATTCGGAATTTGAATTACGGTAAAATTTATACTTCTTATTTATCAATGCTGAAAGGGCACATCCCTGTCTTGACATCCATGGCTGCGAGAATAGAAGGCCTTCCAGAAAATCTTCCAGTTGCGGAGAGGACAAGTACTGATTTCTCACAATATCTGCATTCGCAAATTGAGAAACCATATCCAATGATTGATCTTCTTTAAAAGCAAAGTCGTTGAAAGTTGAGCGAAGTTCGGCAGCAATAAAAGCTAAATTGCTAGACGTTAATGACTCAATACGGCCAATATCATTATCTTTGTCAATATTTCCATGGAGCAGAAAATTTTTGATCTGGAGAGCAAGCTCTTTCATTGACGGAATTTTAATGTGAATAATGTACTTAATATCTTAAATATGGTTTCTCACATGCCGCAGGTTGAGTTGTTTTGTGCGATGGTCTCATCACTCATATACTTTAGCGGCAAACGCGCTTGAGTGCTTGCTATTTATCCGTTAACTTTGCGATTCTTTTCTCTTTATCCATAAAGCCTTTTAGCAGGAGACTTGGCGTAAAGAGCCTTTGGTTGACGATTCATAATATTACACTTAAAAAGTACATTGCTTCCATTTTTTGAGTTGCATGAAAGTGTAAGATTTTTCGACGGAAGCGCATGCTTCCGCTTGCTGTTCCCTTATTATATTAAAAATGGCATCATTTCTCTATGTTTGTAATTAAATTCCCACTCGTTGTCAAGGCAGGCAGCCAGCCGCCAAGAATTTGAATTTGAGTAGCTATTACCTTAAATGCGTAATGTTCTCAATCAGAAAGATTCGACAATTATCAGATCTATACCATTGCCGGAAATGAGTAGCCTTGTTTTGCCAAGTGTAGAAAATCGTAAGCGACTTAGCCTTTTTTAATGCATTGCTTATCGGATTAATCCTAAATTGAATAAGTGAGATTTGTCGCAACCAGATTCACTCCACTTGCTTTTCCCAGATGATCTCATTGATAGCGTCACTACCTAATGTTTTTAAATCATGTTGATTGATATACCATGACCCCACAATCTGCATCGCCTCCTGAATATGCCGATCATTTGTCTCCTCAGGTACTTGATGGGAAAGCTCAAATCGAACGTACCGTTGATCACTGCTCACATCAATAAGTTTAAATGTGGCAAGATCAGATTGGGATGTCCAAAGTGGGCTATAGGTGGCCATTAATCGATTGGCATAGGTTGCAACCATTGGATGGATACCATGAGCGCCTTGAGCCCTAACCTTTTGATCATGCTCTTGATGATGCATCAAGTCGTAGTTAAAAACATTCTTTTTTAAGCCCGATAAAACCATCCTGTCTGTGAAGTTGGTGTCATCATGGCCATAGGATTTAATCCTTTCATCGTATCCACCGATTCGGATAAAATCTTCGAGCCAATAATATACTTCACCATGCAAATGCCTTTCGTTATGATTTCTTGCCTGCTGCCATTCCCCTACCCAGAACTCGCCTGGCTCAAGGGGGTGGGCTCCAAAGAAATCGCCGTAAAACTCAACATCGGAATCGCATTTAAAAATCTTTCGATTTCTGGACATCCTACTGGCAAGATTCTGCGCGAGGGTTCGAATGAACTTGGATTGATTATCTACACGGATGATCCGAACCCGCGGATCATCCCAGATGCCTGGGAGATGCGTCATGCCACCATCCGTGCTCCAATCCAACAGAATCAACTCATCAAAACTTAGCTTGAGCCAATTCGGCAAATTCTTGATGACGTTTTCATTTCGATTCATCAGATGAACATACATGCTGATCCCGTTGACAACCGCTTCGCCGATTAGATTATGGGTTTGATTGGGGATATCTGGAAACAAGCGTTTGCGCTCACAATCAGAAGGGATTTCTGTCTCCATCATTTGAAGCTCTTTTAGAACATTTGCATTGGCAATATTAGTTGTAAGAAAAGTCTGATCAAGCCTTGTAGGGTTTGTGGCAGAAGCAAATTTTAATACGCCTCGCTTGTCTATATTGCGAATTTCATTTGGGAACGCATCGGGTTTGACCACAATGCCTACTGTTACCTCAATTGAATGTTCGCTTCGTTCGTCAGAGATCCTTTGCAGTGATAATCTGAGTGTTTCAGCCCAAATGCCTCTATTTGGCAGTTCGAGTATTCTATGCTCAGTGCCAACTCGCTCATGGCCAGGGAAAACGCCCTCGCATATTTCTTCGAACTTATTGTATCGATAAGATCTTTCAACAAGTATTTTAAAGTGAGTTGTTGTCGTCTCGTCAATTTCGATATTTGTTGCAAATTGAACCTGGTCAAAGTGAATCACCCTTTGCGTTTGAACCTCCCCTTTCTTGACGATCAGTTTAATTGGCAGGCGTGTGTCTTTGCCAACGGAAGCTTCTTTTGCCATGCTACTTTCAGCATGTATCTGTTGTGGCTTAAAGAGGTAGATAGTACGGGAAGCCAGGGTTTTAAAACATGTAGATCTGGAAATTACTGCTGAAATCTTGATGCATGCTTTCGACCTGCGCTCAATTTCTTCAGGGCTGATGGACCTTAGGCGGTTTTCAAGTGTATCAATTTCTGCTTCTGCATGAAAAATAGCAATATCTTGCCAGCTTTGACATTGATCGTCGACCCACCCTGGGCGAAATTCGGGCATCACCATGAGGTCGCTCAAGATCACTGGGATGCTTCCCACAGCAAGAGATTCCCATAGTCGTAAAGAATTTGGCCCGGCACCGGCGGGGCACAGGCTGAAAATGGAATCACTCAATACTTGATTGTAAGAAGTAACTTTTTCGTCGACTGAATATGAATTGATATTTCGGGTTTCTGCGATGTAGTTGTTCTCGACTTGTTGGCCATAGACCAGAGTGTTGAAATGCCACTCCTCGTTAATGCGTATTAGCCAGTCGTCGAGGTCTTTGAATTTGAGCAGCTTTGGCCTCACCTCTGTGATGTAGTGGTCCATGTGAGCACCGATGAAGGATGCCAAATACTTCTTGCTGCGTGGTGGCTTGATCGAAAGCCCGGTACGGCGATCTGGCTCCCTGGCATTCACGGCATACAAGTGCCACGGCTTGAGTTCCACGCCCTCACACGCGTCTTCAGCTATGGGCTTGTGTGAGAGCCAGAGGCAATCCACGCCAGCAGCTTTGATCATGTGCAGATGATCACGCCAGAAAATATGCTGACACACACTATGGACCTTCAGGGCTATGCCGAGGCGCTTAAGCTCCAGCCGTAATTTTTGCAATCGATCTGAAGTGGCCCTCAGTGTGCTTGTGGGCCATGCCTCGCGATCAATCCAGGTGGCCCACGGAAGGCCAAGATAGAGTTGAAGAACATCATCTTTGATTTGAGGCCCTGGCAAACTTTTGTGCACGGCAAAGGCATCACCTTCGGTTCGGCAGGGGTACTGCCAGAAATTCACATCAGAGCTGAAACGTTTGGTGTCAGCAATGAACCCCGGTCGTAGTTCTAGTGTCGGTTGACCAAAGCCCCAGAGCAAGAGACCAATGGAATCATCTAGGTCGCAGGGGACAGATTTGATCGGACTCACGCCGATGGATGGCCAAAAACTATCCTCAAACAACAACTGATCACCACTTTGCAGAACCCGGAATCGGTTCCCAAGTACATGAAGCTCAACAGCTGATGCCAACTCAGCCTGGCAATCACGCCGACGCCGCCAGCTGTAAGCCGGCTGATCCTGAGGAATCAATGGAGGTTCGGACTCCGGGATTTGTGAGAGATCAGGCTGGCACTCATCCACAACTTCTTCTGCAGGGCTGATCATGCGCCCTTTCAGAATTTCAGCTTTCCCTGTGTAAAGCGTGCCCGTGGTCGTTGAAGCAGCGTAGTTGTCAAACCAAAGTGATGGAGCATGCAAGCTGGTCAGAGGCTCATGGAACATGCAGCTGATGCTGCAACGAAACCAGCCATTTGTTAACACTTCAATCCTGCTGCTGGCATCCGTTGCTGACCCACCGTTAATTGCTTTCCCTTCTTTGACGCCCCTAGCTAGATCAAAGGCTTGCCTGGCGTCGTTATTGCCGGTTTGATCGTTAATTCGCAACAAAACTTTGGTTTGTGTATCAGGCTTGAGATCCAACGATGCGGTGTAGGCGCCGCCTTCGTCAGTGAGATAGATGTTGAATGCATACTTCAATGCATTCGTTTCCGTACTGCTGCTCAGGGCATCTCCTTCCTGCTGGCCTTCGTGTCCATCGGCGCCGCTTTGGCCAATATCAATATTTGTGAGCTTAATCTCTTCATCAGAAGCGAATCGTATGTTGCGCAATAGCTCCAGCTGTTCCGTATCTCCCTTAGTTGCAACGCTAGTTGCAGCCTTCTGTTCCTGTTCTCCGATCAGCCGCACGCTCTTGGTTTCGGCCATGGCGCCAGACTCTCCGAATAGGACAAGTTCCGCCCCTTCATCAGCCATCCAGCCTTGGCTCGACTGGGGACCTGAAATCTTCAGGCGAAGTCGTCGCCAAGGCGTGTTCGTCTTTTCCGCTGGTTGCCAGAAGCGGCGTTCACCCCCGGGTTTCAACGCCAAAGCCCCCTCGCCCTGAAGCACAAGCTGGCTCTCTTCGCCCTCACCATTGGCCTGTAGCTCCAGTTGGTAGCCCTCTGTTGCTCGTTGCGGTAATCGCAATGTCAGACCTTCCAGTCGGCCGGGGCGATTCAGGATTAGCTCCACCCCTTCGTCCAGCAGGGCCGGCATGGACAGGAAGACTGTGTCCTCACTGGCGAAGGGATGCAGATCGCCACCCATATGGGCCGACCCCACCGCTTCATGCACCCAACTCAGTCCCGTGAACTGCTGCTGATCCAGAAAGCGTTGCGCCACCTCCGTCTCAGCGTGGCGCAGCTGGTGCACTCCCTGCTCGATCGCCTGCTGGTTGACCAGCACCCCTGCCGGCCGCTGCTGCGAGCGGGTCCAGAGGGTGAACTCCAGCTCCGCATCCTCATTCGGCGCCAGGCTCGGGTGCACGTAGCTCACCCCTCCGTAGAGACGATCGCTGGTTTTGTCGTAGGCGCGGGCCGTGCTCGCCTGCAGATGCACGCTGCGCACGTGGTAGCAGGGGTTGCGCACGTGGTAGCCGTGACTCCACATCACATAGGCAATGCGGTTGTCGCAGCCTGGGAAGCCCAAGGGGAAACTACTGGCGTATAGCAGGCTCTCCGGTAGTTCTGCATCGGCGCGAACGCCCCACACGTCCTGAGTCCAGTGGGGGTAGTCGTTGAGATGGAATCCTGCGTGGCCCGGGTTGTAGCGCGTCAGCGCTACAAACACATCGGGGCGATCAAACGTGCTGGTTAGGTGTTCCAGGCCCTCATCGAGGTAGATATCGGCATTCAGCAAGAGTCCGATGCCGGAGCTCTGCCGCCGTACCCAACGAAACCATTCGGCGTAGGTGATGCGCTCATCGCTGGTCACCACCTCCAACGGCACCGTGCCTTCAGGCACCGGCGGTGCATCGCTCTCGCAGAACAACACGATCCGGCTGATGCCCGGATGGTTCAGATTGCGGCGTAGGCACTCATCAATCTCAACCTGCCGCTCTGGGGTGCGAGTGCGGTAGTACTGGCTGTAGACAACGAGCTCCATGGGGTCAGTTTTTGCCGATGCGAATCAGGCTGGAAAGGGTTTTAGGAGCCATCGAGATGTTGCGAATCTTGGAAATTCCAAACCAGGCCGCCTCACTAAGGCCAATTTCGGCAACAGGGCTACACACGATGTACTTGCCTATGGATGCCATGGTGGAACGATGTGCCTCATTGTGCTGCAAGACGATCCTCGCACCATTGGCTGAAATCACCAACCAGGAGGACTTGTCCATAGGGACTCAAAGTGGGCTTTGATCCCTGCTCGGCTGCAGCCCTGGCCAGGGCCGCCAGCCAAGGGACGCCATCCTCAGCAGCAGCTCCAGCCACAGAATCCGCACTTTTCCAGCTAAGGCCCAGGGCTCGGGCCTCCTGTGCCAGCCAGCCCCCCTCATGGCCGACGGCAGCCGCTGACCGCTCCATGGCTGAGCGCGCAGCTCCCCACTGCCAGAGGATGCCGCTGCTACGGCTCCGATAGCGCTCGGGGTCATAGGCGAGCAAGGCCAGCGGGCAGCGCGCCAGCCACTGGATCATTGCGGCGCTCGGCACCGGCTCCAGGATCAGCACCAGGCCGAAACCGGCCGCTTCAGCCCGCCGGAGCAATCCCAGTTCATCCTCCGGGAGCGGTTGGTGGCCGTGCACATGGAAAAGCCAGCCAAAGCCCCTTAGCTCTGCCGGCACAGGCCCTTCAACCAGGGCCTGAATCACCGCCAGGGCTTCGGAGCGACCCTTACCGGGCTTCTGGTCTCCCCAGTGCAGCAGCACCAGGGGCGGCTCCTCGGCCGGAGCCTGAGCGGCTATCTGGCAACCTCCCCCCACCACAGCTGGATGCACCCCGGCGCTCACAAGGCCGGTGGCCGCCAGCAGTGGGGCGTAGAGCTCCTCCTGCTGTCGGCTCGGAAAGGTCAGGGTGAGGCGGTGGCCCTGCTGGCGGCAGGCTCTCGACAGAGCCGCCATGGCGATGCGGGTGTTGGCCGTGGCCTGGTCGCTGGCCTGGATCGGGTCCAACCCCTTGGCTCCCTCCAGGGTTTCGCCGGGCTCAAACATCAAGCTCAGCAGCACCTGTGCCGCCGGTACCCCTGCCAGGTGTCGTGCCACTCCCAGCAACTGAAAGGGCAGCAGGCTGTGGCCTATCCAGGCTTCCACCGGCTCACCGCCATCCTGGGCAGCCACCAGGGCCAGTTGCTGCTCCATCCGCCGCGCCAGCTGCACCATGCCGCCGAGCTCGCACCACAGGCGTGGATCCTCATAGCCGCAGGCGCTGAATGCCCCCACCAGCTCCGGCGGTGCCGTGGGTTCCGCTTCCAGGGCCACATCAGCCCACAGCGCCACCTCCCAGCCCGCCTGGGCCAGCCGCTCCAGCAGGGGCCGGTTCACTTCGCCGTGGTGGCCCACCGTGCTGGCGTAGCCGGGGTCCACGATCACCAAGCGGGGCTTGTGCTGCTCCATGCCTGCATCTTCCGCGGTGATCCTGGCTCAGGACGAACGGCAGGGAGGTGACAGGCGTTTCACAATGGCTGGATTGCCGAAGCCCGCCATGTCGAAAGAAGCTCCATCCGGCCGGCCGAGCTCTGGCGACAGCATGGTGGGAGAAGGGGCGGGCGACCTGCTGGCGCTGGGCCGCCGTGGCCAAGTCCAGGAGCTGGAAAGCCTGGCCCAGCAGGAGCGCTCCTCGGGCCGTTGGACCGCGGTTCGCGCCCTGGAGCTCGCCCTGGCCTGGCTGCTGGCCGGCGATCTGCGCCAGGCTGACCTGGCCCTGCTCGAGGCGGATCGTTGCGATCCCTCCCTGCGACTGGTGCCGGATGTGTGGGGGCTCTGGCCTCTTCGCGATGCTTCCCCGCCAACCAGCACGGCCGAGCAACAGCAGCAGGCGCTCCAGCTCGCGGAGCTCTTCCAGCGCTGGCGGCGGCCCGATGCCCAGGCGCTCTGGCAGCAGGTGCTGCCTCAGATCCAGGCCAACTGGCGCAACGCCCTCGAAGCACCGACAAGCAATGCCCTTTTAATTCTAGGTCGCGCCACTGCCTCCCCTTGGGCAACAGCTCTGGTGCCTTCCCTGGAATCGGCACTGGTGCAGCTGGTGGCCGATGCCGAGATCGCCGCTGAACCCGCCGCCAGCAGCCGTTTCTGGCAGCTGGTGGCCACCATCCGCCCGGGCTGGGATCTGGCCCGCATCCGGGCTGCCGATCTGGCCCTCAGCCGTGGCGAGATCGAAACCAGTGCCCGCTGGCTGGCCACCTCCCCCCCATCGGCCCTCAGCAATCCCTGGTTCCACGATGTGGTGGCCCGCCAAGCGGTGGCCTGCGGTGATGTGGCCGCCTCCCTGCCGGCCTGGGCCGAAGCGATCCGCACGGCCCAGGCCCATGAGGACACCGCGCCCCTGGCTGGGATCTTTGAACAGCGGCGCCGCGAGGCCCGGCGCGGACCCGGCGTGCTCCAGGTGCGCAGCCTCGCCAGCCAGGGCGACCATCAGGAGGCAGTGGCCCTGTTGGAGCTCCTCCAGGAGGAGGATCCGCAGTGGCAACCCTTCCGCAGCCTCAGGGAGCAACTCCAGGCCAGCCAGCCTCAAGCTCACCTAACCAAGCCCCATGGCGATGCCAATCCGCCGGCCACTACGCCTCAAGCCAGCCCATCGCTGATCGACAGCACAACGTTCGGCGCCCTGCTCGAACAGGCCAGCGTGCGGCTCAGGGCCCTGGGCCTGCCGGTTCCTTCCCCGATGCCCGAGCCAGCCGGGGATGTAGCAGCCCTCACAATGGAACTCTCTGAGCTTGATCTTCGCCTCAGCGACTACGAAGCGCGCTTTGCCCTGGCCTGAGCTTCATTCCCTGCTGCCCCAGCCATCCCATCGCAGAAGGGTTCAGCCTTGCTGCTCCACCCGCTCAAGCAGGGCCTGAATCAGGGCTTCTGCCCGCTGCAGCTGTTGGCGCTGCTGTTGCAGGAGCTGATCCTGCTGCTGATGGGCCAGAAAATAGAACTCCAGCTCTTCCTGAACCTGCTGCTGCATCAGAAGATTCAGCTCGGCTTCATCACGCGCTTCATCCACCTCACTCTTGAGGCTGTTGATCTGCGCCTGCAGCTCCTCAGGGTCGGCACCGGCACTGGCTGTGGAAATCGCTGGATACCCATTCATCCTGAATAGATTAAGGCATGGGTCGTGATGGATCAAGTGCCAACAACTTCGGGCCAAACCCTGCAGATACAGGCCAAGCCAGAGGCTCCCCACCTAGAGCATCTCTGCTTCACCGATTTCCCCGCCTTTCAGCAGCACATGCTGCGCAGCCAACCCGAATGGGATCGGCAGGTGCAGCAGGCCTTAAGGCTGCTTGCCCTCAACGGCATGATCGATCCAATCACGGGGCGGCAGGTTCCCGCTTCAGCCCTGCAACTGATCGACAATAATTATCGCGAAAGTCTGGTCTTTGATGGCTGTCTTGCGCGCCATCGGGCCGTGCTATTGCTGCTCGAAGGCCTGATGGTGGAGCAGAGAATCCCTGCCGCCGCGCAACTCGATCTCTACTGCCCTGAAGCCATCACCCCGTTTGCTTCCAAGTTGAGGCAGCTCTTCCCAAGGCTGATCGGCAGTGAATACCTGCCGGATCCCAGCGATCCCCAACGGCAGCAGTTTGAGCACCAGGATCTCTGCCAACTCAGCCTGAGCGATGGCTGTGTGGACCTCGTGATCTGCAATGAGTTGTTTGAGCACCTCTACGACTTGCCCGCCGCGCTGGCGGAGATCGCTCGCATCCTCCGCCCGGATGGCTATCTGATTTCCACCTTTCCCTTCGCCTACAACCGCCTGGACACCATCGTGAAGGCCCGCCACAGGCCCGGTTCCCTACCAGGCCGGGCCAGCGAGGCTGAACTGCTCACCGAAGTCGAATACCACGGCGATCCGGTGCATCCAGAGCAGGGAAGCCTGGTGTATCAGATTCCCGGCTGGGAGATTCTCGATCAGGCCCGCCACGCCGGCCTCTGCGATCCAGCCATCCACTGGATCGCCGCGCCCAGCTACGGCATCGTGGGCAAGGAGCTTCCGGCGGTGATGGTGCTGCTGGCCCGGCGGGGCTGAGGGGAGTGGTGGCTCAGCCCAGCCGTTGATCCAGCTGGAAGGGCTCCTGGTGCACCAGCACGACCTGCGCCATGGCCGGGTGCAGGGGATTGAGCAGCAGGTTGCGGGCCTGGGGAACCACCACCGAGGGCAGCACCAGGCCCAGCTGCTGCCCGGTCCGCAGCCAATCCCCGCCGAAAGCGGCGCTGGACTGGCCATGCGAGATGGCGTTCCAGCCCTCCGGCAATGCGTTGGGTTCGGGCTTGGCGATTAGCCCCGGCCCAGCGGGCAGGTCGTAGGCACCTAGCACCAGAGGGGCGCTGAGCACACCGTTGAGGTGCAGCAGCACCTCCAGCACCGTGATTTCGGGTGTCATCCCCAGATACACCGCCCGCTGTCCGGGCTGGTTCCAGCGCTGCCCATCGCGGCCTGCTCCCTGGCCTGTGAGATCACCGGCATAGCGGGTGTCAGGCGACAGCGAAAAATGGCCCAGAAGCGACACGAAAACTGGCCCCCCTCTGTGAGGCACTGACCAAGGGCAGCGCGCAGGCGGCGGTGCTGTCACCTCTGGAGCAGAGCTCCCGGGATGCTGCGTTGGAAAGCCCAGAAGTGGTTCAGGCGATCCTTGGCCTCACCGCAGCTGGCTGGGGCCGGCGGCGGATTGCCCAG
>Ga0114972_10001523_pt1 | contig 17423 bp, 16 predicted proteins | sample M_140807_EF_Meta_FD_87354 | JGI IMG/M metagenome (GOLD analysis project Ga0114972, IMG submission 87354) | Freshwater microbial communities from Lake Montjoie, Canada to study carbon cycling - M_140807_EF_MetaG | ecosystem: Environmental > Aquatic > Freshwater > Lake | place: Lake Montjoie... | reverse complement strand
TTTAAATCCTCAATGGAATGATCTGTATCAATCCTTATGCTGAGTAATAAAAAGATTGTGCCACATTCAGGAGATCCTTCAAGCGGCTACCCCGCTTTCAGGATGACGTGCTGGGGAGATACAATATGGTGAATAATAGATGAGATTTTGACTAATTTGTCTGCTGAATCGACTTTCATTGAGTGACCCTTCCTCAAATTAGTGGTTTATTTTAATCCAATTCAAGTTTTGGCTTCATATCGGTCTAAAAAGTTGAGTATTGCGTAATGATTTTATCTAAATAATTGGAAAAACCCTGAATTTCTTTAGCACTCAACGGACTAAGCCCGCCCTGCAGCAAGCCACCACCCCGCAAAGACTCATTCCTATTCCGCATAGCCAACACTTGCTTAATATTGTTTGCCGAATAGAGTGTCCCTCTTGGGTTCAGTACAATGACTTGCTGGGCGATAAGCAGGTCCGCCAAAATAATATCGGCGGTTATGACCAAGTCTTGTTGCACTGCATGGGCCACAATGTAATTATCCGCCGCGTCAAATGCGGACTCGACTAAAACCCGCTTAATAAAAGGCGAAGGGGGAATAGTCACTAGATGATTGGCAACTATATATAACGGCACACACCGTTTGCTAGCAGCACGAAATAATATTTGCTTGATTGCTTTTGGGCAAGCGTCCCCATCAATCCAAATGTTCATAGTTTCATTTTATCTGTTTTTTAATTGGTGATACACTCAATTTTATATATTCCAACGCATAAGGATCGCGCTGTGAATCCTTCAGATAAAATGCCACATCGTGCTTGGTATTTTTTATTGTGTTATCTAGCATACAGCTCCTATACCTTCAATTTTATAATGCTGGAATTTCTCCGCCCCAAGCTCATGGTCATGTATCACCTAAATACCGTGCAAATGACGCCTTATTATAAAATAATCTTTATGGGCATGATGGCCGGAGGTATTATTTTTAGTTTTTTAGTCAATCTCATCAACTATAGAACCTGCTTTATTGCGCTTTGGGCCATTCAAATCCTAGGTTTGGTAAAACTACTTTCGCTATCTCCCCTTATAGTCAACACCCCCATCATCCATCAGCTCAAAGCTGGCATGCTGTTAATGGGTATTGCAAACGGAGGGATTTTTGCAGTCATCCATCCATTAATTGCTCTGATATTTCACAATCCGAATCAAAGCAAAACTAAAATCATGAACTTCTTGCATACGAACTGGCCACTGTTCCTCATCATTGCTTGCCTATTTGAAGCCCAATTATGGAAATATCACCTTGATTGGTTCTGGAGTATTTATGCGATGCTATTTTTATCTTGTATTTATATGGTCGTCGCAGTATTTTTGCCATTACCCATACAAATACATACGCATCGCATCCCAATCAGTGCCCGACTCAAATCTATGGCACGCCCTGGCTACGTTTTATTGATATTTTGCATGCTATGTTCTTGTGTCATTCAGTACAGCCCCGTAATCTGGATAAAAAACTGGATAGAAATAGATTTAAAAATCCGCCCACTCTACTTTTTAATGTTTTTTAACAGTATCCAAATTATTTTTCGTTTGTTTGCGGGTTCTATTGCACAAAAAATATCGCCCCCAGGATTACTCGGACTTGCTGCCATCATGAGCGCATTGAGCCTCTTTTTACTCGGGATAACGACACATACTTCGATTGCTTTGTGTGCAATAACAGTTCTCATGATGAGCATCTCTTGCTATTGGCCAACTTATATTGCTATCGTCGCCGATCGATACCCTTTGTCGGGCGGGCTAGGCATGGGACTCATGAATGTAAGTGCTTATTTCGCCCTGATCCATCTTGTCCCAGAGGTGTCTACATTGACCGACGTAGAAACGCGTCAAAACGCCTTTTTAGGCTTATCCTGGTTTGCAGCTTTTGAGTTTATTTTATTGGTCGGAGTCTATATCGCTTTTCGAACACAAGGCGGCTATAAGGTGCTTTCTACTTATGATCGGTCTTTGTAGCCAGTGTACCATGCGCCAATGCCTGGCCTAACTGGACAGCATCTCCCGCATGCATATGCTCAAACCATTGGAGCTGCTCGCGATTGGCGAACAACACAATAACCGTTGAACCAAGCTTGAAATAACCCATTTCCATCGCTTTTGCTAGCACAATTCTATCCGCAGAATAGGTGAACCGTTGGATTTTCGAGCCCCGCACAAAATCACCGTGCCATACCGTTCCCATACTTCCTACAATAGCCGCACCCACTAATACCATCGCCATCAAACCGAATTGAGTGGAAAAAATAGCAACCACGCGTTCGTTTTTAGCAAATAAATTTGGAATAACCCGAGCGGTCCTGGGTTGTACCGAATATAACGACCCGGGAATATAAATCATCTCCAGCAATTGGCCTTCCATAGGCATATGTACACGATGATAATCTTTTGGGGACAAATATAATGTCGCGAAGCAACCGGCCCTAAAAGCGGTGGCATAGGATTCGTCTCCACCCAATAATGCGGCCACAGAATAGGTATGCCCTTTGGCTTGCAAGATCTGTCCATCAGACAAATAACCAATTTCACTGATACTGCCGTCCACAGGAGATATCACATCTGCCGTGGCAATGGGTCGCGCTTCAGGTCTCAGTCTTCGAATAAAAAACTCATTAAATGAAGCGTAATTGAAAGGATTAGGCTCCATGGCCTCGGCCATATTGACTGGGTATTTACCCACAAAATACCGAATAAGATGATTCTTAACTTTTATGACGCGCATATTTGCCATCCATCCGGCAAATCGATTAAGGGCGCGTTTTGGGAGAAGGAATTGCGGTATCGTTTTAAAATAATCAATGAACATAAAACCCGGAATAGTTTACAAAAACCAAAATTCTACTGGTAAAACATGATTTTGACCAGCATTTTTAAGTCTTCATTCGGTCATTGAGAGCTCTCCCAAATTACCTAACGGCTCTCCCTGACAGTCACCACGAATCAATCTCTGCGACAAATGTAACATCAGAATGCTTAAAGGTAAGATACAGAGCGTATCCATCGGGAATGACAACCATCCATTACCTCCGAATGATCCCAAATAAGAAATGCCCGTCAAAGACCCCATATACAACCAGAACCAAACTAATGACGCGTCACAGGTGAATACATTTTTTCGATGATAGGCAAGATAAGTAACCAAACCCAGCACTAATGCCACATCTAGTTTCCAAATAATAGAAAATCCACACCAATATAACATGAGGTTACACACATAAAACGCGATATGTGATAAAACCAGGCTATTGCGCAGTTTAAACGGCCGATGAGTATCTGGCTGCAGTTTACGCATAGCCAATAAACAAATAGGACCAATCCCATAAGAGAGAATACTAGCCGACGATAAGAAAGCCACTAATTTTTGCCACCCCGGAAAAGGTAAAAAGGCTAATATGCCGACCAACAGATTCACATACAAAGTCACATGAGGAATACCATGGCGATTCTCTTTCAAAAATACCTTTGGCAAATGATTATTCAACGCCATGCCATACAAAATACGCGATGTAGCTGCTGTATACACAAACGTTGTCCCAAAAGGAGAGAATGCAGCATCAAACATTATTAAAGTTGCAACCAGGCCCAAACCCAGCAATAGCGTTAATCCAACCAGTGGCCCGCTGTCTCCTGGATAGGTCAAATTATGCCAACCTTGAGCCAAATATTTCTGCGGCATCGCCGCGACAAAACTAAATTCCAGCATGAAATACAGCAGAAATCCAATCAAGACCGCACCTAAAATTGCAATAGGAATATTACGTTGCGGATTTTTGACCTCTCCGGCTAACATCAAACCATTTTGAAACCCGGTGAATGCAAAAGCCACACCGCCAGCCGACAGCGCAGTGAAGATTTGCACCCAACTTTCTTTATCCCCCAAACTGATATGAATATTCGCCAATGAAGGTGCGTGATTGAGTAGCGCAACAATGGCAATGCTTGGCAAAATAAATTTCAGTAAACTGGCATATTTATTACATTCGGCCAAAAGCTTGATACCATAGGAATTCAGCACCACCACAAATAGCATGATCCCAATCGCGGCTACATACCCATATTTAGACAGCGTCAAACTTGCTGTATTGCTATCAATGAGAATCGGAAAAAAATGGCTCCCATACTGCAAAATAGCTTGAATTTCGATAGGGGTCATCACCACATAGGACAACCATGACGTCCAAGCAAACAAAAACCCCACTTCACGGCCATGAGTAAAGGTTGGATAATTCGACATCCCACCTGACACCGGGAACATTGCGCCCAATTCACATAAAGGCAATGCAATAAAGAGCATAAAAACCGCAGCCAAGACCCAGCTTACTAATGAATTGCTCCCAGCCATTTGCGCACTGATAAAGGGACTAAACAACCACCCAGACCCAATCATTCCACCAGCAGAAGCAACCAAAATATTAGTGGTTGAAATATCTCGTTTTAGCATGTTCTGCTCCTACTGTGAAAGGTATACTTTTTTTGCGTTAAATGTGATCTTTATTTTTCATACTTTTGAATTATGAACAGACCAGAAATAACATAGCATACTTGTTCTCATCACATAAGAGGCCGAATCTGCACCGGTGGTTGTTCAGAGTCTATTCTTTGATCTGAATCAGCCTGCACTGCATCTTTCAAATGATGCAGACCCGATAACAAAGTACCTGAAGCATCCTTTTCTGCGATGCGAACAAAAATATCATGGCGCATGTTTGCGCGAATAGGCGGTCTTTCATTAACGCACTGGAATAACTCTTGTTCATTTCGGCACAAATTAAGTCGCAATACCGGGCAACAGGTTACAAATATAATTTTTCACGGTATCAAAATCATAGGGCGCATCACCTTTGACAAAAGCCATCAATTGTTGCGACGGCAGCTCGACATTATTCCCTTGTGGTGCAAGCGTTTGTCTTTCTTATGAATGGCGCGTAAGGTTTTGCTAAGACTGTGTTGACCCGGTAATGTCTTTTCTTGCATAGCGCTCTCCTATCTTTGATTGGTATACATGACTTACGAAAAAAACGTAGGTATGATAGCATCTTTATCAACTGAATACCGGTCATCAAGGAGTCACTTTTATGAGCGAGCATATTAAACAAGTCACTGATAGTAGTTTTGAACAAGATGTTCTTTCCACAAACACACCCGTTTTGGTGGACTTCTGGGCAGAATGGTGCGGTCCATGTCGCGCATTGACACCCATTTTTGAAGAGGTCGCCAAAAGTCATCATGAGTCAATTGGCTTTGCCAAAATCAATATCGATGAAAACCCAGGAACACCAGGCAAATATGGTGTCATGAGTATTCCAACATTGATTTTATTTAAAAATGGTCAAGTTGTAGCCATGAAAATGGGATTATTATCCAAATCACAACTGATTGCTTTTATTGAGAGTCATAACTAACCAATTGTACATCATCCTGGGCGCGTTTTTTGCGCGAAAGATCTCCGGATTAACCACCGCGCTAACTTCAGGAGATCCTTCACTGCGTTCAGGATGACGTAAGTGTGAAGCCAACCCAAAATGACTCAATTTGTCATCATTGCCAATGGGCCATTTTTGGCTCACGACATCATTCTAGAAGCCATTCAAGGTCGACAAATAATCGCTTTGGATGGCGCTGCAGATAAGCTTCTAGCTCTCGGTATTAATCCCCTTGTCATTTTGGGCGATTTTGACTCCATTCAGCCACAAACCCAGGCTCATTGGGGGATCCGACAAACCTACCAAACCCTGCCCGACAACGCACCATCCTATATCGGCCATCACGGCGTCATCATCGTCCCTGCAAAAAATCAAATGCTCACCGATCTCGTCAAAGGGATCCACTATTGTGATCAACACCAGGCCCAAAACATTAGCATCCTGTGTGCCACTGGCGGCAGAGACGATCATCATGAAGCCAATAAATTAGCACTGCAAAGTGAATATCGCAAACAACGCACTATCCTCATGCACAGCGCTCAACAAACCTTACGCTGGGCTAATAATGAAGAAGTGACACTACAAGGTGAAATCGGGGATTATTGCGGATTTGTAGTGCAAGAACCCGGTTATGGAGACTCAACTGGTTTAGCATATCCTTGCATACATATACCCATCAGCCTATGCAACCGACTCAGCATGCCAACAGCGACGCTCTATATCACAGGCAGTGCACTAATTATCATGCCGCCTCAATTGGACGCACATCGCAAATTAGTTTATAGCAAATAGAGTTTTAAAACGCTCATTCTTCCGTTAACTACGTCATTTTAGATACCCTAAATGTAATAGACTTCTTTCGAAACCTTCGTCTTTTGTTCTACTGCGTCGTTATGTACGTTTCTGCGGTGCTCATTTACATGTGTAAACTCCGCTCCTCGAAATATGCATGCCTAGCATTAGAACAAAATACTCGGTTTCGAAAGAAGTCTAATCTAAGATCATGCGGCTGAATCTTGTATATCAACAGTGAGCGAAAAACCCTCACGATTAAGCAGATCCTGTAAACATAAGCGTATAAATTGTTTTTTTGAATAGCCTAGTAACGCTGCATACTCTGCTGCTTTTTTGGGACTAATGATCCTTCTTCCATGTTCTATATCACACAAAATTTGTCTTGATACACCAAGAACCTTTGCAAACTCAACCTGACTCAACTCTTCCCCTTGACGAATAGCCAAAATGAAAGAACCTAAGGTTAGTTTTTCACTCATCATATTCTCAAGATAGTGGATACTCTCTTCTGTGTTTTTAGTAATCATGTTTGTTTACCTCAATTATTTCAACAAGCTCCATTTGCCCAGATGTACCAATAACATAAATGGCACGATATGATTTAGAAAGTCTAATCGACCGCTGCCCTTTGCGAACGCCATGTAAGGGCTCATCATGATAACCAGGTGTTTTTCTTACTTCATTTAAACCATCATGACCTACCGCATCAATCCATGCGGTTAATTTTGCAATAATATGCTTTGGAAGTTTTTTAAATCTGCACCTGCTTTTTTTCGTAGTACAACGTTATAAATTTCCAAAACCATCTCGTTATTGTTATTTAACAAATATTGTACACCAATATTGTGTACACATCAAGAAACCACAATCCCACTTTAACTATCAATAAGGTAGGCAACGTCCCTAAAGTTTTTTCTCTCGAGACTTATCCTACATCTGGCACCATATATATTTTTACGCTATGACGATAAATGGACTACACTTATAGAATAGAAACCCATTTCATTGAATCATTATGCAAACACAAACAGAGCATCCCGCCACATTTTCTGGATATTCCGAAGCAGAACGGAAAGCCCTATTACAACTCGCGGTGGATCATGAAAACGCACAACATAAACGACCGACTATCCATATTATTCACGCCGACGACCTAACACACTTTCTTGCTACACATCAAAGAGAGGAACGTGTTCAATTGCTTGTGGAAGAAGAGGGGCATTATTTTGCATTGGATATATTACAACAAGACGATCGCAAATCGTGTATTGTGCTAGATGCCGCAAATGATGATAAATCAAAAGGAATCCCCCCCGAGCTAGAAACCCAGGGATTCACCGTTTTAAGAGCCAGTGGTTTAGACAATGACCAATACGCAAATAGCAATCTACAATCAGATGCCACTAATAGCGCCTTATTTGCACTTGATCATAGTATCCAGTTGGCCAATGCACCCAATGATTTGCATGCCACAGTCCAAACAAACGCATCCGAGGGTAGTTTCACTTGGGATGTACTCCCGCCTAATTTTTTAAGGAATGCACAAGAGTTTGATTTCCTTGAACAGTACATGGAGAAACATGCCAGCGAACTGGATATCGCAACCAAGCAATATATTCAAACGGGATTAAAAGAATATGATGAAGGTGGCGTAATCTCCACCCAAAATGACGCAATCACGATGCATGTGTTTCTCAATGCGCAGCGTCTCTATCAAAAAGAAAAAATAATAGAGGCGATGACGCAAGCCATTCAAGAATCAGACCACTCATGGAAGATCTTCGACAAATCAGCAAAAAAAATTGAATTAACCCGGATTAAACATGAGTTTGCAGACGCAGAGGTCAATGAGGATCCCTTTTCCTCTCCTTTTGTTCTGGCTTTTGATGCGGAAGTAGAACAAACCCACTGGCGCAATCCAAACCTCAAAGCCACTACAGAATATCGCAGCCACATGCAGGGTCTAAGGACTGAGCAAGGCGCCGACCACACACCTGTAATGGGATTGTAGGATTGGCCTTGATCCAACACTACACACCTAAAGGATTATAGATATAAAGTTTTTAAATAATGCAGAATAGTCGGGGTACAAGCAGGTCGAAATCGGCTATATTCAATAAAATTCAAAAGCCTCTGTTGAGGCGGCTAAAAAGCATTTTCAAGGCGCGACTTGTCGGTGAGCGCCAAGTCCGTGTCTGTGCTTAAAAGCCCCCAACAGCAGAGGCTTGTTGGGCCGAGGCCCAACCTATTATGAATACTTTCTTTCTCTAAGTGGTGGCGTAGTCCGACCATCATTTTCCCTATCAGAGAGAGTTAACTCATCACGAGGTGGCAACGATCGCACAGGCGCATTACGGCGGAACATACTGTAACCGATGCCCGCCATCAACAAACTGCCGGTCGCACTCAGTGCACCGGTTGCAGCAGTGGTGCTGAGGCCGATTGCCGCACAGGCATTGCCAAATGCTGTCACTGGGGCAGCGAAGCCTAATAGTCCGCCTATTGCGATCAGAAGCAAATAGATTGCATTCACCAGAGCAGCCATCATCAGTGCCATACCAACATAACGTAGCGCGGTTGACAGCATAGAGCGCGAGGCCACTACCGCTTCTACATCCTCATCATTGGCAGCCGCAGGTTTTTGGCCCAAGCGACGCAAACCATATCCCACGCCCAATGTCACCAAACTAGCGCCTGCAGCCAATAGTTCTGAGCCAGCAACAGCACTGATTCCATAGGTCGCGAAAAACTGAGTCAATGCCGCAGCGGGTGCGCTCATGCCCAATAAGCCCCCGACGGTTACCACCACTTGGTTTACAACGCCAGTTAAAGCAACGGTGCTGACAAACCCTGCCGCAACAATCACCAAATAGATGAGACTCGTAATGGCAGTCACAATCAGCGCCATACCAGCTAAACGTAGTGCAAATGAAAGTGTCGTGTCAGCAGGCGGTACTTTTTGCACACGAGAACGTGCCCGACTTGGTGAATAGGTGCGTATGGGTGAGTCGTGTATTGTTAGTGTGGTTTTTTTTGCTGTATTTAGCGTATCTTCATCTGAATCTTCAGCCAGATCCTCAATAGAAACAGCTCCCTTTGTAACTTTTTCACCTAGATTCTGGCGATTAGAAGTGCTCGAAGCAATGCTTCTTTGCGAAAGAGAACTTCTTCTTGTAAAAGTTACCGAGCTAGACAACCCAACAGGTAACCGGGTTGTAAGGCTATCAATCAATACGTCTATATGGGTCTTATTTTTTGCAGAAACTGCCAAAAATGTTGCGCCCTTAGTTTGGGCATACTCGTTTGCAGCCCGAGAAACATCACTGATCTGCTCTTGAGAAAGCAGATCAATCTTATTGCCCACTATCAAAAGTTGCGTCCCCGCAGGTAATGTAATGCCCTTGGAGCTCAGATAAGCGATTAAATTTTGTACCGCACTTTTGTCTGTACTTTTGTCTGTCGCATCAAAAACCAAACAAATTTTACTGGCCTTCGTTAGTCCAGAGTTAATTTGTTCAGCCTGAATATCTGGACCATAATCCGTATATTCGATCTGAAGACCTTTCTCTGGATATGTTTTTTTCGTATTCAACGTACCTGTCCGGACCTTATACTTTTCTACAAAATCATTATCAGTAGCCACTCGATTAACTATTTGAGTTTTTCCTGATTTTTCAGGACCAATGAACGTTATATTATGTTTATCGAGCATAGTTACCTCTTTTTTATTAAATCACGCATTAAAGGCGCAACGTTAATCATTTATCTTCATATAATCAAGTATTTTTAATAAAAAATAAAGCCAGCAAATTACCAATATGTTTTTTAAAAAAATCCATGTGAAAATTTTGAGCTTGCACTCGGAACGTAGTAAACTACTCGATTCTTTCTAAATCACCATCAAAGGAATAACAAATGGAACAACAATCTGAAAAACAAACACAAAAAAGACCTTCCCTGGGATCAATTGACGGTCGTTCAAACATCTCCAGTCACACAACAATATCTGTAACGAAATTCTTAGAGACCGTAGAAGAACAATATGCAACTGAAGGCAAAGATGTAGTTGACCCCAAAGTTGCGCATACCTTAAGTGACTTGGGCGAACAATTTCGCGCTGCAGGCGATTATACACAAGCAGCCTCCTATTTGAATGAAGCGCTCACGATGTACAGTAGATTAGAGGGCACAAAAATAGAAGTGGTTCGAGTACGCAATAAACTAGGATTGGTTTATATTGCACAAGGTAGTTTGCAATTCGCTGAAAGCTCATTAGAGCAAGCCTTAGAAGATGCGGTAGAAAACAGTCCAGAGCAAGCCGATGCCTACTATTACTTAGGTTTGATGCATACAGCCCAACAAAGCTACGCTGAAGCAGCCACCGCACTCAACCAGGCGCTTACTATATTCCAAACCCTGAATAACCCTGGATATGTCGCTCGCATGCGTTATCATTTGGGACTTGTCTATTCAGCTCAAAATCAACATGCGCAAGCAGAACATTGTTTGCAAGAAGCGTTAACTGTATTTAGATCTGAAGGCGAAGACAACGAAGACAACGATGAGTTAGCCGAAGCTTTGCGTCATTTAGGACTGGCCCAGCAAGCGCTAAAACATTATCCTGAGGCGTTAGCGTCTTTTCAACTAGCCTTAAATGAATATATTGAATTAGATGAAAAACAGCATCAAACGGGACTGACTCACTACCATATGGGCACAGTTTATTTGATGCAAAATAATCCCTCAAGCGCCATTGCATCTTTCACCGAAGCATTAACAACCTTTGGTGACGATAATGAGCACGTTGCAGTCACCGAAGTACGATTCTCACTAGGACTAGCAGAAAATGCACGCCAGAACCAGACCAAAGCATTAGAGCATTGGAATATCGCATTGGCTCAATATCGCGCAATCAATGAAGACCTTAAATATAATTCAAAAATAGAGCAGCTTCTAAAACACATTGGTCTCGCCTATCGAGCACAAGGCCATTGCGAGTATGCAATCGCTTCTTTTGAGCAAATATTAGAGTTGTACGAAGAGTTGGAAAGCATGGCTAACCCAACTGTTGCACCCACTCATCGCCTTATGGGGGAAACCTATTTGGCCGCTAATGCTATGGAAGAAGCCAAAAAGTCTTTGACTAAAGCATTGGAAATATATCAAACATTAAACCTACAGAGTGAAATAACTACTGTGAAGATACTACTGTTAAGCATAGCCAACCAAACCACAACACCAGGATATGTGCACATAGTCGTACCGGAAGTGACGAGGCGGCACGAAGCAGATACAGCTGCGTTAAATAGTTCTCCTAACATAGGTGAGAAAAGAAACCCTTTATGTTGTTGGGGATTTTTTTCTAGTAGTTGGGGATTTTTTTCTAGTAGTTGGAGTTTTTTTTCAAATCCTCAGACTAACTCCCGATTACCAGCAAGCGTTAAAACCCCTTTAATACCCACTGTGGCCGCCGGTTACGGTTCATCAAATCTAGACTAGGATTAGGCGGCAGTAGTCTTAACAAATAATATCCAATAGGGTGGGTAAAGCGCAGCTTGCCCACCCGTTCGGAAAATCAACTTAAACTATAGTTTCACTGGGGATGATGTCTTCGAACTTAAGATAACTGGATTGCTTCGCTACCGCTCGCAACGACGGTTTATTCATTACCCTTAGTTAACCTAAAACATTGATGAATCTTCGCATTGCGCTTAAAGTCGGTATCAATCGTTTCTAGACTTATGTCGCGTACCGTATATTCTTCCATAATAGACGGGCTTAATTGAAAACGGCGAAAATTAGTTGAAAAATAGAGGACCCCTTGCGGGGCTAATAATCGCATACACGCACGAATCAAGATTTCATGGTCTCGCGCTATATCCAAAGTATCTTGCATACGTTTAGAGTTTGAAAAACTTGGTGGATCTAAAAAAATGACATCAAATTTGTCCTGAGCCACTTGCAACCATTCTACGCAATCGTAATGCACAAATTGATGCTTATCCAATGCAAGATGATTCAAGCGAAAATTCTCTTCTGCCCAATTTAAATAAGTTTGTGACATATCCACATTGGTAGTCACTGCACCCGCCAGTGCTGCATGCACGCTGGCAGACGCCGTGTAGCAAAAGCAATTTAAAAACCGCGTCCCCGGCTGCAGTTGCGCAAATCGCAACCTTAATAAGCGATGATCTAAAAACAGACCGGTATCCAAATAGTCATGCAAATTCACGCGTAATTGCGCACGACCTTCCGTAACCACCATCCATTGACGCCGTTCCGACAATTTTTCATATTGCGCCGTACCGCGTTGACGACTTCGTTGTTTCACTACAATTTGTTTTGCCGGCAGTTCTAAGACCGCAGGGACAACACGCAACACATCTTCGCGGCGCTGTTCCGCTTTGGCCGCATCCACCGTAGCGGGCGGCGCATATTCTTGTAATACGGCATGATCTTTATAAATATCGACTGCATAGGCATACTCGGGCAGATCTGCATCATACACCCGATAACATTCAATATTCTGGCGCTGCGCCCAAGAACGCAAATGCTTGTAATTTTTGCGTAGGCGGTTGGCAAACATTTGCGCGGATTCTGAAAAAGGTTTGGGAAGCGCCTCACTTTGCAACCGATTATTCACGGTTAATTCTATGCAATACAAATGACAGGCCAAAGGGCCATTGTAAAATCGATACTGCTTATGCGAACGCAAACCAATCGCTTTCGCCAAACGCGGGCTCGTCGTCAATACCGCCGCTTGCCAATTCGCAAAGCCACGTTGTAACACCGTGCCTAATTGGGTATAGAGCGGTAACAAATCATCTTCTTCACCTAAGCGTTCGCCATACGGCGGATTACATACCACCAAGCCTTGCGGCTGCGTAGCGCATACCCATTCTGGATCCAAAGCCTGTGCCGCCCACCGCGTAAACGCCATGACGCCAGCCCGCTCCGCATTCTCTTGCGCTTTGTCTATGGCGCGCGGATCACTATCCGTTCCCCATAGACAAACCGCATGCGTTGTTTGCTGTTGCGCTGCGCGAGTGCGGCAATCAGCCCATAAGGCCGCATCATGCCCAGACCAAGCGGCAAACGCTTGATCCTCACGCAATAAACCAGGAGCCATCTGCGCCGCAATCATCGCAGCTTCAATGACCAATGTCCCAGAGCCACAACACGGATCGTGAAAACCATACCCTTGTTGGCTCAGCGCTGGCCATTTGGCGCGCAGTAATATGGCAGCTGCAACCGTTTCTTTCAATGGCGCCTCGCCGGCAGCCAAACGATAGCCGCGTTGATGCAAACTGTATCCAACCAAATCCAGATAGACCGAGATCGTATCGCGCTTCAAATAAGCACGCAGACGGATATCTGCCGTATCACGATCAATCGTCGGCCTATCCAAACCCTGATCTCGGCAATAATCCACTAAGCCATCTTTGATGACCTGTGCACCGAACATAGAGTTGCGAATAGTCTCAGAGTGACCCTGAAAATGAATAGCGACACTGGATTGGGATGAAAAAATAGTTTGCCAAGAAAATTGGCTGGCTGTCGCATGCAATGCTTGCGCATCAGCAGCCGGACCCGTGAATAAATGGAGTAATACGCGATTAGCAACCCTGGACCACAAGCTAATCATATAGATGGTTTCGAGTGATGCCCTTCCTGAAACACCCTGAGGACTCACTTTAACGTCAGTCAGTCCCCAGGGCTGGAGTTCTTCTTCTAACAAATACTCTAAGCCCTTAGGGCAAGTGACCAAAATTGCATAATTCATTCGTTACGCTTCTGCGGCAGTAGGCAATTGCAACCGATTTTGCAGATATGTGCGCGAAATAGCAATCAGATTAAAACATAAAATCAAAACTAATAGGCCATGCAACCAAGACACGGTCAAATACTGGAACACCGGCAACGTAAGCGCGACCCCTATACATCCCCCAAAACTCACCCACAAAATACGCTTAATTGGCATATTGCGTGCATGACGGAGGAACATAAATGTGGTCAGAGGTTGCTGCATTGCGCCAGCAGTCATCATAATCGGGAAAGCCACCAAAGGTGATACGCCTAAGACGAACAAAACAGCTTGCACCATGGCAAACAAACCAATCCCTACCGAGGTCAGCGCGCCACAGAGCATGACACCAAAGAAACCGATCACCAATTTCCATGAATATAAGGCAATGGCAGTACCACCAACTGGCAACAAACCTAGTTGGTTGCTGGCCAATAGACAAATAATAAACGTAAAACAAATCATCATGGCCAAACGTACGGTCTGTTTGCCCATGCGCGCTACAATCCCACCGCCTAACAGACCACCAACACAGGTTCCTAAAACCAGAACTACCAAGGTCGTCAAATCAACTTCTACAAATTGCATAAAAAATAAGGATTCAATGGCGCCGGGAATCAATTGCGCACCATTGTTCATAGCGGGCAATTCTTCATCTGAAAAGGTGCCTAATATTTTCGCCAAAGCAATATTCACGGCGAAGCTACCCATCCCCAACGTATCGGAAATAAAAGCCAAAATCCCCGATCCTACTAAACGAATGGTATCTTTACGCGAGACGTGCGCACGGGGTTGTTGGCGTAATTGATACACCATATAACCAGTCACTGATAAAGTCAGTAGCAAAATTCCGAAAATAATAATCATCATCGCCATAGCAAAACCCTTAGATTATCGCGGCTTAAAGAGCAATATTGTATCATAATTGATAAAATATATCCACACAAATGACTATCTCAGCATCAACTCATATTTACAAGACGTAGGTTGGGCCTTGGCCCAACAGCTAAGCGTAGCGCTTCAATTCAGAGGTAACGGTGGCGTGGGCCAAGGCCCAAACTACTTTACATTTGCAAATGCGAGCCCTGGGCTCGTCTGTTATCTCTACAACCAATACACAAAAATAAACAAGAACAACCAGACCACATCCACAAAATGCCAATACCAAGCAACCGCCTCAAAGGCAAAATGGCGTTCTGGCGTAAAATGGCCAGCCCTACACCGTAATAAAATGACAATCAGCATGATCGTACCAATCGTCACATGTAAGCCGTGGAATCCGGTCAACATGAAAAATGTCGTGCCATAAATACCGGAAGCTAGGGTCAGATTCATTTTAGTATACGCTTCTATATACTCATTAACCTGTAATCCCAAGAACAGCAAACCTAAAGCAATGGTACACGCCAACCCAATTTTCAATTGCGTGCGTTTATTCAATTTCAAGGCCCAATGCGCCCAAGTAATGGTAATACCCGAAGTCAACAAGATAAAAGTATTGATCGCAGCCAATCCCCAAGCACCCATGCCTTCTTCTGCGCCCATAAATGTACTGTTATCTGGATTAGTCAATAACGGCCAGCTCGCTTTAAATTGCGGCCACAACGCTTGGTGTGTAGCAGGGTAAATCTCTCCGCCCAACTCTGGTATGGTTACATACCGTGACATGAATAACGCGCCGAAAAATCCACCAAAAAAACAAACTTCCGAAAAAATAAACCAGCACATACCCCAGCGAAACGATTTATCCACCTGGAGATTGTAACTACCTTTTTTATTTTCATAGATAACTTGGCCAAACCAACCAAACATCATGCCAATTAAAACGCAAAATCCCAGGGTAAATATATACGAGCCATACCAATCATGGTGCAACCAAGATGCAGCACCTCCCAAAATCGTCGTCAACCCCACAGAACCGACTAACGGCCAATGGCTGGGCTGTGGGACATAATATCCACCGTGTGCACTCATAATTACTCTCCTCGCTTGTTAGCGCGATCTGTAACATCAAACAGAGCGTACGCCAAAGTAATGGTCTTGATGGATGCCGGTAAATCAGGATCCAAATGAAATAATAAAGGCATGTCCATCGCTTCATGCCCATTTAATGTCTGCTGGGTAAAGCAAAAACATTCCGTTTTTTTAATATATTTAGCCGCTATGCCAGGCGTTACGCTAGGAATAGCTTGGATCGTCATGCGCCGATTAGTCTTATTTTCGGCATAAAATGCCAAATGTGCAACTTTTCCCGGCTGAATGCTGATCTCTTGGGTTTTTGGATAAAAATCCCAAGGTACGCCGCCCGTATTAGTCGCTACAAATTGTACAAGCACTTTTCGCTCGGTTACGACATGCGCTTCGTTCTCGTCGTAAACTTCACTGTCTAAAACCACTTTGCCATTTATACTCAAAGCTTTGCACAAACTATTATAAATGGGCACCAGTGCAAACCCAAAGGCAAACATCAGCACCCCCGCAATGATCAATCCTCCCACTAATTTGGTGTGGCGTCGTGGTCGCTGCATCAGCATAAATCTCAGGTGATCTTAGGCGGTTCAGAAAAACTATGATACGGAGGAGGAGAAGACAACGTCCACTCTAAACCGTGCGATCCTTCCCAAACGCGTTGGTCCACATTTTTCTCTGCTCGACGCTTTATCGTACGATAAATATTGATTAAAAATAACAATTGCGACAAACCAAAAATAAAGGCCCCAATCGAGATGACCACATTAAAATTGGTAAACTGCAATGCATAATCAGGAATCCGTCGTGGCATACCCGCCAAGCCTAAAAAATGCATGGGGAAAAAAGTGATATTCACTGAAATAACCGATAACCAAAAATGCCATTTACCCATGGTCTCGTTATACATACGTCCAGTCCATTTTGGCAACCAATAATAGATTGCTGAAAACAGAGCAAATATCACACCCGGTACCAATACATAATGAAAATGACCGACTACAAAATACGTATCTTGGTATTGAAAATCAGCCGGAACCAAAGACAGCATGATGCCGGTAAAGCCACCAAAGGTGAATAAAAACAAAAAGCCTAATGCAAATAACATCGGGGTTTCAAAGGTCAGAGACCCTTTATACATCGTGGCCGTCCAGTTAAATACTTTAATACCCGTAGGCACTGCTACTAACATGGTCGTATACATAAAAAACAATTCCGCACCCAGAGGAATGCCCGTGGTGAACATATGATGTGCCCACACAATAAAGGACACCAAGGCAATCCCGGCTAAGGCATATACCATAGACTCATACCCAAACAAGCGTTTACGGCTGAACGTAGGAATGACTTCTGAAACCACCCCAAATGCGGGTAATACCAAAACATACAC
>Ga0114972_10001521_pt1 | contig 17445 bp, 16 predicted proteins | sample M_140807_EF_Meta_FD_87354 | JGI IMG/M metagenome (GOLD analysis project Ga0114972, IMG submission 87354) | Freshwater microbial communities from Lake Montjoie, Canada to study carbon cycling - M_140807_EF_MetaG | ecosystem: Environmental > Aquatic > Freshwater > Lake | place: Lake Montjoie... | reverse complement strand
GGTCGGGAAATGGCCACCACCTTCAATATGCTGCGCGCCAATGACCTCATCTGGTCCTTCGAGGTGAACAACTATCTGCTGGGGCAGGAGCCCTTCCCCTTCGACCTGCTGTACTGGAATGATGACAGCACCCGCATGCCGGCGAAGATGCACAGCTTCTATCTGCGCCGGATGTATCAGGCGAATGATCTGTGCAAGCCGGGCGGCATCACCCTGCTGGGCACGGCCATTGACCTGCGCAGGATCAAGGTGCCGAGCTATCTGGTTTCCACCCGCGAGGACCATATCGCGCCCTGGAAGAGCACCTATCGCGGCACCCAGCTTTATGCCGGGCCGGTGCGCTTCGTGCTGGCGGCCTCGGGGCATATCGCCGGCGTGGTGAACCCGCCCGAGGGCGGCAAATACAGCCATTGGGTGAATGAGGAATTGCCGGCCAGCCCGGATGAATGGTTCGCCGGTGCCACCGAACTCGCCGGTAGCTGGTGGCCGGATTGGCAGCGTTGGGTGACGGGCCAGGACAAGGCCATGGTGCCGGCGCGGGTGCCGGGCGAGGGCAAATTGCCAGCCCTGGAGGATGCGCCGGGTAGCTATGTGCGGGTGATGGCCACCGATTAAACTTGCAATTGCGTACTCATGTAGCGTACCACTCCCTCTAAAGGAGGCCAGCCATGGAAGCGCTGATCGAGGATCTCAATGTCCGGGAGTTGCGCGACAACCTCGCCGAGCACCTCTCGCGCGTCGCCGCCGGCGCGTCCCTGGTCGTCACATCGCGCGGCCGGCCGGTCGCCCGCCTCGTGCCCTATGTGGCGGCCGAGGCCCGGCGCTTTGGCTTCATGGAGGGGCAGATCGCCTTTCTTGATGAGGATGATGGCATGGAAGCGGATATCGCCGCCTCCATCATCGCAGAGCTTGATCCGCCGGCTTGAGGCTGCTGCTCGATACCCATGTGCTGCTCTGGTTCGCCGCCGGGCACCCCCGGCTGGGGGCGGCGGCGCGCGAGGCAATCGCCACGCCCGATCATGAGGTGCTGGTGAGCGCCGTGTCGCTATGGGAGGCGGCGATCAAGGTGCGGGTGGGCAAGCTGGCGGTGGACATACCCGCCCTCACCACCGGCTGCGTGCGGGCCGGGTTTCGCATTGTGGAGCTTTCGCCGCTCCATGTGGCGCGGCTGATGAAGCTGCAGCTGCCGGGGGAACATCGTGACCCATTCGACCATCTGCTGCTGGCACAGGCGGCGGCGGAGGGGGCGCAATTCGTCACCGCCGATGCGCGGCTGGCGGGTTTTGGCGTGGCATTGCTGCCCGCGGCTTGAGCTTTGCCCGCCGCGGTGCCACCTGAGCGCCATGCTACGACTGCACGACATCACCCTGGCCCTCGACCATGACGCCGCCGCCCTGCCCGCTGCCATCGCGGCACGGCTGGGTGCGGTGCCGCGGCATTGGCAGATCGTCCGCCGCGGGGTGGATGCGCGCAAGCGCAGCGAGATCAAGCTGGTCTATTCCATCGATGTCACGCCGGCCGAGGACCCGCCTGGGCATCCCAAAACGGTCTCTGCTCCGGAGATGCGCTACCGCTTCGTCGCCGAGGCGGCAGAAAAACTTGCCGAGCGCCCGGTGGTGGTGGGCACCGGGCCTTGCGGCATTTTTGCCGCCCTGCTGCTGGCGCAGATGGGCTTTCGGCCGATCATCCTCGAGCGCGGCCAAAAAGTGCGGCAGCGCACCAAGGACACCTGGGGGCTGTGGCGCCGCAACATCCTCAACCCCGAATCGAATGTGCAATATGGCGAGGGCGGTGCCGGCACCTTCTCCGACGGCAAGCTCTATTCGCAAATCCGCGACCCGCTGCTGCATGGCCGCAAGGTGCTGACGGAATTCGTCAAGGCGGGCGCGCCGGAGGAAATTCTCTGGGTGGCCAAGCCACATATCGGCACCTTCCGGCTGGTTTCCATGGTGGAGCGGATGCGGGCCGAGATCGAGGCATTGGGCGGCGAATATCGCTTTGGCACCAAGATGGAGGAGGTGCTGCTGGGGGCTGACCGCCAGGTGGTGGGCCTGCGTCTGTCGGACGGCACCACCCTGCCCGCCCGGCATGTGGTGCTGGCGCTGGGCCATTCCGCCCGCGACAGCTTTGCCATGCTGCATGCGGCTGGCGTGGCCATGGAAGCCAAGCCGCTCTCCATCGGCGTGCGTATCGAGCATCCGCAGGCGATCATCGATGCCGCCCGCTATGGCCATGCCGCCGGCAACCCCATCCTGGGGGCGGCGGATTACAAGCTGGTGCATCACGCGGCCAATGGGCGTTCGGTGTATAGTTTCTGCATGTGCCCGGGCGGGCGGGTGGTGGCGGCGGCCAGCGAGCCGGGGCGGCTGGTCACCAATGGCATGAGCCAATATTCGCGGGCCGAGTTCAACGCCAATGCCGGCATCGTGGTGGGCATTTCGCCGGCGGATTTCCCGCAGGCCGGGCCGCTCGGTGGCATCGCCTTCCAGCGGCATTGGGAGGAGCAGGCTTTTATCGCCGGCGGCGGCAATTATGCAGCGCCGGCGCAGCGGGTGGAGGATTTTCTGGCCGCCCGCGCCTCGGTCTCGCTCGGCGCCGTGGTGCCCAGCTACAAGCCGGGTGTGACACCCACCGATCTGGCGCGCTGCCTGCCCGATTTCGCCGTGGCCGCAATCCGCGAGGCGCTGCCCGCCTTTGGCCGGCAGATCCGCGGCTTTGCCATGGGCGATGCGGTGATGACCGGGGTGGAAACCCGCACCTCCTCGCCGCTGCGCATTGGTCGCAGCGATGGTTGCGAAAGCCCCAATACGCCGGGGCTCTACCCGGCCGGCGAAGGGGCGGGCTATGCCGGGGGCATTCTCTCGGCCGGGGTGGATGGCATCCGGGTGGCCGAGGCGGTGGCCTGCGCCATGCTGGGCACATCCTTGCCGGTGGAACGCAGGCGGGCGGCGCCGGTGAGTGACGGCTGGGGCTGAGCGGTTATTCCAGCACGCGTTGCAGAAAGGCCTGGGCGCTGCCCGGCTGGCTGGCGCGGCGAGGTTCGAGCGCCAGGCGCAGCATTTCCCAACTGCCACGGCCCATGCCGGATAAGCGCTGCGGCGGCCCCTCGATGCCACCTTGGGCCAGGCGATAGAGGATGGCGGCCATGGCATGGATGTCATCGGCCGGTTCGGGGGGCGCGCCCTGGGCGAGTTCGGTGGTGGCCCAGCGCGGGGTGAAGCCGGCAAAGGCGGCGGCCAATCCGCCCGGCCCCAGGCCGCGCGCGGCGCCGAAATCCAGCAGCACCACCTCGCCTGAGGGGGTGAGGAGCAGGTTATCCGGCTTGAGGTCGCCATGCGCCACCAGCCTGTCATGGGCATGGGCGAGGGCCGCGGCGATCTGCCGGCCCAGCGGCACGGTGGCGGCCCAGCCAATGCCGCGGCCCTCGGTCTCTCGGGCCAATGCGCTGAGCGGCTGGCCGGCCAGCCGCGCCATGACGATGAAGGGCAGTGCGCCATCGGCATCCCAATCCAGCACGCGCAGGATATTGGGGTGGTCAAGCCGCCCCGCCAGCCGGGCCTCGCCGAAGAGGGCGGCGCGGGCATCGGGGCCCATGATCAGGGCCGGGTTGAGCAGCTTGAGGGCCACGGCCGCGGACGGGTCGCGCGCTTCCTCGCGCCGCAGATCGCGCGCGGCGATGACGGTGGCCACCGTGCCGATGCCCAGGGTTTCGCCCAGAACGAAACGCTGGCGCAGGATGTCGCCATGGCCATCGGGCCAGTGCCGCGGCAATTGCTGCAGCAAGCGGCGGGCCTCATCGGCCGAAATGCCGCCATCGGCCACCAGCCCAGCCAGGAAGCCCACCACGGCGCGCAGCGAAGCTGCTGTGCATGCGCCGCCTCGGGCGATCAGGGCCAAAATCTCAGCGGGCAGCATCGACGGCCACCACCAGCGCAGTCACATCATCAGCACTGCCCAGGGCGGCGGCCAGGGCCACGAGTGCCCGGGCCGCCTGCGCGGGGGGGCCGCCCAGGGAAGCGGCGATGCGCATCTGCGGCACCACCATGCTGACGCCATCGGTGCAGAGCAGCAGCCTGTCACCCGGCTGGACGGGCAGCACCAGCCGGTCGATGGCCAGCCGCCCGCCGCCGCCCACCGCGCGGGTGAGGCGGCTGCGCTGGGCGGGCGCTGCCAATTCGGCACTGGCGATCAGGCCGCGATCGACCATCTCCTGCGCCAGGCTGTGGTCACGGGTGAGTTGCAGCAGGGCGCCGTCGCGGCGCAGATAAATCCGGCTATCGCCCACCCAGAGGCAGGCGGCATGGCCCTCGCCCAGCAGCAGGACACTGACGGTGGAGCCCGGCGGGCGGGCGGTTCCGGCCCAGGCCGCGAGGGCGGTATCGGCCTGGGCGATGGCGGCCTCTGCCGCCGCCATGCGCGCGCCGAGTGCCGCATGGGGCAGCAAAGCGGCGCGCAGGGTCTGGATCAACAGGCTGCTGGCCAGACCGGCTTCGCTATGCCCGCCCATGCCATCGGCCACCGCCCAGAGCCCTGCTGCGGGCGCCTCCAGATGGTGGTCCTCGCTCTGGCTGCGGCCCGGGCGGGGCTGGCCGACGGCGGCGGAGTGCCAGGCCAGGGCGGTCACGCGCCGACCTCCAGCAGCCGGGCAAAGCCTGCCGGCTGCGGCAGAAGCGGTGCCACAAGACAACCGCCACGGCACCACCAGAGGCTGTGGCCCTCCGCAAGCCCGATCGCCAGCGCCGTGGCCATGGGGGTGCCGCCATCGAAGAGCAGCCCCCCGCCGGCCAATGTCGTCATGGCGGGTTGTGGCGCGTCGACGGCCGCTTCGCGCAGCTCCGCCAGGGCTTGATCCAGCGCCTCGGGCGCAACACCGCCCTGGGCTGCATCGCGCAGGATGGGTGCGGCCAATTCGAGCAACCCGCCGGCCCCGAGCATGGGTCCGGCGGCGGCGAGATGGGCGAGCGGGATGGCGCAGACCAGGGGGAAGGCCCGGCCCACCGAATCATGGCTGGGCAGCACCACGCCGCACCAGGCGGCGGGACCGGCGCAGCCGGGGCCCAGGACAAAGGACAGCGCCACCCCGCGGGCCTGATGCCACTGCGCCGCCAACGGGGTTTGCGCATCGGCCAGCGCCAGCGCCATGGCGTGGTGCCAGGGCTCGATGAAATCATGCGTCAGGCCGCGCCGGACGAAATCGCCCCGGCTGGGCAGCTTGCCGTAGAAGCCCAGCACCCGGGGGGGACGGGCCTGCGGGTCTAGAGCCTGGGGTTGCACCGGAACTCCTGCAACTCGTTGATCGCCATGGGGTTGCTGCCGCCGGCGCTGGGGCTGAGCGTATAGCGCGCGGACATGCCGTTGACGTCGAAATTGAGGCTATAGGCTTCGGCCCCGCGGCCGGGGCCGCTGCGCTGCAGCACGCGAAACAGCGCCCATGGCCCGGCCAGCCGCGTGCTGCGGGCCGCGCCGTCGCTGGCGCTTATGGTCAGTGCCAGCACCGAGGCATCGCCGGATGATGGCCAGGTGATCTCCAGGGGTTGCGGCTGCTCCGGCCCATCGGCGATGCGCAGCGTGTCGATCTCGAGCAGCGCCTGCGGGGCATTGGCCTCGGCGGGGCGCGGGCTGAGGGTGAAGCGGAACTGAAAATTGCCAGCGGCCGAGAAGGCCGGCAGCACCGCCCTGGCCCGGCCGAGATTGTCCAGCGCCTCCCGCGGGAGGCGCATCGTCACACCATCAACGGTGGTGGCGAGATAGCCATTGCCGCGCCACTGGATGAAGGGTTCGAGATGGGCGCGAACGAAGCTGGGCAACGTGCCGTCGGGTCCGAAGAAGGCACGGAACTCGCGCAGGGCGATGTCACGCTCGGCGCCGCGCTCGACGGGAAAGCGCCCGGCGATGCTGCGTTCACAGACCGGCAGCACATCGCGCCGCCAGGCGGCGCCGACATGATCGACTGCCAGGCGCATGATGTGGCTCCAGCTGCGCGTGGCGATATCGGACATGATGCCGGCGACCGGGCTGGGCAGCGTCATGGCCACCGATTGCAGGTTGGAGAGCGCATCGCCGGATGCCCCGGCCAGCTTGCGCATCGCCGCGGCATGGGCGGCGGCGGGGGAGGATTGCGCCGCCTCAATGCCCTGGAGCATGGCGAGGGCGGCGGCGGCGTGGCTCTGCACGCGGGCGATGGCGGCCGGGCCGCTGCGGGTTTCGCTCATCGCGGCCAGGTTCACAAAGGGCGCACGGATGCGATCACCGGGCCAGACGGCGCGTGGCTGCGCGCCGGCATGGCCGCGCAGCAGAATGGTCAGGCGGGCGATCGGCGCCTCATCGGCGGCGGGGGGCGGGAGGTTGGTGTGCAGGGCCAGCAATTCGATCAGCCGCGACAGCGGGCTCTCCCGCGATGCGAACTGGCTAAGCGCGGCGGCGGCGCTCTGTAGCTCGGCAAAATTGCGGATGACTGCCTGCTCCAGCACCGCCTGCCAGGCCTCCGAATAGTCGCGCACATAGCGGGTGGCGATGTCGTCGATCAGCCGTTGCAGGCCCTCTCCATCCTCGCTCTCCACCCCGCCCATCACCCAGTCATTGCTGTCGCGGGTGAGGATCAGGCCGGGCAGCCGGCCGAGGAAATGGCGATAGAAGCCCTCGCGGGTGAAGAAACCAGGGATGATGACCGGCAGACCGGCCTGGGCGCGCATCAGAATGAGCTGGGCGCCGGCGGGGCCGATGGCGCGGGCGATGTCGAGGGCTGGCGTTGCAGGGTCGGCCTCGGCGCCGCGGCGGAGCTGCTCGTAGAGCCCCGCCACCGGCGGCCGTTCGGCAAGGCGTCTGCGGGCCTCGGCCACGATGGCGATATCCAGCGGGGCTGCCAGTGGCAAGGCGCGTTCCAGCGCATCCCAATGCGTCAGCAGCGCGGCATGGGCCTGCGGCGAGGATGCGAAGCCTTGGTCGATGATGCCGCGCGCCCAGGCCCGGACCAGCGCGCGGTCGTAGCGCCCGGGCGTGCCGAAGATGAGGTAGATGGTCAGCGATTGGCGCAATCTGGGCAGGTCAGCGCGATGTTGCGCATCACGGATATTCTGCCTGGCTTGTGCGATGAAGGCTGGCAGAAGGCGCTCCTTCAGGAGGCGATGATAGAGGGCATTGGCATCCTCATCGGCCCGGCTGAGGTCGGGCAGGCCCAGCCGGGCCAGGCTGGTTCGCCCGCCGGCGGCATCGGTGCTGCGTGCCATCCGCGCCGCGAGATCGAGCATCTTCCATTCGCTCTCCAGCCTTGGCACGGCCTCAAGGCGGCGCAGTTCCGCGGCGATCTCGCTGGACTGGCGTTGCAGGTCATCAAGCTGGCTGCTGGTGTCGGTGCTGGCCAGCGTCCAGCCCAGCACCAGGGCGAGCAGCGCGCCCATGGCCGCCAGACTGCCCAGCATATGGAACAAGTCCATCCGCGCCTCCTGCCGGGGATTGCGGCCGGTCAGGGGCGCCTCGGGGAAAACCAGGCCTCGCAGCAACTGGTGGATGAAATAGGCTTGGCCTTTGCCCTGCGGCGCGTGGCTGCCCTGCTGAATGGCGGAGGTGAGGAAGGCGCCGCGCGCCAGCGGCCTCATCTCCGACCGTCCGGCGCTGAATATTCCCTCCGCCATGCTGGTGCAGGCGCGCAATGCCCGGGCCAGATGGTGCGGAAAGCCGAATATCGCGCCGCGCCGCGCCATGTCGCGCGCCGCATCCATCCGGCCTGGCATGCGGGCCTGCGCCAGGGCTTCGATCTCGGCGAAGCCTTCGGTCAGGCGGCGGGAGATCTCGGCATCGCTGCTCTCGGAGAGCGGCAGGGTGACGCCCACAAGCTGTTCACGCATTGCCTGATCGAGATCATCCATCGAGGCGCTGAAGCCGGGGATGAGATCGGCCTTGGTGACGATCAGATAGACCGGCAGCGGCAGCCCGAAGGCGCGCTGCAATTCCTGCAGGCGGGCGCGGATGGTCTCGACCAGGCTGATGCGCTGGGCCGGATTGTCATCCAGCAGCTGTTCGGCGCCGATGGCCACCAGCACGCCATTGATCGGCTGGCGCGGGCGATTGCGGCGCAACAGGTCGAGGAAGCCGCGCCAGGCGGCGGCATCGGCGGCGCGGTCGCTATCCTGGCTGGTGAAGCGGCCGGCGGTGTCGATCAGCACGGCATCCTCGGCCAACCACCAGTCGCAATGGCGGGTGCCGCCGATCCCCGCGATGGCGTCGGCGCCCATCTGCTCGGCGAGCGGGAATGTCAGCCCGGACTGGCGCAACAGGGTGGTCTTGCCCGCACCCGGCAGGCCGATGAGCAGGTACCAGGGCACGGCGTAGAGGTCGCCCGCGCTGCTTCGGCGGATGGCCTGCATGGCTTGCTCGAATTTGGCCCGCAGTGCCGCTTGGTCATCGGCGAGGGCTGGGTCGGATAGGGCGAGGCGCTCCTCGCTCTCCAGCAGGCCCGTGATAATGCGCCGATGGCCCTGCCGGACCCGCCAATCGGCGAGCAGGTTCGCGGCCAACCAGAGCAACAAAAGGCCGATTGCGACGCCCATGCGCGGCCCGGGGCCGGCCAGCGGTGCCTTGCCATGGATGATGATCCAGGGGCCGACATACCAAACCAGCAGCGCCAGAATGACGATGCCGAGCAGCCCGAAGAGCCGGCGAGGGACGAGCAGCCTGGCCAGCACGGATCAGGGCCTGGCCGGCGCGATGGCGCGAATGCTCTGGACCACAGTGTCGATTCGCGTGCCACTGGCGGCCAGAAAGAGGCTATAGGCAAGCACCCCGCAGCCCAGAGCGGCGACAATGACAACCCAAAGCGGCACCCAAGCGGGCAGGCCACGGCTGAGGATGACCGGGCTCCAGTCTGGCCCCAGCCGCTCACGATTGCGACCCGCGGAGCCACTGGCTGATGGGCCGCGCCCTGCGAGCGTGCGGCGCAGCAGTTTGCGGAGTTCCTCCAGCTGCGTCACGCCATCGCCCATCAGGCGGAAACGCCCCTGGAAGCCGAGCGCCAAGCAATGGTCGATCAACGCGATCAGTTCGAAATGCCGCGCCGGATCGTCGCAGCTGCGCCCCAGAATGGTGAAGACCTTCTCTCCGCCCCAACTCTCCTGATGCAACTGGGTGAGCAGGCTCTTTTGCACCCAGACACTGCCCGCCCCCCAGGGGGTGGAGAGCACCGCCTCGTCAAGCGCGGCGCAGAGCACATAGCGGGCATCGCCGATATCGGCGGCGGTACAGCCCCGGGCGAGTGCCACCGTCTCAAACCGGCGAAGCCGGGCGAGTAGCTCCGCCTGCAGGGCATCGGGGTTGGGGTGGCAGGCGGATTGGCGCAGGGGCGTCAACATCAGCAGCATATCCATCGCTGCCGCCACCAGGCGGTTTTCCGGCGATGGCGCGGTGGGGCCTGGAGGTTCGGCACCCAGGGGAGCACGTCGCGCGGGCTGGCCGCCGGGGGCGTTGAGCAGCGTGGCCTCGGCCAGGGGTGGGGTGAGCTGCGTGGGCTCGGCCACGATGCGGGTGAGCAGAGTGGGTTCGGCCAGGAAGGGGGTGAGCCGCGTTGGCTCAGCCATGGCACCGGTGAGCAGGGTGGGTTCGGCCGCGATATCTGGCCCGGTTCGTGACCGCGACATCTAATGCCAATATCCGACGGCCGGGACTGCCCTCGGCCATGCCGGCAGGCGCGGCCCCAACCAGGCGGAGATGGTGCCTGAACTGCGCGGTGCGGCGCGCAAGCAGAAGGCCCTGGCGGTCATCAGCATCCGTCCTCACACCTTCTACAACCACGCTTCGCCCTGAACCTGCCCGGGGCAAGGCCAGAAACACCGGCAATGCGTTGCGGTAGCGTTATTCATACGGTGTTTCTAGTCTGCGCATATGGCACAAGTTGAGACAACATTGGCATTTTAATGGAATTTTTCTTTTAGTTCTAAGGAATATATAATTCAGGCAGGCAGCAAGCCAGTCAGTTACCGATGCGCCTGAGACCCTGGGCGATATTCCCAAGAGGACTTGCTGGAATGGCTGGCGCGACGCAGTTTGCTGGGGCAAAGGGGCCGGCCTGGGAAGGGAGCGTTTGAGTGTCGAGCATGATATTGTGCGCCCGCGGCACAGCTGCGGGCCGGCCATGAGCAGCCAGTGCCATCATCCGTGAGGCTTTGGCTCTGCGTTTTGCTGCTGGTGACCTCGCCGGCCTTCGGCCAGGAGGCGGTGCAGGCGCTGGAGGACAGGATCCGCAATGGCGACCCGGATGCAGCCATCGCCCTCGCGCGCCGGCTGGAATTCGGCATGGGGGTTGAGGCCGACCTGCCACGCGCGGCGGCACTCTATTGCGATGCGGCGATGCGCGGCCGCGCCGAGGCGGCACTGCGTCTGGCTGGCATGTTCCTCGATGGCGAGGGCGTGGCGGTGAATGTGGCGACCTCGGCAGCCTGGCTGGCCATCGGCCAGCAGGTGCGGCGGCCGGTTCCCACGCTCCGTCAGCCCTGCGCCGCGGGGCCCGCGCTGTCAGCCACCGCCGCCATGGGTACTGGCACGGGCACGGGCACGGGCACGGGCATCAGCACCGCCCGGGCCAGGGTTACGGGCGAAGCCGCCATGCCGAGGGAGGATCTTGTGCGGCTGGTGCGCGGGATAGCCCTGCGACAATCCGTGGATCCGGCCTTGATCATGGCGATGGTAACGCTGGAATCCGGCTTCCGCCCTGAGGCGGTGAGCCCGCGCGGGGCGCGTGGATTGCTGCAACTCATGCCCGGCACCGCAGCCTTGCTGGGCGTTTCGAACCCGCATGACCCGCAGCAAAATCTGGACGGCGCCATCGGCTATATAAGCCGATTGCTGGGGCGCTTTAACGGCGATGTCAGCCTGGCCCTGGCCGCCTATAACGCCGGGGAAGGCGCGGTGGCGCAGCATCGCGGCATTCCCCCCTTCGCCGAGACCCAGTCCTATGTGCAGCGGGTGCTGTCGCTGCGCAGCCGGATGGAGCCGTAGCGCCGGCGCATTGCGCGGCTACAGAATGTAGCGCGACAAATCGGCCGAACCGGCCAGGGGCGCCACCTTCTCCGCCACCAGCGCCGCATCCACCCGCACCGTCTCGCCCGGGCGGTCAGACGCGGTGAAGCTGATCTCCTCCAGCAGGCGTTCGAGCACGGTAGAGAGGCGCCGCGCGCCGATATTCTCCACATTGGCATTGATGTCGGCCGCGAGGTCGGCCACCGCATCCACCGCATCCTCGGCCATGTCCAGGGTCAGGCCTTCGGTGCCCATCAGCGCCACATATTGCTTGACCAGGGAATGTTCCGGCTCACGCAGGATGCGGCGGAAATCCTCACGCGTCAGCGCCTTGAGTTCAACGCGGATGGGCAGGCGGCCCTGCAATTCGGGCAGCAGGTCGGAGGGTTTGGAGAGGTGGAAGGCACCCGAGGCGATGAAGAGAATGAAATCCGTCTTCACCGCGCCATGCTTGGTATTGACCGTGGTGCCCTCGATCAGCGGCAGCAGGTCGCGCTGCACGCCCTCGCGGCTGACATCGCCGCCGCGCACGCCATCGGCACCCGAGCCGCGGGCGATCTTGTCGATCTCGTCGAGGAAGACGATGCCGTTATTCTCGACATGGCGCACCGCATCGCGGGTCAGCGCCTCGTCATCGAGCAGCTTGTCGGCCTCCTCGCGCTGCAATGCCTCGCGCGCTGAGGCCACGCTCATCTTGCGGGGTTTGGGCCCCTTGCCGAACATTTTTGCCAATTGGTCCTGCATGCCCTGCATGCCGGGGGGCATGCCAGGCATCTCCAGCATGCCGATGGGGCTGGCGGCGGGCTCGCTCACCTGGACCTCGATTTCGCGGGTCTCGATCTCGCCGGCGCGGAGCATTTTGCGGAATTTTTGCCGTGTCTCCCCGGCCGCAGCTTCGCCGACCAAGGCGGTGAGCAGCCGCTCCTCCGCCGCCAATTCAGCGCGGGCCTGAACCCCTTTACGGGCGGCCTCGCGCAGTTGGGCGATCGCCACCTCCAGCAGATCGCGGATGATGCTGTCCACATCGCGGCCGACATAGCCAACCTCGGTAAATTTGGTGGCCTCCACCTTGATGAAGGGGGCATGGGCCAGGCGGGCGAGGCGGCGGGCGATCTCGGTCTTGCCGCAGCCGGTGGGGCCGATCATCAGGATGTTCTTGGGTACCACCTCGGCCTGCATCGCCTCGGGCAATTGCTGGCGGCGCCAACGGTTGCGCAGCGCAATGGCCACGGCGCGTTTGGCGTCATTCTGGCCGACAATGTAGCGGTCAAGCTCGCTGACGATTTCGCGCGGCGAGAGGTTCACGGCATCCATCACAGCGTCTCCAGCACAAAATTGCCATTGGTATAGACGCAGATGCTGGCGGCGACCTTCATGGCGCGGCGCGCGGTCTCCTCGGCGGAGAGCCCTTCCACCGTCATCAAAGCGCGCGCGGCGGAGAGCGCGTAATTGCCGCCCGAGCCGATGCCAATGACCGAATCCTCGGGCTCCAGCACATCGCCCTGGCCGGTGAGCAGCAGGGAGCGGTCCTTATCGGCGACGGCCAGGAGTGCCTCCAGCCGGCGCAAATACCGGTCGGTCCGCCAATCCTTGGCCAATTCGACGCAGGCGCGCTCCAATTGGTCCGGAAAGCGTTCCAGCTTCGCCTCAAGCCTTTCGAGCAGGGTGAAGGCATCGGCGGTGGCGCCGGCAAAACCGGTCAGCACTCGGCCGCCGGCGATGCGGCGCACCTTCTTCGCATTGCCCTTCACCACGGTCTGGCCCATCGAGACCTGGCCATCGCCGGCCATGGCCACCTGCATCTGGCCATCAGGGCCAAGGCGGCGGACGCAGAGGATGGTGGTGCCATACCAACCCAGCGGGTCGTGCGGTCGGTCATATGTATTCGTCATGCGAAACATGTGGCGCGATGGGGCCCAGGTTGCAACGCATGGCGGGCATGTGGCGCGGCTGAATTGAATGGGCTACGCCAAGGGCCATGGAAAGCTGCTTTGCCGAAGCTGGGGATTCGCTTCCCCTGCACTTTGTCACCCCCGCCGGGCTTGCCGCCGCCGCCCTGCCCCCTGGCCAGCGCGCCTATTGCGAGGCCTGCGGCTTCACCGGCCAGGCGCTGCGACTGATTCTGCTGCCGGCGCTGGGTGGCGATGGCAGCAGCGGGCTGGCCGGCGCGGTGCTGGGCCTGGGCGATGGCCCGGTAACACCGATGAGTTTTGGCGGCCTAGCCCTTGGCCTACCGGAGGGCAGCCTTTGGCATTTGGCGAAGCATGACCACGCCGCGGCGGCGGTGCTGGGCTGGGGCCTGGGGGCCTATCGCTATGGACGTTTCAAGCCCGCCAAGCGCGCCCCGGCCCGGCTGGTGCTGCCCGGTGCGGCCAGTGACCAGGCCGCCCTGGCCCAGTTGCAGGCCACCAACCATGCCCGCGACCTGATCAACACCCCGGCCAATGCGCTGGGGCCGGCCGAATTGGCGGCCGCGGTGGGCGGTGTGGCCGCCCGCCATGGCGCGCGGTTTCGGGTGATCGAGGGGGCGGCGCTGGCGGAGGGTTTTCCCGCGGTGCAGGCGGTGGGCGGTGGCAGCCCCCGGGCGCCGCGCATCGCCATTCTGGAATGGGGCGAGGCCGATGCGCCTTTGCTGGCGCTCTGCGGCAAGGGCGTGTGCTTTGACACGGGCGGCCTCGACCTCAAACCGCCCTCGGCCATGCTGCGGATGAAGAAGGATATGGGCGGTGCCGCGGTGATGCTGGCACTGGCGGATTGCCTGATGGCAGCGCGCGCGCCCTGGCGCATTCTGCTGGTGGTGGGGGCGGTGGAGAACTCCGTCTCCGGCGAGGCCTTCCGGCCGGGGGATGTGATCGCCACCCGGGCGGGGCTTTCGGTGGAGATCGGTAATACCGATGCCGAGGGCCGGCTGGTGCTGGCGGATTTGCTGACCTTCGCGGGGGAATATCAGCCGGCGCTGATCCTCAATGGCGCCACGCTGACAGGGGCGGCGCGGGTGGCGCTGGGGCCGGACCTGCCGGCGCTCTTCGCCAATGATGATCGGTTGGCCGATGCCTTGTTGCAGGGCGGCGCCCAGGCGCATGACCCGCTGTGGCGGCTGCCGCTGCATGATGGCTATGACAATTGGCTCGATAGCGGCGTGGCTGACCTCAATAATGTATCCAGCAAACCCAGTGCCGGGGCGGTGGTGGCGGCGCTGTTCCTGCGGCGCTTTGTGCCCCGGGCGGTGCCTTGGGCGCATCTGGACCTCTATGCCTGGAATGACGCGAATCGTCCGGGCCGGCCGGAGGGGGGCGAGGCCACGGGCTTGCGGGCACTTCAATCCGGATTGGCAATTTACCGCGATGCCATTCGGTAACTTTTCAACCCTCTGATTTGAGGACAAAAGCGGCCATAGCCGCAGGCTTGGCTGCGGGTTCTTTTGCGACCACATTGCCAAGAATTCACATAAATCTTGACAAGCCTTGTCAACATCAGCCTATAGCAATCCCATATAAGACATCAACAACGTCAATTGGCTGCCTCGCGTGCTGCCCCACCCCGCCGGGAGGGAAGGCTGCGATATTCGCGAAAGGAATGGCGACGATGCCCGATACCCAACAAGCCGACCGCATGGTTGGTGTTCTGCGCGATACCGTGGTGTCACTGGTCCGGCGCGATGGGCCTGATCTTTCGGCCCGCCAGCTTGGCGTCTTCCTGACGGTCTATCTCTCCGAGGGGCCGCATACCGTGCGTGGTCTGGCGGCCGAACTCAATGTCTCCAAGCCTGCCATCACCCGCGCTTTGGACCGGCTGGGCGAGTTTGACCTCGCCCGCCGCAAGCTCGACCCGATGGACCGCCGCAGCGTGCTGGTGCAGCGCACCGTCAATGGCGCTGCCCTGTTGCGTGACCTGCGCCAGACCATGGCCGAAGCCGAGGGCAAAGTCGCCCTTCCGGTCGACCGTGTGGTGGCCGAATTCGCCGAGGAAGCCCGCCGCGTTGGCTGAAGGCTGGCGCTAAGCCGCCAGCCGCGCTGCCTCGCCCGGTGCAATCCAGGCGAGTTCGCCGGCCACGAAGACGGCGACCAGTTTCGGTGTCGCCGCGCCGCCTGCCACCACCAGCGCATCGCCGCGCTGGCCAGGGCGCAAACCGCCGCGATCGGTCAGGCCCAGCGCCTGGGCCGGGTTGGCCGAGACCAGCGCCCAGGCCGCCGCCACATCCAGCACACCACGCCGCAGCATGACGAAGGGCGCCTCGAACAGCGCGGGCCAGTGGTAATCGCTGGCCAGCACGGTCACGAGGCCACGCTCGGCCAGCGGCGCGGCCGAGGCCCAGCCCATATGGCTGCCGCCGCGCACCACATTGGGCGCGCCCATCACCACATGCTCACCATGGGCCCGGGCATTCTCGGCCACCGCCTCGGTGATGGGGAATTCGCAAATGCTCGCCCCCAGCGCGCGGAAGGCGGCGCGCTGCTCGATATGCGGGTCGTCATGGCTGAGTATGGGGATGGATGCGGCCTGTGCGGCGGCGGCCAGCGCGGCGCGGCCGGCCGGCACGCCGGGGCGGCTGGCCAGGGCGGTATCGATGAGCGCGCGGAAATCGGCATCGGACACGCCGGCCCGGCCGGCATATTTGGCCAGTTGCATCGGGTCCGCCACTTTTTTGGCGATGCCTGGGGTGTGATCATTATAGCCCAGCAGATGCACCTGGCCTTTGGCGATGGCCTGCAGCGCGTCATCCAGCGCGCCGAGATTATCCGCCTCAAAGCGCAGATGCACCCGGATATCCGGGCCACCCGGCGGCGGTGCCGCGAGCAGGGCGCGGAACATCTCGCGCGAGCGCAGCCCCGGCTCCCAGGAGAGGGTGACGCCGAGATAGGCGGTGGTGATGCCTGCCGCCAGCAGCTGCGCCGCCGTGTCGCGCAGGGCGAAATCAGCCCCGAAACCCACGCCAGGGCGCGGTTGCAGGGCGCGCTCATGGGCGTCGCCATGGATATCGACTATGCCGGGCAGCACCCAGCAGCCGGTGGCATCGAGGCGCTGGGCGCCGGCGGGCGCGGCCTCGGCCACGCGCGCTTGCGCCAGCGCCAGCTTGCCGGGGTTCAGCCCATCGGCACCGAGCACGGCACCGCCCTCAATCGACCAGGCCATCACGCGCCCTCCACCACAAGTTGCGTTCGTCCCGCCGCATAGCGGGTGAAGGTCACATCCACCGGCACGCCCTCGGGGTCGGTATTCACCGCCTCGGCCAGCAGCAGGGGCCGGGTGCGGGCCTGGCCCAGGAGTTCCGCCTCCTCGGGGCTGGGCATGCGCGCGGTGATGCGGGTGATCTGGCGGCGGTAATCCGGCACGCCGCTCGCCGCCAGGGCGGCGGAGATGGAGGGGTTGTCGGCCAATAGGGCGGCGATGCGCGAGAAGCGATGGGCCGGAAAATGGTGCATGCCGAGCAGGATGGCACGGCCATTGGCGAAGCCCAAACGCTCCGCCACCACCACGCCACGGCCACGGCGCAGTTTCAGCAATTCCGCCACCCGGCCCTCGGCCTGGATTTCGGCAATGCGAATGATCCGGCCCGAGGGTTCGCGCGATTGCGAGCGGATGATCTCCGAGAAGCGGGTGCGGCTGCCGAGCGGGTATTCCACCACCTCCTCGGCAACGAAGGAGCCGCGACCCTGTTCGACGCGCACGAGGCCACGGCTGGCCAATTCCTCCATGGCGCGGCGGATGGTGTGGCGGTTGACGGACAGGGCCTCGGCCAATTCAGTCTCGGTCGGCAGGCGGGCGCCGGAGACGAGCTGCCCGCTGGTGATCGCCTCTTCCAGCCGCGAGGCGATCTGGCGCCACAATGCAACACCATCGCCGCGCGGCAGCGGCGCTGTCAGCATTGTCATCGAAGCTTCAAGCAATGAGCCGCCCTTTCCATGGGATCATCCGGTTGACGGTATAGAGAGCGTCATGGGATTGTCTAGACATCCCGATGAATACCACCCTCTCCCCCGATCAGCCCGCAACCCAGACCGCCGAGCGGCAGCAATGGATGGCCGTGCTCGCCCGCGCGGCGGCCGATGCGCTCCGGCCGCATTGTGCCGGCCTGCCACCGCATAGGCGGCTGCGCGGGCCCGAGATCGGGCTGGTGATGCTGCGCGGCCGCATGGGCGGCGATGGCGCGGCCTTCAACCTGACGGAGGCCACCGCCACACGCTGCACGGTGGATATGGTCGGGCGCATGGGCCACGCCACCGTGCTGGGGCGCGATATGGAACAGGCCGAACTCGCCGCCATGCTGGATGCCGCCCTGCAGGACCCTGCCCTGCGCCCGGCGCTGCTGGCCTCGGTGATTGCGCCGCTGGCCGCCGAGCAGGCCGAGCGCCGCGCCCGCGATGCCCGCCGCGCCGAGGCCACGCGGGTGCAATTCTTCACCATGGCCACCATGCGATGAGCAGCCCCATGACCCCC
>Ga0114972_10001520_pt1 | contig 17452 bp, 16 predicted proteins | sample M_140807_EF_Meta_FD_87354 | JGI IMG/M metagenome (GOLD analysis project Ga0114972, IMG submission 87354) | Freshwater microbial communities from Lake Montjoie, Canada to study carbon cycling - M_140807_EF_MetaG | ecosystem: Environmental > Aquatic > Freshwater > Lake | place: Lake Montjoie... | reverse complement strand
GTTGCCGTGGTGGGAAATGCTGCCGAACATTTCTCGGCGGTGGTCTTCGCGCGTCGTGACCAGATGCAGTTGGCGATCAACATCGCGAAGGATTCCAGTGTCCAGATCGCCTTGCTGGTAGCGCCAGTGCTGGTCCTCTTCTCGTGGGTCCTTGGTGCCCCGATGAACCTGGTATTCCATCCATTCGAACTCTTCGGGCTGGCGTTGGCAGTGTTTGCAGTGACGTTCGTGTCACTGGACGGCGAGTCGAACTGGTACGAGGGTTTGCTACTTCTGGCCCTGTACGTGATCGTCGCGCTGGCGACCTACTTCGTGCCGGCGTAGGTGCAATCGGACGGCACTCGTCGAACCGGCTACCTGATGGAGCCGGTTCGACAGTTGCAGTCTGACGGAGGTCGGACTATCCTCTAATGGGATGCAATCCATGACGTGCAGTCACGCTTGCATCCGGCGTACGGAAATGATGAACGTGACGAACGGGTCAGGAAACGACGGCGGTGTCTCTAGTTACGCCCGTCCACGTCCTGAATGTCGCCCAGACCGTGGGTGCACCCGTCCACGGGCGTGCCGGTGAATACATCGGGCGCCTGCACGATGTGGTCGCCCGTGTCCTTGAAGCTGGCGATGAACTCTTCCCACCGCTGACCGGACTGGTCATCCGCATGGGAGGATTGCGTAGCCATTCGGTCTTTGTACCGTGGATGTCGGTGCGCGAGTTCGGTCCGACCGGCGTCACCTTGGCAAGCTCCCGGCTTGACCTGCGTCCATTCACGCGGCGCGATGGCGAACTGCTGGTGGGCGGGGACGTCCTGGACAAGCAGGTGGTTGATGTGGACGGACGGCGCGTCGTCCGGGTCAACGACGTGCAGCTCGCACCTGACCCGCGGGTGCCAGGTGGGTGGCGGGTGGCGGCGGCGGACATCAGCGTGGGCAGTTTCCTGGCGCGGGTTGTTCCACGCTGGATGGTGCCGTCGGTACGGAACCGGTTCCCGGCGAATGTGGTGATTTCGTGGGACCAGGTCGAGTTCTTCGCGTCGGATGTCCCGGGTGTCAAGTTGCGCGTCGATCACACGAACCTTGCGCGCATGCATCCGGCGGACCTGGCGGAACTGATTGCCGAACTGGGCTATCGCCAGACGCAGGAAGTCCTGTCAGCCCTGGATGACGAACGGGCGGCCGACGTGGTGGAGTGGTTGCCAAGCGAGGTCCAGGCTGCGGTGCTGACGTCGCTTGATGACGAGAAGGCTGGCGACATCCTGGATGAGATGGAGAAGGACGTCGCTGCGGACATCCTTGCAGACCTGCCACGCGAGGAGGCGCGGGACCTCCTTGATGCGATGGAACCCGATGAGGCGGCTGATCTCTCCCGCCTGCTTGCCCACGCGCCGAATACCGCTGGTGGGTTGATGTCGACCGAGTATCTTTCGGTGGGGTCAACGCTGACGGTTGCCGAGACAATCAAGCGCCTGCGCGAGGCCGACTGGCTTCCCGATGAGATGCCGTACCTGTACGTGCTTGAGAGTGAGCCGGACGGTCGCCTGATCGGGACGGTGACCCTGCGTGACCTGGTCCTGGCGGAACCGGAGACGAGGCTGGATTCTTTCATGGTGCGTGAAGTGATCACGCTGACCCTTGACATGAGTTCGGACGATGTTGCCGACGAGTTCACGCATTATGACTTGGTTGCCATGCCAGTGGTTGATGATGATGGGCGCCTGCTGGGTATTGTGACCGTCGACGATGCCATTGACGTGCTGCTGCCCAATGAGTGGCGGCCACGGATCCCGCGCATCTTCCACTAGCCACGTTTCCCGTTCCGGAATGACGGGAGGGTGATTCCGGATTGTTCGGGAATGTGTGTGACCGATGCACCGGAGAGAACGATTTGCCGTTGACGTGCCTGCAAGTGACCTGCCGTGGTGAGATCGTGAGCAGACCCTGATGTGGGCGAGACTTGCACGTCTGGGTCAGGGTGCGCGTGGCCGCAGTCGGTCGTGGCGTCTCTACCTGACTGCCCTCGGACCGGGTCTCATTGCGGCGACCGCTGGCAATGACGTCGGTGGCATCGCCACGTATGCGTCCGTTGGGGCGAAGTACGGCTATGACCTGATCTGGATGATGGTCGTGACTGCCTTCGCGCTGGTGGCGGTGCAGGAACAGTGCGCGCGTCTGGGGGCCGTGACGGGCAAGGGACTGTCAGACCTCATCCGGGAACAGTTCGGACCACGCTGGTCGGTGGTGGCCATGACGGGGTTCCTGATCGCCAATGGCGGGGTCACGGTCACCGAGTTCGTGGGGATCGCCGCGGCTGCCGACCTGTTCGGGGTGCCCCGCTTCCTTGCGGTCCCGGCGATGGCGGCGCTGGTGTGGTGGCTGATTGTCTACGGCGATTACCGGAGGGTGGAGCGGCTTTTCCTTGCCTTCGCGCTGGTGAGCCTGGCATATCCGATTTCAGCGGTACTTGGGAATCCCGACTGGGGTGAGGTGCTGCAACACGCGGTGGTGCCGACGGTGCGAATGGACGCTGGGTACATCCTGCTCTTTGTCGCGACGGTTGGCACCACGATCTCCCCGTACATGCAGATGTATCAGCAGGATGCGGTGGTAGAGAAGGGCGTGACCGCCGAGGACCTGCGTTACGCGCGTGCCGATGTCCTGGCCGGATGCGTGTTCTCGATCCTGGTGGCGATCTGCATCATCGTGGCAACGGCAGCGACGATTTTTGCGTCGTCTCCGGGCGGGATGGGTGTGGAGATTGCCACTGCCGAGGATGCCGCGAGGGCGCTGGCCCCGATTGCGGGGCCGTATGCGTCGTACCTGTTCGGTGTCGGGATCTTCGGTGCGTCGATGCTGGCGGCTGGTGTGCTGCCGCTGGCAACGGCCGCATCGGTGTGCGAGGCATTCGGCTTTGAACGCGGGGTTGAGCTCACCTTTTCCGAGGCGCCGATCTTCTATGGGTTGTTGACGGTCCTGATCGCTGCAGGTGCGATGATCGCGCTTGTGCCGGGCATACCGGTCATCCGGTTGCTGATCGTGGTGCAGGCGGTAAACGGGATCATCCTGCCCGTCCTGCTGGTGTTCATCACCCGGATGGCGGGAAACCGCCAACTGATGGGCCGGCATGCGAACGGTGCGGTGCATGGCGCGCTGGCCTGGGTCGTGACCGTGGTGATCGGATCACTGGCCATCCTGATGCTGGTGACCTCGCTCTTCGGACCGTGGCTGGGCATCGGGTGACCGGTGTGTTCCGGTTTCGGAACACATTCCTGACCCTGAATTGATCTGGGACGTTGCTAGAATGTGCCAACCAGTCCCAGGAGTGTGAATGATGCAGGTTCGGCGTGCACCAACCTACTCGGGGTTCTGTGGTGGCGTAAAGCGGGCCTGGAACCGCGCGGTCAAGGCTTCCCAGACGGGTGAGGAGACGATCTATCTCTCCGGGAAGCTGATCCACAACACTCCTGCGATGCGCGAACTTGCTTCGCTGGGTGTGCGGGAACTCTCCGAGACCGACATTGCCGAGGGGAACCTCGAAGGCCGCACGATCATCATGCGCGCCCATGGTGAGGGGCCGGTGGCATTTGCCGATGCGGAGGCGCGCGGGTTCAAGGTGATTGACGCCACCTGCCCGATTGTCACAGCGGTGCAGAAGATTGCGGTGCAACTCGAGAATGATGGGTACCAGGTGGTGATCTTCGGTCACCGGAACCATCCTGAGGCACGTGCGACGGTGGCGTACACCGACCACGGGTTCATCATCGAGACGCTTGAGGAGGCGCAGGCGCTTCCTCATTACGAGAAGCTGGCATCGATCGCGCAGACGACGGTCCTGCAGGCTGATTACGTGGACCTTGTGGAGGTCTTGCGCACCAAGGCCGATCACTATGAGGACCGTGGGCGGATCTGCGGGTGGACGCTGCATGCGCAGGATGAGGCTGTGGCGCTGGCATCCTCGGTGGAGATGATGGTCGTTGTTGGCGGGCGGGACAGTTCCAACACGATTCAGCTGGTGCGGGTTTCGGAGCCACATTGCCCGACCCTCCACATTGAGACGGTCGACGAATTGACGGTTGAGATGTTTGCGGGGCGTTCGGTCGTCGGGTTGGCAGCCGGTGCGTCAACGCGTGAATCCGATATCGCCGCGGTGATTTCGTTCCTCGAGGCCATTCCGGCGGCGGTTCCTTCACTCGTCGAGGCGTGACGTCCACGGGAGAGCGTTCGGCCCCGGATGCGCTCGCATGTCGGTTGGGATGGTTTCACGTGAAACCACGCGCGACCCACCGTGGCATTTCGGTGACATGCTGAGTGATGCCTCCGGTCATTGGGGTACCACGCCCTGCCGATTGGTTTCACGTGAAACCACGTCGTGGGCGGGTGACGCTGGTTGAGAGGTAGCCTGGCGACGCCGGTTGCGATGCCGTCCGTATACTTCCGCAGATGCCCCCACTGACAAGCGCACTTGGTGTTGATTCGCGCGCGGTTGTCGCGGCACGTTGCGACGCCGTCAACCAGGCCATTGAGCATCTGGCCCCGACGCACGTGCTATGGATTCCGAGTAGCACGCTGAAGTCAGTCATCGACATGATCGAGACGCGTGCCCGCGAGGGTGCGTGGGTGAGTGCGCCGCTGACGCGCGAAGAGGAGGGCATCGGCATCGCCGGAGGCCTGGTCCTCGGGGGTGCGAGACCGCTGCTGGTTGTCCAGGACAATGGCATTGGCAATGCCCTGACCGCGCTGACGACGTTCGCGCAGCCGTATCACCTGCCGATGCTGCTGATTGTCTCGCAGCGGGGTGGCCTGAACGAATACAACAGCATGATCCACACGCTTTGCGAACGCGTCGATGACATCCTTGACGCGGCCGACCTGCGCACCTTTGTGCTGGACGAACGGGTACCGATTGACCGGTGGGCGACAAGCATCGTCGGTGCGTGGGAACACGCCGAGATGACGCACCGTCCGGTCATCCTGCTGGTGAACCTGCTGTACTGACCATTGCGCTTGACCGGCCTGACGCCCCACCTACCGGTACCGAGAGATCATGACCACACCACTGTCCCACGACCTGACCCGACTGGAAGCGCTTGCCGCGATTGCGCGGGCCTTTCCGACCGAACCGCTGGTTGTTGCCCTTGGCACGATGGTGCGCGAGATGCTGCTGGTGACGGGTCACCAACCGAACCACCTTTACGTCCTGGACGCGATGGGCCTGGTGCCAGCGATTGCCCTTGGCGTTGCCCTCTCCCCGAATGCCAGGACGCATGAACGGGTTGTGGGAGTCGAGGGTGATGGTGGCCTGCTGATGGGGTTCTCGACCCTTGCGACAATCGGGTCGATGCGGCCGGAGAACCTGATCCTGATCGTGCTGGATAACGGGCAGTATGCGGCGACCGGAGGACAGCGGACGGCGGCGTCCTCACTCGACCTGACCGCGATTGCCCGGGGCTGCAATTTTTCCACAACGGACATCCGCACGGCAGCTGGCCTGTCGGTAGCAATGAGTGAGGCAAAGGTCCGTCCGGGTCCGTGGTTGTTGCGGGTGATGATCAGTCCGCAGAACCAACCGGCCCCGTATTTCCTGCCCGACCCGGTGGAACTCGCTCTCGACTTCAAGCGATACCTCGGCGGCGCCTGACCGCGAGACGATCGGACTCTGGTACCGATTCCCGTATGCGTCCGTCTCGGCGCACATGACGATCACGTCTCTTCCGCATCCCGACACGCCCTGAATCCAAGGGCGATGCGCGATGATTTTGTGGAGCGAATGCGGTTCCGGTTCCGTCGTGTCGTGCAACTTCGGTGATCCGAATGCGTTGCCCGCGATGGGGAAATCCGGGAGTTATCCACGGGCTTTCCACGTCCCGAAACGCGACCGCGACCGACGCGTTCAGATGTCGCAAGGCAAAGCGCAGACGGGGTTCATTCGCGTCGTTGCCTGGTACTGGCGAGGAGTTCTGTGATGCTGGCGGGAGCCGGGGCAACAAGTCTGCTGCAGAAGGTCAATCACATCGGGCAGTCGATCGAACAGACGCTTGGGTTTGCCCAGGAACTGTCGACGGATGCGGATGGTGATGTGGCCCGATGGCTTGAGTGCGTGCTTCAGGCACTGCGCAAGGCGGAGCTTGATTGTGCCGAGGCGCAGTTCTGTGCCCGTGAACTCCGTGCTGCATCTCCATCGCCCGAGACGATCCAACCGCGACTGTTGTAGTCGAGCCGGCAAATTACCGATCTGATCAGTACTGCACCCAAGTGGTGCCCCGAGGAGAGAACAAGATGGTGTCGCCAATCACGTCGCCCGACGACGCGGATGACGCAATTGCGTCCGATCATGAAGCGCCTGTCGAAGATGTGTGGGACGTGACCGGGGCGTTGGGGGAGGAACCGGTTGCAGCAGCCTTGCCGGTGCCCGAGGGGGGCCCGACATCGGGGTTTGCCTCGACCACGACTGACCGGATGGCCCGCCTGCGTTCACTGGTCCGCGTTCAGGGTCTCGCGATTGATGAAGCGGCCCGGGAGATCGGGGTGGATCCGATCGTGGCCAACCTCTGGCTGCGCCTGCCGGAAACATTCTGGTCCACGGGTGGGGCACCGATCACGACGCCTGCGGTTCCAACACCATTGACGACGGCTCCGATCGGTGGGGTGCGACGCGTATTGAGTTGCCGGGTTCCGGCGCCGGCATTCGAACGGCTACGCGTTGGCGATGGAACGGTGATCGACCGGGCCTTGGCCGCCTTGGAAGTGGGCCTTCAGCAACTCGATGGAGGCATGGCGCTGCCGGTCTCCGGATCGGGATGGCGCGGTTTCACGCGGTCGGTTGCGCTGACCGTTGAGGGGGATGCATACGTTCGGTTGCGTGAGATTGCGGAGAACTCATTCAACGACGACCTCCGCGACGCTGCCGGCTGGCTGATTGCCCGCGGGGTTGGCGTGGCGATGACGAACCCGGTCCCGGTCCGACCGGTCGCCGCTGCGCCAGCGCCGGCTTCATTGGCAGCGGGATCAGCACCCGATACGGCACCGAGAGCGGTCCGTCCGCCAGCCGCACCGACCACAAGTACCCCGAAGGTCGTGGCGAAGGTCGCAACCGAGACGGTCAGCGCCGAGAGCCAGACCGAAGAGGCGGCACCGGCGGTTGAGGCTCCCACGGCACGTCTGATCGCCGCGGTTCGTCGCCGGTCGGAACCACGCGCGCCGCTGCCTCCGGACGACAGCGCGCCGGATGGAGATGAGTTGCGACGTCGCCGGGAGATCGTTGCGGTCTCGCAGCGCGACCTGGCCGCAGCGTCTGGCCTTTCACGAGGCCTCGTTGCGGAAGTGGAGCGCGGGCGTCGTCGCCACGTGCTGACCCGGGCACGGATCGCCCAGACGCTTGATTCGCTTGCAGCGAAGAAGGGTGTCAGCCTGGCGATTGAGGCACCGGCAGTCGCGGTCTGACCGCCTGGTTCCGAGACCGGATGCCCCGGCATCCGGTCGCAGTGACATGAAGACGCCGGCTTGGCGACCAGGTTGTGGTCATCAAGCCGGCGTCCGTGGTTTCGGGCCGGATCAGCAACGTTGGGCGGGTCGGTCAGTAGGAACGCCCCACGAGGACACGTCGGGTTGCATGGTTGCCACACCATCCGCATGGTCCTGGGTCATTCGGGATTGGGCGGAACTCGTTGCCATGCTTCTCGAACGGGAAGCAGCGGATGGTCCCGCGCGACTGCGCCTGCATGTCGGCAGCGCACTCCCGTGACTCGCACCAGCGGGTGAATGCGTAGCCCTTCAAGACCGTCTCCTCGATCTCGGCACGATTGTCCACGGTGTAGGTGCGGGCTTCGCGCCGGGCATGCGCCTGCAAGCGCAGGTTCATCTGGATGGCATCGAGGGTGGACTGGACCGCGGTCGCAATCCCGGAAAGGGGCACGGCCATTTTCTCACCGGTGTCGCGACGCGCAGCCATCACTTGGCCGGCTTCGACATCGCGCGGGCCAATCTCCAGGCGCAACGGTGTGCCGTGGCGTTCCCAGTGGAAGAACTTGGCCCCGGGGCGGAGTCCCGGGCGGGAGTCGACGGTGACCCGGAGGCCCGCCTTGGTGAGGGTCTGCTTGAGGTCGGCAGCGGCGGTTTCAACGGCGCGGGTGCTGGCGTCATCGCGGCCGGGTACCGGCACGATTGCGACCTGGACCGGTGCGACGGTTGGCGGGAAGACGGCACCGCGGTCATCGCCGTGGACCATCAGGACCCCGCCGATGGTGCGGGTACTCATTCCCCAGGATGTCGCGAAGACGGGGTGTGACTGTCCGTCCTCGCCCTGGTAGGTGACGTCGAAGGCGCGCCCGAAGGTATCACCGAGGTCATGTGAGGTTCCGGTCTGGAGGGCGCGTCCATCCTGCATCATCGGTTCGAGGGTGAAGGTTGCAACGGCACCGGGAAAGCGTTCGTGCGGGGGCTTCTCGCCGGCGATCGGGCCGATGCCAAGGCATTCCTCGAGGAAGTCGTAGTAGATGACGTGGTTCTCGAGGGCGTACTGCCGGGCTTCCTCGGCAGTGGCGTGGGCGGTGTGGCCCTCCTGCCAGAGGAACTCGGCGGTGCGAAGGAAGGCGCGTGGGCGCTTTTCCCACCGCATGACGTTGCACCACTGGTTCAGGAGAAGAGGCAGGTCACGGTGGCTACGGATCCACTTGCGGAACGTCGACCAGATGACCGTCTCTGAGGTGGGACGGACGACGAGTGGTTCCTCCAGGGCCTCACCACCACCATGGGTGACCACGGCGAGTTCGGGTGCGAACCCTTCGACGTGTTCGGCCTCCTTCATGATGAAGCTCATCGGGATCAGGAGGGGAAAGTAGGCGTTCTGCACGCCATGCTGCTTGAAACGGGCGTCAAGGTCGCGCTGGATTGATTCCCATATGAAGTAGCCGTTCGGCCGTAGGATGTAGCAGCCACGTACGGGCGCCTGGTCGACGAGTTCGGCGGCGGCGATGATGTCCTGGTACCACTGGGCAAAGTCGGTGGCGCGGGGGATGATCGGACCGTCATTCGTGGTCCGTTCCTGCCCTATCTGGTCGGCTGAGTCAAGCATGCGGCGAGTATACCCACGAGATAACGGGCGTCTGTGGGGTGAAATGAAGGGCTTTTCCGGCGCGGTTCGCGTCGGTTCCGGGGGGAGGGTAGTCGGCGATGCGGACCCGGTTGCGGAGCGAACTGGCGCCCGGAGGCATGTGGCGCGATGGCCTGATGGCGCGCGCCAAGGTGCTGTTCGGGTTCGTTGGCGTCCTCTGGGTTATCGAACTGTTCGATTGGCTCATCCTTGGCGGTCAGCTTGATCAGATCGGGGTCCGTCCACGTGAGTTCGAGGGGATGTGGGGCATCCTGCTCGCACCATTCCTTCATGGTGGGCCGGGGCACCTGCTGTCCAACACCGGTCCCCTGCTTTGGATGGGTGCCCTGATCATGGTGTGGGGGGTTGCCGAGTTCGTCACGGTGATCGCAACGGTGACGGTCCTCGGGGGACTTGGCACCTGGCTAATCGGTCGGGGAAACAGTGTCCACCAGGGTGCAAGCGCGCTTGCATTCGGATTTCTCGGTTATCTGGTGGCCCGTGGTTTCGTGGAACGTCGCCCGGTGGCACTGATCCTCGCGGCGTTGACGATGATCTGGTACTCCTCGATCATCTTCGGCATCTTCCCGACGCGGTCGTACATCTCGTGGGAGGGGCACCTTGCCGGTCTGCTGGCAGGGATTGGCCTGGGCGTGCTTCGGGCACGGCAGGTGCGGACTGGCGGCGGTTGATCAGTCGCCTTCGGTGAGGGCGGCGCGGGCGAGGGTTGAGAGGGCAACATCATCCATTGGTGGGTGATGAAGGCCGGCGCGGACGTTCCGGTAATGCCGTTGGATCGGATGGCTCCGGGCCAGACCGGCACCGCCAACGACGCGCATTGCGAGGTCGGCGATTGCAACGGCATGGTTGCTGACGGTGTACTTGGCCACCGCAAGGGTTGGACCGAAGTTGGCGCGCTCGGCGTGGGAGGCGTGATCCCACGCGGTCGCCGCACCGAAGAGAGTCGCTTCGGACTGGGCGAGAAGCATTTCCATTTCGCCGATGGTGCGCTGCACGACGGGAAGTGACCCGATGGATGCGCCCCCTAGTGGTTCGGGACGACGGTCCCGGGCAAAGCGGATCGCCTCATCGCGGGCGGCCCTCGCGACCCCGAGGTAGACCGATGGCACGAGGAGTGCCCACCCGGCGCCGGAAGTGGCCGTGGGCGGCGGAGTGATCGTGGGTGCCGGAGCGGCGGGGGCACGCGGACCGAACGGTTTGGCACTGATCAGGCTGTCGCCATCCAGGATCACCCGGTCCATGACGAAGTCATGCGAACCGGAGGCGCGCATTCCCATGGCGTCCCACGTCTCCGCGATCGAGGTCCCGGGTGGCCCGGTAAAGGTCCCATCGGGGGAGATCGGACCACGGTCGATGAGGAACTGGGCCATCGCGTCAGAACCGGTGCCGGACGCGGTGTCGGCGGGATCGGCGAGAAGTGTTGCCGAGACAACGATGAAGCGAAGCAACGGGGAACCGGTTGTCCAGGTCTTGCGGCCGGTGATCTCGTAGCCCCCACCGGCAAGGCGGTGTGCACTGGTTGCCGGCCGGCCCCCGCGCGATGGACTGCCAATCTCCGGTTCGGTCGCGGCCGAATTGATCAGGACGCCCTCGCGGATCACGGCATCGGCAACGTGGCGGTAGCGTGAGGCATCCCAACCACCGGCCTCGGAGGAATCACCATCCACAATTGCCCGGCCGACGCGTCCCATGAACAGGAGATGCATTGCGACGGCGAGGGCGGTACTTGGATCACTCCACCCGAGGACCGCCTGCAAGGCGCAGAGGTTCGCAATGCTGTCGCCGCCACCGCCGAACTCCCGCGGGATTGACCGGGCCAGGTAGCCAAGGTCGTGAAGCGCCCGGTAGTTCGCGAACGGGAAGGTACCGTCACGATCATGGAGGTCGGCGGTCTGCGCGAACCGTGCTGACGTGGCCAGAAGGTCGGCGTGACCGGGGATCGAGGGTGCGGACGTTGGCCAACGCATGCGGGTTGGTCGAGTATAGTGCCCGCCCGATGGCCCGCACCGATGGTGTGCGGGTGTGATGAGATGCTGGATCGGGATCAGGAGAGGTTGCCATGAAGATTGCCCGGGTCGAGACGCACCACTTGCGCAACGTGCCGACGCCGCGACCACTGCAGTTCGCGTGGGATCCGGGAGAGGTGACAACCTCCACGTCGTTCACGGTCGTGAAGGTGTTTTCCGATAGTGGCCTGGTGGGATTCGGCCACAGTTACGCCCCTGACGCCGTGGCGGCTGCCGGTGCGCGCCTGATCGGGTCGGACATCTTTGCCACGGAACAGCATTCACGGGTGATCCGCAAGTTCCACCGGGCGTGGGGTCTTGAGACTGCAATCTGGGACCTTATTGGCAAGGCCTGCGGGCAACCCCTCTACAAGTTGTGGGGTGGTTATACGGACCGTATCCGGGGATATGCCTCGACAATCGAGGTTGGGTCGCCCGAGGAACGCGCCGAAGACACCCTGGGGTTCATCGAGGAGGGGTTCCGGGCGATCAAGTTGCGTCTGCATAACGACACGCTTGCGGAAGACATTGCCTTGGCGAAGGCGGTCGCCGACGCCGCGAACGGACGCATGGACCTCATGGCCGACGGCAACCAGGCGCAGACGCCGGTCACGCCATCATCGCAGTCGGGCGTGATCTGGGACCTGAAGCGTGCGAAGTACACGGCGCGGGCACTGGAAGAGATGGGGTTCGTGTGGCTTGAGGAACCGCTGTCGCGCTACGACTACGACGGCCTGTCGGAGCTGAACTCCAGCGTGGACATGGCAATCGCGGGTGGCGAGAACAACAGTTACTTCCATGAGTTCCGGACGCTCCTCGACCGCAATTGCTACGACATCCTGCAACCGGACGCCCTGGTATCGGAGGGGATTGGCCAGTTGAGGAAGATTGCCGCGCTGGCGGAGGTCCGTGCCAAGTTGTGCGTGCCCCACCACGGCGGTGGAGGCATCTGCACCTATGCCCACCTGCACTTCTCGGCGGGTGTGCCGAACTCGCCGTGGGTCGAGATCATGCGCGACAAGCCAGGCGAGTTTCCGTGGCCGGCGGCCCATACACCTACGGTGCCGATCATGGTCGACAAGGAGGGCAATGTGCCGTTGCCCCAGGGTCCGGGCCTCGGGATCGAACTGGACGAGGACTTCATCCGGAAGTACTCGGCCTGAGCACACAAGGGGTTCCTATGCGAGGGGCGGGATCGTGATGGTCCCGTCCGGCGCGACCACGGGCCTCGCCAGGCGGAAGCGGTCAGTTGTTCGGATGTAGTCGTCCCCGCTCCCACGGCCAATCTGGCGTGCCACGTCCGTGAGGATGCGCCCGTTGTCCCATGCCTCGTCGGCGACGTGGATGCGGACGACGGTGCCGAGGACAAGGCTTCCGGCACCTGGCACCTCGCCGCCAACATGGACGATGCGGTCCAGTTGGCATTCATAGGCGACGGGCGACAGGGTCACCCGCGGTGGGCGGACCACCACGGAGGGCGTGGTTTCAAGTCCTGCGAGGGCGAACTCGTCAACTTCCGGGCCAACGGCGGCTGCCGAGAGGTTCATGGCATCGGCAAGGGTTTCGCCGACGATGTTGACCACGAATTCTCCGGTTGCCTCGATATTGACGAGCGTGTCCTTGCGCCCACCATCGGAACCGCGACGGGCGGGAACGACACACAGGGTTGGCGGGTTTTCGCAGACAACGGTGAAGAAGCTGAATGGGGCAAGGTTGGGCGTGCCGTCGGGTGCGATGGTGCTGACCCAGGCGATTGGCCGGGGCAGGACGCCGCCAATGAGGAGGCGGTAGACGTCACGCGAGGCGATGGCTTTGGGGTCGATGTCCATGACGGCAACGGTACCGCACACCTTGGACGATGCGGAACCCTGATCGCGGTCCCGGCGCGCTACCCGCGACCGGAACCGTGACGGCAAGTCGGGGGTCAGTGGCCGATGGTGGCGTTGACGGCTTCACCAAAGATTGCGAGAAGTTCGTCGAGTTCGGTCTCGGTGATGACGAGGGGCGGGGCGAACATGACGATGTCGTTCCGGGTGCGGGTGAAGAGGCCTCGTTCTCGCATTGCCTTGGCGAGGGCTGGGACACCGCCGGGCACGGCTCCGGGGTTGAACTCGACGGCACCCATGAGGCCAAGGCCACGCACCTCACGGACGGCGGGGTGGGACGCGTAGGCACGCAGTCCGGTCTGCAAGCGGGCTCCCATGATGGCGGCACGCGCGACCAGACCCTCGTTCTCGATGATGTCGAGGTTGGCGTGTGCGACAGCGCAACAGGTCGCATGTGCTGAATAGGTGAAGGCATGCCACCACCGGCTTGCCGATGGCTGGTTATAGATGACTTCACGGATTGCGTCGCTGATGATGATCCCGCCGAGTGGCTGGTACCCGGAGGTGACGCCTTTGGCGAAAGAGATCACGTCTGGCACGACGTTCCACTGGTCAAGCCCCCAGAACGTTCCGGTGCGCCCGAAGCCGGTGATGACCTCGTCGGCAATCAGGATGATGTCGTGGTGGTCACAGAGGGCGCGGAGGCGGGGGAAGTAGTCGGCCGGAGGCGGATAGACCCCACCGGAACCCTGGACGGGTTCGGCGATGATTGCGGCGATCGTTCCGGCACCGTGCTCGGCGATGACGGCCTCGATGGCTTCGATGTCCATCGGGGGAACCATGACGAAGCCCGGGGCGGGTGGACCCCAATTCGGGTGGAAGGCGGCGAGGCCGGTGGCGGCGGTCGCACCGATGGTGGTGCCGTGGTACCCGTTGGTGCGGGAGATGATTGTCGACTTCTCCGGCTGTCCCTTGAGGGCCCAGTAGCGCCGGACCGTCTTGAAGGCGGTGTCGCTGGATTCGGCACCTCCGGTGGTGAAGAAGACCGTGTTGAGGTGGTCACCGGGTGCAAGGCGCGCCAGACGGGCGGCGAGGGTGATCGCCGGTTCGTTGGATGACCCGACATACGAGTTGACGAAGGCCAGCTTCCGCATCTGGGCGGCGCCGGCGTCGGCGAGTTCCTGCCTTCCGTGCCCGACGAAGACATTCCAGAGGCACGCCAACCCGTCGATGTAGCGCTTGCCATTGACATCCCAGAGGATGGCGCCTTCACCGCGGTCGAAGATGACCGCTTCGGCATGGTCGGCAGGATGGTGTTGTGGGTGGAGGAGGTGTGCGTGGTCGAGGGCGAGGAGGGAAGCGTAATCGTGCGGGTACTCGTCAACTTCCTCGGCACGGTGGGGCGCGAAAGTCGTACTCATCAGTGTGGCACTATACCCACGCCTTCCGGGGAGTGCGGAGACCGGGACGACCGGATGCCTGCCGGAAGCAGGGGGAGCGATATCGTGTCGACATTCACGTTGCCATCGCGGTGGCACAAGGATCACTGGAACAAGGTTGGCCAGGTGGCATTCACGTCCCGTGGCGGAAGTGGAAGCATCGATCCAAACGATTCCGTCCATGGGGCACTTCTGGCCAAGGGCCTTGAACTGCACATGGAACCACTCCACGATGCCCATGGCAACGTCAATGGTTCGTTCAAGACGGCCGATGTGGTGATTTCGGGTGTCGGCCTGACCGCTCACGACATCGAGCAGTTCCATCATGCCCGCCTGATCCTGCGGCCATTCGTGGGTTACGACGACATTGACGTCGATGCGGCAACCGCGAACGGGATCCTGTTCGCGAACATCCCGGATGCGTTCAGCGAAGAGGTTGCGAACCACGCGCTGGCGCTGATCCTTGGAATGAACCAGCAGTTGCTGATCTCGGACCATTTCGTTCGCTCTGGCGCGTGGGCTGACCAGCGCAGTCGCCCGAAGCGCCCGGTTCCGGTGCACCGTCTTTCGGTGCAGACCGTCGGGCTGATCGGGTTTGGGGTGATTGCGCGCCTCACGGCCGAGCGCCTGCGTCCGTTCGGTTTCAAGGTGCTTGCGTATGACCCCTACGTGACCCAGGAAGTGGCTGACGGATATGGCGTGACGATGGCATCGTTCGACGATGTGCTTTCGCACTCCGACTTCGTGAGCGTGCACACGTTCCTGGCAGCGAGTACGCGCCACTTGATCAATGCCGAACGACTGGCACAGATGAAGCAGGGCGCGTACCTGATCAATACGGCGCGCGGGCCAATCGTCGATGAGGCTGCGCTCATCGAGGCGATCAAGTCCGGGCATCTTGCCGGAGCGGGCCTTGACGTCACCGAGGTCGAGCCGCTTGCCAAGGACAGTCCGCTGCACGCCTTGCCGAACGTGATCCTGACGCCGCACATGTCGAGTGAGTCGGTGGAGGCGGGTTTGGCGGTGCGTCGGCGCACGCACGAGATCGCATCGAGTGTCGCGACAGGTGGATTGCCGGACCGGCACGTCTGCCAGAACCGGCCACTGTTCGATCAGATCAAGGAGGCGCTCGGTCACTGACCGCGCGCAGCAGGCAATCCCCGACCCGGCCGGGCGGTGACCGGCGGGGGCATCCGAAAGGATGCCCCTGTCGCGGTTACGGGGTCAGTGACCCCCTCTTCCTTCCCAACTGATGACGCCACCGATCAGGAAGAAGAAGGCAAGCCCGCTGACGACGGCGAACTCGCGGATTTCCGGGAAGAGGAACGCCACGATCCAGAAGGCGATGGCGATGGCCAGGCATGTCCAGGCCGCGCGCGCAGGATTGCTTGCCATTGGTGTGATCTCGATGGACGGTGTCCGGGTTGGCTGCTGGGTCGTTCCCGTGCCGGACTGGTTGTCCCTGCCGGGCGGTGCTTCGACCCGTTGTCAATGGTAGCCCTTGGCGTCGGCGTGCCGGTCGATCCGGGGATCCACGAATCCCATGTCTGTATTGTTTGATTTGCTTTTCCGAGTGCTTGTACGGATCCAGGCGATCGGTGCCTCGTTCGTGGTGCGGCTGACATCGCCCGGGACGTGGCAACAGCTTGCGCCATTGGTGGCACTCCTCGGGGCGGCGGTTGCTTGGTACCTCTGGAACCGTGCGGGGCGGTCGGCACTTGGCCGGGCGGCACGGTGGTGGGTGGGATTCCTGGCCCTGTTCGGGCTGTTGACCCCGCCTATCTACTTCCAGGCGGTCCTGCCCGATGGCGCTGCCGGGCTGGTGGCAATCGAGATCAACGCGTCGAGGCTTGGGCGCGCCCAGTTCCCGGCGGAGATGGTCATTGTCGCCCTCGTGGTCATGGTGGCTTCCGCAGGGGTTTCGCTCTGGCGTTGGCGCCAATCACGCCTGTCGGTGGCCGAACACCGGGCACTCACCGTGGCGTGGCGAGGTTTCCGTGCCGGTTTTCTGTTCTGGGCCGTCCGTGTGGGCGGCGTATCCGGGGCAGTGTTCGCGGTACTCGCGGGTTCGGGTCTGGCTGGGGCGCGACAGGTTCCGGTACTGACCGCGACCCCTGGTTCGCTTTGGGTCGGCACGGCGTCTGGCGTGAATCGCGTTATCGTCGACCGCGAGGGAGAGACCCGTCTGGAGTCCCTGGCTTGGCCAACTTCGCCGTTGCCATCCAACGAGGTCGGTTCGATTGCGATCGGCCCCGAGGGTGAGATCTGGATTGCGACGGCCCGCGGTCTCGTGCAGGCACCCACGCTCGATGGCGACCGGTGGACGGTACACACCATCGAGGATGGAAGCCTGCCGGACTTGTACGTCTTTGGGGTGGCAGTTGACCGGCGAGGTGTTGCGTGGGTGGCAACTGCGAACGGCGGCGCGGCTTTTGATCCGCACCGGGGAACCTACCAGTACATGGGGCGAAACGCGCCCTTGCTGCACCAGATCCTCGACACGGTCTATGTGGATGGTGCCGGCCGGACGTGGTTCGGGGGGGCCGGTGGGGTGAACGTCTTCTTGCCCAAGACGGCAGTGAGTGCCGATGGGGCGCGCGCTGAGGTGGAGTGGGCCGAGACGGCGGTACAGGGTGGTGGTGACGGCTCGTGGCTTGTTGGATTGACGCGATACAACACCGATGGCGTCCTGCCGGACACGCTTGTCTTCACCATCACTGGCGACCGACGCGGGCGGATCTGGATTGGCACCGAGAACGGGGCGGCGGTCTTCACACCACAGCCGAAAGCCCCCGCACTCGGAGCGTATGACCACGCCAACTGGCAGACATTCACTGGCGTGAACAGTGAACTGGTGCACCCGAAGGTACACGCGATCATCGAGGATGGCGAAGGGCGCATCTGGTTCGGGACCGAGGGTGGAGTGACGATCCTTGATGAGCGCCGTGATGCGCGTGATCCGCTGCGCTGGCAGTCGGTCACGGCGTCCGGTGCGGGGGGATTGCCTCATCCGTGGGTCCAGGCGATGGCCCGCACACCGGATGGGCGCATCTGGGCCGGCACGCGCGGAGGTGG